>VOFG01001758.1_pt1 | contig 44960 bp, 69 predicted proteins | sample 5384171 | NCBI WGS metagenome assembly VOFG01 (sample SAMN12384726, study PRJNA508395) | human gut metagenome | isolation source: healthy gut F | host: Homo sapiens
CGGCGTCCTGCTGGAGGGCAATATCCGCCGGGCTCTGGAAAACAGCATAGCCAATGGATAGGCTCAGATTTTGAAGTATATTGTATGCTGCCTTGCAGGTAATGGGACTGCAGGGCAGCTGTTTTACTTTTGGGACAGTTTTGGGAACTGTCCCAAATTTGGGGCACTTTGGCTTTGTGCCTATTTTTGGAGGCAGCAGGTTTGTTATGCTATGGGGCAAACCGAAATCCAGAAAGGATGATTCTATGAGAAAGTTTGGAAACGCGGTGGTAAAGCATCGGGTGCTCATTCTGGTGCTTGCCCTGCTGCTCCTGATTCCCTCGGTCCTGGGGATGGCTGCCACCCGCATTAACTATGATATGCTGGACTACCTGCCCGGCGACATGGAGACGGTGCAGGGGCAGAACATTCTCCTGGAGGACTTTGGCAAGGGGCCTTTTCCTTTGTCATTGTAGAGGGAATGCCGGACCGGGATGTGGCGGCCCTGCGGGAGAAAATCAGCAGGGGTGGACCATGTGGAGTCAGTTCTGTGGTATGACAGCATTTTGGATCTGTCCGTCCCGAAGGAGATGCTGCCGGATGAAATTTACGGCGTGTTCAATGCCGGAGATGCCACCATGATGGCAGTATTTTTTCGACACGGCCACTTCCGCAGACGAGACCATGGAGGCGGTGACGCAAATCCGGACCTTGGCGGGGAAGCAGTGCTTCGTCTCGGGCCTGTCGGCCATGGTGACGGACCTGCGGAACCTGAGCGAGGGGAGGAGGCCACCTATGTGGCCCTGGCAGTGGCCTGTGCGTGCCTGGTAATGGTGCTTCTTCTGGACTCCTGGTTGGCCCCTTTTTGTGTTCTTGGCCTCCATTGGCGTGGCCATTCTCCTGAATATGGGCAGCAACTACTTCCTGGGTGAAATCTCTTACATCACCAAGGCCCTGGCGGCGGTGCTGCAGCTGGCGGTTACCATGGACTATTCCATTTTTCTGTGGCACAGCTACTGCGAGCAGCTGGCCACCCAGGAGGACCATAAAAAGGCCATGGCGGAGGCCATTGCCCGACCATCACCTCCGTAAACCGGAAGCTCCATCACCACCATCGCCGGCTTTATAGCCCCTGTGCTTTATGAGCTACACCATGGGCCGGGACCTGGGGATCGTCATGGCCAAGGGCGTGGTGCTGGGGGTTCTGGGCAGCGTGACCATTCTGCCGGCCATGATTCTTCTGCTGGATAAGCCCTTGCAAAGACCCGGCACAGGGCGCTGCTTCCCAACCTCCATCAGCTCTCCCGGGGTATTGTGAAGCATGCCTGGGTGTTCCTGGTGATCTTCGCTGTGCTGCTGGTTCCGGCCGCAGTGGGTTACAGTCGGACTCCGGTGTTTTACGATTTCACCAAGATTTTTTCCAGTGAGGGAATGGACCCATCGGATATGCCCTTCCTGGAGGCTAACGAGAAGTTGACGGAAGAATTCGGCGTGGCCTCCACCCATATGATCCTGGCTGACACCAATCTGGAGCCTAAGCAAGCCAGGCAAATGCTCCAGGAGGTAGGGAACCTGGACGGTGTGGAGCAGGCTCTGGGCCTGGACTCTTTGGTGGGCAGCGCCATTCCCCAGGAGCTGCTGCCTCAGGAGGTGGTGGAAATTTTGAAGGGCGACCGGTATCAGCTGATGCTGGTGAACTCCTCCTACCAAGTCTCCACCGAGGAATGCAACCGGCAGATTGATGCAATCAATGCCATTTTAAAGCGGTACGATCCAAGCGCCATGCTCATTGGCGAGGCTCCCTGTACTAAGGATCTAATTGAGGTGACGGATCACGACTTTGCCGTGGTCAACGCCATTTCAATTGTGGCCATTTTTGTCATCATCGCCCTGGTGCTGAAGAGCGTTTCCCTGCCGGTGATTCTGGTGGCAGTGATTGAATTTGCCGTATTTGTGAATTTGGGGATTCCCTACTACACCGGAAATGCCCTGTGCTTCATCACCCCCATATGCATCAGCACCATTCAGCTGGGCGCGACTGTGGATTATGCCATTTTGATGACCACCCGGTATAAGGGGAGCGGGCCGCCGGACGGAGCAAGCAGGAGGCGGTGACCATCGCCTTGGAGACTTCCCTGCCCTCCATTCTGGCCAGCGCCCTGGGCTTTTTGCCGCCACCTTCGGCGTGGGCTTGTATTCCAATGTGAGCCTCATCAGCTCCATGTGTAACCTGATGGCCCGGGGGCCCTGATCAGTATGCTGGCCGTGGCCTTTGATTCTTCCGGCGCTGCTGTTGCTGCTGGACAAAGTCATTTGCGCCACAAGCGCCGGTTTCCGCTTGAGAAAGGAGAGAGTTCTGTATGAAATGTAAGAGAATGTTGGCCCTGCTTCTGACAGCGGTTTTGGTTTTGTTACCTGCACCGGGGCCTTTGCTGCCCCGCCGGAGGGCGAGGAACGGAAGGAAGAGACCGTGTATGTGATTGCAGACGCCAGTGGAACCCCCTCTTCCATCTTGGTGAGCACCTGGCTGCAAAACCCCAAGGGAGCCGGGACGCTCTCCGACCGCAGCAGCCTGTCGGATCTGGAGGTTCTGAAGGGCAACGCCACGTACTCCCTGGACAAAGATGGCGCCCTTCTCTGGCAGGCTGACGGTGAGGATGTGTATTACCGGGGCAGTGCAGAGGAGCCGCTACCGGTGGAGCTGACCCTGTCCTACTTCCTGGATGGCAGTCCCATCTCTGCTCAGGACCTGGCAGGGGGAAGTCGGGGCGGGTGACCATCCGGTTTACGTATAAAAAACACCACCCGGCAGACGGTAACCCTGGGGGACCGAACCGAGGAGATCCCCATTCCTTCCTGGTATTAAGCGGTCTGATGTTGGATGGCAAGGATTTTTCCAATGTAGAGGCAGAGAGCGGCCAGGTGATCAGCGACGGGGACCGTTTCTTTGTGGCCGGATTTGCAATTCCTGGTCTGCGGGAGGACCTGGGGAGGCCGGGAAGGAGCTGGACCTGCCAGAGACCTTTGCCGTCACGGCAGATACTACGAATTTCCACCTGGATGCCACCCTCACGCTGGTGGTGACGGACCTGCTCCAGGGGCTGGATTTGGATGGCCTGGATTCCTTGGAGGAACTGACCGGCTCCTTGGATGCTCTGGATGAGGGGGCTAGAGAGCTGATGGATGGTTCCAGCGCCCCTATGAGGGCCTGGAGACCTTCTGGACCCACGGGGGACTCTCCAGGCAGGTACCCAGGAGCTGTACAGCGGCTCCGGCACCCTGTATGCAGGCCTGCAGGAGCTGCAGGGGGGGAGCTGCCCGGCGTTGGCCCAGGGCATTGACCAGCTGGCCGGTGGCGCCGGCGCTCTCCGGCAGGCCTGGGTGATCTCCGGCGGGGCCGGGGAGCTCCAGTCCGGCATTGGCCAGGTGGATGCGGGGGCGGCGGCCCTTCAGGCGGGGCTCTCGGAGCTGCAGGAGAAGAGCGGCAGCCTGGCAGCAGGTGTCAGTCAATTGCAGCAGGGGAGCAGGGGGAGCCTTTCCAGCGGCCTGGAGAGCCTCCAGGAGAAATCCGGCCAGCTCCAGGGCGGCGCAAGTCAGCTCAGTGAAGGCGCGGCTCAGGTGAACGCCGGGGCGGCGGAGCTTTCTCAGGGTGCAGCCTCCCTGGAAGGAGGCGCGGCCTCTTTGGAGGTCGCTTTGGAGACCCTGACCCAGGGAGCGGAAAGCCTGGTGGGCGGCTACCCCAGGTGACCCAGGGAGCGACTAGCCTTCTGGAGGGGGCGCAGGCTTTGGAAGCCGGCGCGGCCCAGGTTCAGGCGGGAATGGAATCTGCAGCGGCCGGGCTGGCCTCCAGCGCGGCGGCCAGTGAGCAGGTACTCCAGGGCCTCTATGGACTCAAAGCCAGCATGGAAGAGGCGGGGCAGGATGGGTCTGCCTATGATCCGCTGATTTCCGCTCTGGAGGTAAGCCTGGCGGGCCAGAGAGCCGTTGCCGGGAGCCTGGCCTCCGGCGGAGAGCTGAGCCAGGGGGCGGCAGCGGTCACTGGCGGCGCGGCAGAGCTAACCGGTGGCGCGCAGGCCCTGGTCCAAAGGGCTGCAAGGCTTGTCCGACGGCACCCAGAGCCTGTATGGCGGCCTCCAGGAGGCCTATACAGGCAACCAGGGGCTGCACCAGGGTAGTCAGTCTCTCTCCGATGCCTCCGGGCGCTTGGCTGAAGGCGCGGCTCAGGTCTCCGGCGGCGCAGGTGCGTTGTCTCAGAGCAGCGGCGCACTGGTGGAGGGTGTGGGCCAGCTGGCTCAGGGCCCCGCCAGGTTGCCAGCAGGGCAGACGCCCTGGGGGGCAACCCCGGCGCTGACAGCTGGGGTGGATCAATTGGCTGGTGGAGCCGGAGTGCTGCGGAGTGGTACGAGGCAGCTGAGCAGCGGGGCGGCTCTCTCGCAGATGGAACCGGCCGGTTGGCCCAGGGGCAGCTGACCTGTCCGGACGGCTTGGGGCTTCTCCAGTCCAACTCCGGTGCTCTTCTCATGGCGTGGACCAGCTGACGGAGGGTGCGTGGGCCTTGCGCAGCGGCCTTGAGACCTGAATCGCGGGGCCATGGCCCTGTCCGAAGGGACGTTGCAGCTCCGCGATGGAGGGAAAGCCCTTCAGGACGGCTTGGACACGTTTTACAAAGAGGGAATTGTCAAGCTGACCTCGGCGCTGCAGGAGAAGGTTCCTCAGATGCTGGACCGCTTCCCGCGCCATTTCCGGTCTTTCCTATGAAACCTATGCCGGGCTGCCGGAAGGTGTGGAAGGCACGGTGAAATTCATTTACAAAACCGGCGGGGTGGACATGGGATAAAGGCGAAAAATGACGGCGTATTGTGGAAGTCACGTTCCACAATACGCCTTTTTTCCTCCACAAAGGGGGCTTCCTGTGTTATAATGAGAAAAACAGACAGAAGGGAGCCGGTGACATGCTGACTTGCGACGAAACGTCTTTTCGGCTGCATGGGAAGAAGTTTCACATTTATTCCGGTGCGATGCACTACTTCCGGATTCTGCCCCAGTATTGGGAGGACCGGCTGCAAAAGCTGAAGGCGGCAGGCTTCAACACTGTGGAGACCTATGTTTGCTGGAATCTCCATGAACCCCAAAAGGGTCAGTTTGATTTTTCGGGCCGCCTGGATCTGGTCCGATTCCTGGAGACAGCCCAAAAGGTGGGACTGTACGCCCTGGTGCGCCCGGCCCCTACATCTCTGCGCCGAGTGGGACTTCGGCGGACTGCCGGCCTGGTTATTGCGGGAGAGGGGACCTGCGGCTGCGGTGCAGCGATCCCCGATTTTTAAATAACGTAGCCGATTATTTCCGGGTGCTGCTGCCAAAGCTCCTGCCTTTTGCAATGCAGCCGGGGAGGGAATCTCTTGGCGCTGCAGGTGGAAAATGAATACGGCAGCTATGGAAACGACAAGACGTATTTGCGCTTTCTCCGGGATCTGATCCGGTCCTGCGGCGTAGAGGTTCCCTCTTTACCTCAGATGGGCCGGCTTCCAGTATGCTGAGCGGCGGTACGGTGGAGGGGCCTGGCCCACTGTGAACTTCGGCAGCGGCGCGGACAAGGCCTTTCAGGCCCTGGAGCGCCTTTCGGCCGGGGGACCCAGGATGTGCACGGAGTTTTGGTGCGGCTGGTTTGACCACTGGGGGGAGAAGCACCACACCCGGGATACCGCAGAAATGCTCGGGAGCTGTCCTCCTTTTGGAGCAGGACGCCAGCTTTAGCCTGTATATGTTCCACGGTGGTACGAATTTTGGCTTCACCGCCGGGGCCAACCAGTACATCCGCTACAACCCCACGGTGACCAGCTACGATTACGATGCGCCTCTCAATGAATATGGGGACTATACGCCCAAGTACTTTGCCATTCGGGAGCTTTTGTGCCGGCGCCAAGGCATTCCTCTGCCGCCCTGCCCCCACGGCCCCAGCTGCAAAACCTGGGAGAGGTGGCGCTTTTGGAGCGGGCGGAGCTTCTGGAGAATCTGGAGTCTTTGGGCGCCGCCCATGTCAGCCCCATGCCGGAGAGCATGGAGCATTATGGCCAGAACTTTGGCCTCATTCACTACCGGACCCGGCTGCCGGGGGACTATGGAGGGGGGACCCCTGACCTTGGAGGGGCTGGCGGACCGGGCCTATGTGTACCGGGATGGGGCGCTTTTGGGCATTCTGGACCGGGGCAAGCCCAAGGGGCTGCTGGAGCAGCTCCGGCCAAAGAACGCTCTGCCCTTCCCTCCCAGCCCTGCCGGCACCCAGGTGGAGATCCTGGTGGAGGCCATGGGCCGGGTGAACTATGGGAACCACCTGGAGGACCGGAAGGGACTGACCGGTGTGCGCCTGGGCGGGCAATTTCTCATGGAGTTTACGGTGACCACCCTCCCACTGGAGGACTTGGCGGGAGCCCATTACCGGCAAGGGGCCAGCCGGTACCCCTGCTGCTCGGGGGCGCTTCGAGACGGATTCCCAGGCGGACTGCTTTGTGGACCTGGACGGGTTTACGAAGGGCATGGTGTATGTGAACGGCTTCCATCTGGGCCGCTACTGGAGCTGCGGTCCCCAGAAGACCCTGTACCTGCCTGGGGTGCTTCTGCACACGGACCGTCCCAATGAGCTGGTGGTGCTGGAGTTGGAGGGCTACGCCCAGCCCCAGGTGCGGCTCACCGATGGACACTGCCTGGGATAGGAGCTGGTGTATTTCATAGGAGGACAAAAAGCTGCTGCAAAGCGGCCCCAAGTTTGGCAAATCTGCCGGAGATTTTCAGACTGGTTTTCCTTTTTTTTTTGGAAGAAGTTCCAGCGGTGTTTTTTCAGGCTGGAGCGCCACAGAAGTGGCAGAGACAAGAAAAAAATGGTACAGAAAGGAGCCTGATTTTCAAAAAAGTATCCTTTCGGTATTACAAAATAACGTTTTGATACTTCCCGCCGGAACTGGGAGAAGCTATAATATTTCGTGAAAAGGGAATCGTTTTTGTGCAAAACGACAAGGCGAAAAGCGATAAATTCAAAAAGGAAGGAATGAATGAAGAGCATGCGAGACACACGAGCAATCCCCCAAAGCAATCCGTGCAAACCCAAAAGCGGAAACGCAGTCGCTGGACCAGGGACGACACAGAGCTGTCCATTCTGGCCCTGCCTACCACAGTGTGGTACGCGTTATTCTGCTATCTGCCGATGTTCGGCCTGGTTCTTGCGTTCAAGAACTACAAGATTTCGGCAGGCAAGAGCTTTGTGTACAGCTTGTTCCACAGTGAGTGGGCCGGTTTGGACAACTTCTCATTTTTCCTGAAGTCCAACCAGTTTGCCACCATTCTGCGGAACACTCTGCTGTACAACATTGTGTTCATTATCCTCGGCATCGTTCTCCCGGTCGGCCTGGCCATCATGATCAACAACATCTATAGCAAACGGAAGTCCAAGACTTACCAGACCATGATGTTCCTGCCCCACTTTATGTCCTGGGTCGTCATCAGCTACTTCGTGTATGCGTTCCTGAGCCCGGACCGGGGCCTCATGAACTCCATCCTCAGGGGGATGGGCAAGGACCCTGTGCGTTGGTATTCCGAAGCGAAATACTGGCCATACATATTGGTCTTTATGCAGGTTTGGAAGACCCTGGGATACAACATGGTTGTGTACCTTGCCAGTATCACCGGCATTGACACCAGCCTCTATGAGGCCGCCGTGCTGGATGGCGCATCCAAGATGCAGCAGGCCCGGTACATCACCCTGCCGTCCCTGAAGCCCATCATCATTATGATGTTCATCCTCAGCGTGGGCCGTATCTTCTCCTCCGACTTTGGCCTGTTCTATCAGGTCACCCGTGGTGTGCCCGGCTCTTTGGCCAAGGTTGCCACAACCTTTGACGTCTACATCTTCAACGCCCTGCAGACCGGCGTGCCTCTGGGCCGGACGGCTGCGGCCTCCTTCTTCCAGGCCGTGGTTGGTTGTATCACGATTCTGATCGCGAACTGGATTGTTCGCCGGGTCGATCGAGAGCGCACTGATTTGATAGGAGGTGGGAATATGAGTAAAGCGACAAATGATAATGCCATGAACAAGCTGAACCGCATTAAACCGGCTACCAACGCGTTGTTCAATGTGCTCTTTTTGATTTTGGGTTTGGGCTGTGTCATCCCCATTCTCTATGTATTCATGATTTCCATCACCTCTGAGGCCTCCATCACTCAGTATGGCTATCAGTTCATCCCCCATGAATTTTCCGGTTCTGCCTATAAGTTCCTGTGGGAAGAAAGGGATACCATTCTGAAGGCTCTGCTGATTTCTGTAGAGGTCACAGTCATTGGTACCGTAGTAGGCGTTGCCCTCACCACCCTGATGGGCTACGTTCTCTCCCGCCCCGGTTACAAGCTCAACGGCTTTTTTGACCATTGTGGTGTTCATCCCCATGATCTTCGGCGGCGGCATGGTTGCCAACTACGTGGTGGTGGGCCAGGTGCTGCACATGTCCAACACCCTGTGGGCCCTGATTCTCCCCTTGTGCGTTTCCTCGTTCAATGTAACGATTTCCCGCACCTTCTTCCGCACCACCATTCCGGACTCCATCATTGAGTCCGCCAAGATCGATGGCGCTACCCAGATGACCGTGTTCGCCAAGATCGTGTTGCCCATTTCCAAGCCTGTGCTGGCCACCATCGGCCTGTTCCTGGCCTTCGGCTACTGGAACGACTGGTTCCAGTCCTCTCTGTTCATTACGGACAACAACCTGCTGTCCCTGCAGGCCCTGCTGAACTCCATGCAGAAGAACATTGAGTACATCGCCCAGCACCCGGACCCCCGGCATCAGCCTGGCCGACTACAAGCGGGCCATGCCCTCCGAAGGCATTCGTATGGCAATCGCTGTTGTGGTCGCCGTCCCCATTGCCTGCATCTACCCCTTCTTCCAGAAGTACTTCATTTCTGGCCTGACGGTTGGTGCAGTCAAGGGCTAAGGTTGTATTCACAGAGACAGGCGCAATGTGCGCCTGCCTCTGGAATAAATATCACCCCAAACAGGAGGTAAAAAAAAATGAAAAAGATTCTCGCACTGCTGTTGGCGGTCGTGATGTTTGCTTCCCTCTTCGCAGGCTGCAACAACACGACCGGCAACACTGACCCCACAGATAACTCTGTGGCTCCCACCGACAACACCGATGAGACCCCGCTCCCACCGAAGGCAACGAAGAGCCCACCGAAGGCACCACCGGCGACGTGGTAACCCTGAAGTGGGTGACCGTTGGTAACGGCATGCCCGAGAACTACGATGCTTGGAAGGCCAACCTGGACAAGTATCTGGAAGAGAAGATCGGCGTCCATCTGGAGATGGAAGTGGTTGCCTGGGGCGACTGGGACAACAGAAGAAACGTCATGGTGAACGCCAACGATGGCTATGACATCATGTTCACCAACCTGGGTACTTACCAGAACGATGTTCGCATCGGCGCTTTCCTGGACATCACCGACCTGGTGCAGTCCACCACCCCACCCTGTACAGCACCCTGCCCACTGAGCTGTGGAACGGTGTTGCCATCAAGGACCGGATCTATGCCGTTCCCACCTGGAAGGACAGCTCTGTGACCCAGTACTTTGTCTTCGACAAGGCTAAGGCTGAGCAGTACATCCCCAACTATTCCGACGTCAAGGAACTGTCTGACCTGACCGAGGGCCTGACTGCCATGAAGGACGCCACCAACGAGGCTCCCTTTGTCCTGAACAAGCAGGGGCCTGGACGCCATCTTCGGCGCCAAGTATGACGGCCTGACCGCCGGTCTGCCCACTCTGGGCGTCAGCTACACCGACAGCAGCCGCAAGGTTGTCTGCACCGTGGAGCAGGAAGACATCATGAACGAGCTGAAGACCATCCGGTCCTGGTATGAAGCTGGCATCATCAATGCCGACGCCGCTACCCTGGCTGAGAATCCCCAAGTACCGCGCTTGCTATGTGGCTCAGGGCTGGTCTCTGGCTGCTGACACCACCTGGGGTCCCGGCATGGGTGTGGACGCCGTTGCTGTGCAGTGGGGTCCCACTGTGATGGGCAGCGACACCATCCAGGGCTCCATGAACTGCATCTCCGCCTCCAGCAAGAACCCCGAGAAGGCTCTGCAGTTGCTGGAGCTGGTCAACACCGATTCCTACGTCCGTGACTCCCTGCAGTACGGCCTGGAAGGCGAAGACTGGGAATACACCACCGACGGCAAGCTGCACAGAATCAAGACCGACTGGCCCATGGCTGGCTACACCCAGGGCAACTACTTCATCCGGACCCAGCTGGACACCGAAGTGGAGAGCCAGGACGCCGGATCAAGGCTCTGAACGAGGGCGCTACCATGTCCCCGTGCTGGGCTTTGCCTTCGACACCAGCAATGTGGCTGACCAGCTGACCGCTTGCATCGAGATCTACAACCGTTATAAGGCTGAACTCCTGACCGGTACTCTGGATCCTGAGGAGCAGGTTGCTGCTATGATGGAAGAAATGCGGAGCAATGGCTTCGACGGATCGTTGCCGAGGCTCAGGCTCAGATCGACGCTTACTTCGCTGGCTAATTGCAAGCGCTAAGAGAGCATTCTCCAGAATCTGAATCAGGTGGGGCCGCTGCTGGCCGTTGCGGTTTGCAGCGGCCCCATTTTTTCAGGTGCTGGCAGAATGGGAGCGGCAGTTCCCTTGCCAAGGGGTTAATCGATTCCGGAGGAGGGCGGAGGCCGCACCCTACGCCTCGGAGGGGCAGACAGGTACTACGGCACATCCCCGATCGGGGCACAGCGGCTCTGCATTTATCTCTTCAGCGAGCAAGTCTGTGATTGCATCAATGAAAATTCAGCTTCTCAGAGGGCTGCCAAAAAGGAAATATGGTGGCCCCAATCCCGGCTGTGGCAGGCCGGGCGGCAGAAAGAAAAAAAGTTTGGCATTTTCTATCTTCCTTGACAAGGAAAACTGAATGTGGGGAAAATGCTAGCGCCAAACGGGCGGTCACCCTGGCCCGTGTGCAGGAACCGGGCTCCCGGCCGCTTTTTGGCTGCGGGACGGCATCTGGGCGAGAGCTCCGGCCTGCATAGGGGTGTTGTCATTCGGAACGCAAACTTGTATCTTTAGAATATGAGGAGCAATTATGAGCAAAATTATTGGTAGTGAACTGAAAACATTCCCTGGGAAGAGAAGCCGGAGGGCTATTCACTCCCCGGTGTGGCGCTATAGCGGCAATCCGATCATTGGCCGCCACGCCACCAAACGCTCCAACAGCGTGTTCAACAGCGCCGTGGTACCCGCTTTGGGGACGGCTTTGCCGGTATCTTCCGCTGTGACAGCCGTTCAGTCAGCATGGACCTTTTTGTGGGCTTTAGCCAGGACGGCATTTCCTGGAAGATTCAGGACGAGCCCATTTCCTTTGAAGGCGATCCCGTTGTCACCGTGCGAGAGTACCGCTACGATCCCCGGGTATGCTATATGGACGGGAAGTACTATATCACCTGGTGCAACGGCTACCATGGTCCCACCATTGGCGTGGGCTGGACGGAGGACTTCAAGACCTTCCACCAGCTGGAAAATGCCTCCCTACCCTATAACCGCAACGGCGTTCTCTTCCCCGGAAGGTGAACGGCCTCTATCTGATGCTGAGCCGCCCCAGCGACACCGGCCACACCCCATTTGGCGACATTTTCATCAGCCAGAGCCCGGACCTGAAGTACTGGGGCTGCCACCGCCACGTGATGAGCACGGTTAAGGGTGACGAATCTGCCTGGCAGTCCACCAAGATTGGGGCTGGCCCCATTCCCATTGAGACGGATGAAGGGTGGCTCCTCATTTACCACGGCGTTATCACCACCTGCCAGGGCTATGTGTACCGTATGGGGCGCGGCTCTGCTGGACAAGGACGAGCCCTGGAAGGTTCTGTACCGGTCCAAGGATTATATCCTGGCTCCTTATGAGCTCTACGAGTGCGTAGGCGATGTGCCCAATGTGACCTTCCCCTGCGCCACACTCACTGACGCCGCCACAGGCCGCATTGCCATTTATTGACGGCTGCGCCGACACCGTGACTGGATTGGCGTTCACCACCGTGGATACCCTGCTGGACTACGTGAAGGAAAACAGCCTGTAGGCCCGTGAAAGGGCGGCTCGCCGCCTGAGCTGAAATTTTCTCCTAGGAGGATTGCAATGTATTTTATCGACAAACGAATTCAGGTCATTTGTGACCAGCTGAAGGCGCTGCGGATTCGGGACAGCCGGGAGTTGCCCAACTGGCAGTATAAGGGGCTGTTCTTCCGCCCGGAGGAGGCGGAGAAGGACGGCCAGCCTTGGCAGAATTTTGACTGCAAGCGGATGCATTGGTATTCCGTCTACGACGGCAGCGACGATTTCGAGGGGAAGTTTGAGGGCTATCAAGGCGACTTTAAGGGCATCCAGGGCGAGCACTACTGGTTCCGGGGAAATATCACCATTCCGGAGGAGATGGCTGGTAAATCTGTGTGGATGAAGATCCGGACCCAGATTGAAGAGTGGGACGATGGCAAAATCCCCAGTTCCTGGTCTTTGTGGATGGCAAAGGTGACCCAGGGCGCGGATATGAACCACCGGGACATCCAGCTCTTCGCCCAGGCGCCGGTGGGGCAGACCCTGACGGTGGATATTCAGGCCTACACCGGTACGCTGCACCGGGAGTTCCACTTCCTGGTGGATCTGTATGTGCTGGATGAAGCCATTAACCACCTGTATTACGATTTGCAGGTGCCTTTGTGGGCTTTCAGCCGGATGGACCCCGATGATAAGACCCGGCTGGATATTCAGACGGTGCTGAACCATGCTGTGAACCTGCTGGACATGCGGACCCCTGCTCCCCCGGCGTTTTACGCCTCTGTGGAGAAGGCCCTGGCATATCTGGCAGAGAACCTGTATGAAAAATGGGGGGCATTCCGATGTGATTGCTACCTGCATCGGCCATACCCACATTGATGTGGCTTGGTGGTGGACTGTGGCCCAGACCCGGGAGAAGGTGGTTCGCTCCTTTGCCACGGTCCTGAAGTTCATGGATGAGTACCCGGAGTATCGGTTTATGTCCAGTCAGCCGGTGCTGTATTACTTCCTGAAGCAGCGCTATCCCGAGCTGTACGCCCAGATTCAGCAGCGGGTGCAGGAAGGCCGGTGGGAGACGGAGGGCGGCATGTGGTTGGACGCGGACTGCAACCTGACCTCCGGCGAGTCCTTGGTGCGTCAGTTCATTTACGGCAAACGGTTCTTCCGGGAGGAATTTGGTCAGGACAACCGGATCCTGTGGCTGCCGGATGTGTTATTATTCCGGCGCTCTGCCCCAGATTATGAAGAAGAGCGGCGTGGATTACTTTATGACCACCAAGCTGGCCTGGAATCAGATCAATAAAATCCCCTAATGACACCTTTATTTGGCGGGGCATCGATGGCTCCCCAGGTGCTGACCCACCTCATTACCACCCTGAACGTGGGCCAGGATCCCAAAGAGAATTTCTTTACCACCTACAATGGCATTCTCCACCCCGACGCCATTATGGGCGGTTGGGAACGCTACCAGAATAAGGAGATCAACAACGATATTCTGGTCTGCTATGGCTACGGCGACGGCGGCGGTGGCCCCACTCGGCAAATGCTGGAGACTGCCCGGCGGATGGAATACGGCGTCCGGGGTATCCCCAAGGTTCGCCAGGCCAGCGCTCGCACCTATTTTGAGGAGCTGGAGACCCGGGTGAAGGACAATCCCCACCTGGAAACCTGGGAGGGCGAGTTCTATTTCGAGTACCACCGGGGCACCTACACCTCCATGGCCCGGAACAAGCGGGGCAACCGGAAGAGTGAGCTGCTGATGATGGACCTGGAGCTGCTGGGTGTGCTGGCTGATGGCCGTCTTCCCTATCCGGCGGAGGATCTGCGGTGCTTCTGGCGGGATACCATTTTGCTGAACCAGTTCCATGATATTCTGCCTGGCAGCTCCATCGCCGAGGTCTATGAAGTGACCAAGAAGGAATACGAGGACCTGGCCGCTGGCGCCGGGAAGCTTCTGCAGGAGCGCCTGAACCTCCTGGCCGGGGAAGGAACCGGCGTCACCGTGTTCAACACCTTGGGCTTTGTCCGCAGTGGTGTGGTGAACCTGGGAGACGTCACGGCTTCCAGCCCTCCGGGACGAGACCGGTAGTGCTATCCGGTGCAGCGCACCGCCGATGGAGCCGTGGCTTACCTGGAAAACTTGCCCTCTAAGGGCTACAAGACCTTTGCCCTGTGGGAGGCTTCTGGGGAAAGCCCCTTTATCCGGAAGGATGCATATCATTTGGAGACTCCCTATTATGCCATCACCCTGGATGAAAACGGCCATATGGTATCCATTTTCGACAAGAAGCATGACCGGGAGCTGGTCCAGGCCGGCAAGGCGGCCAATCAGCTTCGGCTGTATGAGGACAAGCCCATCTACTTTGATAATTGGGACATCGACATGTACTATGTGGAGAAGTCCTGGCCGGTGGATGAGCTGGTGAGCATGCGCTGGAGCGAGGACGGCCCGGTGCGCACCACCCTGGAGCTGGAGTACCGCTGCAACCAGAGCACCATCTGGCAGAAGATCCACTTTATGCCAACACCCCCCGCATTGACTTTGAGACCAAGGCGGACTGGAAGGAGCACCAGCACCTGCTGAAGGCGGAGTTCCCCGTGGATATCCATTCCGACGAGGCCACCTTTGAGATCCAGTTTGGCAACGTGACCCGGAAGGTCCACACCAACACCTCCTGGGACAAGGCCCGGTTCGAGAGCTGCGGCCAGAAGTGGATGGACTTCTCCGAGGGCCACTATGGTGTCAGCCTCCTCAACGACTGCAAGTATGGCCACTCGGTGCGGGACGGCGTCATTGGCCTCACCCTCATCAAGTGCGGCGTGGAGCCCAACCCCAACGCCGATGTGGAGATGCATACCTTCACCTATGCCCTGTTCCCCCATGCTGGAACCTGGAAAGAAGCCGGAACGGTGGAAGAGAGCTATCAGCTGAACCTGCCTGCCTATGCAGTGCGGGGCGGCCAGCCCGGTACTGCCTTCTCCTATACCGCGGTGGAGCCCAGAAATGTGGTTCTGGAGACGGTCAAACAGGCGGAAAAACGGCGATGGTGTGGTGCTGCGGATGTACGAGTGCGAAAATGCCCGGACCAAGACCGTGGTGCGGCTGCCGGAGGGCGCTCAGAGGGCATACCTCACCAACCTGCTGGAGGAAATTCAGGAGGAGCTGCCCATTGTAGATGGCAAGGTCACGTTCATGACCAAGCCCTTTGAAATCCAGACGGTTCTGGTGAAATAACCTTCCAATTGCTTACAAAAAGTCGCAGAAGGGACTTGCTCCCCTCTGCGGCTTTTTTTGTATAATGGAAGGGACGTGACGTCTCATTCTCAGCCGGACGTATGCGAATCGCGAAAGTGATTGCCGTAGGGGGATGGTGCGCGATACAACGAACATCAGGCCCTTCAGGGTTTGAATGCATGAGGCTGCACCCTGCGCCTCGGGGGGCAGACAGGGAATCACGGCACCCCCGGCGGTTAAATCCTCCGTTTTTCCAAATTTCCGGAAGATTGATACACTTTGCAAGCGGGCGCACAGTGTGCGCCCTACAGCGGCTCCGCGCTACCCTGGCCAATTTTCAAGATTTGCCTGGGGGGTACGCGTGTGCCCTAGGGAGAGCAGGGCGCTGCCGCGCCAGTGTAAAAACGGAAGACGTGTTCCCTGCAGCTGGCGATATGGCGCACGGGCCCACCCCTATGGACAATGGGGCGGTCTTGACGGTGTGATTTTCATCGCACGCCTGTGTCTGGGCTGGAAATTGACAGAAGATATATGGGGAGGAATGAACTGTGCTACCATATGAAGATGAAAAGCTTGCCCCCAGACAGCGGGCTTTGGATTTGTTGTCCCGCATGACCCTCCGGGAGAAGGTGGGCCAGCTGACCCAGCGGCTCTACGGATTTCGTGTTTATGAACGCCATGGCCAGGAGATTGCGCTGGTGGAGGAGTTCCGGCAGGAGGTGGAGCGATATAGTGGTTTGGGGACCCTGTACGGCCTGTACCGGGCGGACCCTTGGTCAGGAAAGGACTTTACCACCGGCCTGGATGGGGCGCTGGCTCCCAAGGCCCGCAATCAGGTCCAGCGGTATGTGTTGGAGCATTCCCGCCTGAGGATTCCTGTCCTCATGAGCACCGAGTGCCCCCACGGCCACCAGGCCCTGGACGGCTACCTGCTGCCGGTGAATCTGGCGGCGGGAGCCACCTTCTCCCCCGGCTGCCTTGGAGGCTGCCGCCGAAGTTGCCGGGAAGCAGCTGCGGCAGAGGGGGGTGGACCTGGCGCTGGTGTCCGCGCTGGACGTCCTCCGGGACCCCCGTTGGGGACGCAGTGAGGAGTGCTTCAGCGAGGATCCGTCCTGGCCTCCCGTATGGCCCAGGCGGCTGTCCGGGGATTCAAGCCAGGGGTGGATGTGGTGGCCAAGCACCTGTGCGCCCAGGAGAGACCACTGGCGGAGTCAATGCCAGTGCGGCCCGGATTGGTCCCGGGAGCTGCGGGAAATTCATCTGCCGCCGGTGAAGGCCTGCGTGGAGGCGGGTGTATCCGGCGTAATGGCAGCTTACAACGAAATCGACGGAGTGTACTGCCATGCCAACCGATGGCTCCTCACGGATTTGCTCCGGGGAATACGGATTCCAGGGCATTGTGATGTCCGATGGCGTGGCCATTGATCAACTGGATGCAATGACGGGGGACCGGACGGTTTCCGGCGCCGTGGCCCTGGAGGCCGGCGTGGACATGGGCCTGTGGGATACCGGATTTGCCCAGCTGGAGGAGGCTGTGGAGCGGGGGACTGGTGTCTGGCGCCCGATTGGATGAGGCGGTCCTCCGGATTTTGGAGCTGAAGTTCCGCCGGGGCCTGTTTGAGGAGCCCTTTGTGGCGGAGCATGCCCTGTGGCAGGGCTACACCCCGGCCCGGTATCCCCAAGCCCGGGAGCTGACCCGGGAGAGCATGGTACTGCTGAAAAATGAGCAGAACCTTCTGCCTCTGGATGGGACCAAGCCTCTGCGCCTTTTTGGTGACGGGGCCCAATGCCGATGATATTTACTGTCAATTGGGAGACTATACCCCGCCGGTGCGGCCGGAAGCGGGGGTAACAGTGCGCCGGGGCCTGGAGCAGTGGGCTGCCGGTACGCCGGTGCAGGTGGCGTACGCCCCTGGCTGCCCTCCTGCCTTTGGGTCAGATCCGGATCTGATGGAACAGGCGGTGGAGGCGGCCCGGGAGGCGGATGTAATTGTGGCGGTGCTGGGCGGCACCTCCAGCCGCTTTGGAGGCGGTGAGTTCCACAACAACGGCGCCCTCAAGGCCCAGGACATGGCCACCATGGATTGCGGAGAGAACGTGGACACCAGCCGCCTGGAGTTGCCGGGAGACCAGCTTACCCTCCTGGCCCAGCTGAAGGATACAGGAAAGCCGGTGGTGACCGTGCTCATTCAAGGGCGGCCTTATGCCACGGAGGCGGTGACGGCCCACCCGATGCCCTGTTCTGCTGCTTTTACCCCGGTCTCACCGGGGGCGAGGCGCTGGCCCAGCTCCTCTTCGGCGAGGCGGCTCCGGCGGGCCGTCTGCCGGTATCCCTGCCGGATCATGTGGGACAGCTGCCGGTGTACTACAACTATAAGGATTCCTACCGGGGCATGGATTATTACGACGCCAGGGAGCGCCCCGCCTTCTCCTTTGGCGGTGGTCTGACCTATACCACCTTTTCCTATTGCCTTCTGGCGGCTCCAGCGGACGCAGAGGCGGAGAAAGTTGAGACCTTGACGGTAAGCGCCTCCATTACAAACACCGGCCTGCGGGCTGCCAGCGCCGTCCCACAGCTGTATCTCCACCGGGCCCAGGGGTAGTCACCTCCCGCGTCGCGCCCTGTGCGATTTCCAAAAGCTCTGCCTGGCTCCAGGGGAAACCCAAACCGTCACCCTAAAGCATTCCCCGGGAGGCCCTGTCTCAGTGGGACAGCCAAATGAGGCAGCGGGTGCTCCCAGGCAAAATCCAATGGTTCCTGGGCGACTGCGGCGAGACTTATCTTTCTGGTGAATGCACCTTAGCTTGAGGCCTTTTCCAGGCATTGTAACATCCCGGCTGACCGAAGAGGTGCCCCAGGATTTGACTTATCATGAGCATCAAGGTTTCCTGGCTCTGTTGCGGATAAGAGACAGAAGCCAGAAGGTGGGATCAGGGCAGTATATGCATGAATATAGTTTGAGGGGTGAAACCTTTGCATGAAAATACTCCAGCAGAAAAGTGCCGGCTGATCGTATTTGGAAGCTTAGTGGCGGCTCTCATTTTGCAGGGATTACCATTTAGTTTGGTAACATACACAGCCTTCACTTCCGGGGGAGTCACAAGGGAGCTTGTGGACACGTATTCGTATATTAATATACAGGAAAACGCCTACTACTTTTACATACCGCTGCTTACCTCGGTTGCTACCCTCTTGGCAGCGGCGCGAATCCTAGGGGAGCCTTCTGAAAAAGAGAAGCCCCAAAAGCATCGGCTGGATGTTGCGTGTCTCTTGATTTCGGCGGCGGGTGCTGTAGCGACTTTTTTGCTATATTGCGGAGGGCGGTTCCCGGTGTGATCATGGTGCTGCTTATTTTGGCAGTGGCTGCCTATGCAATACAATTTAGAATTAAATAATATATATCGGGAGTGACAAAATTGGTTCTTAGGCGACTGCGGCGAGACCTACCTCTCTGGCGCGCTCACCCTGGCTTGAGAACCACCCGCAAACAGTTCCAAATCCCGGCTTACCATGGAGTGAGCCGGGATTTTTATTAAAAGGGGGAAATACATGTTGTGCTTTGTGTAAGATAATTGGAAGTAAAATTAGGAGCCAGATGAAAGGACGGCGAGCGTGCTAGAGCATGGCCGGAGCCAACCACGCTGTCTCAAAGACCAGTAATTTCTGACTTGATGAATCTTGACAGTTTGGCATATAGGTGTTCTGTGCCAAACTTACAAAGTAGTGAAGTGGCGCTTTTAAAAGCGAGGCCTGGGGAATATCCCCAGAAAAGATCTTGCTAAGGTCTACTTGACACATACGCAGTTGAAATTCTTTTTGCAACAGATCGTATCATGTGCTATCATGGAGCGGGTGCAAGTCCGCTCTACTCCCACGCAAGCTGCAAAACCGAAAAAAGCAGCACGGTTATGATTGCATATAATTTAGAAGGGCAGTGACTTAGATTGCTATTATACGGCCATATAACAGGGAAAACAGGCAATGCCATTTCTGGAGTTTTGGTGGAAATAAAGGACAACAATTTTGAGACCATATATTTTACAAAAAGCGACGAACATGGCGATTATAAAATTGATTTGCCTGCGGGCATATACCCGTTCGTCACAGCAGTGAGAGATTACGGAGAGAAATACTTGGAATATTGGTGCAGCAATTTGAAGCTTATCCATGACGCCGAGCTCAATATTTGCATTGATACTCTTGAAGTATACGGATTAAATTACTTCGAGGTAGCAGGGGAGCCTATCCATCCATTACGGTCTATTTCCGGCCCATGAGTTTCCCCAAATTTTTGGCTCAGGCGGAGGATATTGCGCCAGAGATAAACACCATCAAGCCGTGGTGGAAGGCAAGGCGCTGTCTGTCCTCACGGTCAATAGGGTCAAAGGAATATGTGGGAGATGGGAGTATGAGCGCATATCTCATCCAAATCGCAGAACCAGAGGACGGCCCCTAATTGGAACAGATTAGACTTGGAAATTATAGATTGCGACGGCAACTATGGAGCGGCATCTATTTATCATTGCTAATGTCTACAGGCCGGGCGTAACTCCGCCTCATTCACACGAACCATGGAGGAGGAAAATGTTATGATCATCCGAAAGTTGACCCCGGCAGATTACCACGGAATGCTCGTCCTTTATCGGGAGTTGGACCAATTCCATGTGGATGCCCGCCCCGATTTTTTTGTGCGTCAAGAGGATGTGTTTCCGCAGGAGGCTTTTTGAGGCCAACATGATCAACCCGGAATGTCTGATGCTTGGTGCTTTTGATGAACCAGACAACATGATCGGACTTGTTCGGGCGACATTATGGAAGGAAAGTGGGATGGTGAAAACTGTCAAGGTGGTGTGTTTGGATGATATCTATGTTGTGCCGGAATATCGGCGGGATGGTATCGCAACAAAGTTATTTGAAGCAGTTGAACAATGGGCGCGGGAACAAGGGGCTGCAAGGCTGGAATTACACACATGGGATTTTAACCAAGGTGCAATTGCCCTGTATTGCGCCATGGGCATGACACCGCAGCGGTATGTCTTCGAGAAGAAATTATAATTAGGATTCTACGCGGGGCGGGCGCAAGTCCGCCGAAAGGATGAGCTACACAGCCGTGACCAAACAAGGAGGTGGAACCCCTGAAAAGAAAAGCTGGGAAAGCGCCAGTTTGTGAATGTTCGGCTTTCTGGCGGCAGCCCTCGTGTTACAGGCGCTGCCAGTTGGCATTGTTACGTATACGGAATTGTACGCCAATGGAGGTTTGGAAGGTGTGGTAAGTGCGTTTTCCTACTTCCATCCGGGCGGCCCACTACTTTTGCGCGCCCTTCCTTTTTCTGCTGTTGCAGTCACGATGGAGCTGGCGCTGTTTATAGGAGTATCCTGGGGGAGTGGGCAGAACCGGTTCTGCACAGATGATCTGTCTGTGTGTTGCATCGGTGAGCGCAGCCGCCACCTTTTTCATGTGTGAGACGCTTGCTTCCGGCGTTGTGGCGGGATTGCTCATTTTGGCCACTGTGGTACATGGCTGGAAAACAGGAACCCTTGGCGGGGACATCTATCATCTGGCAGATATGGAAATCCCGGCTCATCCATTTGGGAGAGCCGGGATTTTGACTGAAGATAATTTAAACGCCGAAGCCCAGCGCAACAGTCAGCGTTGACGGATTCCGTTTAGCAGGGCAGGCTTTCCTTCAACGTCTTCAGCAGGTCCTCTGCCGCTTGGGCGGAGGAACCCTTGACGCCCAGGTAGAATTTCACCTTGGGCTCGGTGCCGGAGGGACGGACGCACATCCAGGCGTCGTTTTCCAGCTCATAGTACAGCACGTTGGACTCAGGCAGGTCGGTGGGGGTGACCGCTCCGGTGGCCAGGTCCAGGACGGTGTGCTTCAGGTAGTCCCGGATTTTGAGGACCTTGCAGGGGCCCACGGTTTGCAGGGGATTGGCCCGCAGAGACTCCAGGATGGAGGCGATCTTGGCGGCGCCCTCCTGGCCGGGGGTAGGTCAGGTTGACGGTGTCCTCCCGGTAGTAGCCGTACTCCTGGTACAGCTCCTGCATCCGGTCCCACAGGGTTTTGCCCTGGCAATAACACCAGGCGGCGGCCTCGCACAGGGCCATGACGGCTACCACGGCGTCTTTGTCCCGGGCGTGAGTGCCCACCAGGCACCCGTAGCTCTCCTCCATGCCGAACTGGAAGGAATAGGTGTGGTCCCGCTCAAACAGCCGCATCTGTTCGCCAATGAATTTAAAGCCGGTGAGCACATCGATATACTTCATGCCGAAGGCTTCGGTCACGGTGCGGACCATGTTGGTGGAGACAATGGTGCTGACCACGGCGCCATTGGCGGGCAGAATGCCCAGCTCCTTCCGGCGGCGCAGAAGGTAGTCGCAGACCAATACGCCGGACATATTGCCGGTGAGAGACTTGTACTCGCCGGAGGCCGGTCCAGGGCAAAGACGCCCAGACGGTCAGCGTCAGGGTCTGTGGCCAGGACCAGATCCGCCCCCTGCTCCTTGGCATAGCCCAGGGCCAAGGTGAAGGCGGCCTTGTCCTCAGGATTGGGGCTCTTCACCGTGGGAAGCTTCCATCCGGCTTCTCCTGCTCCGGTACCACGAAGACATTCCGGAAGCCCAGCTCCGACAGGACCCGGCGCACCGGCAGGTTTCCTGTGCCGTGCAGGGGGTGTACACGATTTTCAGGCCGGCGGCTTTGGCAATGGAGTCATGATCCAGGACCAGGGCCTGGATGGTTGCCATATACTGGTCGTCAATCTCCTTGCCAATGGTATGATACAGACCGGCGGCCACGGCGTCGTCATGGCTCATGGTTTTCACAGTGGCGTAATCGGTGACGGCGTTCACCTCGTCCAGGATCTCTTTGTCCAGGGGAGCGGTCACCTGGGCGCCGTCGTCCCAATAGACCTTGTAGCCGTTGTAGGCCGGGGGTTGTGGGAGGCGGTAATCATGACGCCGGCGGTGCAGCCCAGGGTACAGGTGGCAAAGGACAGCATGGGCACCGGCCGCAGGGAGTCAAACCGGTAGGTGGGGATGCCGTTGGCATTCAGGCACAGGGCGGTCTCTTCGGCAAACTCAGGGGACATGTGCCGGGAGTCAAAGGGAGATGGCTACGCCTTTAGCGGCGGTGCCCTGCTTCAGAATGAAGTTGGCCAGGCCCTGGGTGGCCTTCCGGACGGTATAGAGGTTCATGCGGTTGCTACCGGCCCCCAGAATGCCCCGCAGACCGCCGGTGCCAAAGCCCAGGTCCTGATAGAACCGGTCTTCGATTTCCTTGGTGTCCCCGGCCTCGGCCAGGGCCCGCAGCTCGGCCCGGGTGGCCTGGTCAAAATAGGGGTTGTTGCACCATTGCTCAAAACGTTCCATTGCATTCATATAAATCACCTTCATAATTTGTTTTAATTTTATCAACAGGCCGTCATTTAGCCGTGTTTTCCAGTTCTTCAAAGACAGGCTTCAGAATGATCACGTCCGCCAAAGGGATGAGGGCAAAGCCCATGAGTACCCAAAACAGAATGGTGTATAAAAAAGCGGCAGGCAGAAGCAGGGCCAGGGCGAAGGGCAGCGCATGGAGGACCACCATGAGGATGGTTTTGGGGAACTTGTAAATACACAGGATCATGGCGTTGTGCAGATGCTCCCGCAGGGTATTCTGGTAGCGAATCATGAGGGGGTAGAGGTAGGCCAGAATGGCCAAGGCCAAAAGGTCAGCACGGCCACCACAATGAGCAGCGCCGTGTGCAGGCCGCCCTGGAAATAGAGCTGAACCAGGATATAGTCACAGACCAGGGAGGCGCCAACCAGCAGGGTGATGAGCCAGACGGCAGTGGCCTGCTTGAAATTCTCCCGAAAGGCGGTAAAAAAGTATTCCAGATGCCGCCTCCCGTATCCTGAGACAGATTTAGCATGACCTTATAGGTTGCCGCAATGGAAGCGCCGGCTGTGACTACCGGCAGGCAGCAGATGAGGCAAAAGAAGGTTCGTGAGAATGACGTCGGCCAGGGCCGTCAAAAGAGTTGGATCAGGGGATTGTCCCAACGGAACAGATTTTTCATAGGTTGCAGCCTCCATTTCTATGTGTTGCGGAGCCAGGCGTCGATTTGGTCCTGGGCGCCTGCTTCAGGCGGTCGATTCCCGCGTTTTGCAGCTCCTCCATCAGCTTGGGCAGATAGTCGTCGGGGTCTACGGTGCCGGTCATGAGGGCAGCGTAGTACTTCTCATAGACCCGGGAGACGGCCCGGAATTCGGCGTCGTAGTTGGGTAGTCTGCCGTAAAGCCCAGAAGGGGGATTCGGCGGTGTTGTCGTTGAACTCCTGGTAGAGCTCCCACTTATTGGGGCGTTCCCCTACAGTGGTTTTCAGGATGAACCAGTTCCCCCTGGGTATAGGGACGCCCCGGTAGGCCGGGGAGATGATCTGGACCTGATCCTCCTCTGTGAGGTATAGTGGACGCCCTCAATGCCGTAGTTCAGCAGGTTCCGCACCTCCCGGGTCGGTGTTTACGGCGTTCAGGAAGGTGAGGCAGATCTCCGGATGCTTGGTGTTGGCGTTGACCACCATGACGCCGCCCTGGGCGGACTCTGTGGTGACGATACTGTCGGAGACCTGCTGGGCCACAATGGGATAGCCGAAATCCGTGGAGTAGCTGGTGGAGGCATCGGGGCCGCCGGCAGACAGGCGCAGGAACACGTTCTCTCCCTGGAACCGGGAGAAGGAGGTGCGCAGGCAGGCGTCCTGGTTGATGTAACCGGCCTCATAGTACCGGTGCAGGAGCTGCAGGGTTTCCCTTGCATAGGAGGTTTCAAAGATGTTGACCACTTGGCAGCTGCCGTCGTGGGAATTGACCATGAGAGGGATGGAGTCATAGGTCACATATTCGTAGTTGCCCAGGGACCAGATATTGAGGCGGCTGGAGTCAAAAAACAGAGGGATACAGCCCGGCTCCTCCTGGGCAATTTGCGCCAGAAGGGGCTCCAGAGAGGCAAAACTGCTGTAGTACTGTGAGATGTCAATGCCGTACCGTTCCACCAGCTCTTGGGAAAACAGGAAGTGCATGGGGTTGCCAGCTCCTTATTGGTGGGGATTCCCCAGATTTTCCCGTCAATGGTTACGCCTTTCCAAAGGCGGGGATCGATGACATGATACATCCCAGCGCCCAAATTGTCGAGATAAGGAGTCAGGTCCAGCCAAGAGCCGGCCACGGCGTTGGTGACGTAGGTATCTGTCCAGGCAAAGGCAATGTCATATTCCTGGTTGGTGTTCACCAGGGAGTTCAGCTGTGCGGCGTAATCGTTCCAGCCAATTTTGTGGTATTCTACGGTGAAGCCATATTTTTTCTAAAAGAATGCGGTTGAGCTCCTGGTTTACCAGGGCCAGATCTTCATCCGGTTCGCCAATGGTGTAATAGACCAGGTTGACAGTCCCCTCCGGCGGAGCGGAAGTGTCCTGGACCTGCGGGGTGCAGCCGGCAGCGCCGGTGCACAGGAGTGCAGTTAGGAGTGCGAGGACCCGCTGGGCAGAGTTTCGTCGCAAGATGGGCTTCCTCCTTCCTCAAAAGGGGCCTCCTGCGGGGAAGGGGGAGGTTAGGGCCGCACCAGCGACGGGGACCGAGGCGCTGAAATTCCGCAGGGTACTGGGGGAGATATTGTAGTAGTTTTAAAGTGGACGTAGAAGTTATTCAGTTGGGGTATCCCACCATGTTGGCGATGACAGAGATTTTCTCCTGGGTGTTTTCGATAAGCCGCCGGGCCTGAATCATGCGGTAGGCAGTGAGGTATTCGGAAAATTTGATTCCCGTGTCCTTTAAAAAGATCCGGCCAATGTATTTGCTGCTCATATTGAAGATTTCGGCAATGTTGGTCAAGGACTGGGAGCTGCGGTAGTTGCTTTTTACAATCAAAATGATTTTGTTGGTAATTTTGGAGAACTTGCTGTATTCCACCTGCAGTACCGGGTCCAGCTCCGGCTGGGAGGCCGCGTGCTCGGGAATGACGCCGTGGAGGTCCCGGACGATGGTGCGCTCAATGAAGGCCCGCAGCTCCGCCACATGAATGGGCTTCAGGAGATAGTCCCGGGCTGTGGCTTGCATGGACTTGTGGACATAATTGAAGTCATCGTATCCGCTGATCATGCAGAATATGGTCTGCATCCCCATGGAGTGCAGATGCTCCGCCAGCTCATAGCCCCAGTGGTCGCCCAGGTTGATATCCAGCAGGGCAATGTGGGGCTGAAAGTCCACGGCTTTGCTCACAGCCTCGGCGTAGGAGGTGGCGGTCAGGATGCTGGTGATGTTGTATAGGGACCAGTCCAGAAGGTACTTGATGTTTTCACAGATGTCCTTTTCGTCGTCTACAATCAGTAAGCGGTACATATCAGGTTGTCACCTCATTTTTTAGCAGGATTTGGATGCAGACACCGGCAGGGGCGTGGTTTTGGATGCGCATTTCCACCCGGTTGCCATAGTAGAGGTACAGCCGGTCATACACATTCTGCAGGCCGATCCCCGGAGCGGTGTCAGCGGATTCCTTGCTTTTCTCTGGTGTAAACTGCTGGTTCAGGAGGGCAATCTGCTCTTCCCGGATGTGGCCGATGTTGTCGAAAAACTGAAAGAGAATGCCGTCGGACTGGCGGCTGCCGGAGATGACTACCACCTTCAGCTGGCTGTCGTTTTGAAAATTGTGTTTAAAAAAGTTTTCTACAATGGGCTGCATCCAAATTTTGGGTGTAGAGATGGCGTACATATCCTCTGGTATGTCGCAGTGGTAGAAGAACTGGTCGTCATACAGGAAGCACATCAGGTCCAGGTATTGCCGGGTAATTTCCAGCTCCTTTTTCAGGGTGATGATGGGCTCGGTTTTGACAATGTTCCGGTACAGAAGGCCCAGGTCCGCCGTGGCTTCGGCCACGGTGGGGCTCCCCCTCCAGCAGGGCCCGGAGGCGGATTCGCTCCAGGGTGTTGTAAAGGAAATGTGGGTTGAGTTGGGCGCTGAGCATCTGCATTTCCGTCCGCTGCTGACGGATAGTCAGCTTGTATTTCTGCTGAATCAGGGTGTCCAGGTACTGGTATAGGCTGTTCAGGTGGGTGGCGATGGCGGCAAATTCGTCCTGACGGTGACCAATGTCCAGGGGGTGAAGTTGCCGGACTGGGCCTCCACCAGGCTGTGCAGAATGCTCTGGATGAAGAGAGAGTCATGAGAAAACTGGCGCGCGTACAGCAGGGTGATGAGGACAAAGACCAGGATGAGGCCCACGGTCCAAAGAATTAGCTCATAGAGCCGGTCTGTGGCGTAAGCTTTGGCGGGGGCGACGGAGATCACGGAGTAAGAATAGCTCTGAGAAATCTGGACGGTGTACAGAAGGCTGGAGGGCCTGCGCCGGGAGCAGAGGTGCGGCCCTGCTTGACCCCCGGTGGACAGCAGCGCCTGCCAGGGAACGGTGTGGTAATCCCGGATTTCCCAGGGGAAGGCAGGTGTTGTTCACCAGAAGGAAGGCGGCGGCCCTCCGGCTGGGTGCAGAAGGCCTGGGCCACCGGCCAGTTAGGTCCATAACGAGAGGAGACCTTCCCACATAGCTGGAGCCCTGGTGAATGTCCTTGGTATAGAGGTAGCCCGTCTGGCACAGGGCCTCGGCAGTCTCAGGTCGATGATCCGGTACCGGGAGTAGCCGGAGGTGCTGTACTCCATATCCACAATGTTGGAGGTGCTATAATAGATAATGTGCCGGATGCAGTATTCGCTCTCAGAAATCAGGCTGTTGCAGCTGGTGAGATAGGTTTCGTAGAGGGATAGGAGGTGTTCAGCCGGCTCTGGGCATATTCTTCCGGGGTGGCCCCAAAAAGTGGAAGAAGTCGTCCCGGAGGGAGGCGGTGGCATAGAGATGGGTAAAAAATGGTCAATGGAGTCTGTGATGGAATCCAGCTGCCGCTCCACCTGGGAGAAGGCAGCCTCTGCCTCCCGAACGTAAGGCTCCATGGTGCTGGACTGCATGTTGCTGTAAAAACAAAGATCATGATGGTCACAAAGGTGAGGACAATGACCAGGTACAGCAGGAAGGTCTGCCGGTAAATTTTCAGATGCAGAAAGTTCGACAATTTTGACAAAATTCTATCCCTCAGTCGCACAATATCTTGACATTATCATACATTTGCGTGGCGGCACAGGCAAGGGTAAATCTGCAGAAAGTGCCAAATATATACTAAAAATAGCATTTTAATACTATTGGGCAGGGGCACAGACCGGGCCGCGTATAGTATAAATTAGGCAGAATTCAGTATGTAAAGAACGCATTGTACCGAATCCATATTATAAAAGTATCCTTTCTGATGTTGTGGATATTTTTATCGGTATGCTAGGTTAAAATCACCAATAAATGAAAAGGGAGCTGACATATATGCTGCATTTTGGCGCCCTGGAAGCCGGTGGCACGAAGATGGTATGCGCTGTTGGCAATGCACAGGGCCAGATTCTGGAGAGAATCAGCCTCCCACCAGAGATCCGGAGAACACCATGCCAGAGATCCTGGCCTTTTTCCGGGAGAAGCAGGTGTCTGCCGTGGGCGTGGGGTGCTTTGGGCCAGTGGATTTGGATCGAAACTCCCCAACTTATGGGAACATCACCTCGTCGCCCAAGCTGCAATGGCGAAATTTCCCCATGCTGCGCCGCTTCCGGGAGGCTCTGGGGTGCCCGTGGGCTTTGACACCGACGTCAACGCCGCCGCTTTGGGTGAGGCGGTATGGGGCTGCACCAAATCGGTCAAAAATAGTATCTATATAACGGTAGGCACCGGCGTCGGCGTCGGCGTCATCATCGGCGGCAAGCCCTACCACGGCATGATCCACCCCGAAGGCGGCCACATTTTTCGTCCACCGCCGGCCCGATGACCCCATGGCCAAGGGCATTTGCCCCTATCATGGTAACTGCCTGGAGGGCCTGGCCAGCGGCCCGGCCATTGAGCGGCGCTGGGGCCGGAAGGGGCGGAGCTGTCGGACTGCCTGGCAGTCTGGGAGCTGGAGGCGTTCTACATCGGACAGGCCATTTGCACCTACATTTGCACCCTCTCCCCGGAGCGGATTGTGGTAGGCGGCGGCGTCATGCACCAGGAGCAGATGCTTCCCATGATCCGCCAGGAGGTCCGGCGCCAGATGCATGGCTATATCCAGGGCAAGGGCATGGACAAGCTGGAGGAGTACACAGCCGGTCAGCTTGGGAGATAACCAGGGCGTGATGGGCGGCGTGAAGCTGGCTATGGATGCCTATATAGAAGAGGGAGGTACCTTATGAGCAAGAGCTGCTGCGTTTGGAGCCGGTGTTCCAGGAAAAAATCTGGGGCGGAGACCGGCTGCGGACTGTGTTCCACTATGACATTCCCAGTGACCACACCGGAGAATGCTGGGTTATCAGCGGCCATCCCAGCGGGGATTGCCACGTAAAGAACCCGGAATTTGCCGGGGAGACCCTGGGCTCTCTTTGGAAAAAAGGCCGGACTTGTTTGGTAACCTGCCGGGGGACAGCTTCCTCTGCTGGTGAAGATCATTGACGCCAAAGATGACCTGAGCATCCAGGTTCACCCTGATGACAGTTATGCGGCGGTCCATGAACATGGCGCCCGGGGTAAGACGGAGTGCTGGTATGTTCTGGACTGCGACCGGGGACTACCATTGTCATCGGGCACAACGCCAAGACCCGGGAGGAGATGGGCCGGATGGTGGAGGAGCGGCGCTGGAAGGAGCTCATCCGGGAAGTCCCCATTCAGAAGGGCGACTTTTTCCAAATCAACCCCGGCTGCCTCCACGCCATCAAGGGCGGCACCCTGATTCTGGAGACCCAGCAGAGCAGCGATGTGACCTACCGGTTCTATGACTATGACCGGCTGTCCGACGGGAAGCCCCGTCCTTTGCACATTGCGCAGAGCTTGGCCGTGACTCAGGTGCCCCATAGCCTGGAGGCGCTGAAGCAGGGAGACCTGCCGCCAAGGCGGCGCTGAGATCACCCATTTGGTGACTTGTCCCTATTATGCCGTGTATCGGGTCCGGCTGGATGGACGCTGGGAGACCAACTGGGAGCAGCCCTTTGTGAATGTAAGCATCACAGGCGGCTCCGGCACCCTGGACGGCCAGCCGGTGAGCAAGGGGACCATCTCCTGATTCCCGTCGGCTACGGACAGATGGCTCTGGAGGGGAACCTGGAGCTTATTTACTCTCATTTGTAATTGGTACCAAAATAAACACGGGAAAACCGCAGAAGCTACAGGTTTCTGCGGTTTTTTGCACCTGGGCGTCCACAAGATGACGACAAATATTTTAAAGTGTACGCAAAGAGAAGACGGGTTCAAAACACGGGCATATTCTCCCAAACACCAGTGGAGAGGGAGGCATTTGGTATCTATGCACAAGGCCGGTCTGACCGGGACTTCGATTTTGCCGGAAGGAAAGTCCGGCTTTTCATCCTAAACTGACTATTCTTTATCGTTTTTAGACTTTCCAGGGACATGGAAATTCGGTAAAATGTAATCGATCAAGTTCGAAATCTGCCCTGTTTTATGAGATGTGCACAAAAACTTTCTCCTTTTTTGGTGATTCTCACAAAATGTGGAAGACGGAGAGACCTTGACTGGTTGCCGAAGTTTAGCGGCATGCACGACGGCAGCAGCAATTCTGAAGGGGGATTCTGCTGGCTGGCGCCTGCCGCAGCTGCAGCTGGAAATGAAAAGGAGGTACGTATCCATGCAAATCAGAAAGTCTCATCGCATTCTTGCGGCGGTTCTGACACTGGTGATGCTGGTTGGCCTGCTGCCAACCGCTGCTTTGCCAAAATCCGCTGGAAACGACGGGTCTGCTGGAGATGAACGAAGCCTATGGAGCCCATGAGTCCCTCATGCCCATCGGCCGTCCTTCAATAATGGACACATTACTGGAGTGGACGCCGGAGTCTGACCCGGATGCAGTCTACAGCCGGGCCAGCATTCCCCCTGGCGGACCGGGTTGGCGGCTTCGTGGTGAACCCCAAAGGTGAACCCGGAGGCAAAGCCGATGCTCTGCTCCTGGCCAACTCTGACCATGACCACACCGCCCAGGGCACAGAATCCTTCCTGAGCTATGCCTTCCAATTACTGGCAGTATGCCACTTCCTTCATATACTGGTCCGGCTCCGAGGAAGGCCTGGTGTGCTGCCCCACCGGGGGAATTCACCGATGCCGCCCACACAAACGGCGTGCCGGTGGTGGCGACCCTGGGCTTCCCCCTGGGGCCGGGGAGACGGCTATGTGGAGCAGGTCCGGCAGTTCGTCCAGAAGGCTCCGGACGGCTCCTTCCCTGTGGCGGACAAGCTGATTGAGGTCATGGATTACTATGGCTTCGACGGCTACTTCTTCAATCAGGAGTCCTACGACTGCACGGCCGCCGAGGGCGCCCTGATTGACGAGATGATGCGCTATATGCACAAAATGCGCCCGGATATGCTCATCAGCTGGTATGATTCCATGGTGCCCGCAGGCGGCGTGAGCTATCAGAACGCAGTGAACGACGCCAACAAGCAGTTTATGACCGACTCTGAAGACGGCACCCGGGCCATTGACGAGTTTCTGATGAACTACAACTGGTATGAGAACCAGGTGGACACCACCATCTCCACCATGCGGTCCATTGGCAGAAGCGAATTTGATGCCTTTGCCGGTCTCGACGTGCAGCAGAACTGCATGAACACGCCGTTCGGGATTACCTTCTGGTGGACGCCAACGGCATCACCCGCCTGTCCCTGGCGCTGTATTGCCCCAACTCCACCTTGGGCCTTTCCACCAGCGGCGAGAACTTCCATGAGGTGGAGCAGGTGTTCTACACCAACGCCAAGGGCGACCCCGGGATGATTCTGTGGATCTCACCACCGATGATTGGGCCGGTATTTCCCGGTTCTTTGCCGACCACACCGTGATTACAGGGGCCCCTTTGTCACCGACTTTAACTCCGGCCACGGCAAGGGGTTACTACGTGGATGGCCAGCTGTCCCGGAATGGGGGTGGAGCTATCAGTCCAACCAGGACGTGATGCCCACCTGGACCTGGATCATCGACTCCGAGGGGGGGGGCTCTCCGGCGGTTATGATTTTTTAACGACGCCTACAACGGCGGCAACTCCATCCGATTCTACGGCAACCTCACCGGCGGTCAGGCCAACCGGATCATGCTGTACAGCACCCGGGTGGCAGTGGAAGAAGCATGAAGCTGGGTCTCACCTACAAAGGGGGACCAGGGCCTTGTAAAGCTGGTGGCCTATTACGGCGATGAGTCCACCACTGGCTATGAAGCTTGCCAGCAGGTGGCCTATGATCTCACCGCCGGAACCGGCGACTGGACCACCACAGAGGTGGACCTGTCCGCCTCCGCCGGGAAGATCCTGTACGCCATTGGACTGCAGGTGGAGTCTTCCAAGGATGTGACCGGCTACCAGGTGAACCTGGGCCGTCTGACCCTCACAGAGCAGGAGCGGGCAGCGTTGCACGGCCCTGCCAGTGTGACCCTGGACGAGATTTTTGTACCGGGACGCCTACACCGCCGAGGCCAGAGTGTACTGGACCCCGGTGGAGGAAGCCGCCTCGTATGAGATTTACCAGGTGAACGCAGACGGGACCCGGAGCCTGATCATGGGGACGCCCAGCACCGCCTACTACATCCCCACCTTGAATTGGGACGGATTGGCGGCAGCCGTGAACCTGGAGGTTGTGCCTGTGAACGGCAACGGCATCGGGGTGAGGCCACGGCCCCTTACCATCCCCTGGGTCTACGGCAACAGGGATTCCGAAGATTGAGGAGAAGTATTTTGATAATGTATGCCTGAACGCTAAAGGTTACTGGCGTCTCAAAGAGAACGCCGGCGAGCCTGCCTCGAAGGCCCTGGATGGAACGGCGGCCAATGGCTCCAAGTGGTGTGCTGGCGATGGCACAACGGAGGGCTGGATGTCCATTGATATGGGACGGGAGGCAACGGTGCGCCGCTGGCGGGTGGAGCACGCGGAATACGGCGGCGAGAGTGCAGAGTCGAATACCCTCGACTTCTCCCTGGGTACAAAGACGCATCCGGCAGCTGGGTCGAAGTGAAGCGGATTCAGGACAATCACGCGGCTGTTACGGATATCCTGCTGGATGAGCCGGTGACGGCCCAGGAGTGGAAGCTGGTTGTATATGATGACGGCAACTCTCCGTGGGCGGCAGTTCGGATTTACAGTGGCAGATGTTCGAGACGGCGGAATTCCCACAGACGACTCCGGTGCCCATGCAGTTTGCCTCTGCGGTGAACGGCGAGGGAGCCACAGACTCTGTCACCTTGCAGCATGTTACCGCAGGCGACACGGTGAAGGTGTACATGAAGTCCGCCGGGGAGTATACCCTGATCGGCGAGCAGGTGGCCGATGGCAGCATCTGCGTGCTGGATAACCTGGACTTCGGCACGGCGGAGGCCGGCCGGATCTATTACACCACCACCACGACAGCCGCTCAGGAGAGCGTCAAGATGAGCGCGCCCTTTGAGGCCGAGCGTGCGGAGCAATCCTCCCCTGCCACGGAGGTGTCCTTTGAAGTATTCCCATCCCGGCTCTGTGACCTCCTCCAACGGCAGCGATATTTATACCACCCTGACCGTCAGGGCCTGGAGCCCAGGGATGTGGTGTATGTCTATGAAAATGGCCCATCGGCGGGCTATACCAGAGCCTCCCTGCCGGTGGCTCAGGGAGACCTCTGTGCTGCTTCGGAACATCGGGTCACCCGGGCCGGCGGCACCTTGTCCATGCAGGTGAAGCGCACCGGAGGCGGATTTCTGATGTGTACACAGTTGAGACTCCCGCTTTTTGCCGAGCCGGAGGCGGTCCCTTACCCTGGACGCCCTGGATGTGCGGGGCGAGAAGCTGGCAGGCGTCTGCTATGGCATTTATAATGAGGCCGGGAACGGATTTCGGAGATTACCACGGCAGAATCCGGCGGCAGCGTCAGCCTGCCCTGGGCGCATATATCCTGAAATGCGAATCGGTGCCGGAGGGGCTACAGCCCCAACCGGGAGAAGCCGGCCCGCGCCCTGCGGATTGAAGGCTGGACATACCCGGTGACGGTTTCCATCCCGGACTATGCGGACCCCGCTGTGTCGGAAGTGGCGGTGAGCCCGGCGGATCGGTGATGCTCCCCGGGGAGGAGCTGGCTTTCCAGGCAGCCGTCACCGGCGTGGGCGACTACAGCGAGGACGTGACCTGGACCGTGGAAGGGGGCCCGGTCTACACAGACCGGGATCACCAGCCAGGGCCATCTGACGGTAGGAGCCGATGAAACGGCCCCTACCTGACTGTGACTGCCACAGCGGTTCAGGACGGAACCACCTGCTGCAAGGTGACGGTGGTCCTGCCGTCGCTGGTCAACATTGCCGAAGACGCCCAGGTGTTTATTTTATAACGGTACGCGCCAGGGTGGGGAAAACGGCCCCGAAAAAATTGGTAGATGGAGACAAGACCACAAAGTGGCAAGAGCCGATGGGCAGCGATTCGTTCCTGCTGGCTGGCCTGTACCTGGGAAAATACTACAAAGTATACGGCGTGAATCTCTATCATGCCGGCTCTGTTGGGGAAGATGTTGCGTTAAATACGTCCCGGTTCTACGTGCGGAGCATCAATGAGAACCAGCAATTTGACACGGATTTTTTGGCTGGGATATGGTGCAAGCAACAGTGCCTATTATGTGGGCGGAATCCGGATTATTATGTGGAGCATGGTGCGTACGACGGCAATACAGAAAATATGACGGCGCTCACCTTTGCTGAGCCGGTGGAAACCAGATCCATGCTGGTGCAGGTGACGGTACCCAACGGGGGCGCAGATCAGGATGTCCGGTTGTACGAACTGGAGGTTCTGGCGGTTGATGAGGACCAGGTGGCCGCCAGACGGGTGATGGCGAAAATTGACGCCATTGGCCAGGTGACCAATGACTCTGACGCTGCAATTGCAGCGGCAAGAGAGGCCTATGACGTTCTGACAGAGACCCAGAAGGGCCCAGGTTTCCAACCACCAGACCCTTCTGGATGCGGAGAAAAACTTACGAACTGTGCCTCCTGGTAGACGCCGCCGAGGCTGCCAAGAGGGCCGCAGAGGACGCGCAGAAGAAGGCGGAGGAAGCAAGAACCGCTGCCGAGGAGGCCCAGAAGGCCGCCGAGGCCGCCGCCGGCTCTGCTGCCGATGACAAGGAAGCCGCCCAGGCGGCCAAGGCCGCTGCGGAGGCGGCCAGGGACCAGGCCAAGCTGGCCGAGGCCGCCGCCAGGGCCGCTCAGGAGGCGGCAGAAGCTGCAGCCAAGGCTGCTGAGGAATCGAACCAGGCGGCAGCCAAGGAGGCGGGGAAGGCCGCCGAGGAGGCCCAGAAGGCCGCTGATGAAGCCGCCAACGCCGCCAAGTCCGCCAGGGAGGCGGCCGAGGCTGCCGAGGCCGCTCAGACCGCCCAGGACAAGGCGGAAGAGGCCCAGAGGACGGCGGAAGAGGCCCAGAAGGCTGCCAGGAAGCCGCTGAATCTGCCGCCGAGGACAAGACCGCTGCCGAGGCGGCCCGTGTGAAGGCAGAGGAGGCCCAAAGGGAGGCGGAAGCCGCCCGGGACGCTGCTGAGGAGGCGAAGGATGCGGCAAACGCCGCCCGGGAGGCCGCAGAGGCGCACAATCTGGCTGCAGCGGAGGAGGCCCGGAAGGCTGCAGATGAAGCCGCCAGGCTGCTGCCGCCGCCAGCGAGGCAGTGGCAAGCGCCACCCAGGCCGCCAGGCCATGGTGAAGGCCCAGGCCGCCCAGACTGCCGCTGAGGAAGCCGGCCAAGACAGCTCAGGAGGCCCAGAAGAAGGCGGAAGAGGCCGGGAAAAGGCAGAAGAAGCCGCCAGTTCCACCGCTGAGGACAAAGGAAGCTGCCCAAAAGGCCCTTCAGGAGGCCCAGGCTGCCCAGGAGGCTGCTGAGGCCGCTCAGAAGGCGCCGGAAGAGGCTCAGAAGGCTGCGGAGACGGCCCAGACAGGCCGCTGAAGACGCCAACCTGGAGCTGCTGCCTCCGCCGCTCTGGCTGCGGAATACGCCCAGAAGGTAACAGAAACCTACAATGAAATCGTCCAAATGAAAGCCGAAATGGTGGAATACCTGGCGGATGCCCAGAAGGCTGCCGAGGAAGCCGAGGAAGAGCGGAAGGCCGCCGAAGAAGCCCAGAAGAAGGCGGAGGAGGCCGCCCTGGCGGCCGCCAAGAGCTATGCGCTGCTGGAGCTGGCCCAGATGGACACCACCGGCTGCAATGCCGAGCAGAAGGAAGCAGCAGAAGCCGTCCTGGCAGAAGCCCGGGAGGCCATCCAGGCCGCCGAAACCCAGGAGGAAGTGGCCGCTCTGCTGGCAGAGGCCCAGGAGGCCATGGAAGAGGCCATGAACCTGGTGTGCGCCTCCGACCTGTTCCGGGATGTGGCAGAAAATACCTGGTACCATGAGGGCGTGGACTACATGGTGCGCCAGGGCTATATGGACGGTATGGGAGGAGGCCTCTTTGGCGTGAACGGGACCATGACCCGCGGCCAGATGGTGACGATTCTGTACCGGATTGCCGGGAAGCCCAGTGTGGAAGGCCTGGAGAATCCTTCCGGGACGTGGCCGAGGGCCGAGGTACTACACCGATGCCGTAATTTGGGCAGCAGCCAACGGCATCGTAGAGGGCATGGAAGAGGGCGTGTTTGCCCCCGAAGGCGCCGTGACCCGGCAGCAGGTGGCAGTGATCCTGTACCGGCACAGCGGCGCGGAGGCCGGGAACGAGGACCTGCTGAGCAGCTACCCCGATGGGAAACAGGTGGCTCCATATGCCAGGCAGGCCATGAACTGGGCGGTGTCTCAGGGCCTGATCCGGGGCGTGGAGAATGGAGGAGTGACCACCCTGAGCCCCGCCGCCACAGCAACCCGGGCGCAGATGGCGACCATCTTCCTGGTGTTACCTGGAGCAGCAGGGCTGAGAACCTGCCATTCATAAACATTTTCAGTACAAGGCGGGCCGGGACATGCCGGGCCCGCCACCCTTCGGTAACCACTGGTACGCCCAGGATGCTGCACCTGACGTCCTGGGGCCCCATGGAGGCACAGGGAACCACGGTGCGCCCTTTACGGGCCTCTGGCAGATCCGTCAGCCAGAAAATGGGCAATTTTAAGCGTTACACGGCAGTAGGGGCGCACGGAGGCAAAGCTCCGTCGGAGGATTTGAAATTTTTCTGGCAATTTTTCAACAGGTCAACTATAATAGGAGCAGAAAGCAAAAGTTAAAAAGGGCCCGTGGCATTGAGCCGGCCCTGAGCTGAAACAAAAAGGGTGATCGTTTTGACATCACATTTTTTACACGACCGCAGCTTCATATGGAGGCGACGGAGCTGATTTATCTCACCATGCACCAGGAGCGCTATGAGGACCTGAAACAGAGAATTCTCCTGACTTATGGTGCAAAGTATGACAAAGAGCAGGAGCAGGAATTCTCTGCCCGCATGGACTTCCTGACCCAACTGCAGGAAGATACGGAGGCGTTGCTGGATTTCCAGGAGCCCTGATTGCGGTATTTTTTGAACGGCATGCCACTGGAGGCTCCGGCCATTGTTGCCTGGCGACGGTTTTGGTAAGCAGTTTCAATGACATCCGACAGGAGGATTTGCAGCAGGCAGCACAGGCCATGGAGGAGCGTTCCCTGAGCGGGCCGGGGCGATTTCAGAGACTTTACAGCGCCTGACCTACTGCCGGTGCCCTTGTGACCAGACGCCGCCGCTGCATGAGGCAGATCAACCGGCGGAATGCGCGCCGGAATTTAAATGGAAGATTATGACGGCTCCTTGCTTTATGAAGCTTCCGGGAGCTGCTGTCACTGATGGAGCCGGTTCTGAGCTGCTGCAGGGGAACTGGGAAAGCTGGAGCCTCTTCTGAGCCGCCGTCTATGCCTACTGAGGACCTGTTTGAGTGGGCAATTCTGGAGGAACTGCTGCCGCGCATCGGCCCTGGCCAGGGGGGAGCCCCATCTGACCGCCAGAAGATTACAGTACGTTTTTGGCGAACCCCGTGCAACCGCATGTTTTGGGGAAAATTGGGAGTTCCAGGGGAAATTGTGGCCTATATCGGCATCATAGTGGAGTTGACGACGCGCCGGATGGCAGTCAGGCCAGCGACCAGGTCATTTGCTCCATGCTCCGGGCCATTGGCCCAGCCACAGTAAGTTTTCCATTTTGAAGCTCCTGCGAAAGGAGCGAATGTAACGGCCAGGAAATTGGGGAGCGGCTGGGTCTCCACCATGGCACCGTATCCTGCCACCTGAGCAGTTTCTACCGCAGCGGCCTTGTGTCCATGGAGAAGGGGCAACGGCAGAGTTTGCTATTATAATCAACCGGGAAAGGCCTGGCGGTTACTGGAGGTTTTGGACCAGGTCTTTTCTGGAGTGAGCCGGCCGGGCCCCAGGAAGAGGAAACCAGGAGAGCCTCAGCGTCCCAGGAGATGAGACGGGTTGAAGGCGCTTTCAAAATACCGAAAAGTGCTGCTGTTCACAATGGTTTCCATCATAGAACGGCAGCCTTTTTTGTTATGGAAATGTCACAGAGCGCTGGTGGTAGGAGTTTAGCCCGGCTTCCTGGGCCCACAGGTAGTTGCAGAAAGGAATTGGGGGGGGTTAGAACCGGGTGGCCGGCAATGACGCTGAAGAGGGATGGGTTGAGCCGCCAAGCTCGAGATACAGCATTGCGGATCCCCAGGACACGGCAATGGGGGTGCATTGGCATTGAACGGCGGCGGCAGGGTAGAGGCGCCGACTCAATGCTTGCAACAGCTCTGGGTCCTGACAAGCCAGGGTCACGGTGGTGAAAAACATAGTCATGGCATTGGTAAATGCGGTAAATCCCCAATCGAAATAAGATATCACTAAGCTGCACGGCATATTCCTCCTGTTTAAACAGTAGATACAACAATTTTAGCGTATTTTCGCGCTTTTTGTATAGGGTCGCGGAAAATCGACAAAAACTCGGAAGATAGAGCAAGTTCGCGTTTGCGCTTCACCCGCCACGGGGATCGGAAGCGTCTTCCGTCTCTTTTTGAAGTCGTCATATTCAACAAAAATACCCCTGTTTTTTCAGGAGGTTCTGTTGCAACTTCATAGATTTTTAACACCAAATTGACGCCGACTTGTGCTATAATAAACTAAGAAAACCGGGCCGGGCCCAATTAAAAGGAGCGAGGCCATGAATATTTTGTTTTTCCTGACACCCAAGGTATGTGCGCTTATCTGGAGGATAAAAGTACATTGCGCCAGGCCCTGGAGCGGATGGAGGTTGCCGGGTATGCCGCGCTGCCCATTCTCAACGAAAAGGGCGAGTACTGCGGCACCCCTGACAGAGGGGATATGCTCTGGGCGGTGAAAAATTTATGCGGGATGGACCTGCGGCAGACGGAAAACCATCGGATTATGGAAATCGCCCACCGGTGGGACAATGTGCCGGTGAGCGTTACCACCAGCATGCAGGATTTGATCAACCGTGCCAGTGAGCAGAATTTCGTTCCGGTCATTGACGATAAAAACACCTTCATCGGCTTGGTGACACGCCGGGCCATTATGCGCTATTGCCAGCAAACCATGGCGATGGAGGACTGAGGCTTTTCTGGTTTGTACATGCGACACAGCTGCCCCAAAGGCGCTCCTGGCGGACCCAGGGAAGCCTTTGAGGCAGCTTTTACCATGCAAAGCCCATCATTCCGGCAAAGACGCAAGAGCTTCTCCGGGATTTGCCCCCGTTTTTCCTGCTGCCGGGCCACGGTTTGGGCCCGGTCCATGGCTTGCAGAAGAGCGGTCATCTCCCCACAGGCGGAGTCCACCTCGGCCTTGAGCTCCCGGGCGGATAGCCGCAAAACGCCGGTGCGGAAAGCAGAGAGCTGAATGAGGCTGTCAGAGGTGGCGACCCAGACCCGGTCATGCTTACCGATGCCCCGGACCAGGGACTCTATATACATGTCGCCGGTTTCGTTTTCCCGGGTGTAGACCACATAGAGATTGTGATATTGGAACCGCTCGCCCCGGCTGCCCTTGGCCCGATAGCCGTAAAACACCAGAATGACCTCCCGGTTTTTGTAGCCGCAGTAGTTGCTTAGGATGTCCATCAACTTGTTTCTGGCGGATTCCAGGTCCTCCCGGGCCAGGGAGGCCAGTTCCTCCCAGGCAAAGAGAATGTTATAGCCATCTACAATGAGATACTCCTTCCGGGGCGGCAGCAGCTCCGGCTTGGCAATGGCGGGAGGGGGACTGGGGGACTGATACACCGGGCGGCGGATGGGGCCGAACTCCCGCTCCATTATGGCTTCCAGCTCCCGGTCGTCCAGATTCCCTCGCCGTGGTGGCGGAGCCTCGGGAGAGGGCGGGCGCAGACAGGATTCCAGATGCATATAGGCGGGGACCTCCTGCCACTTGACAGGGAAGCCTGCTCCATGGGCACAGAAGACGGAGTCCGGGGAATTGTCCAAATCTGCCTCCGGGTCATAGCCGGTTTCTGCCACGATCTGTTCCTGATTCCGGCAGGAGCGTAGCCGCCGGGCGAGCAGCTGAGGTGGCCCCGCCCCCCCGGGCGTAGGCTGCGACCTCCATGGCGTAACTGCCCAGGGCGGAGACGGGGACCGAGCCGGTGAGGACAGCCAGCTCCTCTGCCTGCTCCTGGGAAAGGAGGCGGACATGGCCCGCAAATCCCCCGATGGCCCGGCCCACCTGGGCCTGGGGCAGGCTCAGACGGAAGTGGTAATAGGGCTCCAGCAGGATGCTTTGCGCCTGCATCAGCCCCTGGCGCAGGGGCCCGGTAGGTGGCCTGGCGAAAGTCGCCGCCTTCGGTGTGCTTCAGATGGGCCCGGCCTGCGGCCAGGGTGATTTTCATATCGGTGATGGGTGCGCCGGTGAGGACCCCCAGGTGGGTCTTTTCCCGGAGATGGGTGAGAATCAGCCGCTGCCAGGACCGCTCCAGCACATCTTCGCTGCACTGGCTGTCAAAGACCAGGCCGCTGCCTTGGGGCAGGGGCTCCAGCAGGAAGGTGCACCTCGGCGTAGTGGCGCAGAGGTTCAAAAGTGTCCCACCCTCCACAGGGGGCGGCTATGGTCTCTTTTTGTACAGGATGCGGCCTTCCTCCACCTCAATGGCTGTATCGAACCGCTCCAGGACCAGGCTCCTGAGGACTTCAATTTGGACCTGCCCCATGAGCTGGGCCCGGATCTCCCCAGGCGGCTGTCCCAGACAATGTGGAGCTGGGGGTCCTCCTCCTCCAGCTGGCGGAGCTTGGGCAGCAACTGGGCCGGGTCACAGCCCTGGGAGGACGAAGCCGGTAGGCCATCACCGGCTCCAGAAGGGGTGGAAGGGCGCCGGCTTCTACCCCAGGCTCTGGCCCGGGTGGGTTTGGGAGAGGCCCAGTACGGCGCAGATGCAACCGGCAGGGGCCTGCGCGTACCGGTCTCAAATTTGGCGCCGGAATAGAAGCGGAGCTCTTTGATCTTTCCTCCAACCGCTCCCGCTGGGCAAGCAGTAAGACAGGGGGCGCGCGCACCCCGCAGGCAGCCGCCGGTGACCTTGAGATAGGTCAAGCGGGCCCCCTTGGGGTCCCGGGCGATCTTGAAGACCCGGGCGGCAAATTCGGAGGGATAGGCGGGAGGCGTGGCAAGCCTCTCCAGGCCCAAGAGCAGCTCCTGCACGCCGCTCAGCTTCAGGGCAGAGCCTGGAAAGCAGGGGAAGAGCAGCTCCCGGGCAATCAGGGCGGCCAATTCCGTCTGGGGGACCTGGCCGGTGCGAAGATAGACATCCAGAGCCTCTTCGCTGCACAGAGCGGCCTCTTCAGCGATGATCTCCGGGGACTGGGAGAAGTCGATGCATCCGTCGGAGAGCTGCCGCTTTAGCTCCCCATGAGGCGGTCCCGGCTGGCTCAGCCAGGTCCATTTTATTGAGAAAGAGAAAGGTAGGGGATGTGGTACCGGCGCAGCAGCTGCCCTGGGGTTTCAATATGAGCCTGGACGCCGTCGGTGCCGCTGATGACCAAAATGGCGTAATCCAGGACCTGAAGGGTGCGCTCCATCTCCGCCGAGAAATCCACATGGCCCGGCGTGTCCAAAGGGTGAGAGCCAGGGTCCCGGCTTGCAGCCGGGCCTGCTTGGAGATGGTAATGCCCCCGCGCCCGCTCCAGGCTGTGGGTATCCAGAAAGGCGTCCTGGTGATCCACCCGGCCCAGCCGCTTCAGCCGGCCGGTTTCATGACAACATGGCCTCTGGAGAGGGTGGTTTTCCGCATCTACATGGCCAACAGACCGACGCAAATATGTTGCTGCGGCACGCTTTTTTGATGAACGGGCCATTCCGGACGCACCTTCTTCCTTCGTGTTCTATGGATTACCTGGGACCTGCTGCTGTGGAAACATTACTTGCCGGTGTTTTTATCAAGCCGCAGGAGGGAAATTTGGCACATGATTGTAAAGGTTCCTGCGCAGAATGTCAAGGCCATTGGGGCGCCTGGGGCAGCAACATTTCTTTTTGGGGCTCCAAGTTACTCACCCATCACTGGTGTGGTCCTTCAGTTGATGATATTGCTGCTTGTGCATATGGCTTGCAATGTGCACGATGGGCAAAGGAGATGCAGGATGGATGGGCCGATTCAGGGCCTGAAAAAGCTGCCGGGGCCATTCTCCGGCAGCTGCCAATCAGGTGTGAAGCTCTGTTTTGATTTTGGTGGTGGAGATCTCCGGGGTACGGGAGAGGTAGACAACTTCGCACTGATCCCGGAGGAAGTCGAACGCTCCTTTCAGTCGTCGCCGATGACAAAAGATATCTGCATGGTATTTTTTCCACGTCGGTTTTTCTGATCCCAGTTTTCCTCTGGAATCACCAGGTCCACATAGCGGATGGCTTCCAGCATGGCTTTGCGCTCTTCGTAGGTGAAGTAGCTTTTTTTCTGCTTTTCCTGCCAGTTGAACTGGTCCGTGGACAGGCCCACAATCAGGTAATCCCCCAGGGCCTTGGCCCGGCGGAGCAGGTTGATGTGACCATAGTGGAGCAGGTCGAAGGTTCCGTAGGTGATGACGCGTTTCATGGCGTTTTCTCCTTTTCTGCCCAGACGGGCCCAAAATCCAGTCCGCACAACGGGCTGAGGCATGGCCGTCTTCGCAAAAATGATTCTCCTGGGCGAATGCGGCCCAGTTCGGGCATATTCCTGGGCATCAAAGATCGCACCGCCTGACACAAAGCCGGATTGCTGCTGGACAGAGGGAAGGGGGAAGGCGGTCCAGGGGAAATAGAAATTTCGGTCCTGGCGATAGCTTTCAATGTCTGTGTGGCAAATTGCAGGCAAGGCTTTCCACTGAGGGCAAGTCAAACATACAAGAGGGTAATCCGAAATCAGCATATCCACAGCATACAGTAGCTCCTGCATGTCTGGGTAGGCAGTGGCGTCCAAAATGGTGCTGCCATTGTAGGCAAACAGACCGGTAGAATGCTTCGCGACGTTGGGGTGCAGGCGGACGAGGCAGGACCAGGATCCGCCAAAGCGGGTGTGACAGGCATCCAGCAGCGAGGGAACGTCCAGATTGTAAGCGCGGCTGCTGTGGTCCGACCGGAAGGTTGGAGCGTAGAGAACTAGCTTCTGATTTTCCGGCAAGGAAAAGGCCTGACGTACCTTCTGGAGTAGGTGAGGCTGGGAAGAAAATAAGACGTCATTTCTGGGAGAGCCGTATTCCGCCACAGGGCCGTCATACCAAAATGCCCGCTGGTACAACTGGGTCATAAAGCCGCTGCCGGAAACCATTAGGTCGCATTGGGCAGAATCCTGCATACAGCCCCGCACATAGGGTCCATCCAGTGCCTGCTCTGCGTCGGCTTCAATCCGCTTCAGGGCAAAGCCGTGCCAGGTTTGCAGATAGTGTTGGCCTTTCCGCTTGCCCCGTTCTCCTCTCCGGCAATTGTCCACCCAGACTGCAGCTGTAGACAACTCCCATGCCCGATGAATGCCCCAATAGGAGGCGGGCCGGATTCGGGGGAAGGGAGGTGGCGTCCGGCGATCCTGCAAAAGCCACACCAGCTTTAAATGTTGGCCCGGAGGCCAGGAGCGATTCCGCGATGGCCTTGGGGTTGTCAGGAGTAGCCTTTTCCATAGTAGCTGCAAAAAAGACGACCTTCCTCTGATTAATTGGAAAGAGCCGGAAGATCCGCCGGAAGATTGCACAGATATGAATCCATCTTGCTCATGGCGTTTCCTCCCTTTGAAATATGCTGCGATGCCGCCAGACTACAAAGATGCGATAGCCCAGGATCAGGGCCTCGGCAACGGAGACGGCGCAGCCCAGTGTGATCATATTCATGTGACCGGTGAAATAAATTGCCAGATTCACCATGTGGAGCACGGAACCGAAAAATGACGGAGAAGTTGGCGTGCTCTGTAAGTCCCATGGCGGTGAGGGTGGGAAAGCCTAAAATATAACTGGGGAGTGTAATGACCCCGACAGGAAGCATTGCCCGCAGAACGTTGGCGGCGGGAGCAAAATCCGGCCCAAAAAGCAAAACACATATAGGTTCCGCCCAAATAAACACAGCGGCGCAGAAGAGGAAGATCAACGGTTCAAAATCAGCAAAATCTTGCGGACCAGCTTAAAATCCCGGTTTTTTACCATGTATGGGTATAGGCTGTCTGAGATGGGGGACAAAGCGCTCCTGCCGGTGGTGATCAGCCGGTCTGCAGAGGAATAATAACCAACTGTGGCACCAGAGGCAGAGATCATATCCAAAATGACTGTGTTTAAGGCGGAATAGGCAGTGGTGGCAATGCGAGAATAGAAGAAGGTAGAGGATCGCTTCAGACTCGGATGACTTCGGACCAGTTTGGAGCGGTGAAATGGATGTCTAATTTTCGGCTGAGGTGCACCAGAGTCAAGCCCAAGGCAGCCAGACACCCGATGGCATTGACAGCCGGGACCATCCACACATCCTCCGGGGTCTTCATAAACGCCACAATGCCCAAAGTGAAAAAGGCTTTGATGCAGACGGTACGGACGGTAATTGCGGACATCTTTTCCAGACCGCGATAAAGATAATCCGGAATGAGAGAGAATTGATGGCGGTACCGCAGAAAAACAGCAGATAAAGCCCTTGCCTTTCCCGCCAGGCAGGGATCACCTGACACAGCACAACCAGAGCGGCCAGGGATATGACGATGAGCAGAAGCTTGGCCAGGGTTGTGGCGGTGAAAATCCGGCTGACCTCAGCCCGATCGTCCCGGCTTCTGGCGACCTCCTGGGTTCCGGAGAGGAGAAAACCAAAGTCAATTACCAATTGGAAATAAACCATGATGGCAGTGGCAGCGCCCAAAGTGCCATATACCGTCGGGCCCAGGATGCGCGTTTCGTAAGGGACTACCACAAAGGGACAGGAAGTAGTTGGAAAAGGTGAGCAGGTACAGCATGAATGTATTTTGCAGCAGGACCTGCTTGCTGTTTGCCAGCTTGAATTTCGATTCAAATCAGATGCCTCCTATTTGGAATTCTTCTTTTCTTTCCACTCCAGCAGGAGCGCAGGCAGCCGGTACTGGCGGTGACGGAGAAAAACAGAATGACCCGCTGGGAGCGGGTGAGAGCATGGTAGTATTTCGACGTTCTGTAT
>VOFG01000935.1_pt1 | contig 44953 bp, 76 predicted proteins | sample 5384171 | NCBI WGS metagenome assembly VOFG01 (sample SAMN12384726, study PRJNA508395) | human gut metagenome | isolation source: healthy gut F | host: Homo sapiens
CCACCATCCCCGGATGGGGTGCACCGGGCCGTACTTGCCCAGCAGGGCGCGGACTTTTGCCTCTTTTTGTTTCAGCTGTTCCGGGTATGGAACTTCCAGCAGCGGGCACCCGCCGCAGTTTTTGGCGCGATTTTTGCAGGTCATATCTATTTCTCCTAACTCTCTTCTAAACCATCGTTCTGTGCTTTTGTCCGCATCCTCGCCCTCTCAGTCATCGCTTCGCGATGCCAGCTCCCCAGCGTGGGAGCTTATCAGCCGTAGGGGTCATACAGATCATATTCCTCGGCCTCGGCGTGTTTTTCTTCGAGCACGGCGATGGCCTGTTCGAGCTGGCTTTTGGGAGCAGCCGCTCTCGCTGACGAGGGCGCGGACGGCGGCGGCGACATCCCCGCCGAAAACGGCGTCCAGCCGCTCCCGCATGATCCAGACGCTGTAGGCGCATTTTGTGATGGTGGGCGTGTAGATGTTGCGGTTCTGGTCCTTGCCGCTCTTCACCCAGCCCTTCGCTTCCAGCCGGTAGAGAAAATTGAGCACCGTGGCCGGTTTCCATCCTTTTTCGGCCAGACGCTCCCCGATGTCCCGCCGGGATGCGGGCGGTTTGCAGCTCCACACGGCCAGAAGCACCTGTTCCTCCGCTGCCGAGAGCGGTTTCAGGCTGTCCGAGAGGCCATACACTGCCGTCACCTCCTCCTTTTTTATTTTACATTTGTCTCTGTTTTGACCAGTATAGCAGCAGTTTTTTCCGTTTCCCGCAAGCCGCGATTTTCAGGCAGAATGCGGGTCTTTCAGCGTATTTTTACAAATGTCTTTATTTTTGTATTTTTACCAAGGACATTTGTGTGTTCTGTGCTTTCAGGGTGCGGTCAGATACCACATCTTTGTGCAAAGATGCTCTTGTTTTCGCACCCCCAAAACCATTATACTACGGACAAATCCAGAGCACAATGCCGCCGACCATCCGGGCGGCACTTGGTAGGAAAGGGAGAGTTCATTATGGCACGAGTTTATAATTTCAGCGCAGGCCCCAGCATGTTGCCCGAGAAGGTGCTCAAGCAGGCTCAGGCAGAGCTGCTCGAATACGGCGACAGCGGTCAGAGCGTGATGGAGATGAGCCACCGCAGCAAGTGGTTCGACGCTATCATCACCGAGACCGAAGCCACCCTGCGCCGGGTGATGAACATCCCGGACAACTACAAGGTCGGTTTCTTTCAGGGCGGTGCAACTCAGCAGTTCGCCATGGTGCCGCTGAACTTCATGACCACCGGCAAGGCCGATTACCTCGTTACCGGCAACTTCTCGAACTTGGCCGCCAAGGAAGCCGCCAAATTCGGCGAGGTGAAGATCGTTGCTTCCAGCAAGGACAAGAACTTCACCTACATCCCGGACGTCAAGGCCATCGACTACGACAAGGACGCCAGCTACATCCACATCTGCCAGAACAACACCATTTTCGGCACCCAGTACGTCGAGGTGCCGCAGGTGGAGGGTGTGCCGCTGGTGGCGGACATGAGTTCCATGATCCTCTCGAAGCCTGTGGATGTGACCAAGTACGGCTGCATCTACTTCGGCGTCCAGAAGAACGTTGCCCCCGCCGGCATGGCCATCGCCATCGTGCGGGACGACCTGCTGGGCCACGCGGCGGACACCGTGCCCACCATGATGAACTACACCACCCTGCTGGCGAAGGACAGCATGTACAACACGCCCCCTGCTGGTGCATCTACATGACCGGTCTGGTGCTGAAGTACCTCGAAAACGACATCGGCGGCCTTGCCAACATGCAGAAGATCAACGAGGCCAAGGCCAAGGTGCTGTACGATTACCTCGACGGGCAGGACTTCTTCCAAAACCCCGTGGAGCACCGCTACCGCAGCACCATGAACGTGACCTTCACCAGCCCCGACCCTGACATGGACAAAAAGTTCTGCGCCGAGGCTGCGGAGGCCGGGTTCGTCAACCTGAAGGGCCACCGCCTTGTGGGCGGTATGCGCGCTTCTATTTACAACGCGATGCCCCCGAAGGCATTGACAAGCTGGTCGATTTCATGGAGAAGTTCCGGAAGGAGAACGCCTAATGTATACCATCAAAACGCTCAACGCCATCAGCCCGGTGGGGCTGGCAAAGCTGAATAAAAATCTCTTCGGCGTCTCGGTGGACACCGACACGCCGGACGGCATCCTTGTGCGCAGCGCCGACCTGCTGAACACTGCCTTCAACGACAACCTGCTGGCCATTGCCCGCGCCGGTGCCGGTGTGAACAACATCCCGCTGGACCGCTGCAGCGAGCAGGGCATCGTGGTCTTCAACACCCCCGGTGCCAACGCCAACGCCGTGGCCGAACTGGTCATCGGGATGCTGATTGCGGGCAGCCGCAATGTGCCCGCTGCCGCCCAGTGGACGCAGGGCCTTGCGGGGATGCCGCCATGGCCAAGAGCGTGGAAAAGGGCAAAAAGCAGTTCGTCGGCAACGAGATCAAGGGCAAAACGCTGGGCGTCATCGGTCTGCGCCATCGGCTCCCGCGTGGCCAACTGCGCCATTGCGCTGGGCATGGAGGTCTACGGCTACGACCCCTACATCTCCATCGACGCCGCATGGAACCTGAGCAGCCAAGTGCACCACTGCGTGAACCTGAATGACATGCTCCCGCTGTGCGACTACATCACCATCCATGTGCCCTACCTGCCCACCACCAAGGACACCATCAATGCCCAGACCCTGGCCCTGTGCAAGGACGGGGTCAAGATCCTGAACTATGCCCGCGGCGAGCTGGTGAACACCCCCGCCCTGCTGGACGCGCTGGAGACGGGCAAGGTCTCCGGTTACATGACCGATTTCCCCACCGAGGCCCTGCTGGGCAAGCCGGGCGTCGTCTGCACCCCGCACCTGGGCGCCTCCACCCCGGAAGCCGAGGACAACTGCGCCGTCATGGCCGCGCTGGAGATCAGCGATTACCTCAAGAACGGCAACATCACCCACTCGGTGAACATGCCGGAGGTGGTCCAGCCCCGCGCCGGTGGCAAGCGCATCTGCATCATCCACAAAAAAACGAGCCCGGCATGATCAGCCAGATCACCGCGCTGACCACCGAAGCGGGCCTGAACATCGAAAACATGGTTGCTGTGATCGAGGATGCCGCCGAGGAGACCACCGAAGAGACCGCTGAGTAATTTTCGGTTCGTAAAGGGCACTGAAAGCCCCAACGGAAAGCCCCTTTCGAGCCGCCTTCGGGCGGCTCTTTTTTGAATGAGAGTGGGGCCGCAGGCGTGACAGGGTATAAGGCGGCAGCCTGACACTGCGGCAAAAAAGATAGAGAAGGATATTTGATATATGAAATGTACCATTCTGCATGAAGGCAAAGGCCGGATGCGCGTGCATGTGGAAAACGTCCGCATGACCTTTGCACCGTGCCGATGTGCTGGAAGCATATCTGAACCACAAAGATGCCATCGTCCATGCCGCCGTTTACGAGCGCACCGGCGATGTGGTCATTACCTATACCGGCAAGCGCACCGCCGCCATTGCCATACTGGCAGGCTACAAGTTCGATGTGGCCGAGTATGACGCTCTGGTCACCTCCGCCGACAGCCGCAAGCTGAACCGGGAATATCAGGATAAAATGTTCGATCTGGTGGCAGGCCGCTGCCTGCGCAAGCTGTTCCTGCCCGCGCCCCTTGACGCTGCCTACACCGCCTTCCGCTCCATCCGCTTTCTCTGGAAGGGTGTGCGCTGCGTGCTGAGCCGCAGGCTGGAAGTGGAGGTGCTGGACGCTTTGTCCATCGGCGTCTCGCTGCTGCGCGGCGACTTTGGCACCGCCGGTTCTGTCATGTTCCTGCTGAATCTGGGTTCTCTGCTGGAAGAGTGGACCCGCAAGAAGAGTCTGGACGATCTGGCCCGCAGCATGGCCCTGAACGTGGACAAGGTATGGGTGCGCAGCCAAGGCACCGAAGTGCTGGTGCCTCTGACCAAAGTACGCTCCGGCGATGAGGTGGTCGTGCGCAGCGGCAACATGATCCCGCTGGACGGCACCGTGCTGGAAGGCGAAGCCATGGTGAATCAGGCTGCCCTGACCGGCGAAGCCATGCCGGTGCGCAAGGCAGAGGGGTCCACCCTCTATGCCGGCACCGTTGTGGAGGAGGGCGAGTGTGTCTTTATCGCCAAGGCCGAGGGCGGTTCCAACCGCTACGATAAGATCGTGGCCATGATCGAGGAATCCGAAAAGCTCAAGTCCAGCACCGAGAACCGTGCGCTGGTGCTGGCCGACAAGCTGGTGCCATGGTGTCTGGGCGCAACGGTGGTCACCTATCTGCTCACCCGCAACGCCACCCGCGCCATCTCCTGCCTGATGGTGGATTTCTCCTGCGCGCTCAAGCTCTCCATGCCGCTGGCCGTGCTTTCTGCCATGCGCGAGTGCGGCAGCTACCACATCACCGTCAAGGGCGGCAAGTATCTGGAAGCCCTGTCTCAGGCCGACACCATCGTGTTCGACAAGACCGGCACCCTCACCCGTGCCACCCCGCAGGTGGTGGAGGTCGTGCCCTTCTCCGGCTGTAACGAGCGCGAAGTTCTGCAGCTGGCCGCCATGTCTGGAAGAGCACTTCCCCATTCCATGGCCAACGCCGTGGTGCGTGCCGCCAAAGAGCACGGCATTTCCCATGAGGAGATGCACTCCGAGGTGGAGTACATCGTGGCCCACGGCATTGCAAGCCGCGTGGGCGGCGAACGGGTGGTCATCGGCAGCCACCACTTCGTCTTTGAGGATGAAAAGTGCACCATTCCCGCAGCCGAACAGCAGAAGTTCGATGCCCTCAAGCCCGCGTATTCGCACCTGTACATGGCAGCCAGCGGGCAGCTGGTGGGCGTCATCTGCATTTCCGACCCGCTGCGCCCGGAAGCCGCCGCTGTGCTGAACGGTCTGCGTGCGCTGGGCATCCGGAACACCGTCATGATGACCGGCGACAGCGAGCGCACCGCTGCCGCCATTGCAAAGCAGGTGGGCGTGGACCGCTTCTTTGCCGAGGTGCTGCCCGAGGATAAGGCAAACTTTCGTCCAGCAGGCCAAGGCCGAGGGCCACACCGTGGTGATGATCGGGAACTTTGCGTCCGGGTTGCCCTTGTTCATGCCCACGCGGATATCGGCAAGGATGTCCTCCACCTTTTCAAAGCGGTTGTTGTCCTCGGTGAGGATGGAGAAATCGGCCATCTTGGCGCAGATCTCGCCCATGCCGTAGCGGCGCAGCTTGGAGCGGTTGCCGCCGCAGCCGAACACCACCACCAGACGGTGGGGCTTGTAGGCCCGCAGAGTGGTGAGCAGGCTTTCGGTGGACACCTCGTTGTGGGCGTAATCCAGCAGGATGGTGAACTTTTTGCTGATGGGCACCAGCTCCACGCGGCCCTTGACCACGCACTTGCCAAGGCCGTCGTGGATGGCCTGATCCGGCAGGCCCAGCACCTTGCCCACGGCCAGCGCAGCCAGCGCGTTGTACACGCTGAACTCGCCGGGCATATTCACCTTGACATCCATCTCGTCCTTGCCGGTAACGTGGAACGCCACGCCCAGAAAATCGTGGGTGCGCAGCAGTTCAAAGCCGGTCCCGCGGTAGTCCGCCTGCTCAGCGCGGCCGTAGGTCACCAAGGCTGCAGGTGTGGCCCTCCAGAAGTGCGGCGGTATTCTCGTCGTCGATATTCACCACGCCCACGTCGCAGCGCTTGAACAGCTGTCCCTTCCAGCTGCGGTACTCCTCAAAGGTCTTGTGCTCACCGGGGCCGATGTGATCCGGCGAAAGGTTGGTGAACACGCCCACATCGTAGTGCACGCCCGCCACGCGATCCATCATCAGACCCTGGCTGGATACCTCCATCAGCGCGGTGTCGCAGCCGGCATCCAGAAATTCCCGGAAGGTCTTTTGCAGTTCGTAGCTTTCCGGAGTGGTGTTGGCAGTTTCCTTGTGGCGGCCCATATAATAAATGCCGTTGGTGCCGATCATGCCCACCTTGCGGCCTGCAGCTTCCAGCACGCTCTTGATCATGTGGGTGGTGGTGGTCTTGCCCTTGGTGCCGGTCACACCGATCATGGTCATCTTGCGGGACGGGTTGCCGAAAAAAGGTTCGCACTCATCAGGGCCATGGCATAGCGGCTGCTTTCCACCCTGACCACGGTCACATCCGGCAGGGCGGAAAGGTCGATGTCGTGCTGGATGACCAGTGCGCTGACACCCTTTGCCGCGCAGTCGGCGGCAAACTCATGGCTGTCACGCTGGGTGCCCACGATGCACACGAACGAAAAAGGCCCGGTGCCGCCTTGCGGCTGTCGTAGATGATATCCGCGATCTCGGTATCCAGACTGCCCTGCACCAGAGTAAAGGGCACACCTTCCATCAGTTGTTCCAGTTTCATACTGCACGCTCCTCAAAACATTTTTGTCACATGGGGTTTTCTTCGTTCGTTGGCGGTCATGCGGGCGGGGTCGGTCAGCAGGTCGTTTCTTCCGCAGCTGCCGCCGTATCGTCCGCAGGCTGGGGCGCGGCATCCTCGCACTTTCTGTCTGCCGTGGTATCCTCGGCGAGGTGTCTCGGCTCGGGGCCGGTTCCTCGGTCTTTTCCGGCACAACATAACCGGAGGGCAGGGTCGGCTGGCCCTGTGCAAAGTAAATTTTACGGGTGCTGCCCGCGCTGGACATGGCTGAAATCCAGTCTGCCGGTGTCGGTCGAGGGGCACAACCCTTGCCGTCGGCATTGGTCAGCACATAGCGTGCGCGGTCCAGCTTATAATCCAGATCGTTCCGTGTACCCAGAAGCACACTGACACGATCCTGATACAAAAATGCCATCTGGTCGGTGTCCGCAAATTCCATGCGGGTCACATCGTCCAGCATCCCATATTCTTCCAGCTTTGCCTGCAGGCTCATTCAGCGCATCCATGACGGTCATCTGTCTCCACCGCTGCCGCTCCCGGCTGCTGCCGACCCGGAGGCATCCTTGCCGCGTCGGGTCATCCTGCAAGGCAAAGGTCAGCTGGTCGCCGGGGCGGTGTCACCGACACCGGCTCGCCGCCGTACAGGGCTTGAGCCCCTTCCGGCTGGGCAGACTCGCAGGCCAGGATCTTGAATCTGATCCGAGAGGGTCAGCCACCCGCTTGCTGTGGTCTGCATGGCATAGGCAGGCACCGCTTCCGTCACCTGCACCACCACCGGTGTTGGGATAATCCCGGACCACCCTGATGGATTCCAGCAGCGGGAACTGCTTTTCCAGCGCCGCTTCCTTGGCGGCAGGGTCAAAGCTGAAAATGTTCTCTTCCGGTCTGCACACCCAGTGCCTGCAGGATCTGGCTGCTGGAATAGCCCGCCGACCTCCTGCACCACGGTGCCGTCCGCCGTCTGCACCTGAATGGTGCCGATGCGGAACAGCATGGTCATGGTCAGGTAAACACCGGCGGCGATGACGCCAGCAGCATGGCAAAGGCCATCAGGCGGCGCAGCATCCGCCGCCGTTTCAGTGCGGCGCGGGTCAGGCGGCGCTTTTTGCGTTTTTCCCCGTACCGGGTCGCGGGCTGCTGTTGCTGTCTGCGCCGGGCGCAGACGCTGGTTTTTTGGTAGCTGCTGGTTGCTGCCGGTTCGGGTGGTTTTGCGCGTTCTGCGCGGTTCTGGTTTTTCCGGCTGAACGGCTGCTGCTGCGGGCATTGTTTGCCGTGGCGGCGCACGCCGCCGGCTTCGCGTGCGGTCTGCTGCGCGGCGGGCGGGTTCGGCCGCTGGTATTGCCGGGTGCCGCTCTGTTCGGCGGGTCTGGTGCGGCGCGGCTGGGCGGGGAAACTCGATGCTGTTATCTGCCCGGGGTGCGCGCGCACGCCGCCGTTGGCGTGCGGTCCGGCGGGCAAAGCTCAGCGGCTCCCCGTTGAAGCCATAGCGGCGGCCGCTCCGCACTGCCGGGGCGTATGATCCTGCGAAGGCGCAGAGGACGCTGCACATCCCGGTTCAGGTCGTAGATATTGCCGTTGTTTCGGGGTTGCCGTTGCGGTCACGGTTCTGCTGCATCATTCGCACCTTCCTTTCCGGTTTTTATTCCGGGTTCACTTCTTGCACCAGTTTCATCAGCAGCGCTGCAATGCGATCCAGACTGTCGTCTACCGACAGGCTGCGGGCGTTTTTGCCCATTTCGGCCAGCTTGCCGGGCTGTGCCAGCATAGTAGAAACAGTGCTCACCAGCTTTTCACCGGTCAGGTCTTTTTCTTCGATCACCACAGCGGCATCGGCCTTCTGCAGTTCCATGGCGTTGAAGTACTGGTGGTTCTCAGCCACATTGGGGCTGGGGATCAGCACAGCGGCGCGTCCCACAGCCTCCAGTTCGGCCAGCGTCAGCGCACCGGCGCGGCTGATGACGAGGTCTGCCGCAGCCAGCAGTTCCGGCATATTGTTGATGTATTCCTTCACCACAAGGCCGTCGCCTTCCGCGAAGTTCTTTTCCTTTTCCAGATCCTTGAACAGCTGCACACCGTACTGGCCGGTAGCGTGGAGATGCAGCACCGGCTTCTTCTCGTGCTGTTCCCAGGCACACAGGTCGGCCACCACCTCATTGACGCGGCGTGCGCCAAGGCTGCCGCCGAAGGAAAGGATCACCGTGCGGTCGCCTGCGCCAAGCTCAGCACGGATGGCGTCCCGCTTCCCTTTGCCTTGGTGAACACCTCCGGGCGCACCGGATTGCCCACCACGATGGTTTTATCAGGTGCGCCCAGCTTTTCCACAGCAGCAGGCACGGCGGCAAACACGAGGTCCACATCCGGTGCCAGCAGCTTATTGGTCACGCCCGGAAAGGCGTTCTGTTCATGAATGGCGGTATGGATGCCCATTTTTGCAGCGCAGCGCACCACCGGGCCGGACACATAGCCGCCGCAGCCGATCACCAGGTCGGGCTGGACCTCCTTCATAATGGCCTTTGCCTTGGGGCCAGAGAGAGCCAGATTCCACAGCGTAACGATATTTCGTTTGATGTTGTTCAGCGACAGCTTGCGCTGGAAACCGGTGATCTCGATGTGGTGGAAGGGGATAGCCCGCCTGCCCCACCAGACGGTACTCCATGCCCTCCTTGCGGCCGGCAAAGTGGATCTCGGCAGAAGGGTCTGCCTTTTTTGATAGCACCTGCAATGGCAAGTGCGGGGTTGATATGGCCGGCCGTACCGCCGGCAGCGATCAGAACACGCATGGTGATTTCCTCCTATTGTGCCCGGCCTGCGGCCGGGCGGGCCGCTGTTTTACTGTTCGTCGGGCTGCACGGCGGGCATCGTCCAGATTGATGGTCTTGCGGGCAAGTTCTGCTTCCGCTCGCGCCTTTGCGGCTTCCCGCTGGGCACGATCTGCTGCCCGCTGCTGCGCCACCCGCTCGCCGTTGCGGCCTATGTTCATCATCACGCCCATCTCGGCCAGCAGCAAGATCAGACTAGTGCCGCCCGAGGAGAAGAAGGGCAGGCTGATGCCGGTATTGGGATGGTGTTGGTGACCACCGCGATGTTGCAGAATACCTGCCAGGCGATCTGCGCCATAATGCCAATGCCCACCATGGTGCAGTACAGGTTCTCCGCCTTATAGGCGATGAGCAGGACCCTGCACGATGAACAGCACGAACAGCACGATGATGAGCACTGCGCCGATGAAGCCCAGCTCCTCGCACACCACGCTGAAGATGAAGTCGTTGGTGCTTTCCGGCAGCCAGAGCTGCTTTTCCACGCTGTTGCCCAGCCCCAGGCCCTTCAGCCCGCCGGAGCCGATGGCGTAAAGGCTCTGCACGGTCTGGTCGGTCATCTTGCTCAGATCCTGCGTCCAGCCGTCCAGACGTTTTTGCAGGTAGGGATGGAGTCCACATGGGCGAGCAGGGTTTCCAGCAGGGCACCCGCCGTGCCGGCACCCGCCCATGTCAGCACACCGCCGCTGCCGGACAGCAGCAGGATGGTGCCCACCACCGCCACCGTCAGCACGATGCCGGACATATGCGGCTCCATGCCAGCAGGATGACCACCGGTATAAGGGGCAGCACCGGCACCACCAGCTGCTTCCACGACCCGCACCCGCAGCCACTCCCGGGGAACGGTAAGCAGGATGCGGCGCCGGGTCCAGCCGCTCCACCTGCGGCGCTTTTGCCGCCAAGATGGGAGCTGAACAGAATCATTTCAAACTTTGCCACCTCGGAGGATTGCAGTGTAAGCCCGCCAGAAGCGGATCCAGCGGCGGCAGCCGTTCAAAGGGGCCATGGTCAGGGTGACGGCCAGCATGGCCAGCACGATGATGTACCCCGGCACCACCATCTTGCGCAGAAAACGGTGATCCACATAGCTTATCAGGAACATACAGCCCAGCCAACCAGTATCATGCACAGCGCCTGCTGCTTGATGTAGTGGAAGCTGTCGCCCATGCGCAGGTAACCGGTGGTGTAGCTGGCGCTGAACAGCATCACCAGCCCAAAGATCATAATAACAGCCAGCGTAGCCAGCCAGTCGATCAGCAGCCGGGACCACGGGCCCGGGTCTCGCTGGAACACCGACACCGGCGCTCTGTGTTTTTTGCGGATAGTCGCCATCTGCGCTCCCTTCCCTCTCTGTGCCCGGTCAGCACCAGCGCAGCAGCGCCAGCGCCAGCACCAGCCGACAGCGCTCAGCGCAAAGCTGCACAGGAACACCGTCTCCGGGCTCATTTTATGCTTTTTACCCAGCAGCGCAGGGCTTGCCGGTGCGCTTTGCACACAGCAGCTGCGCTGCCAAAGACCGCCCGCCGCCCAGAAGGGCAGCGCCAGCGGCACAGTCAGGCTGGTCATGTCCAGACTGAGCGGGATGCAGCCGATGGCACCTGCTGCCAGCAGGCTGCCGCAGCAGCCCGCACCCAGCCTTGCCGGGGGAAATGCCCACAGCAGCAGTGCTACCAGTGCCCCGGCCAACGCTCCGGGCAGCACCGCCAGCCCGGAAACGCCCAGACCGGTTTCTACCATCATCAACGCCAGCATGGCCACAAAGGCCGCACCGCACACCGTACCCTCGTCCCGCTCGGCGATGCGGGCACACTCGGCCAGTGCTACCATCAGCACCGCCCACAAAAAGGGCACGGCGCTGCCCAGCAGCACATACCCCGCCCCGGGCACGCCCAGCCCCAGGGGGCAGACAGCCCGCTGCCCGCAGCAGCAAAGAACAAAGGCTGCGGCCAGTGCTTCCAGCAAAAGCCGCACGTCCCGCCGCAGGCCCCAGCGCCGCCGGGCTGCGCATCCGGGCAACATCTTCTGCAAGACCCACTGCCCCAAAGGCAAGGCTTCCGGCCAGCGCCGTGAGCAGCCGTGTCATCAACCGGCCCTCGCTGCCCAGCAGCTCCGGCTGGCCTACGCAGGCGGCAAGCCAGCCCACGCCCACCGCAGCCACCGTGCCCGCCGCCGCACAGCCCAGCCCGCCCCACAGCGGGGCGCGCAGGGGTGCAGGCCGGGGCTGCTCAGACTGTGCCGGCTGCTGGTTTTGTTCGCGGCGTTCCAGCACCCGCCGCAGCGGCACAAACAGGCTGCACAGGGCTGCCGTAAGGGCAAAGCCCAGCACCACCGCCGCTGCCAAGGCGAAACGCTCCATAACTCAGACACTCCATTTCGCCAAATAGTTATACTTCCGCTTCTTTATGCTCTGCGTAGAAGATATCCAGCACTTTTTCCAGTGCCATGCCGTGGCTGGCCTTTACCAGAACGGCATCGCCGGGCTGCACCCGGTCCAGCAGGGCATCGGCGGCCTCGCGGTAATTTTCTGCGTGCAGGGTCTCTACCCCCTTGGCCGCGGCCACCACGGCGGTGCGCTTGGCCTGCTCGCCGTAGGTGATCAGGCAGTACAGCCCGCTCTCGGCGGCAAGGCGTCCCAGCTCCTCGTGTGCTTCGCGGCTCAGCTCGCCCAGCTCCAGCATATCGCCCAGCAGGGCAAAGCGGCGCTTGCAGGGGAAGTCCTTGAACATCGCCAGCGCAGCCTTCATGCTGTCCGGGTTTGCGTTGTAGCAGTCCTCGATGACGGTCACGCCCTCGCTGTCCACCACCTTCTGGCGGCGTCCGGTCTGCTCAAAGTTGGAAAGGCCCCGGATGACCCTCTTGGCGTCACACCCCAGCCGGGTGGCAGCGCAGTAGGCAGCCAGAGCGTTTGCCACATTATGGCGTCCCATGGCGGGGATGTTCACCACAAAGGTGCCGTGCTCCTGATCCTCCAGCACAAAACTCATGCCGTCAGTCTCCTGCCGGATGGACAGGGCGCAGACGTCTGCGTTTTCATCGCTCAGACTGAACCACACCGGGCACACATGGGCGGGGAGCACCGCCTTGCGCAGGAAGGGGTCATCGTAGTTCAGCACCAGCGGCGCACCCTCCGGCAGACCGTTGCAAATCTCCAGCTTTGCCTTGCAGATATTCTCCTGACTGCCCAGATTGCCGATGTGAGACACGCCGATGCAGGTGATGATGCCCACATCCGGCCGTGCTGCCCGCGCCAGACGGTCGATCTCGCCGGCGTGGCTCATGCCCATCTCGATGACCGCGTACTCGGTACTGCTTTCCAGCCGCATCAGGGTGCGGGGCATTCCCAGCTCATTGTTCTGGTTGCCCTCGGTCTTGATGGTCTCGCCAAAGCCGCTCAGGGCGGCGTAGGTCATCTGCTTGGTGGTGGTCTTGCCCACACTGCCGGTCACACCCACCATCTTAGGGTGGTACTGGCTGCGGTAGTTTGCGCCCATCACCATCATGGCGTGGTAGCTGTCCGGGCAAAGGATGGCCTTTTCCTCCGGCACACCGGGCACCGGGGTGGTTGACCACCACATACTCCGCGCCCTGCTCCAGCGCACGGGCGGCGAAATCATGGCCGTCGAACCGCTCGCCGGGGAAGGCCACAAAAATGCAGCCGGGCTTTACCTCGCGGCTGTCGGTGGTGACCAGTGCCACCTCCGGGTCACTGGTCCGGAGTTTTCCGGCAGGCACCAGCCCTGCCAGAAGCTTGCTTGCATGGATCTTTTTCCATTGTTCTGTCCCCCCTCTCGTTCTATTGAATGCTGCACCCTCATCCGTCACTGCCTTGCGGCAGTGATTCACTTTATGCTGAAAGCCTTGGTCGAAGATGCCGAAAAGCTGTTTTACCCACAGGTCAGGGTGATGATGGTGCCGCGCTGCACGCTGGAGCCGGGCTCGGCGCTTTGCGCCTGCACCGTGCCGCTGCCCTCCACCACGCAGTTCAGCCCGGCGGCGCTCAGCATCTGGCGGGCAAAGTCCGCGCTCTTGCCGGTCACATCCGGCACCTCGGTATGGCTGCCCTCGTAGGTATCGGTATACAGGTAGATGGTGGTGCCGTAGGGCACCTTGGCCCCGGCATGGGGGTACTGGTAGGTGACCGGGGCAGCAGACTGGCTGCTCTGACTCTCCTGCAGCTGATGCTTCAGGCCCTGAATATTCAGGCTGCACCTGCGCGTTGCTCCACTCGGTGCTGATCAGGTTGGGCACCGTGACGGTGGTCGGCTGCGGTCCTCGCCGTCGGTGGCGATGCCCAGATAGGGGGCCACCTCGCTGATGATGTTGCCGGCCACAGGGGCTGCCAAGGATGGAGGAATAGTCCGTCCGGGCGTTGTTGGGGTCGTCCAGCATGACATAGACCAGAATTTCCGGGTCGTTGGCGGGCAGCACCGCCACGAAAGGAAGCCACCTTTTTATAGTCGCCATCGGCACGGCGGTGCATATTCAGCTGCTCGGAAGTACCGGACTTGCCGCCGATGCGGTAGCCGGACACATAGGCGTTTTTGCCGCCGCCGGTGCCGTTGCCCACCTCGTACTCCATCATCTCCCGGATGACCTCGCTGGCGCTCTGCTGATGACCTGACGGCGCACGTTTGCGCCGATCTCCTGAATGACGTTGCCGTTGGCATCGGTGATCTTATCCACCACATGGGGGGTGACCAGATACCCGCCGTTGACAGTGGCTGCAATGGCGGTGCACATCTGCAGCGGGGTGATGGCCATGGCCTGACCGAAGGAGGAGGAAGCCAGCTGCACCTCGCCCAGCTGGTCGGCGCGGTAGTACTGCATAAAGTTGGTCTCGCTGGGCAGGTCCACCCCGGTGCGGGCGGTAAAGCCGAAGGCATCGAAGTAGTTATAGAATTGCTGCGAGCCGACACGCTGCCCCAGCTGGATGTAGTAGATGTTGCAGCTCTTGCGCAGTGCCTCGGCCATATTGATGGCAGGCCGTGCGCCTTGCGTCCGGCGCAGTGGTAGGTCTCCTTGGCTACGCCGTAAGCGCCAGAGCAGGTAAAGGTGGTGTTCATGGTCGCCACGCCGGAGTCGATGCCCATGGCAGAGGTGATGACCTTGAACACAGAGCCGGGGTAGTACAGCTCGGTGATGGCCTTGTTTTTCCACAGGATATCCCGGTAGTAGCCGGAATAGTCCGCTTCCTCGTCCAGAATTTTGTTGCCCTGTTCATCGGTGATGCTAGTTGCCGTGGCGTCCTTTTTATAGACGCCGTAAAGCTCTGGCTCTGCGTGCACCAGCTCGTTGAGATAAGCCTCGTTGGCGGTGTAGTTCCAGCGGGTCGTTGGGATCAAAGTCCGGCTTGGAGGCCATGGCCAGGATCGCACCGGCCATGACGTTCATCACGATGGCACAGCCGCGGTTTTCCACCGTGTTGGCTGCAATGGCTTCGTTCAGGTACCGCTCCGCGATCTCCTGCACGTTCACATCCAGCGACAGCACCAGATTGGAGCCGTCCTTGGCGGCAAAGGTGGTAGCGTTGGCGTCTGCAATGGCGTTGCCCACCGCGTTGCGCTTGGTGATGGTGCGGCCGTCCACACCGGCCAGCGTGGACTGGTAGGATTTTTCCAGACCGTAAGTACCAATGCCATCGGCATCGGTAAAGCCCAGCACTGCTGCTGCAAACGCTCCGTAGGGGTAGTTGCGCTGGAAAGCTCTTCTCGCGATGCCGACCGAGATGTTGCCCCTTGCGGGAGGTCTCCGTGGCACCTTTTTGTGTGTCTTGTTGAACTGGTGACGTACTTTTCAATGGAAAGCTTCACCGCGTTGTTCACCTTGGTGGCCAGCACCTGATATTGGTGTCCGTCGGGAAAGTGCATCGTAAACGGTCTGGTACTGGGTCTGGTACACCTCCGACGAGGTGTCCACCGCGTCCAGACTCTCACCGTCGCCGGAGAGCAGGCGCAGGGTCAGCTCCCGGCTCACCTCGGCGCACATGGCGGGGTCCAGCGTTTTGCGCACCGTCGTCCTCATCCTGGCCGGTGGTGGTATATAAGGATTTTGCTGCTGTAACTGGGGTCTGCCCAGATGGTCCACACCACGCTGGTGGAAGCAAGGGTGATGCCGGAAGCATCATAGATCTCGCCGCGGGTAGCCTTGATGGTGGTATCCAGCAGCTGCTGCTGGGCGGCCAGCTGGCGGTAGGTGTGCACCGTTTTTGATCTGGATATTATACAGGCTGTAGGATGACGGGCCGGCAAGCCACCATGACCGCAAGGATGCCAGACCGCCGCAGATCAGACTGGTTCTGGGGTTCATGCGGGCACCGGTGCTGGTTTCCGGCCAGGGGCCTTTTTTTTTTGATGTTTCGGAAAATTCTTGCATTGGTTCCTGCGGCTGCGGGCGTTTGCTGCATTGCCGCACTTTTGCGCTGTTATATTTGTTCAGACTGCGGTGTCCATAAACCGAAAAAAAAGCGTGCGCCGCCGCACGCTTTCCCGTTTTTATGTCATCTTCACAGTGCCCAGAATGTTCACCGCACCGGTGTACAAAAAGTCGGTCCATTGCCGCACAGTGGATTCCGACGCACCAGTGCACCACTCTCTCCCAGGCGGATGTAGGTAATCTGGCTCTGGTCTATCTTCATCAGACCCAGACGGCTTGCGGCTTCCTCCACACTGGCAATGTTGGTCTTGCTGTTCAGAGTGCTGTTGTAGTAGGTGTACTGGCTCTGGGCGCTCACCAGCTGCGCCTTAGTGGATTGGATCTGATCATTCAGCTCCACCAGCTTGCCTCGCTCATCAGCAGGCTGATGGCAAAGCCGGCGAGCAGGGCTGCCGCCACCAGATTCATGGCATTACGTACCGCGGCCTGCAGCGGCGTTCAACCGCCGCTTGCCGCCCTTTGCTACCCGCAGGTTTGCTTTGCGCTGGGTCTGCGGCGCTTTTCTGCGCCGCGCGGTGTTGTAATCATATGCTGCCTGACCCATGGCTTCGCTCTCCTCCTCACAAAACGTATTCAGCCGGTTCAGCATTTTTCCAAAACTCTCAGGTGGGCGGACCGGCTGCGCCGGTTTCTCTTCCAACTCCTGACTGTTTGCTTCAATGGGTTTGCGGGTGATCAGCTTCGCTTTGGCCTTGCCGCCGCATACACACACCGGAAACTCCGGCGGGCAGGTACACGCTGTGGACCAGCGGCGAAATTTGTTCTTGACCAGCCGGTCCTCCAGAGAATGGAAGGTGATCACGCACAACCGGCCGCCCGGTGCAAGATGCTCGAAAATGGTATCCAAGCCCTCTTCCAGCGCGTCCAGCTCGTGGTTCACGGCAATGCGCAGTGCCTGAAAGGTGCGGCGGGAGGGGTTCTTGTTTTTGCGGCGCTCTGCCGGGGCATGGCGCTTGCCACGATATCTGCCAGCTGCAGGGTCGTTTCGATGGGAGCGTTTTCCCTTGCCTCCACGATCCTGCCCTGCGATCTGCCACCCATAGGGCTCCTCGCCGTAATCCCGCAGGATGCGGGCCAGTTCCTCGCGGCTTTCGGTGTTCACAAGGTCCGCTGCGGTTTCGCCCTGCTGGCTCATGCGCATATCCAGCGGCGCGTCCGCACGGTAGGAAAAAGCCGCGGGCCGCATCGTCCAGCTGATGGCTGGAAACGCCCAAGATCCAGCAGCGCGCCGTTGACCTTGTCGATGCCAAGGCTTTCCAGAGCTTGTCCGGCATAGCGGAAGTTGATCTGCACCACCGTAGCGGGCAGGCCCGCAAGGCGGGAACGCGCGGTCTGCACGGCATCCGGGTCCTGATCCAGCGAGATCAGGCGTCCGCCCTTTGCCGCATCCAATCGCAGGGCGATCTGGCGGGAATGTCCCGCGCCGCCCGCCGTTCCGTCAAGGTAAGTGCCAGCCGGGTCGATGGCAAGACCCTCCAGACACTCGTTCAGCAAAACGGGGATATGCTCAAACGAGGCCGGGTCAAAGGGGTTCTGCCATTGGCACGGCCTCCCTTTCTCGGTTTAATTTTTTGTGTTTCAGCTGCTCGGCGCGTTCCATCGGCGGCGCGGCGGGCGTTCCCTTTCTCGGCGTGGTTGCGGTTGCCGATGATGGTTTCCTTTTCCAGCCCGGCTAGGCGCGCAGCTCTGCGGGCAGCAGGATGCGTTGCTTGTCCGGCACCACCTCGCAGGCGGTGCTGAACAGATCGCCACCGGACAGCCCAGCTTTCATTTTCCAGCAAATCCGCCAGCCGCTGGACTTCCTCCATGGGTTTGCGAACAGGCAGTTGTCCACCCATTCCAGCACCAAAAGCTCTCGCCCATGGCGTCGGAATTTTGCGGGGAAGTTCAGCCGCCCCTTGGCGTCGATGGTGTAATCATAACGGCCAAAAAACGCGCTGCCCGCCCCTTTCCGGGGCGTTTTGGGGTGTTTGCCCTACTTTTTACCCACTTTGCCCCACTGACACATCTTTATTGTAGCAAATCAAGCCTGTGAATGCAAGTGTTTTCCGTTCCTTTTTGCCGCAAAATGTCACAAAAAAAGTCCCTGTCGGCCGTCATTTCTGCCTGCAGGAACTTTGGTTTTTGCCTATGTGTGGAATTTGTGTGGAAAGTCTTATCAGCCGTTTTTCTTGGCATTCTGGCGCAGGTTGGCCCGCACGTTCTTCACCTGCGCCGCATTCTCCACCATCGCCTCTTCCGTGGTGCGGAGCATATTGTCGCAGTAATCCGTCACGGTCTGGCGCAGGGTGCGGGCCTCGGTTCTGGGCAGCAGCGGTGATCTCGGCGGCACGCTGCTGCGCCGCCTTCACGATCTCGGCTTCGCTCACCAGAATGCGCGCCCGCTCCTCAGCCTTTTTCACGATGGCCTGCGCCTGTGCATTGGCCGTCTCCACGATCTGAGCACGGTCGTTCACGATCTGCTGGGCCTGCCGCAGCTCACCGGGCAGGTTTGCGCGGATCTCGTCCAGCAGATCACGGATCTGCTCCACGTCCACGATCTTCTTGCCGCCGGACAGAGGGACATTTGGCCTTCCTCCAGAGCATCCTCAATGGTATCCAAAAGTTCGTTCACATTCATAGTGCTTCTCCCTTCGGTTCGTTCTCGGCAGGGTCTGTGTTCTGCATGGGCTTTGTGTATTTCCACAGCAGCACCCTGCCGTACTTGTACTGTTTTTTGCAGGGTCAGGCCGCCAGCCTCGGCCGGCAGCACGATGCCGGTCTCGCTCTCGCACAGCACGATGCCGCCGGGTGCGGTGCACTTGTCCACCGCCGGCAGGATCTTTTCCAGTGTACCGCCCCGGAACGGCGGATCCAGCAGCACCACGTCGAACTGCTCGCGGCAGGCCGACAGATACCGGGCAGCTTCGCCCACATTGACCCGGCTGCGGTCGAACACACCGCAGGTCTTGCAGTTGCGCATCACGATGTTCACCGCCTCGCGGTTCTCGTCCAGAAACACGCAGCGCGCCGCGCGCCGCGGCTTAGTGCTTCAATGCCAAGCTGGCCGCTGCCCGCATACAGGTCCAGCACCCGTGCGCCGGGCAGGTCGAACTGTACGATGCTGAACATCGCCTCCTTCACCTGCGAGAGGGTGGGGCGGGTCACATCGGTGCCGGGCAGTGCTTCCAGCCTGCGGCCCCGGGCTTCTCCTGCGATCACGCGCATGTTCTTTTCCTCCTCCTTGCAGCCGGAAGATGCGGCTGCAAACACGTTTTTTGTATCACTTTATTATCCCCAACTGCATATTCTTGTCAAGGGCCGCGCGTTGCGCCGTCTGGCGGTTTGTGCTACAATAAAACCGGCAGCGCCGGGCATTTTGCGGCGCATTCTGGCACCAAAAGGAGAGTATACAGCATGAAAGTTCTGCTCATCAACGGCAGCCCCCACGAGAAGGGCTGCACCTACACCGCTCTTTCCCTTATTGCCGGGGAGCTGAACGACGCCGGTGTGGACACCGAGATCCTGCACGTCGGCGGTCAACCCGTAGGCGGCTGCATCGGCTGCGGCGGCTGTGCCGCAGCAGGCAACGGTTGCGTGTTTGGCGGCGTCGTCAACGAGGCCATTGAGAAGGCCAAAGACTGCCGATGCCTTCGTGTTCGGTAGCCCGGTGCACTACGCCTCCGCTGCGGGCAACATGGCCAGCTTTATGGACCGTCTGGCCTACGCAGGCGGCAAGTATCTGGCCTATAAGCCTGCCGCCATCTGCTGCTCGGCACGCCGCGCCGGTACCACCAGCACCCTCGACCAGCTGGTGAAGTACCCCCAGTTCTTCCACATGCCGCTGGTGAGCGGCTCCTACTGGGCCATGGTGCATGGCTCGAACCCCGAGCAGGTCCTGCAGGACGCCGAGGGCTGTGCCGTCATGCAGGAGCTGGGCCGCAACATGGCCTGGCTGCTGCACTGCATCGAAGCCGGAAAAGGCCGCCGGCATTGAGCACCCGCAGAACCCCAAGCGCCCCATGACCAACTTTATCCGCTGATCGGAAAATCATTTTCTGATCCAGAGGCTCAGAACAGTCCGTAAGCTGCTCTTGTCTTTTTTTGGGAAAAAGACAGCAGGGCCCACGCCATTTTGTTTGCCAAAAACAGCAAAAACCTTTTTCAAAGCGCCTTCCGTATCTTTTTTCGTTCATAAGTTTATGTTACTATAAGATGTAAAGTGATTTTAGCAGGATGGAGACCGCTTGTATGGAACACTATGATTGGAATGAAGGCTGGCTCTTCACGCCCCGGTTCGACCCGGCACTGGTGCGGCCGGAATGCGAGCTGGAACTGGAACCGGTGCGCATCCCCACACTGTGCGGGTGCTGCCCTACAGTTACTGCAACGAGAACGATTACCAGTAGCTGTCCGGCTACCGGCGGGAGTTTTTTGCACCCAAGGAGTGGGCAGGCCGCACGGTCCTGCTCACGTTCGGGGCAGTTGCCCACGATGCTACCGTTTTCTGCAACGGGCGGCGGCTGTTCCACCACGGCTGCGGCTACACTGCTTTTACGGTGGATCTGACCAGCGCCTTGCATCTGGGCAGAAGAATGTCGTGGCCGTGCGCTGCGACAGCCGCGAGGACCTGAACATTCCGCCCTTTGGCGGCCAGCTGGACCGCCTGACCTACGGCGGCATCTACCGCGCCGTCTCGCTGGACATCAAGGAGCCCGCCTATCTGCGGGATATGTTCATCGAGGCAAAGGCCGAGGGCGATTTCCGCATCTATACCTCCACCGTGGGCGAGACGGTGGGCTGCACCCTGCAGGCCGAGATCCGCAGCCCCTCCGGCAGCCGGGCCGCCTACAGCGGCGAGCTTTCCCTGCCCATCACCGGCGTGCTGAACGGCGTGCACCCGTGGAGCATCGAGCATCCCACCCTGTACACCCTCACCGTCGGCTCATCCGTCCCGGCACTGCCGGTCTGCCGGACCGTGTGCTGGACGAAAAGACGGTCCGGTTCGGCTTCCGCACCGTGCAGTTCGTGGCAGGCGGGCTGTACCTGAACGGCCAGCGGGTGGAGCTGCGGGGCCTCAACCGCCGCCAGAGCTTTGCCTATCAGGGCTATGCCATGCCCGACAGCATCCAGCGGCTGGACGCTCAGCTCCTGAAAAAGCAGCTTGGCTGCAACGCAGTGCGCACCAGCCATTCCCCCAGAGCCCGGCGTTTCTGGACGCCTGCGATGAACTGGGTCTGCTGGTGTTCCCCGAAATGCCCGGCTGGCAGCACCTGGGTGACGAAGTGTGGCAAGCCCAGGCGTTGCAAAACTGCCGGGAGATGGTCTGCCAGTACCGCAACCACCCCAGTATTTTTTGTGGGGCGCCCGGGTCAGCGGCAGCCCCGATGATGAAGCCTTTTACAAGCGCACCAACGAGACGGTCCGCCGCCTCGACCCCACCCGCCCCACGGCGGGAACCCGCAGCACCGGAAGAGCCAGCTGCTGGAGGATGTGTACGCCTACAACGATTATTCCTACCGGGGCGCGGCACAGGCTGCGTGAAGCTCGCGGCAAGGTGACGCCCGATCCCCGCAAGGGCTACCTGATCAGCGAATTCGGGGGGCAGCAGTTCCCCGCCAAGCCCCTTTGACGACGAGACCCCACCGGCTGGTGCAGGCGCTGCGCTACGCCGCCGTGCTCAACGATTCCATCGCCCAGCAGGGCGTGGCCGGCAGCTTTGGCTGGTGCATGGCCGATTACAACACCCACCGGGAATTCGGCAGCGGCGACCGCATCAGCTACCACGGCGTGATGGACCTGTTCCGCAACCCGAAGCTTTCCGCAGCCGTTTATGCCAGCCAGAAAACGCCCGCGTTCTCCTTCGGACATCGTGCTGGAGGTCTCTTCCGGCATGGCGCTGGGCGATCTGCCCGGCGGCGCGCCTACGGCTTGCTGGGTCTTTACCAATGCCGAGAGTGTCCGCCTGTACCGCGACAATGATTACATTGGCCGCGTTGTCCCCGACCGCCACGGACGCTTTGCCGCCCTCCCCCACCCGCCCATTGAGATCAATGATTTTGTAGGCTCTCTGCTGGAAAAGTACGAAGGCATGGATCACGCCTACCGGCGCACAGGTCGCCGCTATCCTCAATGAGCTGCGGCGGGACGCCATGGCGCTCTCGCCCCTTTCCCGGGCTCGGATGCTCTCGCTCCGGCTCAGCGCGCAGGAGCTGCTGCGGATGTACTACAAGTACATCGGTGTGCTGGGCAGCCCGTGCGCCGGTGTACCGGTTCGAGGCCGGTGTGGCATGGCCGCGCCGTCCGCACTGTGGTGCGGGAGCCGGTGCAGAGCGTCCGGCTGGAATGCACCGTGCACAACCCCATCCTGACCGACGGCCCCACCTGGGACTGTGCCGCTGTCAGCCTGCGCGCCATCGACCAGAACGGCAGCCTGCTGCCCTACTGCGGCGAAGCCGTGCAGCTGAGCGTGGACGGCCCGCTGAAGATCATTGGTCCCAGCGTGGTGCCCCTGCGCGGCGGCATGGCGGGCACCTACCTTGCCACCACCGGCGAAGCGGGGCGGGCCGTGCTGCACTGCCGCATGGAAGGCGCGCTGGATACCGATGCCTATGTGACCATCCGTTGCCGGGAGGGAAAGCTTAAAATCCGCCCTTTCATGATAGATTTGCAGTCTGTTCAAAATTTTATCATGGTTGGCTGGTATCCTAAGAAATGTAAAATAACAGGGCGGCGGGCTGCCCGCTTTTTCCGCTTTGTCCAAAACAAAAGGATGAGGCTTATGAAAGAAAAATTCCGTCAGTTTATGATCGGCCGCTACGGTACCGATGGCCTGAACCAGTTTTTGAGCATCGCGTCCATCGTGCCGCTGCTCATCTCCCTGCTCACCCGCATCAGCCTGTTCACCTGGCTGGGCTGGTACTGCTGGTGCTCTGCTATTACCGATCGCTCAGCCGCAACATTTCCAAGCGCACGGAGGAGAACTACCAGTACTATGCCCTGAAGGACCGCGTAGACCGTAAGTTCCGCGGCCTGAAGGATCAGTGGGCCAACCGCAAGCTCTACCACTACTACCGCTGCCCCAAGTGCCGCCAGAAGCTGCGCGTGCCCCGGGGCCGGGGCCGTATCCAGATCTCCTGCCCCCGCTGCGGCACCCAGTTCATCAAAAAGAGCTGAGCGGTTATGTTTGGTTATGTTGATGCCCAATCAGGCTGCCTTTCAGGACGAAGCACAAAAGCCGCTACCGCACCGCCTACTGCGGGCTGTGCCGCCGCATCGACGCACTGCACGGCCTGCGGGGCGCTTTACGCTGAGCTATGACCTCACCTTCCTGAACCTGCTGCTGTGCAGCCTGTACGAGGGTGAGACCGAAGCTTCTTCCGGCACGACCGGTGCCCCATCCACCCCTTGGGCGGTGTGGAATGGCGCAGCGGCCCCCTACCGACTACTGCGCCGACCTGAGCGTAGCTTTGCATTACTACAACGCGCAGGACAAATGGCAGGATGACCGCAGCCTGCTGGGCCTGGGGATATACAGCGCTGCTGCCGGCAACAGCACCGCCGAAGCCGCCCAGCCGCTGGCCGCGCCAGTGCAATGCGATCCGCTCGTGTCTCGCCAAGCTTGCCGAGTACGAAGCCGCCGGCAGCGACGGATCTTGACGCAGTGTCCGGCTGCTTTGGTGCACTGATGGCTGAGTTGTTCGACTACCGGCAGGACCGCTGGGCACCGGAGCTGCGCAGCATCGGCTTCCACCTGGGCAAATTCATCTACCTGCTGGACGCCTACGACGACCTGCCCCATGACAAGCGCCGGGGCGCCTACAATCCGCTGCGGGAGCTGAGCACCCAGCCCGGACTATGAGGAAGAGATGCGGGAAATTTTTGAGCTGCTGCTGGCCCGCTGCGCCAAGAGCTTTGAGCGCCTGCCCTGTGTGGAGGATGCAGATTTGCTGCGCAACATCCTGTATTCCGGCGTGTGGCTGAAATACAACTGCAAAAACGCAAAACGCACCGGAAAGCCGTGGATGAATGTTTTTGATTTTGTGCCGATATTCCGGTAGAAAATAAAACGGATATGGTGCGGCGCTGTGCTGCGTCAGAAATGAGACGTGAGGAAGTATACCCATGAGAGATCCCTATGAGGTGCTGGGCGTTCAGCGCGGCGCAAGCGACGATGAGATCAAAAAGGCATACCGGGCCAAGTGCAAGCGCTGGCACCCGGACCTGAACCCCAACGACCCGACGGCCGAAGAGCACTTCAAAGAGGTGCAGGCCGCTTATGACGCCATCACCAAAGGCGATACCGGCCCCAGATGGGCGGCAATCCCTACGGCAGCTACCAGCAGCAAAGGGCTATAACCGGCAGAGCTATGGGCAGCAGGGTTACGGCCAGCAGAACTACGGCTATACCGGTTTTGACGGCTTTGACGGGTTTGAGGGCTTCGACCCGTTTGGTTTCGGATTCAATTTTGGCGGCTACCAGCAGGCCAGCAGGGCGCCAGTGCCTCCGGCACCGACAGCCCGGAGATGCAGGCGGCCCGCAACTATGTGGCCAATGGCCGCTATGCCGGAGGCCCGCCGCGTGCTGGATGGCATGACCGGCCGCAATGCCCGGTGGTATTATCTGTCCTCCGCTGGCCAATCAGGGCTGGGCAAAAGCATCGATGCGCTGCAGGATGCCCGCCGTGCCGTGCAGCTGGACCCCGGTAACACCGAATATCAGATGCACCTGCGCCGGATGCAGAACCCCGGCCAGACCTACCGCACCCAGACCACCTACGCCCAGCCCGGCGGGCTGATGCGCTGGTGCTGGAGCATGATTTTGCTGAACCTGCTGTGCAACTGCTGCTGCGGCGGCTGGGGCTCGCATCGTGCCTTGAGCGGCACTTGCGTCTTGCTGGCCGCTACCCCAACAACTCCTCCCTGCTTCCGCCGCTGACAGCGGTCGTCGTCGTTGCACTCTAGCCATTTTCAGCGGAAAAATTATTTTAAATTTCGGGATAGCGGAACGCCTGCGGGCGTTCCGATATTCCATTTTCACAGCAGGGGTCGTAAAGGGAAACTACCTGTCAGCCGCTGCGTCCTCCCCGTGAAAAAGTAAATCGGGAAAATCCGCAGATTTTCCCGATTTACAAATCGAAAAAAATAAAATTCCGCTATTGATGCGCAGAGCATCGCGGAGCGCATTCCAAATCGTCCACTCTGCCAAAAAGGCTGCTGCACGCACGGTGCAGCAGCCTTTTTTCTGCTTACAAATGTAAAGGGATGCTCTTACTTCTGGGGAGCTTCGAAAGCGATGGCGGTAGCACCGGCAGCGGCGTCCACGCTCTTCAGAGAGATGGGAGCCACCTCGTAGTGCAGGGTGTCAAAGCTCTGGGTATTGCCGTCCTCGGTGGTGAACTCCAGAACGTAAACAACGTCAGCCTGCTTGTCAGCCTCGACATCGCGGGTGATGACGATGCTCTCGCCGTCAGCCAGACCCTCGCCTGCCAGGTTCTCGCCCTTGTCCTCAGAGCCTGCATCGTACAGGTACAGCTCGGTCACCTTGCTGCCGGTGGTGTTGTACACGGTGTACTCGGCAGAAGCAGCCTCAGCCTCAGAGGAAGCAGCTTCGGAGGAAGCAGCCACGGAAGAGGCAGCAGCAGAGGATGCGGTGGAGGATGCAGCGGTAGAGGCAGCACCGCCGCAGGCGGTCATGCCGACAGCCAGTGCCAGAGCGGCAGCGGCAATTGCAACAGTCTTGAGCTTCATAGGGATATCTCCTTTTTCTTCTTATGTTGGTGTCAGGCCCCGGCAGCATACCAGCTGCATCGGTTGTCCTGATGTCCTTCCATTATACGCACGTTGACGAAAAAGCAAGCTTTTTTTCGTCAAAAATTAACGATAAAATAAGAATTGTTACTATTTTGACATGAATTTGGCACATTTTAGGAGATGTAAACTTGAATCATATCGTTGACATTCCGGCTGTTTTTTTCCCTATGTGGCTGCGGGATAACGGCGCAGATAATTTTATTTTCCCCTTGACAGCCGCCAGCCGCCGCTGTATACTATGCATCGTGAACAGCGTTCATGTTGGGAGGTGGGCTTACGAATCCAATGGCAACGTCCAAAGCGGACATCCTGAAAACCAGCCGGGAGCTGATCCAGCAGAACGGCTGGGCGGCGGTCAACATCCGTGCGGTCGCGGCCGCCTGCGGGGTCTCTGTGGGCTGCATCTACAACTACTTCGGCTCCAAGACCGAGCTTGTAAGCGCAGCCGTGGAAAGCATCTGGAACGACATCTTCCACCGCCCGGAAGACGAAGCCGTGTTTCAGGACACCCTGTCCTGCATCCAGTGGATGTACCGGCAGATGGAATACGGCTGTCAGCAGTATCCCGGCTTCTTCACACACCATGCGCTGGGTTTTGTGCAGCAGGGTACGGACAACGGCAAGCAGCAGATGCGGCAGACATGGCAGCACATTCTGGATGCTTTGTGCAGCGTGCTGCGCCACGATGCCAAGGTTCGTCCTGACGCCTTTACCGAGCAGTTCACCCCGGAGCAGTTTGCGGGCATCCTGTTCTCCCTGATGCTGTCTGCGGTGGTGCAGCAGAGCTTCGACCCTTCTGCGGTGCTGGAGATCGTGCGCAGAACCATTTATTAAACAAAAAAACATCCCACAAGCCTTGTGGGAGTTTTTTAAGTCTGAATATGAACACTGTTCAATTTGGTTTTTGCGCCCCTCGAAACATACTATCACCAGCCCTTTTCCCTACGATGCTTCCGGTACGGCTCTGCCGCGCCGGTTCGCTATAAAATCAAAAACAAAACCTGCGATCTAAAAACAAATAAAAAGGAGACAAACGTATGCGAGCAATCATTCGACACGATGGAGGGCTTGCCGAAGATCAGGCCCTCGGTCACGAAGGTTGGCATGGTCATCGCGGGAAGCACATACAATGCAGGTGCACTGCTCCATCAGCGACTTGATCTCCGGGCGTTCCAGCCGCTTGCGGTAGAACACGGTGTCCGGGTAGTCCTCCACCAGTGCATCCACGGCGTTCTTCAGGCTCTTGTCCGCCGCCTTGCCCACGAACAGGAAAGCAGCCTTCTGGCGCACCTCGGGCTCTTAGCAGGCGGATGGCGTTGCAGAAAATATCCTGACCCTTGCGCGGCTCAAAGGAACCCACGGTCACGAACAGGGGGCGTGCCGCCCGCGTAGCTGATATCGTAGGGCGGGAAGCTTCTCCTGCGCATAGTCCGGCAGACCGTAGATCAGCTGCTCAATTCCGAAGTCCGGCCGGACGGAGTGCATGGTGGCGTGGGAGCCTACGGCGCACACATGCACATTGGAGCCCAGTGTCTTGGGAATGTTGTGCGAGATGAAGGGGTAGCCTGCAAAGGCATCGTGCAGCCACCACAGCACCGGCACAAAGGAGCCGTTCAGGGTGTTCACGGCGGCTGCTTCTACCACAGTATTGGCCAGCACAAAATCCGCACTGGTGGCAAGGCCCCACAGGCGACGAGTTCATCACGCAGTCGCTGCGGGTCACTACGGCGGCACCGGCGTCCAGAAACAGCTGCAGCGGGCCGTCGTCCGCAGGGCCAAGCACTACCACTTAAAAGCCAATGCTGCGCAGCACCGGCACGGCACTTGTCAGAACGATGGGCGCGCCGGTCATGGTCAGCTCGTGGCTCAGGATCAAAGCACGCTTTCCGTCTGCAGAGAACACATCGTCGGCACACAGCTCCCGCCGGAAGTGCAGCAGGGACTGCGGGATGCGGCGGCAGTTTTCTGCGCCATGGCGGTGGCAAGGCGCAGCAGCTCGGTCACGCTGTCCCTGCCGCGGGCAGCGGCGCGCACCCGGTCCAGAAGCTTCCGCGATACCATGGCGCAGCGGCTGCACGGGATGTGCTGGGTGCTCAGATAAAGGGCGGTGGAGCCATCGAAGCCAAAGGCGGCATCACACACCACAAAATCGGCACCGGTGCGCAGGGCGGCGGCGAAATAGGTCAGGGCGGTGGGGGTGCACTCCACATCCTCGCTTACCAGCAGCACGCCCTCCACCGAGTCGGTCAGGGCGGGGGCCAGCTCCGTCACCAGACGGAACTTGCGGTGCAGCTGGTTTTCCAGCGCGGGTTCCAGCGCCTGATGACGCCCCGGTGCATACACCAGAAGATAGGTGCTCTGGGTATCGGTATAAACCTGCTTCGTCAGCTGCTTACGCTGCAGGGTGCTGTAACTGCTGTACATGTTGACAACTCCTCTGCAAATCGTATCAATGGCCGCGAACAGCCGGTGCAAAGCACGCGCAGCGGGGCGGTCAGCCGCCAGCTGCTGCTGCTTTCGTACAGGTTTTCCAGCGAATCTTCGTAGGCAGCACGGCTGTTCTGCAGTTCTGTCAGCTGATTGTTCAGCCGGGTGTTCTCGGCAAGGGCGGCCTGCAGCTGTTCCAGAACATCGTTCTTTTCGGCCTCAGCCTGCAGCTTGATGGCGTTCAGGGCCTGCAGCAGGGCCTTGCCGGGCTGCTCGTGCTGGAAGCGGCCCAGCGGATAGTAATGATAGGTCACGGCAAACTTCATCCCGGCCGCAAAGGGCACGGTGCTGCTGCACGGTCAGGTTGGGGTCCACATCCAAAAACAGCAGGCAGTCTTCCTGCAGCCGGATGCCGTTCATGGCGCGGCATTCCAGCCGCTCGTCCGAGATGCTCAGGTCAGTCACGCAGCAGGCCAGCTCACCGGGGTCCAGCCGCAGCGCACGGGCATCCGTGGGCAGGGTGAACACCGCAGAGACCTCGTGGGTCAGTTCGTCGTAGGCATCCTCGGCAACGGTCAGGCATTCCCGCGGGGAATAGCCGGAGCCGGAATCGTAGAACAGCTGCGGCAGGGTGAGGGCGGCAGGCTCGTTGTCGCTGCCGTGCCTTGCCAGTGCGGCCTGATAGTTCAGCACCTGCTGTTCCAGCTCCAGACACCGCTGTGCCAGCCGGGATACACCTTCGTCAGAGAGCTTGAGCTGCTGTTCCAAGTCAGCAGCGCGGCTGCGGGCCGCAGCAAGGGTCTCGGGGGTACATCGTTGTTCATAACCGGATTCTCCTCTCCTTATTTATGATGGCTGCACCGCAGCAGCCGGAAAAACATGTCAGTGCCGGGAGGTATAGTGCACGGCGGGCGTTCTGCGCTGTGCAGGGAAAAATCGGATGATGAGTGCGCGGCGACACGCAGCAGCTCACACACCAGCCAGATAGAGCCCAGAGCGATGGCATATTGCAGCCACATGCCCAGCACCGGCTGCGCAGAGAACTTTGCTACCATCAGATACCACGGAATAGCGATGATCTCCACGGTATGTACGCAGAAAATGTTCAGCGAACGGCGGCCCACCGCCTCCAGAAAGCGCACGATGCGATGGGGCCGTGGAAATGGCTGAGCCGCATGAACAGCCGGATGAATAAAAGACCGGCAGCACCGTCCAGAAAGATGCTCAGGGGGCCCAGCGACCACTCGGCCAGCGAGACACAGTCGGTGGTGCGGGTGGCAAGAGCGCCTACGGCAATGAGTGCTGAGGCGCCCCAGCAGCCCGGCAAAGACTTTGGGCGGCAGGGGCTCGTCCAGCAGATGCTTCTTTTTGGCAAGGAAGCCGATATAGAGATAGGGGCACGATCACGGCGCCCTGGATCAGGCAGAAGGGCAGCTCCCACACAAGGCTCGCGCCCCAGCCCAGCAGGACGCAGCCTGCCACAGCCCATGGAACATAGCGCTCCGGGAAGATGTTCAGGATCACATCCAGCAGGATCCAGCCCACCATCAGCGCCAGCAGATACCACATGGGCCCGCAGGAGAAAGAACTCCTGCCCGAAATACTCTGGCCGTGTGGGGCAGGCCCAGCAGAAAAGCCGCCGGTGACCTTGACCGACTCGCCAATGGTGCCGGGCAGGTACTGGAACGTTTTATAGTGGATGATAAAGTGCAGCACGCAGGTGAACAGTGCAGTATAGCATAGGGCTTGAGCAGACTTTTCAGCTGCTGGTGGATGCATTTGCCGATGGAGCGCTTGCGGAAGCCGTAGCCGCTGGCAATAAAGAAAGCGGCCATCAGCGCTTCGCGGTAGATGAAACGGGAAAAACGCGGTCAGGGACAGGCCGCTGACCGCCTGCATGGGATAAAGCTCGGCGGTATGCGCAAAAACGATGGTCAGCATCCCGGCGCCCTTGAGCATGTCGAACATGCCGATGGAGTTGACGGTGCTGGGTCTGGTGCCTTCCATGGAGGTTCCTTCCTTGCGCGGGACATTCCATCAGAGCCGGACGCCGCACAATGCGTAGATTTTGAATGAAAAAGATAAAATTTTGTATGGATATGAACCCAGTATAATGCTTTTTGCACAGACTGTCAATTTTGAATTGCGGTCCGGCGGGCGGGGAACATTGTAGCCTGCAATAGCATAGCACAGGCAGGGTGGCTTCGCAACGAAAGGCAGAATTTACATCTGAAACGACATGATATGCAAGATTTTATTGTCAATGTTTGGAAATTAAATGTTGCAAAACTCTTGCATTGACACTGGGGCCTTATTGTATACTGGGCACAGTTGGAAATGACTGGAAGGATCTGTGTTGGCCTACACAGGAGCGCCGGATCGGATGAAAAAAATGGAGGGTAAAAAAATGATTACATCGCTGTATCAGTCACTTTGCAATATGGAAACCAACATTGCAGACCGTGTGGCTCTGCGCTGGTATGATGAAAAAAGCAGGGCGTGGCCGAGGTGCACTACGCACAGTATGCCCAGGATCTGCGCCGGTTCGTGGCGTTCCTGCGTGCAGTAAGGTATGGCGATGTGCGCGGCAAGCGTGTGGCGATCCTGGCCCGCAACAGCTACCACTACGTCATCTGCATGTACGGCACCGTGCTGGCGGCGCCGTGGCTGTGCCGCTGAACCTTGGCAAGGACTGGGATGCCATCTCCTACGAGCTGGGCCTCTGGTGGAGCCGGTGTGCATCCTGCAGGATGGCGAGTTCGCGGAGTGGGAGCCTGCCCTGGCGGAGACCTACGGCAGCATCCTGGAAGCCCATGGATGCCTTTACCGGCCTATGAGCCTGCCGAGGACGTGACCGAGGTGGAGGATCTCTGCTCTGGCTTTTATCATGTTCACCTTCGGCACCACCGGTCGCAGCAAGGGCGTTATGCTGTCCCAGAAGAACCTGTTCAGCGCCATGCCGGCCTTCCTGGACCCCGTTTGACGATGTGAAGAAGTACACCGGCTGGAACACCGACGAGTTCTCGTCCCTGTCCGCGCTGCCCATGTTCCACATCTCGGCCATGACCAGCCTGGTATCCTGGAGCATTACCGGCCACTGCGTGAACCTGTGCAACGACCTCAAGTATTTCTACCGGGACATCGGGGCGATGCGGAGCGACGTGATGGCTGTGGTGCCGGTGCTGCTGAAGAGCATCTACAGCGATGTGATGAAGGGCCGCCGCGACCGCCTGAACGGCCTGCGTATGCTGACCTGCGGCGCAGCGATGTTCGACCCCAAGATGCTGAGGATATGATGGAGAAGGGCTTCTTTTGTGGCCCAGATGTACGGCCTGACCGAGACCTGCGGCGACGGTGCATGGAACTCCTCGCAGGAGGCAAAGTACCTGACCAGCGTGGGCCATGTGGACCTCAGCTGTGAATACAAGCTGGACGACGGCGAGCTGTGCATGCGGGGCAACCCCATCATGCTGGGCTACTACAAGGACCCGGAAGGCCACTGCAGAAGTCATCGATGCAGACGGCTGGTTCCACACTGGCGACATTGCCCGGGTGGAAGAGGACGGCTACATGTACCTGACCGGCCGCAAGAAGAACGTGATCATTCTGGACAGCGGCGAGAACGTGAGCCCCGAGGAGTTGGAAAAGCTGCTGGTTCCCTGTGCGGACATTCAGGAGTGCATCGTGAAGGAAAAGGACAAAAAGATCTGTGCCCTCATCTACTGTGACCCGCAGGAAAGCAGGAGACTGTGAAGGAGTTCGTCACTGGGGTCAACCGCGGCCTGCCGCTGTACAAGCGCATGGTGACGGAGTTCAGCGCACAGCCGCTGCCCCGCAACGCCATGGGAAAACTGCTGCGCTGAATAAAACAAACAGGAAACAAAACAGGATGGAATCTCAATGGAAAAATGCTGGAGCACGATGTACGATGCCATTACGCAGGGCATGGAAGACCGAATTTCAAGGATAATGTGGCCTTCCGCTTTACGACACCGAAACGATGCCGTGACCACCATCCTCTATAAGGATTATGTGCAGGATATCCGCCGGCGGTGAATCTACTTCCAGTCCACCATCCCGGACGTGAAGGGCAAAAAGGTCTGCCTGCTGAGCAAGAACAGCTACGAGTATGCCGTGAACACCTTTGGCGTGGTGGCATGGCCGGCTGCGTGCTGGTGCTGCTGAACCAGCGCAAGAGCTGGGACGAGCTGTCCTACGAGCTGGGCCTGGTGGAGCCGGATGCCATCCTGACCGACGGCGACGACTACGGCTTCAACGACCAGCTCAAGGCTGCCTACGGCGATATCCTCCGCCCCATGGATGGCTTCCGGAGCTATGAGCCTGCGGCAGCTGCACCCGCTGCATCGACCACGAAGCCCTGATGGTCCTGATGTTCACCTCCGGCACCACCGGCCTGAGCAAGGGCGTTATGATGAGCGAGCGCAACCTTTCTTCTCGGTGATGCGTGCCCATCTCCGCAGATCGCTGGAGCACATGATGGCGTATCTGACAAACCGGACCTGTCATGAGCCAGTACATGGTGCTGCCCATGTTCCATCTGGGCGCTTTCATCTGCCTGTTCTCCACCACCGTCATGGGCTGGGCGCTGAACGTCTGGGCAGCGATATCCGCAACTTCTACCGCGATATAAAGCGGATGCCCAGTCAGGCCATGGCGGTGGTGCCGTCATTATGAACTCGCTCCACCACGATGTGATGCGCGGCGGCCGCAAGGAACGTCTGGGAGAGCTGTGGGTGCCCATCTGTTCCTCTGCCATGTTCGACCCGCAGGTGATGCTGGATATGGCGGAACACGGGATGTTCGTGGTGCAGACCTACGGGCAGCACCGAGACCTGCGGCGCGGGTATCAGCAACTTTGCACAGGACGAAAAGCACATTGGTGCCGTGGGGCAGGGCAACGATTATCTGGACTACAAGATCGCCGAGGACGGCGAGCTGTGCATGCGCGGCGACAGCATCATGCTGGGCTACTATAAGGACCCGGAGGCTACCGCAGAGGTCATTGACGCGGATGGCTGGGTACATACTGGCGATATCGCCCGCCAGGAAGAGGACAGTTACTATTACCTCACTGGACGCAAGAAGAACCTGATCATTCTGGACAGCGGCGAGAACATCAGCCCCGAGGAGCTGGAAGGCATCGGGCAATGCCGTGAAAAATGTCCCGTTGGGCAAGAAATCGGCGTGGTGGACAAAAGAACTGGGCAAAAGAGCAGGTGCGGGACATTTGTCACCGAGCAAACCGCACCCTGCCGCTGTACAAGCGTATGAGCGCCGGAGTTCAGCACCCGCTGACCAACGGGACCCTGCTGCGCCAGATGAACGGATGCGATCGAATGCCCGGATGCATAAATGGGCGGCAGACCGGCAGTGAAAACAGGAGTTCCGACAAAAACAAAGCTTTGTTGCCGGCTGCCGCAACGAGAATCAGGGCAATTATGGAAAGGCAGGAGATTGTGCCTAATCCGTCAACGGAAAGGAAGAAAATTTCTATGGAACGAGCAGAGATCATTTCCCAGATCCATGGCCATCCTGGAGGATGTTGCCGAGGCTCTCCCGAAGATGTGAATGAAGAACAGCGTCCTGATGGACGATCTGGATCTGTCCTCTATGGAGATCCTGACCATTGTGGCAGATCTTGAGGAGACCTTTGGTCTGCGCATCCCTGAAAAGGAGCTGCGCAACTTTGACCATAGGTGATCTGGTGGATTATCTGGCGGCAAACGCGGGGTAAAAACAATGGAAACACAACAGCGCTCGACGGAATATAATTTTCAGGGTGTCATGTACTTCTTTCGTCGGGAGAAGATCCTGTGCCGGTACCAGTTTGCGCTGCGGGATGCGGTGGAATCACCCTTTGCAGCGGGCACTGGACAACGGCGCTTTCGGCAAGTGCGCCTTATTATACCCAGCGTCTGGTGCAGGAAAAGCGGGAGATGTGGCTGGAGCCCAACACTGAGCCCTGCCTTGTGTACCCCGGCAGTGCACATGCGCAATATCCCGGAACAGACGAACGGCTACCTGTTCTGCGTCAGCTGCGAAGGGGATACCGTCTACTTTGACTGGCATCACTTCCTGCTGGACGGCCACGGGGTATCGCCCTGTTCACCAGCATTCTGGAGCAGTACTGCAACCTGCGTTACGGCACAGCCTTTGCGGTGCACGCAGATCGTGTGCGACCCGCCCTACGATATGCAGACCATGCTGGCAGAGTACCCACCTGTGGAGTACGGGAGCGATGTCATCCAGCGGGATGTAGTGCAGACCTACGAGGGTAGCGCTGCGCCGCACCCGGGTGTGCCTGAGCAAGCAGAGCCTTGTGGACCGGGCAGTGGAGAACAACGCAAAGCCGGTAAGCGCCCTGATGGGTCTGCTGTGCATGGCCATGCGGGAGTATCTGGGCAAGGACGAAGATCCAGTATTCCTACTCGGCAGATACCCGCAGGGATGTAGCGGGCGTGCCGATGCCCTTTACAACTGCGTATGTGCTCCTTCCAGAACAGCGTGAAGCTGAACGCCCGACCCGCCTTGCGGATCTTGTATCCGGACATGGATGCAGATATCAAGCGGGACCCTGCAGCCGGAGGCAAAGCTGCGCCAGATGGCCCAGCAGATGAGCTGGGTGTACAAGGTGGACCAGCAGAAAGCGCCCCTGCGCATCAAGCAGAGGGTGTTCCAGATGGGCGAGTACATCAGCGGTGTCTCGGCGGATTTCTGGCTCAGCTATCTGGTTGATATCCTCCGCAAGACCTTTGAAAACGAAGGTGTTGCGGTGCTGGAAGCAGAAGATCTGGACTGAGAAATACATATCATAAAAGCAAAAAGGCTGCCGCACGTTTTGTGTGGCAGTTTTTTTGCTGCTTTTGTAAGAAAATCCGGTTGCAAAGCCGCAAAAAAATGGTTAAATAGAGAAAGGATATTTCCGCAAAGAGAGGAACAACATGGAACAACAGAACACACGCCTGCGCAATGCGGGCTTTGCAACCTTTTTTCTTCAGCGGCATCTGCGCTATCAGCGCAGGTGTGGTGGTCAGCCTGCTGCAGGAGCGCTACGGCTTTGCCTACGGCATGACCGGAACACTGCTCTCCCTGATGAGCGTGGGCAACCTGCTGGCGGGGCTGCTGATGGGCATGCTGCCCAGTGCGCTGGGCATGAAGCGCAGCGTGCTGCTGCTGACCATCGGCTACGCGGTGGCAGCGGCCTTTTTTGTGGTGGGCATCGCCAAGGGCAGCGTCATCAATACCTGTACCATTCTGGTCAGCGATCATTCCGCCGACCGCACCCGGGGCATGAACCTGATGCACAGCTGCTACGCCTGCGGCGCACTATTGTGCCCCTTCCTCATTGCGGCAGCAGCCGGGTAAGTACCGAGCTGGCGGTCTTTCTGCTGGCAGCCATGGGCCTTTTGCTCTGGCTGGTGTACGTTTTACCCGCTGCGCGGCGGCAAGAGTAAAAGCAGCGCAGAGAAAGAAGCCATCGACTGGAGCTTTCTGCGCTCTGCCCGCTTCTGGCTGCTGACCGGGCTGCTGTTTTTCCAGAACGCCGCCGAGCAGAGCGTCAACGGCTGGATGGTGACCTACTTCAAGGGCAGCGGCATTATTGCGGGCACGCTGGCGGCCTATACCGTCACTGTGATGTGGGGCGCTACGCTGGTGGGACGTCTGCTCATCGCCTTTGTGTTCCCCTTAAAAAATCCCCGCAAGGCCATGGTGGGCATGAGCGTGCTGTGCACCGTGTTCTATGTGCTGCTGGTCATGGCGCACACGCAGGGGCGCAGCCATTGCACTGCTGTTCGCCTTTGCCATCTCCATGTCCGGGCTGAACCCCACCGCCGTGGCCAGTGCGGGACGCATGACCAGCGTGACCAGCATGGGCATCATGCTGCCGGTAGCCTCCAGCGGTGCCATCCTGATGCCGTGGATCATCGGCATCGTGGCCGAGCGTGCGGGGCTTGCCGCCGGTATGGCCTCCAACATCGTGCCCTGCGTGGGGCTGGTGGTCTTTACCCTGCTGGTGGCAAAGCTGCCGGAGGAATGATGTGCCGCTGCGCGGCAATGCCGGGAGCAGGGATGGTTTGGAATGGCCTCCGCTGCGCTCTGGCCATAATCAGAGGAAGAATTATTTTTTAATAGAGCAATGCCGGAGCGTCTGCGGACGCTCCGGCATTGCATTTTCACAGGTGGGGTCGTAATGGTCCCCCGGGGGGAGCTGTCGCGCAGCGACTGAGGGGCTATAAATCGGCGGAGCCGGAAAAACGGTTAAAAGATCTTCACGCCGAGCAGGCGTGAATCTTCAGTTTTTTCCGGTGTAGCCCACCCCTTTGGGGTTAAAAGGGGCGAGCAGCCCCTTTCTCGTGGATCCAGCGCGTCGAAATCGCTGGTGCTTTTCTGGTTCTCTTTTGACATCAAAAGAGAACATCCCCGGCAAGCAGAAACTTTCCCTGCGGAGCGCATTTTAAATTGTTTTGCGTTATCCCTCGATGCCTCTTGCTTTGGCGCTGAACTCGCAGCCGCAGTAGTCCTGCCGGTAAAGCCCGTACTGCTCCGAAAGCTGCAGGCTGCGCAGGTAGCCGTTGTGCTTTTTTGAAGTCCGAGGGCAGATGCTTTACTCCGAACTCTGTCTCCAATTCCTGCCCGATGGCGTTGATGCGCACGGCGTCCTTGTGGGGCTGATGGACAGGGTGGTGGTGAACCAGTCAAAGCCGTTGTCTCGGGCGTACTGCGCCGCGCGGCGCATCCGCAGCCGGTAGCAGACGGTGCAGCGACTGCCGCGCTCCGGCTCGGCTTCCAGCCCGGCTACGGCGGTGTAGAACTCCTGTGGGTCGTAGGTGTCCTCCACCACGGTCACCCCCAGCGGGTGGGCGGCGGCCACAAACTTTTCAGCTCCGCGCCCCGGCGGTAGTATTCCTCCGCCGGCCAGGTGTTGGGGTTGTAGTACAGCACCGTGATGTCAAAATATTGGCACAGCTGCTCCAGCACCGCGCTGGAGCAGGGGCCGCAGCAGGCGTGGAGCAAAAGGCGCGGGCGGGTATCGCCAAGCCCCGCCAGCACGGCGTCCATCTGCTGGGCATAGTTGCGTTGTGTTGCCATTGGTATCATCCTTTGCTATAATGGTCTTGCCTACATTATAGCATATTTTACGATGAAATACAGGAGGTTCCCCATGACGGAAGAAAAAAATCGCGCGCATCAATGCGCTGGCCAAAAAGCAAGACCACCGGCCTGACCGAGGCCGAAAAAGCCGAAGCAGCAGGCGCTGCGACAGGAGTATCTGGCCGACATCAAGGCCAGCCTGCGCAGCCAGCTGGAGCGCACGTCCATTCAGGAGCCGGACGGCACCATCCACAAGGTGACCCGCCGCACCGACCTGACCGGGGAGCGCAGCTGAGAGCGGAAGAATCGTTTGATTTCGGGGTACAGATACGTCTGCGGGCGTTCCTGTACCCCCGTTTTTGCAGGCGGTGCCGCAAGGCTTCCCCGCACGCATTTCTGCCCGCCCGCATAGGATGGCGCACAGCGGAAAAGGGGAGATGACAGCATGAGGCAGACAAAGCGGTTTGCGGTGGTGGGCAGCGATGCCCGGCAGGCGGCGGCAGGGCGTGCACTGGCGCGGGCAGGGTATACGGTGGGCGGCGTGCAGCAGCTGCCGCAGGCGGACTACATCCTACTGCCGCTCCCGCTGGAACAGTCCGGTCTGCCGCTGGCGCAGCTGCTGGGGCGCGGCAAAGCCCGGTGCGCTGGCGCTGGGCGGTAAGGTGACGGACAGTGCGTTGTCCATCGCCCGGGCGGCGGGGGTGGAGCTGGTGGATTATTTTGCCCGCCCGGAGCTGACCGTGTATAACGCCATCCCCACCGCCGAGGGCTGCATCGGCATTTTGCTGGAACGGCGCAGCCGTACCCTGTGGGGCGCGGCGGTGCTGGTGCTGGGTTTTGGCCCGGTGGGGCGGGCGCTGGCGGTGCGTCTGGCGGCGCTGGGTGCGCGGGTGACCGTGGCGGCACGCCGCCCGGTGCAGCGGGCAATGGCAGAGGAGCTGGATCTGCGGGCGGTGCCGCTGACAGACCTTGCCGCAGCAGCTGCCGCCTTTGATACGGTGGTGAACACCATCCCCGCGCCGGTGCTGACGGCACAGGTGCTGGCGGCGCTGCCGAAGGGGTGTCTGATCGTGGATCTGGCCTCAAAGCCCGGCGGCACAGACTTTGCTGCCGCCCGGCGGCTGGGGCACACGGCGCTGCACGCGCTGAGCCTGCCGACGGTCTGGGCACCGGAAACGGCAGGGGAGGCGCTGGCACGCACGGTGCAAGCCATTTTGCAGGAGCGGGAGGGAAGGGTATGACCACAGAGAAAAAGGGCTGTCTTGCCTTTGCGGTGTGCGGCAGCTTTTGCACGCTGGAGGATGCCTTGGGCGCGGCGCAGGGCGCTGACGGCACAGGGCTGGACGCTGCTGCCCATTATGAGCTTTGCCGCGCAGCAGGATACCCGGTTCGGCACCGGGGAAAGCTGGCGGCAGCGCTTGCAGGCTGTTACCGGGCAGCCGGTGCTGGACACCTTGCAGGCGGTGGAGCCGCTGGGCCCCCGGCGGCTGGCGCAGGCACTGGTGGTCGCCCCCTGCACCGGCGCAACGCTGGCGCGGCTGGCGGCAGGGCTTTCGGATACGCCGGTGACCCTTGCTGCCAAAAGCCTGCTGCGGGTGGGCAGCCCGGTGGTGCTGGCAGTCTCCACCAACGACGGCCTTGGCGCTTCCGGCGAAAACATGGCGCGGCTGTGCCAGCGCAAGCACTATTATTTTGTGCCCTACGGGCAGGATGACCCCTTTGCCAAGCCCCAGAGCCTGAAGGCGGATCTTGCCCTGCTGCCCGCCGCCGTGGACGCTGCTTTGCGGGGTGAGCAGCTGCAGCCGGTGCTGCTGGGACAAAGGATGAAGATGTAGCTTTTGGTTGGCAGAAAAAGGCTTCCCCGGTCGGGGAAGCTGTCACCGCAGGTGACTGATGAGGGCGCAGACAGGCCGCTGCTTGGGGAAATTACCCCTCATCCGGCGCTGCGCGCCACCTTCCCCAAAGGGGTGAAGGCTATTTGCGCTTGGCGGGGCTGTGGAAGCTGATTCCTGTGAAGGAATGCGTAAATCCCTTTTCAGCGGGGAAAAAATGTGGTATACTCAAATGATGCCTTACTGGCATAAAACTGACAAGCGGAGTATACCAGATGAAAAAATTTACCGCAGCACTGTGCACTGTGCTGCTTTTGATAGGCACTGTGCTGGTGCCCGGCGCGGCAGCAGCCGGCCCGGCGCTGGCCAATACCCGGGCATACTGCATTATGGACGCAGACACCGGCCTTGTGCTGGCGCAGCAGAATATGGACGAAGAGCTGCACCCGGCCTCCATTACCAAGGTGATGACCCTTGGCCTTGCCTGCGAAAAGGCGCAGGGAGACTGGGATGACGTAAAGCTGACCGTGACCCACGAGGATGTCTACTCGCTGGCGGGCACGGATTCCAGCCATATCGCTCTGCTGGAAGGGGAAGAGGTCCCCTTGGTGGATGCGCTGTACGCTACCCAGATGGCAAGCGCCAACGATGGTGCCAACCTGCTGGCAGAGTATTTCGGCGGCGGCACCATCGCGGACGGCGTGGCGGCCATGAATGCACAGGTGGAGGAGCTTGGCCTTGCCCACACCCACTTTTCAACCCCCACGGCATCAGCGATGATGACCACTACACCAGCTGCTATGATATGGCGCAGATCCTGCGCTGGGCGCTGCAGCAGCCCGGGTTTGAGGAGGTGTTCACCCGCAACAAGATGTACACCATGCAGTCCACCAACATCCAGCCGGTGATCCGTTACTTCTCCCAGCAGGATAAGATCCGCATCGGCTCCAGCCGCTACCATATCGACAGTGTGCTGGGCTCCAAGCTGGGCTATACCAACACCGCCCGGTACAGCTATGTCTGTCTGGCGGAGCAGGACGGGGTGCGGCTGATCTGTGTGACGATGCAAAGCCAGCTGAGCACCGACAAATATAATGATGTGCGCACCCTGCTGGACTACGCCTTTGCCACCTATAAAAACTACACCCAGCTGACCGGCGGCACGGTCACCGCACAGCTGGCAGTGGCGGGCGGCGGGCAGAGCCTTGGCACCGTTACTGTGGCCGACCCCGGGGTGAAGCTGCTGCTGGCCGAGGGCTTATCCGCGCAGGATGTGACCGTGGACTTGGAGCTGCCGGAGCAGTATCTGCTGGGCGCAGAGCCTGCTGTGTATGCGGTGTACACCCTGAACGGCGGCACAAAGCAGGAGAGCACCAGCGTGCGGGTAAAAGCCGAGATCACCGGTCTTGCCGAGCTGCTGGAGCAGAGCACCGGCACAACGCTGGAAGCCGCCAGGACGTGGAGCCGGGCAGCAGCGCATGGCTGCTGGCGGGCATCTCAGTGGGGTGTACCATAGGCGCAGCCGTGGTCACCGTGCTGGTGATGCGGCTGCACGCCCGCCTGAAAAAGCGCCGCAAAACGGCAAAGCACCATAACAAAGCGTAAAAGCCTGTTTTAAACCAGACTTTTCCAGATAAAGAAAAAACTTTCAGAAAAAAAAAGAGAGGTACAATATCATGGGTAAGTTTATTTTTACGCAGACCGAGATCCCCGGCGTGGTGGTCATTGAGCCGCAGGTATTCGGCGATGACCGCGGCTACTTCATGGAGACCTACCAGAAGGACCAGTTTGCCGAGGCCGGCATCGACAAGGAGTTCGTGCAGGACAACCAGAGCCGTTCCACCCGGGGCGTGCTGCGCGGGCTGCACTTCCAGAAGAACCATACCCAGGGGCAAACTGGTGCGCGTGACCAAGGGTGAGGTGTATGACGTAGCCGTGGACTGCCGTCCCCACAGTGCTACCTTTGGCAAGTGGGTGGGCGTGACCCTCTCCGAGGACAACAAGAAGATGTTCTATATCCCGGAGGGCTTTGCCCATGGTTTTCTGGTGCTGAGCGATGTGGCAGAGTTCTGCTACAAGTGCACCGATGTCTACGACCCCACCAGCGAGGGCGGCATCCCCTACGACGACCCCACCGTGAACGTGCAGTGGCCGGACTGCGGCTGCGAGCACAAGACCAGCGCAAAGGACAAGCTGCACGAGCCCTTTGCCGCCCAGAAGTTTGAATTCTTTGAAAAGTGGTGATCGCCCGTGGCAAAATGGAAGGCAATGTGGAACGGCTTCTGGCGCTACCGCTATCTGCTGTGGAACCTGGTAAGCCGTGATTTCAAGCTGAAATACCGCCGCAGCGTGCTGGGCGTGGTGTGGAGCGTTTTGAACCCGCTGCTGATGTGCCTTGTGTACTGGGCGGTGTTCAGCAGCCTGATGGACATGCGGGGCAGCGGCATCGACAACTTTGCCGTCTTTCTGATGTGCGGCCAGCTGCTGTTCAACTTCTTCAACGAGGCCACCTCCACCAGCATGAGCAGCGTGCTCAGCGCGGCCCCGCTGCTCAAAAAGGTGTATATCCCCAAGTATATCTTCCCGCTGGAAAAGTGCTGCTTTGCCATGGTGAACTGTGTGTTCAGCTTTGTGGCGCTGCTGCTGGTCATGATCTTTACCGGCTCACCCTTCCACCTGACCATTTTTGAGGCGCTGTACCCGCTGGTGACCTTGTTCTTCTTCAGCCTCGGGGTCAGTATGTTCTTAGCAGCGGCTACTGTGTTCTTCCGGGATATCATGCATATCTGGAGCGTGTTCGTCACCGCGCTGCTGTATTTCTCCGCCATCTTCTACGACCCCACCCAGATGACCTTTTCCATCGGCGGCTTCAATATGCAGCAGATCATCAAGCTGAACCCCATGTACTGGTATATCACGGGCTTCCGCCGCACGGTGATGTGGGGCATCCCGCTGGATTGGAATATGTTCCTTGTCTGCGGCATCTGCGCCGTAGTGTCCATGGTGGCGGGGCTGTGGATGTTCCGCAAAACGCAGGATCGCTTTGTGCTGCACATTTAAGGAGGGGTGAACAATGGAACCGATCATCAAAGTGGACAATGTTTCCATGTGCTTCAACCTTTCCAAGGAAAAGCATGAGAGCCTGAAAGAGTACTTTCTGGCCATGGTGCAGGGACGGCTGCAGTACGACGAGTTCTACGCTTTAAAGGACGTCAGTCTGGACATTATGCCCGGCGATTTTTACGGCCTTGTGGGCTTGAACGGCTCGGGCAAATCCACCCTGCTCAAGACCATTGCCGGGGTGTACAAGCCCAGCAAGGGCAAGGTGACCGTAAACGGTACCATCGCCCCGCTCATTGAGCTGGGCGCGGGCTTTGATATGGATCTGACCGCCCGCGAGAACATCTACCTCAACGGCGCGGTGCTGGGCTTTTCGCCCAAGTATCTGGACGAAAAAATTTGACGAGATCGTAGAATTCAGCGAACTGGAAAACTTTCTGGATGTGCCGCTGAAAAACTACTCCTCCGGCATGGTGGCACGTATCGGCTTTGCCATTGCCACCATCACCAAGCCCGATATCCTCATTGCGGACGAGGTGCTGTCGGTGGGCGATTTCCTGTTCCAGCAGAAGTGCGAAAAGCGGATGCAGGAGCTGATGGCAGGCGGCACCACGGTCATTCTGGTGTCCCACTCTATCGAGCAGATCGAGCGGATGTGCACCAAGGTGGCATGGCTGAGCCACGGCCACCTGAAAATGAACGGGGACACCGCAACAGTCTGCGCCGCCTACAAGGCGACCCAGCGCGGCGAGGTCTGATATGAACGTACGGTTGAAACGCGCCAAGGAGCTTGCCGGCTATGCCGTGCAGCTGACAAAGGACGAGGGTCTGTCCACCATGGTCATGCGCGGCGCGGGCTTTGTCAAGCGCCGCTGCTTTGGCAAACGCGCACGCTACCTGCCCGCCAAAAAGGTGCTGGAAGCGCAGCGTGCAGAGATGGCAGGCAAAACGGCGGCAGACTGCGGTCTGCCCACCATCTCGGTGCTGACCCCGCTGTATAATACCCCTGAAAAATACCTGCGGGAGTTTCTGGATTCCTTTGTGGGGCAGACTGCGCCCAACGGGCAGCTCTGCCTTGCCGATGCTTCGGACGCCGCCCACGGGGACGTGGAACGGATCGTAAAGGAATATCAGCAAAGAATCAACGAATCGTATACAAAAAGATCGAAAACAAGGGCATTGCGGCCAACACCAACGCCGCTGCGCAACTGGCCGCGGGGGAGTATCTGGCGCTGGCCGACCACGACGACATTCTGGCACCCCATGCTCTGTATACCATGGGCAAGGCTATCCTGCAGCTGCGGCAGCAGGGTGAGCCCGACGGCTTTGTCTACAGCGACGAAGCCCTGTTCAGCAAGAGCATCCGGCGGCCCATCGCGGCCCACTTCAAGCCGGACTACGCCCCGGACTACCTGCTGTGCTGCAACTACATCTGCCATCTGGCGGTGTTTAAAAAGACACTGTGGGAGCAGCTGGGCGGTGAGCGCCCGGAATGCGACGGCAGTCAGGATCATGATCTGTTCCTGCGGCTGCTGGAAAAGACCGGTGGTGCCGCCCATGTGCCGCAGGTGCTCTACTACTGGCGGGTGCACGCGGGGTCTACCTCCGGCGGTGCAGACGCAAAGCCCTATGTGGCGGCAGCGGCCAAAAAGGCGCTGGCAGACCACCTGACCCGCACCGGGCGCACCGGCACGGTGGAGGACGGCCTGTTCCCCAGCACCTACCGGGTGAAGTGGGACATTGTGGGCGAGCCGAAGGTAAGCATCCTTATCCCCAACAAGGACCACACCGAGGATCTGGAAAAGTGCCTGCACAGCATCTGGACAAAGACCGAATGGGAGCACTTTGAGGTCATCGTGGTGGAGAACAACTCCACCGACCCCGCCACCTTTGCCTACTATAAAAAGGCGCAGCAGCGCTACGACGGCCTGCGGGTGGTCACCTACCCGAAAAAAGGGTTTCAACTTTTCCGGCATCAACAACTTTGGCCGCAAGTACGCCACCGGCGAGTATCTGCTGCTGCTGAACAACGATGTGGAGGTGCGCAGCGGCGAATGGCTCACCGAACTTCTGCGCCAATGCGCCCACCCCGGCGGGGCGGCAGTGTGCGGTGCCATGCTCTTTTACCCGGACGAGACCATCCAGCACGCGGGCGTCATTACCGGGCTGGGGGGCTACGCGGGACACAGCCACAAGTACAAAAAGGCCGGCGGCAGCGGCTATCTGTTCCGCACCGCCACGGTGCAGGACTTTTCTGCCGTTACCGGTGCCTGCCTGCTGGTAAAGACCAGCGTGTGGGACAAGGTAAAGGGGCTGGACGAAGCCTTTGCGGTGGCCTTCAACGATGTGGACTTCTGCCTGCGGGTGCGGGATGCGGGCTATCGCATTGCGTGGACGCCCTACGCCCAGCTGACCCATTACGAGAGCAAGAGCCGCGGCGGGGACGAAAAAGACCCGGTAAAGGCACGGCGCTTTGCCGCCGAGCAGCAGCGCCTGTACGAGGTGCACGGCAAGGCGAACATCCTGCATGACCCCTACTACAATCCCAACCTGACCATGGACCGGGAGGATTTTTCCGAAAGCGATGATCTGCGCGGGCTGAAAGAGGGACGCATCACGGTGCAGTGGAGGGAATAACAGCATGAACATCAAGGGTCATTTCGAGACCATCACCCGGCACAAGCTGCTGGTGATGAAATACTGCTTTGAATGCGGGTTGTATGAGCAGGGCCTTGCCCACGACCTGAGCAAGTACAGCCCCACCGAGTTCATCCCGGGGTGCATCTACTATCAGGGCGACCACAGCCCCAACGAGGCGGAGCGGGAGCAGCCAGGGGCTACACCTCGGCGTGGCTGCACCACAAGGGGCGCAACAAGCATCATCTGGAATACTGGATCGACTACAGCACCACCAAGACCGGCCTGACCGGGATGAAGATCCCCTCCGGTACGTCTGCGAGATGGTCTGCGACCGGGTGGCCGCCAGCCAGATCTATCTGGGCGACAAATACACCGATGCCTCTGCGTGGGAGTACTACCAGCGCAGCAAGGATCACTACCTGATGCACC
>VOFG01004625.1_pt1 | contig 44926 bp, 71 predicted proteins | sample 5384171 | NCBI WGS metagenome assembly VOFG01 (sample SAMN12384726, study PRJNA508395) | human gut metagenome | isolation source: healthy gut F | host: Homo sapiens
GACTGATATTTTATCTATTTCATCCTTTCGACAATGTACACAAATGCTAGACATCCTCCTTATCCAGTAGTTTCTTTAATCATAAAATTTGCTCTTTTCAAAAAAATCATATCATAAGCGCATTCACATTTCATCATAATTACTCTAAATAAACCCTCTTTTTTCACATCGCCACCATTGATCCATCTCTTACGATAAACTTCTCTCCCATTCCAGTCAATCCACCATGCTTTTTGGGTACTATATGGAGCAAACCATATTGATTGTATTTCGTCATTTTTAGCTGGATGCCACATAGCTGCAATCATTGATATCCAATAAATCATTAATCCTGACAAAACTTTCTGTCCACTGCAGTAAGGACAACCATTTCCATTGGTCTTGCCATATTTTTGGTACGATTACTGACCGCGGATAAATAAGAATGTCCTTTAGGGCAAATCCACCAGACCTTCGATGGGTATATGGGCTCATTCCTTGGATCAACATCCTTATTCTTCTCTACATCCCATTCTTCCAATTTAGGAAATATTGTAAACAAATCATTTTCCCCTGCAATAGCCTTTTCTTCCTTGAACAATACGGACATCCACTCTTTGCATTGGTTCTACTTTCGCAACAGTTGTCATATAACTATGATTCCTTTCGCATTTTCCACCAAACGCGTTTTACAGTTCCGGGCATCATCACTTGGCATTAGGTTGCAGTCCTCCATTCTTTTCTTCATCCCATTCCTTTGCAATTTCTGGATATCGTGTTTGCAAATCATTATATCCACTCAATAGCCTCTGGCCAGCGCAAATCGGACATCCAGCTCCTTTAGCTTCGTGCACATGGTGCCATCTGATATTCATGCCCCTTCTTGCAAACCCACCAGACTTTTTTCCATTCCCATATGATATTTGTTCCGGTTTCAATTTACCATTCTTTTCACAATTCCATTCTTTCAAAAATTCCGGATGACGCGCCGCAATAGAATTTCTTTTATTGAAAAACAATAGAGATTCCATATTTCTGTTCTTTTTCTTCAAAATCAATTATTTCTACATTCAAATCTCCTGTCAGCAAATAGCAAACTTGTCTTATTAGAAAAGATTATTAAACAAATTATCCTTTTCTCGAATCCAAATAATATCTTTTTTCTTCCTGCGGTTTTTTCTCCCTCATATTCTTTGATTCTAATAACACGAATTCTTTTTTTCTGAAAGAAAAGATTTTTTTCGCTCTTTTTTCTCTATTTGTATGAAATCGCTTTCCATCATATTCAATCCCTGCTTTTAAGTTCCGGAATATAAATATCTAATTCTTTTCCTTCCAATTGGTATCTATTTTCTGTCTGAGGATATTGTTTTTTGAAATAAAAATAAATACACTGCTCAGGAAAAGAGGTTTGCCTTCTTCCTTTGCGCAAATGGACAACTAGTTCCTCTTATTTTTTGTTCTATTTTCCGGAGCTGCCTGATAAGAATGACCTACAGGACAGATCCACGCATTTTTGTGTGCTCCCTTGGCCCTCATCTGATCCGGTGTAATCCCTCCATTTTCTTTACATCCCACTCTCTACGGCAACCCTGATACAAACTTTCAAGATCATTAACTCTTTTTTTTTTCTCCTCTTTCCAGCACAAACTGACAACCACTTTTTCTTTTTTCACCTTTTTTTTTATCAAGCGCATTTAAGCTTTGCTTGATACTCATGTCCCTTCGAACAACCAATTAAACCTTTTTTCCACAAGATGCAAACATCCTCTGGCCTAAAAATTACCATTTCGAAATGGATGCCATTTACTGCTACCTGACATTGTTTTCAAATATTGCAAAGTCTGGCAATAATTTTTATTTGCACAATATAAGCAACCTTCTCCCTGTTCTTTTTTGTTCTGCTGATTAATTGACGTTTCATATTCATGCCCATTTTTGCACTTCCACCATACTTTTTATTCGAGCAAACGGTCACTTAACCTGGTGTCAAATTTTATTTTTTCAAAAATTCCATTCTTGGAGTTAACGGTCACCTTTGTCTGGTGTCAAATTCTTATTTTTCAAAATTCCGTTTTTTTCACACCGGTAAAATATCTTGTCAGTCATGTTCCATACACCATTCACAAATCCAGCTTTTTTATAGCCATCTTTCTGGATTTTCCATTCACGTTCCTTTATTCCAAACCTCATACCCCTGCCGTCTCGCCGAATCATACACCGGTTGCATATTCTTCTGTAAAATATTATAAAACTGCTCCCGTGAATTTCCCTTGCAATACAGTTCTCTTCCAGCCCAGATAGAATGTAAATTATCTCGATAGCATCCTTCAAACAATTTATGTATTCCCGGCTTTTCATGAATAAACCCATACAGCAAATACTGATTCTCAGTAAATCTTTCAAAAAACGGATCCCATTTCGAAGCTTATTACTTTTCGCCGAATTCAAGGAAGAATCCATCGGCATCAAATTCCAAAGTTCATCGTTCATGACAAACGACCATGGAATAAAGTGATCTACATCATATGCTTTTGGCGCGACAACTTCTCCGGTAAACACGTCTCTAACTTCCGTCAGTTCCAGAATACCCTCCCATAGTTTCCGCACATGATTCAATTTCCGCATTTTCTCATCCATCGGCGCCAGTTTATATACAAGACCTGGAACTTCTGGATTATTGTTTTGCAACCATTTGACCTTTTCATATTGAATCCATCCGAGAATCGATACCGTGTTATCCTGAATCATCTTTGTCCAAGATGGCTGAAAATATATTTCTTTTTGAGCTTACTCCCTGTTCCCAGTGTATACGGTAATATCACAACGTGCTCATTAATTCTCTCAATATATTCCGTCATTCGCCGTACGCTTCCCCAATCTGCTGGTTCTTCCGCTCTATCAAAAAATCCTGCAAGAGCTCTGTATGGAACCATATTGGTGAGCTGCTCTTTTGATGTTTTCAATTCCAGTGCATACTTTTTAATCGCATTTTTAATTTCTACCTTGGATGCATTTGCAGGCAGATTGCTGAGTTCTGATAATTTACTTACAGCTCTCTCAATCCATCTTTTACTTGTCCATCGATTGGCATTCCGCTCAGATGGATGTGAAACTCGCGGACCGAGTACCATGCATTGCAAATCATTTCATCGATCACCGCATCAAAAGTGGTTTCTTTTACGCCTTCCGCAATAAGCTGGACAATCGCTTCCAACCAATAAAACTTGTAACAATAGGACGGATCTTTCATCATGTGTGAAAACCCTTCAATATCTAATGTATTGTAATATTTCCCATCCAGTTTCAAACTATATCCGATTTTTGAAGTATCAAATTCAACCACTTTTCCTCACTCCTACCCGGACGGACATCTTTCGATATCCAGTATTCTACTATCTTTATTTCTGAAAGTCTTTATAAATGCCGCAAAAGAATTTTCTTAAAATCGGTATAATATCGTTCTTCACGATATCCCTCATATTCTCCATACTTGAAGGAAGTATAAATATATCCTTCTTTCTTTAGGGCACGCATCATTTTATATAGAACATCTTTAATTCGTCTTTCGAAAGATGTAAGATAGAAGAACACGCCCATATCCCCTCATACTTATTTACGAACGAAAGTTCCGAAAATAACATTTTTTTCACTTCAATTTTGACATATTCTCTGGTAATTTTACAAATTTCTTCCGATCCATCTACCGCATCGACACGATAACCTTTTTTTTCCAGAAAATATTTGCTATCGCGTCCAGATCCACAGCCAAAATCCAAAATATAAGAGCCGGCCGAAAGGCAGGAAAGAAACTTACCCTGTACGGAATGGAACTCAACACTTTGTATTTTCAATAAATTTAGTCGCATTTTGATTATAATATTGCAGTGTATTTTTCGTCCTGCTCTGTAAATTTTTTGTTTGCTCCAAGGTCATAGTTTCTTTCCACCCTCACTCATTTTTCTACTCGACAGCACTTTTTGTGAAATATGTCCTAATTTTCTGTTCCTACATTCCTTTTCTAATTTCCTCTATCAATGTAATATCTGCAGGTAACCATTCTACTTCGTTCAGTTTTTCTTTCGTCAACCACTTTGCCGCTTCGTGTTCTTTCAATACGAGATCTCCATTTAAAACTTCACACCAAAAAACAATCCATAGAAAGGTGAAATGCCGGATAGTCATACTCAATTGTATCAATATATTCTCCCACTTCTATTTCTGTATCCAATTCCTCCATAATTTCTCTTTTCAAAGCCTCCTGTGGTGTCTCGCCTTTTTCAATTTTTCCTCCCGGAAATTCCCAGCCGCCTTTAAATTCTCCATAACCTCTCTGGGTTGCAAAATGATGGATTCTCCTGTTTTATTTACTGCTTTTATTACTGCTGCAACAACTCTGATTGTTTTCATTTTACTTTTCCTCCATTGTTTTTCCACTCTGCAAATATCTCAATAAATCTTCTCTTACTGCTGTTTGCATTTTAAATTTTAATTTACAAATCGGTTTTAATACGCCTCTATTATTTTCTTTTCCGCTTCATGAGCCTCCAAGACATCAAATTCTCCCATATAGAAAAAATTGTTTTCTGCATCCGTCTTTTGAACAAAAGATGTTTTCTTGGTGTATTTAAAACCTTATCCATATATGCACCATCTAACTTTTTATCAATTTGGGAATCCCATCTAAAAATTACGTTGTCTACGAATTCATCCGCATAATCAGGCTTTCCATCAACATATTCTTTTCTTCATCTGTGTTTTCTTCTTTATGATACGTGACAAAAATGAAAACATCGTCTCCCTAATTGCGACATTCCATACATTGTTGACGACAAATCTTTGCCTGCATTCATAAGCAAACTAACATCTCTTCTTGAGTATTTTTTTCATAAAGTACAAATGGCACTCCATTTCTATATGGTTTTGCGTACTTATCTTGATATCTGGCTAAACCAACAGCCACAATGTCCTGGACCTGATCATAAAAATCCTTATGTGCCAGGCGTTCTGTATAACTTAAAATTCTCTTTAAACGATTCTCTCCATCTGCTTCCAGAATATCAATCTGATAAAACTTTCTCTCTTTCCGTGCTGTTTTTGTGACAAATTTTCCCTTTCAGAACATCACATGCAAGATCAATCTTTTGCGTTGTTATCTCATAACCATATCGCTCTTTGCAGCTATCAATAACTTCAGAATATGTAATTTGATTTTTTCTAAAAACAATCGCAAAATCTCAATTCATCTGGTCTGACACCGCTTAATATCGTCTTTGACAAATATTCCAGTGTTGTCTTTTCCTGTTCTGACAGCCAGGAAACAGCTGCTCATTTTTCTCCATTTGTTCTGCAAAAGAATAATAAGTTTTGTATTCCTTAATAATTACAAGAGGATCCATCTCCGCGTTTTCATAAAAATCAAAAGCATTGGACGTCTTCGAGACGGTTTTTCAGATTAACGTATCCTTCTTTCATCAATTCTTTCAAGGTGCTTGGTTTGATACAGTCAATCGCATGAAAAATCTTTTCTTTTGCTATTTCATCAAAATGAATGGTAGATGCTCCCGGAATGGTACTATTTCCACTGATAACATATTTCCGAATCACATCCGCATTATAGGTATTGTCTCCGGATAAAGCGACTGGAATCATAAAATTATTGTTGTAATTTCCGATAAAATCCAGAATCACTACATATTCTTTTTTCCTTCCGCCTTACGCAGCCCCCGTCCCAATTGTTGGATAAATACAATGGGCGATTGTGTAGGCCGAAGCATAATGACTTGATTGACTTCAACAATATCAATGCCCTCATTTAAAATATCTACAGAGAAAATATAATCCAAGGGCTGTAATTCATCCGTTGCATCCTCTTCCCTCATAGCTAAACGTTCAAATGCTGTTTCTCGGAGCTTTTGTGGTGTTTCATTGCTAAGCGCAAGCGTTCTATAACCGCGTTCATTGAACATTCTCGATAATGTTTCACATTCTTTATTTCTACTACAGAAAATCAATCCCTTCACACGTTCTCCACTATAGCCATAATATTGCGCCTGCTCAATGATATGTTCTACCCGTTCTTCGCTTGTAAGAAGATTAAAATCTTTTTTCTGTAAGATTCTTTCCTTTAGACGTTTTATCATCTATCAGCGAAATATCACTGATTCCGAAATAATGAAAAGGACACAGCAAGTGATCTTCCATTGCTTTCTGTAATCGAATTTCATGTGCTATTTGATGATGGAAAAGTTCATAGACATTTCGCCCCTTCTATATGATCATCCTGTTTATCCGGCGTAGCTGTCATACCTAAAAATAACTGTGGTTCAAAATAGTTCATTGCTCTCTGATAGGTATTCGCTGGACTATGGTGTGCTTCATCGAGAATGATACAATCAAATGCATCTTTTTTCATATTGGAACAAATGTTGATCTCTATTTAGCGTCTCTACCATAGCAAATACAAAATCGCAGTCATATTCGTGTTTTCCATCGCCTACGATGCCCATGGAAACGGAATTATTAAACACTCGTTCAAAAAGACTTCTTGGCTTGTTTGGCTAACTGCGCCCGGTGGACAAGAAATAATACTCTCTTAAAAACCTAATTCACGCATTGCAAATGCTGATGCATATGTTTTTCCAGTTCCCGTAGCCGAAATCAATAATGCTCTTTTCTCACCCTTTTCAATGATTTTTCGAAGATTAACAATGAATTCTTCCTGCATGGAATTCGGCTTTAATTTATATTTTCAAAAGACGGAATCCTGTCTTTTTAGCCTCTTCTCGTTGATGTTTGATGATCTCGTAGCGTGCTTTGTAAATTTCATAAAAGGTTTCAAAATCCAAAGCATACTCCGAATTCCAAAACGAATTGAATTCTTTTACAATCTCACTTGCTACTTCACCCTGCACGGTCGATATAATCTTTGTATTCCACTCTATGTTGCTGGTAAGCGCTGCACTTGTCATATTGGAACTGCCAAGGATAATTCTATAAACCTCTTCTTTTTTTGAAAATGTATCCTTTGGTATGAAATCCATTATCGGCAGCTTCCACATCATACATTTTTAGCGTAATATTTTTCAATTCATTCAGTTTTGCCAACGCTCTTGGCTCACTAAAATCTAAGTAGTTCGTTGTAAGAATTTGCCCGGGATTCTCTTTCGCTCGAGTTCTTTTTAACGTCTGCAGGAGGGGCGTAATTTCCCTCCCATTGTGATAAATGCCACACTAATCTGGAATTGTTCACAGCGAAGTAACTCTTCTTCAATAGAAGAAATAACTTTTTACCCCTCTTCTGGATTGTTTGATATAAAACTCGGTTTATATTCCAGATTTGAAGCAAGATTTCCATTGATATAGGCTGCTTCCAACCCTTGATTTATGTTTTGTATTATTTCTTCTTTCACCGTTTCAGCCTCTCTGTTCTAACTTTAAATTGTAACGTATTTGACTTTACAATTCAAATCTTTTCATCATTTTCCAGTTTTTACCATGCTTTATAACGTCTCCTGATACGCCCGATCAATCAGCTTCTTTGCCTTCTGAAAATCTTCTGCCGTCTTGATTGACACTTCTAGCTCCCCCGTTCCGTAATGTCCAATCCCGCGGGTATCTCTTGTGAATCCTTCTTCCAGTTCAACAGTGTCCGGGTCGAGTTTCATTCGGAGCAGGATCTGTTTGTTATAAATTTCAATGCAGAAAATGTTCTGCACTTTCTTATAGGCCAAATACAGCTTCAATTGGTTTGGAACAAGATCGTCTCCCAGCGATTCGATGTAGTCACAAAGCGCCGTATATAATGTTTTGAAATGGCTGCTTCCTGATGACAGCTTCTCTAAATGTGTTTTCTATGTGTATGTACTACTTGTTGTTGAAATGGTTGATGTTTCCGTTACTGGCTTTGCCACCGGTGTGTTCAGATGTTCAAACAGCAACAGATCTTCCCCATATTTCCGATATTTCACCAACTTGATATTCCTCTGCATCTGATTCACTGCATGCACGTCGTATTTCGTAAAATCATTTGCAATACAAATCACACAAGGCACCGACCAATCAATCTGGTCTGCTACTTCCATACCCAGTTTTTCAATCACAAGCAGTTTGAAATCCGCTTTGTGATCCAAAAGCCAATCCAGATAAAATAGTCCTTGATTAATTACATTCTCCTCGTGCTTCTCTTGTATTCGAAAATCACCGGGCTGTTATTTTCATCAATTCCAATACTGTCCATTCTTCCCGAAGTGATCGCATATTCACTTTTCAGAAAGCGAACGCCAAAAATGTCTCCATATTCTGCTCTATCGTTGTCTGCAATTGTTTTTCCAATAATACCGTGGAAGAGGTGCGCTCTTTCACAACAGTTCCGATTTCAAAAGTTTTATCTCCGACACCACATATTCTCCTGTTCCTGTCTATTTTTTAATTACTCTCCATTTTTCAAAAATCCACCAAATAGATCCCAATCCCATTTCCATAAAATCCCTCTATGCTCAATTGTCGTTATTTTTGCCTTCAGCAGTTTCCCTGCATCCATCAATCTTGCAAATACTACATTATCTTTTTTCGGAATATACCCCAGTTTTCGCCTCTCGTTCGTAAGAACCAGAATCGCATTCTGATCAAATCTATTGTCCTCGCGCTGAAGAAGCAGATCATCTTCCTTTTTATTTCACCCAAAACGCTCTGATCTTCCAGATGTGTCGTTTCCCGCCACATAGGAATTAAACAAATAAATTTCTCTAACCAGTGGTTTTAAAATTTCTCCCAGTTCATGATTGTCGATCAGGGATACTACCGCCTTTGTTAATCTCTAATTCATCCGCCATAGAAAACTCACCCCATTTTTTCATCATCTGTTCCAGAAGCTGATCCAGCTCCTGCTCATATACCCTATATTCTTCCAGTTCTTTTTGTAACTCCTGCTTCTTGTTTTGAACCGCTTCCTGATCCTGCAGAAGGAATCGATATTGGTGAGATTCGTCTCTTTGATCTTCTGAATCTGCTCCTTTAATTTTTCTATCTTTGTGTCGATATCCTGTATTTTGATTTCATTCTCATCCAGATGATGGTCTGCCAGAAATTTATTTACCAAAACTTCCGCCTCTTCCAGCTCCTCCAGATCATTCGCGCGGTAAGAAACTACAATTTCTGCCATAATTCTTTCAGTTCCGGTATCTCATTTGTTTTCGGATTCATATCCGGATGGATCTGTTTTGCAAGTCTGCGGTACAATTTTTATTTTTTGCCGCGGTTTCTTCGCTGATGGTTTCTCCACTGTGTGCAATCTCATTTTCCTGTATCATTTCAGAAAGTTTTCGATTGTACTCTTTCATTTCCTGTGACAGATAGTTCTGCAGTTCCGCCTGATCCACCGGTTTTCCACGATTGACGGCCATCTGGCAGAAAGATATGGTCTTTTTCTTTTTTGATGCAGGCTATTTTCTGTTCAAATACCGCTGTGATCAGATTGCCAAATTCAGCCAGATATCTGTTCTTCCAGGCATACGCTTCTTTTTTCGCAGCTTATCCCTTAAAAATAATAACGTTTCATATTCTGAATATCTGTTATCTGTACTTTTTATGATTTCATCCATTACCGTCTCTTTGGACCTTTTTATTTTGAAATATGCTTAATATGATTATAGCGTACTGTTACCTAAAATACCATTCCAAAAAAGAAAAGGCTACAGCTCCACGCAAGCCGTAACCTCTTCTCTAATCTCTCTTCTATTTCCGATACACATTCTTCCCCCGTGCAATCACTTCCTGAATCTCTAGTCCTGATCCAGTACGCAAAGATCCGCATCATATCCTTCCCGGACCTTGCCTTTTTCCTTTCAGTGACAGGATCTCTGCCGGGTTTGCCGTAATCGTCGAAATTGCGGTTTCCAGCGGAATTCCCGCTTTCTCCACGCATTCTTTTACTTCTTTCAACAAACAGCTCGACTGGCCCATACCCATCCGCAGGAATTCTCCCTTCTCATTAAAGATCGGCAGACTGCCCTGACCGTCGGATGAGATGGTGATGTGTTTTTCGGGTTCACGCCTGCATCCAGCATGCGGCGGATTCCTTTGCACACGCGGACTTCATCACAGACAGTTTCCCAGTAATCGATCTCTTCATTTCCGGTGAAATCGACCGCACCGCCCTTTACGGCGTATTCAATTGCCTTCTGGAACAGCTTCTCGTTCCGGTTGACATGGGTCGGGAGGAACTGGCTGGCCGGGATTTCGGTTTCGCTGATGACGCGTTCGATCAGCTCCATACATCTTGCACCGTCGCCAAGGTGGACATTGATCACTCCCGCTTTCCCGGAAAGAACGCCGCCGAGGCGCGTGTCTGCTGCCAGTCGGGCGAATTCTTCGAAGGTCGGCTGTGAGGATCGGTGGTCCGAGATGGCGATTTCGCCGGTTCCGATGATTTCTTCGATCATCATGATATCTTTCGTAATTCCATCCGTCAGTGTACGCACCGGAACCTGATAGCTGCCGGTGTAGCACCAGGCGGACATGCCCTGCTCCCGGAGGCCTTTTTGTTTTTGCCACGAGCGCGCGCACATGTCACGGCCAATGCCGTCAGTTCCGAGGCAGCCGACAGCGGTTGTCACACCGAACTTGTTCAGGCCTTCCATCGTCGCTTCCGGGGTGCGGTTGGCAAAGCCGCCCTCGCCACCTCCGCCGAGCACGTGAACATGGCAGTCGACAAAGCCAGGTGTCAGGACAAGTCCGGTTCCGTCTACGGTCTCCGCGCCAGAGAGCAGGCCGTCTGCCGTTATCGTGCCGGCATCTGCGATCTTGACAATTTTATCATACACCGTAAGAACGTCTTTTCTTCCGAGGTATTCCGGCGCATAGACGTCTATATTCTGAAATAATATCATTTTCTCTCACTCCTCTTAAAATCCAATGGCAACCGCAATCAAAATCGTAATGACTGCTCCAATCATCAGTATACCTAAGAATTTCCACATGAATTTGATCCAGTTCGACCACTGATCTTTGCAATCGCCAGGGAGCCGATCAGACAGCCGGAGGTCGGGACGATCAGGTTTGTGAAAGCATCACCGAGCTGGAACGCAAGGACGGATGTCTGGCGGGATACGCCGAGAAGATCCGCGAGCGGTGCCATGATCGGCATGGTGATCGCCGCCTGGCCGGAGCCAGACACGACGAAGAAGTTGAAGACCGACTGGAACACGTACATCAGCACGGCTGCGGCTGCACCGGAAAGATCGGCCAGGGCCTGTGAGATGCCGTACATAATGGTGTTGATAACGGTCGGGGTGGTCGGATCGGAACCGCCGAGCACCTGCATGATGCCCTGTGCCATCGCCACAACGAGTGCCGCGCCGATCAGGTCTTTTGCGCCGTCTTTAAAGGAAACGGCAATGTCGTTCACTTTCATGTCGTTCAGATGGAAAATGACACCGATCACACCAGCCACGATTCCCATGATGAAGAACTGGGTTGCGATTTCAGCCATGTAATAGCCTTTTTGCCATAACGCCCCAGATGACCCAGACAACGGTAACGGCCAGTGTTACCAGAACTAAGATATGGCCGATGCCGAAGGAATGGCCCTCGTCGATGCCTGTTTTTCGTTCTGATCACGGAAATACTGGTCGCTTTCGTAGGCAACAGAGATTTCCGGGGTCTTTTTGACTTTTGCTGCATAGAACATGGTCATGCCGCAGCCAAGAGCAGTGAACACCACCCACATTACCATACGGAAACCTGCGCCGGAGAAGACGTCAACGCCGGCGATTCCCTGTGCGATTCCGACGGAAAACGGGTTCATCCAGGAAGATCCGAAGCCGATCTGTGTTGCCACGTACGTAACAAGCACGGCAATGACGGTGTCGTATCCGACAGCGACGAACAGCGGGCAAGGATCATGGTGAACGGAAGGGCCTCTTCTCCCATTCCGAACATGGCTCCGCCGAGGGAAAACAGGGACGAAAAGGACCGGAATCAGCAGTTTTTCGGCCCTCTTGCTTTTGCGGATCAGGCCGATCAGGCCCGCCTCAACGGCTCCGGTGCGGATCATGATGCCAAAAGCACCGCCGACTACCATCAGAAATGCGATGATTTCTGATAGCGGAGCTGCTGATAATCCCCTCACATGACTGAAGTCGCGTGCTTCCGGACGCTTTAAGGCGTCAGACTAAATATCGGCGGATACACCTGTAACTTAGGTCTGTGCAGTCATGCACATTTCCCGTGCCGGATACGGCAGGTTCCCACATTAAAGTCAGGTAGTCCACGCCTGTATATCTGCCTGCATTTATGCCTGCAGGTTTTAAGTAATCCAGCATATCTCCATTTCTGTAAATCAGTTCTTTCAGATCTGCATAAACGCATGAGGTTCTACGCTTTACCGGAGGGACTTTTGCCTCCAGTAAAGACCTTTCCGTTACCGGAAGGGGTTTTAAAAGTTCTCTGATAAAATATCTTGCACCGATATTATAAGCTGCCGATAGGTCGCAATTGTATCGTTTTCCTGTCTGAAACGTACAAAGGCTATGGTTTTGTATCACGGGACTGCCCTGTTCCATCATAAGCCAGCCTGCTGGTATTCCATGCGCAGATCCTCGATACCCGCATCCCTTTCCTATGAGCCTGATGTCACAGCGTCTTCTGGATATCCCGCTTTCTCCACAGGTGCAGTTTCTGCTTTTTCTTTCCCGATATCTTCCCCTGCATCTCCAGATACTCGAATACGATCACATCAGCATGGTTTTCTTCCGCATACAGAACGACTGCCCCTGCGATTTTTCTGCCAGTTCTGTGTTCAGGCGTTTTCGCATATGCCCATCTTCCCTCTGTCTGTACGCGAACCATGTTCCCTCTGGAATCTGCGGATTCGGCCCAATGTGCGGTACATCCGGTCTTTTTCACTGGGGTGATCGATGAATTTTCTCCCCAGGACAGTTCCGTCTGCCCGCATAATAGTACAGACCGCATCGGTATTGATTCCCAAATCCACACTGCAGACTACCTGATTTTTTACCGGTGTCTTCGTAATGTCACTTCTTCCGTATAGAAAAAACGCAGGAAATACCGCGCTGTCTTTTTCCAGGGTCGGGGCTGACGCTTTCTTCCCCTTCCAGTTTCTCCGAAGATATTCCATATCCATATGGCTTAAACACACCGGAACCATCTCCAGTCATGGCCGTCATACAGCTTCAGGTATGCCTGCATCCTTTCCTTCTGCTCCCCTTCCCGGTACATCACATCCCGGTAAAAGACCGGCATGGCATGGTTTTTCACTTTTCAGTCTCGGCTTTCCGGTTTTTCCCTTCTTTTTCCACTGTTCCAGCCGGGTCTCATAAGAAGATACACTTCCCAAGTGCATGCTGGATCGCCGCCCGTCTGCGGATAGGATGGCATCTTCGGGAAACGAAGGTCAAAATCAAAACATGCTGTGTTCTTCTTCGTGATGTGCACCATATGCTCTGCGACATTAAAACGTTTTTTGTCTCCGGGATCTCCCGCCAGTTCTTCCCCACAGATCCGCATAGATCTTGTCAGATAACTGACTGCCTGAACGATAAATTTCCAGTGTCTGGCGGAGCGGGATATTCTGTTTTCGTGCTTCCACGCCATAGCTGGATACTGTCTGCATCTTCTTCCCCCTTTCCCACAAAAAACAAACGTTTCTGAACCGGCCCTTGTACTCAGAATTTTTTCTTTTCTTTTCCTTCTGCCCTTCGATATAGGCAGATACCTGCTCACGGCTCCGGTCACTGACGGTCACGGCACAATAAGATTTGGGTTCCACAAGTGTCCTCCCCACAGTTCTTTTTTCAGCTCCGGATGTAACAGAAACATCCGGCGTGCAAGATTCCCTTTCATAATTTTTATCATATCGGAAACATAGAACTGAGGGCTTACAATTTACAAGCAGATGAATATGATCCGGCATCACCTCCATTGCCAGGATCTGAAATTTCAGCATCTTTTTGCATTCAAACTTGAGGTTCCAGCTTTAATATACGAACGACAGGATAGTCCACCTTTCTAAAGTCGAATATGTAATCATCTGCGTATTATTTGGAGTATAGTGATATAGGGGTTCCTCCAGCAGGATTTGAAATTGTTTTGTAATATCATCATACTGAATCCCACCTCTGGTGAATATTTGGATGTCTGCATTAAACTACTTTGCTTTTCATAGAGGTTCCGTAGTTCAGTGTTGTTTTCAAACCAATTAATTCATACCTTTAATGCCTGACGGTCATTTGTCACGGATACTTTATGGTTGCATAAATGCTGTACTGGCTAAGCTGCCCTCGTATTGCTTATCAATATCAGTGATTGCTACTCTTTGCTGATGCTCGTCTACAATCAACAAACCCGTTGAAATAATATCCTGCTCGCATTTTCATCCACTACCTGTGTGATTGACAAATAATCATCCGGCTTTGCATCAATGGCGCGGGTCTTCATCTGTTTTTCCTGATATTGTTCAATTGCAACCTTAATGCGTCACTTTCATTCGTGATGTGATTGTTTTAAAACCTCTTCATACACTCTGTTTTTTTAATTCTGCATTTGTTTCTGCTTTTACTTTGGATTACAATTTCGCTTCCAAATCCTTCTTCACCTACCCACCATTTACCATAACATCTCTTCCACAAAATCCTGATGGTGGTTAAAGTTAATCAAATATTTATTTGTCTTGACATAACTTTCCATTAACTTATAATTTGTTTGCATCTTATATAATCTTAAAAGATCTAAATCCTGGGTGTTATTTTTATTTTGATTAGTCGAACCGTTTGTTGTTGAATTTGTTTTATTCGCGTTATTCGTAGTATTGGTTGAGTTACTTGGTTTTGGGCTTCTGATTTTACAGAGCCAGATATTTTATCATTCTGTGCAAGCTTTAATGCTTCCTCGGCAGCTTTGGCACGGTCTAATTGTGCCTGATAATTTGCCAGTTCCCCGGAAGTAGATGAAATTTTTGAATTTAATTCATCACGCTTGCTGGTTAATGTTTCCTGAAGGCCGGAAAGCTTGCTTTGCTGCTGTTCCAGGTCATTCTGTTTCTGTTCTACATTACTGCGAACCTGCTGTAATTCTTCCAGCATCTTTCGATCATACTGACTAATAGTGGCAACATATTCAGCCTTGTTCAGGAAAATCTCCCATACTTTCGGAAGTAAGAAGAATCTGAACCAGAGATGCGCCGCCGCCTTCATACATGAATTTGATTCGGTCTTTCATCGAATCATACTGCGCTTCTTCATCAAGCTGCGCAGAAGCGAGATCCAGCTTGGATTTTCAACCTTAGCAGATAAATCCTCAATCTGGCTTGAAGTATTGTCCAGTTCCTTACTTAAGGAAGATAACTGGCTGTTCAAATCATTTAACTCACCTTTTAAACCAGAGGTGGTACTTTCCAATTCATCTGTGGAAGGTGCCGAATATACTGGAGTATTAACAGAAGCAATTGTTACGGTACAGATGGTAATTGCCAAAGCCGATCGTAATGCTCGTTTCTTTTTCATACTTATCATAAACATATCCTTTCCTTTTTGCGAATGCGTATCTATTATACTACAAAACATAAGATAAAAAGCAAATTTTTGACCGGAAACATAAGAAAGACAGAAGTTTTTGTTTCTTTCGACAGATTAAAGGTATTTAAAACTTTATATAAACAAATCCGGAAAAGGTTTACACAGAGGAGATTTGTGTATAAAATAAATAATGAGAATGTCTAAGTAAAGAGAGGAATATTTAATATGAAAAAATATGAAGAAGAAAATTATAAATATGAAAATATCTGCGATAAGATCTATCCGTGGGTAAAAACAGAGCTTACAGATTCACATGCATTGAACGGAAAACATTTTCCAAAAAAGATGCACCGGTAATTAGTTTTCTTTGGGGATTTGAATGTTGTATTTGCAATCAAAAGGGCCGAAGATGCATATGAGATATTAAAGACAATATGCTTCCGCCGGAATGTGATATCATAGAATTGTATCATAAGTCTTGTGAAAATCTGAACAGAGATGTAGAATTTGTAGTTGCGAATACCTGGTACGGAGGATTTGGAATTGTGGCAGACGGACATCATGAAGCAAGTTCCGTATGTTTCAAACATATCTGGCAGGTGTGTGCAGACAAATTAGAGGATGATCTGATCATCATGATTCCGAGAAAAGGATGCAGTGTTTTTTGCACCTGCAGGAAATAAAGAGACTGTTCAGAAAATGATCGATCACGGGGAACAGGCTTATGAACAGGGAGAGAATAAGATCAGTAAGAATCTGTACCGGTTTCAAGAGAAAGAAAGGAATTAGTTACATATGAAAGAATAAAACCAGAATGATTGGAATGGATTTGGATGGAAACTTTTGAAAACGAATAAAGAGTTGACTGCAATATACGAAAGATGTGTTGAAAAGAGCGGAGAACAGGGAATCATTGTCATGCCGGCGACAGGAAGACCTTTTTCCGGTATGCCAAAGAACTGACTGGAATTCCCAGGCATACGTTATGCAGTTACCGCGAAATGGAGCAAGAGTCATAGATATGGAGAAGAACGAGGTGATCGTGGAAGAACTTCTTGCGTATGATATTGCAGAAGTAATTTTGACTATATTTGAACGTTATGATACGTTCAGAGAGATTTATCTATCATGGCATTGGATATGCATCCAAAGAGGCACTGACCAGAATTGACAAGTATCTGAATATACCGGCGATGGCGGATTATATTACGTCTACGCGTGTACCCGTGGATGATGTGAGGCAAAGTTTGAAGAGATGAATCAGCCGGTAGATAAGATTCAGGCATTATTTACTTCGGTGGAAGATCGTGATGCAGCCAGAAAAGAGATTGAAGAGGTATCTGGAATTGAGATTACGGGTGCGCTTCCGATGAATCTGGAGATTAATGCTGCAGGTGTCAATAAAGGGAAGGCAATGATCGAACTTTGGGAAGGTTCTTGGCATTCCAAGAGAAGAAGATCATGGCATTCGGAGATGGAAACAATGATCTGAAGATGTTAAAGAAGTCGGAACAGGTGTGGCAATGGAGAATGCCATTCCATCGCTGAAAGAAGCAGCAGATTATGTGACACTGTCCAATGACGAAGAAGGCGTTGCGAAATTTATAGAAAAATATGTGCTGGATTAAGGAAAGGAGCGCAACATGTTAGATGTTATTAAGGTAATTATTTTGGGAATTGTGGAGGGAATCACGGAATGGCTTCCGGTCAGTAGTACGGGACATCTTATTCTGGTGGGAAATGTATTAAAAGCCGAGTATGAGTGATGCATTTATGGAAATGTTCGATGTAGTGATCCAGCTGGGTGCGATCATGGCGGTTGTAGTATTGTACTTCCACAAATTGAATCCATTTTCACCGAGAAAAGCCATAAGCAGAAGATGCTGACATGGCAGATGTGGATCAAAGTACTGATCGGCTCAGTACCTGCAGGAATAGTTGGAATACTTTTTTTAACGATATTCTCGATGAGATCTTTTACAAACCATTACCGGTAGCAATCATGCTGATCGTTTATGGTGTGTTATTCATCATCGTTGAGAAGCATAATGCAGGGAAGAAACCTTCTGTTACAAAGATTTCACAGCTCAGTGTCCAGATGTTGCTGTGGATTGGATTCTTCCAGATGCTTGCACTGATCCGGGAACATCCAGATCAGGAGCTACGATTGTCGGAGCACTGCTGATCGGTGTATCAAGGAAGTGGCAGCAGAATTTACATTCTTCCTGGCGATTCCCGCAATGTTTGGTGCCAGTCTTCTGAAACTGATTAAGTTTGGTTTCCATTTTACAGGTGCGGAGTTTGCTCTTTTGATGCTGGGATGTATCGTATCGTTTGGTCTGTCGGTCATTGCGATCAAGTTCCTGATGGGGTATATCAACAGCATGATTTCAAAGTGTTCGGATATTACCGTATCGTATTGGGGGGCACTGATCATTCTCTGGACGATCGTTCAGACTGTAATTGCATAGAAATGTATAAGAAAACAAGTGAATGTTTCATGATTATGTGGAATTATCCACTTGTTTTTTGATTAAAACATGATAATATATTAAATATATATGTATTTTTATACACATATTGAAAAGAATGGAGGAAAAGATTATGAAGTTAAAAAAAGTTATCAGTGTAATGCTGGTTGGTGCATGCGTATTCTCTATGGCAGCATGTGGTTCTAAAAAGAAGAAGCAAAAAAAATCGAAAGCGCAGATGATCTGAAAGATGCAAAGATCGGTGTACAGACAGGTACAACAGGTGATATCTACTGCTCTGATGATTTTGGTGATGATCATGTAGAACGTTTTAATAAAGGTGCAGATGCAGTTCAGGCACTTGTAAAGGTAAGATTGATGCAGTTGTTATTGATAACGAGCCTGCAAAAGCATTTGTAGATGCAAATGACGGACTGAAGATCCTCGAGACACCTTATGTAGAAGAAGATTATGCAATGTGCTTCAAAAAAGGCAACACAGAACTGGAAGATAAATTCAACGCAGCGATCAAAGAACTGAAAGAAGACGGAACATTTGACAAGATCATCGGATATTATATCGATGGAACAGAAGATAAAGGATATGAGTCTCCGGCAGATGCTGACCATTCCAATGGCAAACTTGTAATGGCAACAAATGCTGCATTTGAGCCATATGAATATTATGAGAATGACAAGATTGTTGGTGTTGATGCTGATTTCGCGAAGGCAATTGCTGACAAGCTTGGCATGGAACTGACAATCAATGATATGGAATTTGATTCTATCATCGCAGCAGTAGACAGTGGAAAAGCTGATTTTGGTGCAGCAGGTATGACAGTTACAGATGAAAGAAAACAGCAGGTAGATTTCTCAGATTCATATTACACAGGAAAACAGATGATTATTGTAAAAAAATAATCAGAAAAGAATAGGATGAGAACATGCAGGAATTAAAAAAAGAATTTATTCTGAATTTTATAGAGGATAATCGTTGGAAATATATTGTGGACGGTTTGAAAATTACGCTGATCGTTACGATATTTGCGGTATTGATTGGTGTCCTTTTGGGATTTTTAATTGCGATTGTCCGTACGACACATGATAAGACCGGCAAATTAAAGATATTGAATGCAATCTGTAAGGTATATCTGACTGTGATCCGTGGGACTCCGGTTGTTGTACAGCTGATGATCATTTACTTTATCATATTCGGAAGTGTGGATATCAGTAAGGTACTGGTTGCGATCGTAGCATTTGGTATTAACTAGGGTGCATATGTTGCTGAGATATTCCGTTCTGGTATTATGTCTATCGATAACGGACAGTTTGAAGCAGGGACGAAGTCTGGGATTTCAACTATGCACAGACGATGATGTATATTGTTATGCCACAGGCATTTAAGAATGTACTCCCGACACTTTGTAATGAATTTATCTCTCTGTTAAAGGAAACTTCTGTATCCGGTTATATCGCGTTACAGGACCTGACTAAAGGGCGGGGATATTATTCGAAGCCGTACATATGATGCATTCATGCCGCTGATCGCCGTTGCGCTGATCTATCTGGCAATGGTAATGATATTTACCAAGCTTGTCAGCTTACTGGAGAGGAGGTTGAGAAACAGTGACCACTAAGAATGATGATGTGCTGATCAAAGTAGAAGGTCTGCACAAGATATACGGAGATTTTCATGCACTGAATGGAATCAATGAAGAGATTCACAAGGGAGAAGTGGTCGTTGTCGTAGGACCATCCGGTTCCGGTAAGTCAACGTTCCTGCGTTCTCTGAATCTTCTTGAGGTTCCGGATCAGGGTCATATCTATTTTGAAGGTGTGGATATTACAGATAAACATGTGGATATTAACAAGCACCGTCAGAAGATGGGAATGGTGTTCCAGCACTTTAATCTTTTCCCACATAAGACGATTCTTGAAAATATCACACTGGCTCCGATCAAGCTTCTTGGAAAGAGCAAGGAAGAGGCAGATAAAAGAGCAATGGAACTTCTGGAAAGAGTAGGACTTGCCGAGAAGGCGGATTCTTATCCATCCCAGTTATCCGGCGGTCAGAAGCAGAGAATCGCGATCGTGCGTTCCCTGGCAATGGATCCGGATGTGATTCTGTTCGATGAACCGACATCGGCTCTCGACCCGGAGATGGTAGGAGAAGTTCTGGAGCTGATGAAACAGCTCGCAAGAGAAGGTATGACGATGGTTGTGGTAACACACGAGATGGGATTTGCCAAGGAGGTTGGTTCCAGGGTTATCTTTATAGATTCCGGACAGATCAAAGAGCAGGCAAAACCAGATGAATTCTTCGACCATCCAAAGGATCTGCGGTTGCAGGAATTTTTATCAAAGATTTTATAATACAGAATGGAAAAAAGGAAATATATCATGTAAATGCTTTCTCCCGCTGTGCGGTAAGAAAAAGATATTACATGGTATATTTTTCCTTTTTTATTATAACAAAAACTATACTTTGCAACAACTGTCCCGTTCGATCAGATGGTGGGGAACGATGATCTTGGTTGCGGGAGATTTGGATTTTCTATGTGGTTGATGATCTGGGAGGCAGCTTCACTTCCAAGCTGACCGGCTCCGATGTCAATTGAGGTTAATTGTGGGGAAGTCAGTCTTGCAAACAACGAGTTGTTGAAGGATATGATAGACAGATCTTCCGGAATTGACAGATTGTTTTCCAGGCAGACTCGTTCTAAAGAGACAGCGAGGATATCATCACTGACCAGAATTGCTGTAGGACGGTCTTCCTGCAGAAGAAGTCTGCGTATGGATTCTTCATTATTCTCCGACGCATTCTTTACTTCCGCACAGTATTCGGGACGGACAGGAAGCTGATGGCTTGCGAGTGCAAGCTGGTAACCGGCCTTGCGGTCGGCAGAGAACATCAGGGAGCTGTCGGAACCAAGGTAGGCAATCCGGCGGTGTCCAAGCTGATAAAGATATTCAGCCGCTTCTCTTCCGGCAAGCAGGTTATCATTATCAATATAGATAGTCTGGTTGGTATACTGTGTCGCTTTTCCAATCAGAATATATAAAAGACCTTCGTTACAAAGGTAATCGATGACGGGATCATCTTTTTCTTGCAATACAGTATGATGCAACCGTCTACTTTGCCGCTTCGGGACATAGACCGGACAGCGTCAAGAATCTCAGCTTCATCCTGGCCGGTTACAATTGTTGTCATATACTGCCTGCCGTTACAGTAATGGCTGATTCCCTGGACCGCTTCCAGATAGAAGGAGTTCTCGTAGACTTCTTTGGCAGAAGCAGGGAGAATGATGCCGATCGTACGTGAATTCTGTGAAGCAAGATTGCTTGCTTGAAAATTCGGTTCATATCCAAGTTCTATCATAGCTTTTCTGACACGTTCTTTTGTCTCTTCACTGATAGAAGGATTATTTTTGCAGGTTCTGGATACGGTGGAAGGGGATACACCTGCCAGCGCAGCCACATCTTTAATTGTTACTGCCATGTAAGTAACCTCCGTTAGAGTTATATTTTCGTAGCTTTTGGATTTTTCTTATATTTTTATTTTACAGCAAACAAATCAATATTGCAATTGAATTGCGGAAATACAATGCAAACGTATGCATTTGCGCAGTGGAAAATTGCACGAAAAAAAGGCACGATTAAATTGTGAAAAAGGTAGAATTAAGTTCCGTAATCGAAATATAGATTGAAAATTATGCAAAACTTGACTATAATTAACGCAAACGATTGCATAAATAAATGTAATAAGAAAACATGAGGAGGTTTCGTTGGGAACGAGAATAAGGGTAAAAATATACCACAAGTAATTCTTGCACCGTTAACCGGAAAGGCAGTGCCGTTAAGTGAAGTCCCGGATTCGGTATTTTCTGAGAAAGTCTTAGGTGACGGAGTCGCAATTATTCCGGCAGACGGTAAGATTGTAAGCCCGGTAGACGGAGAGATATCAACAGTGGCAGAAACGCGGTATCTATTATGAATGGACCTGGATCAGCGCCAAGACCGGCTATGGAAAATACGATGAAGGAATGGCGTTGCTCAGTAAGAAACCAATCGCACGGGTACAGCAGTTTCTGACCAGTAAGACGGATGATTATGAGAACTGGAAGACGAGACGTATCCTCGGTATACAGCCGGAAGGAAGCAGTGACTGGTTCTTTACCGTTCATATGGGATGGTGGAATGATGAGGAAGAACCATTTATTGATCAGTGGAAATGTATACAGGAGACATTGAAAGATCCAAAAATACCGGGAAGGAACTATCTGGCTGATGGGAGATTTTAACAGTCAGGATGATGTCCGCGGGGAAGGTTATGATCTGGTTCTTAAGAGCGGCTGGAAAGATACCTATCTGCTGGCAGAAGAAAAAAAGATGACGGTATCACAGTAGCAGAAGAGATTGATGGGTGGCGTGAAGCAGATGGACGCAGCAAAGCAGCAAAGAATGAAAAGCGGCTGGATTACATATTCTGTAATACGCAGGAAGAGGTCCGCGCTTCGAACGTTATCTGTAACGGAAAGAATGCACCGGTCGTATCGGATCATTACGGAGTTATGATAACGGTATAACAGATCGGTTTAATAATGAAAGAAAATCAAAATCAATAAGAAAAGAAGAGGAAAGAAAGATGAGCGAAAGAGCAGCAGGCATACTCATGCCGATCAGCAGCCTTCCATCGGAATACGGAATCGGCTGTTTTTCAAAAGTGCATATGAATTTGTGGACTGGCTGAAAAAGCAGGACAGAGTTACTGGCAGATTCTGCCGCTTGGTCCTACAAGCTACGGAGATTCCCCGTATCAGTCGTTTTCAACATTTGCGGGAAATCCATATTTCATCAGTCTGGAGGCACTGGTGGAAGAAGGCGTTCTGACAAAAGCAGAATGTGAAGCCGTAGACTGGGGAAAAGTAAAAAGGGAGTATTGATTATAAAAAGATTTACGAAGGACGTTATCCGCTTCTTCGAAAAGGCATATGAAAGAAGTAACGTGCACGAGAATGCAGAATATCAGAAATTCGTAGAAGAGAACAGCTGGTGGCTGTCGGATTATGCATTGTTCATGGCGTTAAAGACAGATTTGACGGTGTGGAATGGAAATTGTGGGCAGATGATATCAAGCTGCGCTGGGGACCTGCGATGGATTATTACCGTGAAGAACTGTATTTTGATATCGAATTCCATCAGTATATGCAGTTCAAGTTCTATGAACAGTGGATGCAGTTAAAAACCTATGCGAAAAAAAAGGCATTCAGATCATCGGTGATATCCCGATCTATGTTGCAATGGACAGCGCAGATACCTGGGCCCATCCGGAATTGTTCCAGTTAGATGAGGAAAATGTACCGGTTGCTGTTGCAGGATGTCCGCCGGATGGATTCTCCGCAACCGGACAATTATGGGAAATCCACTATACCGCTGGGGATATCATAAAGAAACAGGATATCAGTGGTGGATATCTCGTCTGGCATATGTATTCCGCCTGTATGATGTGGTAAGAATCGATCATTTCCGTGGATTTGATGAGTATTTCTCTATTCCATACAGGGCAGAGACGGCGGTAGACGGACACTGGGAAAAAGGACCGGGCATGGATCTGTTCTGGAAAGTAAGAGAAACACTGGGTGAAAAACCAGTCATCGCAGAAGACCTTGGATATGTTACGGACAGTGTACGTGAGCTGGTAAGGGACAGCGGATTCCCAGGCATGAAGGTTCTGGAATTTGCATTTGATTCGAGAGATTCGGATCTGCGAATGACTATCTGCCACACAACTATCCGGTGAACAGTGTTGCTTATACAGGAACACATGACAATGAGACGCTTGCTGGCTGGTGGGGAAGCATCAGTAAGGATGAGCAGAAGCTGACCCGCGAGTATCTCTGTGATACCTTTACACACCGGAAGCAGAACTGAATAAGCCGTTGATCAGCCTGATCATGAGAAGTGCCGCAAAATGGTGCGTGATCCCGATGCAGGATTACCTGGGTCTTGATAACAAGTGCCGTATGAATACACCGTCAACGGTCGGAACGAACTGGAAATGGAGAATCCGCAAAGAATCAATTATCTGTGAAATTACAGAAAGAGATCTATGCAGTGACATTGCGTTACGGAAGAATGAACTGGATGGAAGAAGTTGAAGAAGCAGCGGACAGAGAAGAATAGAAGTATCCTGTCTGGGGCAGAAATAAAAAGGCAGATATCTTTAATGATATCTGCCTTTTTATATTCGTATACTTTCATAGGTTCTCTTCAAATTAGATAGGAAGTTCAAGATAAATATCTTTTCCTTCTTTGATAGAGATGACTACTTTACCATGTTTAATTGTAGTAACAGCACCCTGAACGCTTGCAACAGGTGCGGCTTCGGCAGGAACTTTCTCTTCAGCAGGAGCTTCTTCTGCTGCTAAATCGTCATCTGATTTGAATCCTTCTACGTTATCTGCTGTCAGTGGACAGAGGAATCACTTGTTTTGTTAATTTTGCCCCAAGAACCTGTCCGATCTTCAGACATCCGTCAAGATTTAAAAGACCTGAATCTACTAATTCATCGAAGATTGCAGGATCCTCTAAGTTTGCCTGGTTCAATTGTAATTCCGCCTTCTGCTCTACAGCATAATACGGCAGGATCATTTGCATGCGCTTTCGCTGTTTCAGCTGTAATTGACATACCGAATACCTCCTAAATATTCATATTTATTTTCTATGAATAGTATAGACTTTTTCTAATTAAATTTTCAATTGCTTTTTCCGATGAAAGACAGCTGGAATAGATAATCTCTATAGAACAAAGAAATAAGAATCAGCTTAAAAATATATAGAATTTTTCTATAAGTATATGAGAATAACCAATTGGAAATATAAAGGAAACAGGAATATAATAATATCAAACGATAATATTGTTAGTGGCAGGGATCAGCCACATTCCCTTTCTTAAAGCCCTTTTCCTGAGGATGTCGATATCGGGACGACATTTCCAGGAAAAGGGCTTTGACGTTTATATAGAATGATAAGTTATAATGAATCATATGTTCGAGAAAGTAAAATAAATGGGGGGAAGCAATAGAAAATGAAAAATACAGAAAAAAAAGATGAAGACCTTGTTAAGATTGTACAGCCTTTGGTGGACTGGTACCGCGAGAATAAAAAGAGATCTTCCGTGGCGCCATAACCGGACGCTTACCGGGTGTGGATATCCGAGATTATGCTGCAGCAGACAAGGGTGGAAGCTGTAAAGGATATTATGACCGCTTTTTAAAAGCACTTCCGACAGTGAAGGATCTCGCAGAGGCAGAAGAGGATAAACTCCTGAAGCTATGGGAAGGTCTTGGATATTATAATCGTGTACGAAATATGCAGAAAGCGGCACAGCAGATCATGGTTGATCATGCAGGAAGGTTTCCGGATACTTATGAAGAAATATTGCAATTGAAGGGAATTGGCAATTACACGGCGGGGGCTATCAGCGCATTTGCCTATGGAATCCCGGGAAACCGGCAGTGGATGGCAATGTGCTCAGGGTGATTTCCAGAATTACGGGTAGCTATGAAGATATCATGAAGCAGAGTGTCCGTAAGAAGATCGAAAACACACTGGAACAGGTGATACCATCCGATGCTGCCAGTGATTTCAATCAGGGACTGATCGAGCTGGGAGCAATCGTGTGTGTGCCGAACGGAGAACCGAAATGTGAGGAATGTCCGGTAAAAGAATATTGTATTGCGTGCAAGGAGAATCTAACGACAGAGATACCGGTAAAGAAAAAAAGGCAAAAGCCAGAAAGATCGAAGAAAGAACCATTCTGATATTCAAAGACGGTAAGCGGATTGCAATCCGGAAGCGCCCGGCAAAAGGTCTGCTGGCAGGACTGTATGAATTTCCGAATGTGGAAGGTAAATTTTCGATGGACGAAGTTACGGAGTACAGCAAGACGATCGGTCTGATGCCGGTCCGTGTGCAGGAACTTCCGGAAGCAAAGCATATCTTCAGTCATATCGAATGGCATATGACAGGATATGAGGTGATCGTAGATGAGCTGGAGAAGACGAATGAGAAAGGATTTCTGTTTATTCATCCGGAGGAGATCAGGAAGGAGTATTCGATTCCGTCGGCGTTTGAAAAGTATACAGGGTATGCGGGGGATTGAACGGTAGTGATCGGAAAACAATGAAATTAAAAGATGCAGATAACTGTCAGTTATATAACAGTTACCTGCATCTTTCTATAGATTCATAATTATTCATATTACGTCGGCTGCTGGGAAAGCTTAGGAGCTTTCTTGTCTGCTGCAACATATACGAATGGATAGATAATGCATGCCATCGTAACAGCTGCGATCACATCGGTCACGGAATGCTGCTTTAAGAACATTGTGGACAGAATGATAAGTGCAGCCAGAATGTAAGCGCTGATCTGGATCCATCTGTGCTTTTTCAGATCATTACTATGTGAGATGGCAATGCCTGCACCGATAGAGTTGAATACATGGATGCTTGGAAGCACATTCGTCGGTGTATCTGTTTTATACAGAACTTTTACCATATCGGTAAACATATTGTCTCGTGGAAATACAGTCGGTCTCAAATTTAATGCATTTGGGAAAACCGTGCAGATGATCAGGAAAATCGTCATACCTGAAAATAAAAAAGCACATAGTCTGTAAAATCCCCATTTATCCTTAATCAGGAAATAAGCCACAGTCACAGCAATGAATATGAACCACAACAAATAAGGGATAATAAAATATTCAATAAACGGAATATGATTATCAATTGGAGAGTGTATCATATAATGTCGTACATCTGTGCGCTTTTCAAGGTAAACAAACCATGGCATATAGATCAGAAAGTATGATAATACCCATGCATGACGGTACTTCTTCAAAAACTCTTTGCTTTATCAATGGCTTTCATATGAACTACCCCTTTTTAAGCCTTTGTTATTATCTTATCTCGTTTCAAAGCGCATTATAACATGAAAAAATGAATCAACAATAATGTTCATGGAATATTAACAAAATTAATAATACATTTTCTTTTTTTCTCAAATATCTGCATGTCGTAAGAAAGTGTTCCTTTCTTTAACGCATCTGGTGTACGAAGTGTCCATACAGCAATCGGAAGATGCAGAATGTGCTTTAAAAACCATACTTCAAATCTCGGAAGGTCTGCGAGTTTATACGAGATAAAATCAGGACGTCCGAGTACATTGCCGAGCAGATGTTTTACAATAAAGTCAGTATCCATGGTTCCGGAAGATTGTCGGCAGTCAGATTGGAAGAAAGCTGACCTCTCAGGACATGTGGCGCATGGCGGCGGAACCACCAGATGCCAAGTGTGTTAAAGGACTGCACCATATAAGGACCGTTATAGTTTTTCAGGGCTTCCCATGTCTTTTTTTCGCAGATACTGAGAGAAGATTTCGGAATCTTAAGTTCGATCAGAAGCGGCACCTGCCCGTCTACCAGAGAAAGTACCTCAGAAAAAAAAGAGGGATGGTTTCAGTGGTATCCTGTAACCGGCAGCGCTGCAGTTCTTTTGACGGAAGTACCTCAACTGCTTCCGGGCGTCCGCAGATACGTGACAGATCATCATCGTGAAATACGACAAGTTTTCCGTCGGTTGACAGATGTACATCCAGTTCAATTCCGTATCCGTGTGAGATTGCAGCCCGGAAAGAAGAAAGGGAATTTTCCGGAATTCCCTTTTCAATACAGTGGTATCCGCGGTGTGCGAACATAGTATGGAGAAATGGGCGGATCTGCTGTTTGTGGGACAGCCTCGGCCAGATAAGATAAAAAGTAGAACGATGTGAAAAATATAATAATTCCGGCAATTAGTAAACGCATAAAATAACCTCCCTGTGTACAGAATTATTTACAAGGCGTAATAATACGTAACTTCTTTTTTCCAGATGTACATGGATGTCAGACTGCAGAAAGACCGGCTCGCCGTCGGTATGTACAGGCAGTGCGCGGTCACTGGTGATCGTGACTTCTGTGCAGGTGTCCAGAGTGATTCCACGGAAACGGGTATGCCATCCTTTGAATGCTGTCGGAAGCAGGCAGAGAACCTTAAGCCGTGTCAGTTCTGAGACAGTAATGATATCCAGTCTGTCATCGGTCCCGCTGGCGGCAGGACAGAAGTTGAATCCGCCGCCTTCATATTTCAGATTCATAACTGCTGTAAAATAGACTTTGTGATAGGTTTTTGTTTCACCGGTTTCGGTTGTGACAGTCATTGTGACCGGTTTTAATGTAAGCAGTTTATGAAGTGCAACACCGAGATAGGTAAGTTTCCCAAGTTTCAGACGGTTCAGAAAAAGCTTTGAGCGGCGTGACCATTACCTGATGGCAGACTGCGGCATCAAAGCCGATACCGGTACTTACGGCAAAACGCCGGTGTTTATTTTCATAATCCAGTACACCGACATTCATGGCGGTGTAATGCGAAGGAGAAAGAATCTGTTCCAGAGCACTGTGGATGTCCGTCGGAAGTCCCAGACCTCTGGCAAAGTCATTTCCTGAACCAAGCGGGATATATCCCAGTGTTACTTTGTCTAGATATCTGATCCCATCGATTACTTCGTTTAAAGTACCATCTCCTCCGAGGACAACAATCGTATGAGGAGCACCGTCGGAAGTCAGATCATGCACCAGGCGGGTGGCATGATGCTGATATTTCGTAAATAAAACATTGTATGCGATTTCTTTTTTCCAGCAAAATTTTTTCAATCTGTTTCAGAGAAGAATCCTCTGCCGGATCTGGCATTGGGATTGGCAATAAACGTGTACATACCGTATTCATCCTTTGCTAATTCATAGATTTCAAAATGATCAGAACAATCCGTTCAGATAAGTAGTAAGGGAACGGCGCATATTACCCTCAAAATCAGCATCGCCACTCTTTTAAACACCACTCAAATACATTTCCGATTACGATCATACGGATGTCGGTTGTGATATCCTCCAGATCAGCAGGAGGGGGAAATGATTCCGGCATCAATTACGCGTTTCAGATAATCGTGAACGGTGATGATCGGATATGGTCTTTCCGTACGGATCAAAGGGTTCAGGGACTGATTCTTAGGTGTATAGTAATTGGCCATAAATTCAACTCCGAGCTCTTCGCAGTAGTGAACATAATTCAAGTAAACCGAGATGATTGCCTCTTTTGTCCCGGCAGCACTGGACGGAAGATCAAGAAGATCAGGATCCATACTCGGCTGTTCTTCAATATAATAAGAAAGAAGATCATCTTTTGTCTTGAAATGATGATAAAACTTCCATTGGAAACACCGGCTTCTTCGCAGATATTTTTGATCGACAGTTGCTCATAACCCTGCTTTTTGCAGGATCCGTTTGGCTGCCTGAAAGATCTTGGCACGTGTTTCCCTGGATTTGAGTTGTTGTTTTGAGAGTCCTTGTATTTCCTGATTCATAAGTAAAAGCCCCTTTAAGTATTTCTGTTTTTCTGATAAGTTCAAGTAGCTTCAGTATAACATAGAGAAAATATATTTTCAAGAAAACAGAGTGAACTCTGTATTATAGACGCCATTGCATACAGTGGGGAATTCAGTTATAATTATCCGCGTAATAAAGAAGACAAATTCTTTGAATACGGCAAGAAAGGGAAAGACAAAACATATGGATATTAATCAGGTGATTACCGGGGAACTTGGAGTCAAAAGATGGCAGGTCGATGCGGCGGTAAAATTAATCGATGAAGGCAATACGATCCCGTTTATCGCAAGATATAGAAAAGAAGTCACGGGAACATTGGACGATGCACAGCTGCGAACATTGTATGAGAGACTGGTATATCTGCGCAATCTGGAAGAAAAGAAAGAACAGGTTCTGTCAAGTATAGAGGAACAGGAAAACTCACCGAAGAATTAAAAAAGCAGATTCTGGCAGCAGAGACGATGGTTGTGGTAGAAGATCTCTACCGTCCGTATCGTCCAAAAACGCCGGACACGTGCCATGATCGCAAAGGAAAAAGGACTGGAACCGCTTGCAGCAGTTATCACGCTTCAAAAACAGGATAAACCGATAGAAGTGTATGCAGAAGAATATCTTAATGAAGAAAAAGAAGTAAAAACCTGTAAAAGAAGCAATTGCCGGAGCAAAGGATATCATCGCCGAATCGGTATCGGATGAAGCAGATTACAGAATCTGGATCCGTAAAGCAACCGTACAGCACGGAAAAGTAATTTCACAGGCAAAAAGACGAAAATGCAGAGTCTGTATACGAGATGTATTATGATTTTGAAGAGCCGGTAAAAAGACTTGCCGGACACAGAGTGCTTGCACTGAACCGCGGGGAGAAAAGGAAAAGTTCCTTACAGTAAAGATCGAAGCACCGCAGGATGACATCTTAAGATATCTGGAAAAGAAGATGATCCACAGTGATAATCCGCATACCACACCGATTCTTAAAAGAAGTAGCAGAAGACAGCTATAAGCGTCTGATCGCACCGGCAATCGAGCGTGAGATCCGAAGCGACCTGACAGAGAAGGCAGAAGACGGGGCAATCAGCGTATTCAAGAAGAATCTGCACCAGCTTCTGATGCAGCCGCCAATCGTAGGACAGACTGTACTTGGATGGGATCCGGCATTCCGTACCGGCTGTAAACTTGCAGTTGTAGATCCGACCGGAAAAGTCATCGGAACAACGGTTATCTATCCGACTGCTCCGACGACACCGAAGAAAATCCAGGCATCCAAAGATTTGCTGAAAAAGATTATTGAAAAAATATAACATTACATTGATCTCCGTAGGAAACGGAACGGCTTCCAGGGAGTCTGAACAGATCATTGTAGAATTATTAAAAGAGATTCCGCAGAAAGTGCAGTATGTAATCGTAAATGAGGCAGGAGCTTCCGTGTATTCTGCCAGCAAGCTCGCCACAGAGGAATTTCCGAAATTCGACGTGGGACAGAGAAGTGCGACATCCATTGCAAGAAGACTGCAGGATCCATTGGCAGAACTGGTGAAGATTGATCCGAAATCCATCGGTGTCGGACAGTATCAGCATGATATGAACCAGAAAAATTAAGCGAAGCCTTATCCGGAGTTGTCGAAGATTGTGTAAATAAAGTCGGAGTTGACCTGAACACGGCATCGGCTTCCCTGTTAGAATACATTTCCGGAATCATCCAAAGTGATTGCTAAGAACATCGTGGCTTATACGAGAAGAGAACGGAAGATTTTTAACAGAAAAAGAACTGTTGAAAAAGTCCCAAAACTCGGACCGAAGGCATATGAGCAGTGTGCGGGATTTATGCGTATTACAGAGCGGAAAGCAGCCGTTAGATGCAACCAGCGTCCATCCGGAAAGCTATGAAGCAGCAAAAGAACTGTTGAAAAAACTTGGATGTCAGGAAGAAGACATCAGCGGCGGAAACCTGAAAGGACTTTCTAAAAACGATCAAAGACAAAGCAAGACTTAGCAGGGGAACTGGAGATTGGAGAGATCACCTTAGAAGATATCGTAAAAGAGCTGGAAAAACCGGCGACGGGATCCGCGTGAGGAGATGCAGAAGCCGATCTTAAGAACAGATGTCTATAAGAAATTCATCACATCCGCTGGAAGTGGTAAGCGTTGGCGATATCGTGGATGTAAAAAAGTGATGAGCGTGGATCTTAAGAAGAAGAGAATCCAGCTTACGATGAAAGGAATTTCATAATCCGGGAAAGAAGAAAGAATCCACATTATTAATATACGGAGAGAGATGGAGCGCATATGAAAAAAGTTGGGAAAAAATAATCAAAACCATTCTGGGAGTTCTGGTCGGCAATCTTGTATTGTCGTTTGCTGTGGCAGCGTTTATCGTGCCGAATGGGATCATTATGGGGGAGGTGCGACTGGTATCGGTCTTACGATCAGCCATTATTTTCAGGTAAACCTATCGATGATTATTTTGGCGATCAATGCGGTGCTGTTCGTTCTCGGTGCAGTATTTTTGGGAAAGAAGTTTGCATTGACAACGATCATCAGTTCCTTTATTTATCCAATATTCCTGTCGATGGCACAGTCCATTCCGGGAATAGACAAAGTGACGCAGGATAATGCTATGCTTGCGGCATTATATGGAGGGGTTCTCCTTGGAATCGGTATCGGACTGGTGGTAAGAGTAGGTGCTTCTACCGGTGGGAACAGATATACTGGCACTTGTGTTACACAAATGGTTTCATGTCCCGGTAGCGGTATTCTTGTATATCGTAGATTTTTCGGTGCTGGGATTTCAGATGCTGTTTTCAGATTCGGAACAGATACTGTATGGTATTCTGAATTTGTTTTTAAGTACGGTTGTGCTGAACCGGGTGATGCTTCTTGGAAAGTCACAGATCCAGTTATTTGTAATTTCGGACAAATACAGAGAAATCCGTCAGAAAGTCTTAACGGATATTGATGCCGGAGTGACGATGGTAGACATCGAGACCGGTTATGGAGAGCAGAAGCAGCAGGGCGTATTATGTGTTATCCACAGCAGAAAGCTGTATTCGGTAAAAAGAGGCGATTCAGGAGATCGATCCGAAAGCATTTATCACGATCACGCAGATCAATGAGGTAAGAGGACGCGGATTTACAATGGAAAAGCTGCGTTACGACGAATTGAATCTTACGAAAAACTAGACTTTACAGGTATTGTGGGTTAGAATGTTAACAAAGATTGAAGGAAGGACGAGGTATCATTTATGGAGAAATATACTGGCAAATCAATATTTAAAGGAATTGCAATTGGAAAAATATTGTTCTACCAGAAGGAGAACAGCCTGTAAAACGTGTGAAAATAGAGGATACTGCAGAACAGATCAAACGTTACGAGGATGCACGCGCAAAGGCAGCAGAGCAGTTACAGGGACTGTATGAAAAAGCATTAAAAGAAGTCGGAGAAGCGAATGCTGCTGTATTTGAAGTACATCAGATGATGCTGGAAGATGATGATTATATTGATTCTGTTGTTAATATCATCGAGACACAGCAGGTAAACGCAGAATTTGCCGTTGCTACAACAGGAGATAACTTTGCGAAGATGTTTGCAGAGATGGAAGATGATTATTTCAAAGCGAGAGCAGCAGATGTAAAAAGATATCTCGGAACGTATGGTAAATATCTTAAGTGGGAACGAAAGGGTGGAGCCATCGGTGATGAACCTGTGATCGTTGTGGCAGAAGATCTTGCACCAAGTGAGACGGTCCAGATGGACAAGGAGAAGCTCTTTGCATTCGTAACCAGACTTGGATCTGCAAATTCACATACAGCAATCCTTGCAAGAACGATGAACATCCCGGCACTGATCGAAGTTGATATTAAAGAAGAGTGGAACGGAAAGATGGCGGTTGTAGACGGTTACACAGGAACATTCTACATTGATCCGGATGAAGAAACTTTAAAGAAAATGCAGGAAAAGAAAGAAGAAGACATCAAAGCAAGAGAACTTCTTCAGGAATTAAAAGGAAAAGAAGATATAACGGTAGACGGAAAACATATCAAATTATATGCAAATATCGGCGGTGTAAAAGATGTTACAAGTGTACTGGCCAATGATGCGGCCGGAATCGGTCTGTTCAGAAGTGAATTCTTATATCTGGAAGCGGATAATTATCCGGATGAAGAAGCACAGTTCAGGCATACAAGACAGTAGCCGAGAACATGGCAGGTAAGAAGGTTATTATCCGTACACTCGATATCGGTGCGGACAAGCAGGTGGATTATTTCGGACTCGACAAAGAAGATAATCCGGCAATGGGTTGCCGTGCCATCCGTATCTGTCTGGACAGAAGAGATATCTTCCGTACACAGTTGCGGGCACTTCTTCGTGCAAGCGCATACGGTAACATTGGAATTATGTATCCAATGATCATTTCTGTAGATGAAGTGAAAGAGATCAAGAAGATCGTAGAGTCTATCAAAGCAGAACTGACAGAAAAAGGAATCGAGTACGGTGAAGTTGAACAGGGTATCATGATCGAGACACCGGCAGCAGCCATGATCAGCGATGATCTGGCAAAAGAAGTCGATTTCTTCAGCGTCGGAACAAACGACCTGACACAGTATACACTGGCAATTGACAGACAGAACAGCAAACTTGACAACATTTATGATTCACATCATCCGGCAGTGCTCCGCATGATCCAGAAGACGATCGAAAACGGACACAAAGCAGGATGCTGGGTTGGTATCTGCGGAGAACTTGGAGCAGATATGACTCTGACAGAGACATTCCTTAAGATGGGAATCGATGAATTGTCTGTATCTCCGACATTTGTTCTTCCGATCAGAAAACTGATCCGTGAGATGAGCACAAAATAATAGTTGCATAGACGGATATGCCGTACTATAATATAGGACGAAAGAAGATTCTTCGGGGCAGGGTGTGATTCCCAACCGGCGGTAAAGTCCGCGAACTGGTCATTGAAGAATTTCTGGTCAGAGATATCTGGACAGATGTTATCAATGTGATGATCAGCCGATCTGGTGAGATTCCGGAACCGACAGTAAAGTCTGGATGAGAGAAGGATGATATGATATTTACAGAATTATCAGAATGATATGATTGCCCCGTTGCCCTTTTGGGTGACGGGGGTTTTTGTCTGCAATGTGAATATCGTATGGTTCAAAATAAGAAGTTTCTTCCTTTAGAATATAATTCAATTTAAAGGAGAAAGAAAGATGAGTACAAAAGTAATGACAAGACAAAATGAAAAAAACAGAAACAAAATCAGGACAATGGCACAGATTGGTATGTTATCGGCAATCGCAACAGTATTGATGTTGTTCGAAATTCCGCTTCCGTTCGCTCCGTCCTTCTACGAGATAGATTTCAGCGAAGTACCAATCCTGATCGGAAGTTTTGCAATGGGACCACTCGCCGGAGCGGCAATAGAACTTATCAAGATCTTACTGAACTTTGCAATCAACGGAACTATGACAGCGGGAGTCGGAGAAATCGCAAACTTCCTGATCGGCTGTTCACTGGTTGTGCCGGCCGCATTGATCTACCATAAGAAACATACCAGAACCGGAGCAGTAGCCGGAATGGCAGCGGGAACCGTATTCATGACAGTAGTCGGATGTTTCCTGAATGCCTTCGTATTACTACCGGCATATGCCAAAGCATTCGGTATGCCGATCGACGGCCTGGTTGGAATGGGAACTGCCGTAAACAAACATATCACAGACCTTAAGACTTTTTCGTGATACTGGCAGTCGGACCATTCAATCTGCTGAAAAGGTATACTGGTATCTTTGATCGTGTTCCTGGTTTATAAAAAATCAGTCCGATATTGAAGATGAATGCGTAGGGGATTTCATTTATTAACTGGGGAAGCGGCCTCTCGGTCCTGAAAAAACAATAGATAAGGGATTCTTGTTGGTTCCATCATGGGGAACACTAAAGTCAGAATCACCTAAAAAGCAAAGGAACTACGCTCAAAACTCGGCGTTCGCCTCAAACACGTTCGCTTCGTTCCTTTAACGGTGCTTCTGACTCTCTAATTGTTTCTAACGGCATTCCACATTCACAATCCTTATCTATTGTTTCCTTCAAGTCGTGACTGGCAGCGAATGTTAATAAATAAAATGCCCAGAAGTGTAACCAGCGGAAGCCACTACGGTGCCGCAATTGCTGTTTAATTCTTAAGGCATTTGATACACGGAATAAAAAACTTGGAAAGGTGTTCCAGTGAATGTGAATGGCAAGGCGTTGGTAATTCTTAAGGGGGGCAAAAATTCTGCGTTGGGTTTTCAAAATTTGACTGTCTGAGGCGTATGCCGAGTTTCAAATTTTGAAAGCCTGTTTTTAGCAGAATTTTTGCCCCTTCTGACCCGCCGATGGAACCTGAGCAGGAACGCCAACGCTTTATTCCGGTTCGAGGTATCCACAGCCTTCCTGAATTAAATCCCAATTAAATTTATTCCGCCGGGCAAATTTCCACCCAATACCCATCCGGATCATTGATAAAATAGATACCCATCTCCGGGTTTTCGAAACAGACACAATCCATTTCCTTATGGAATGCCAGTGCCGCGTCCATATCATCTGTCTGCATTGCCAGATGAATCTCATTGTCTCCGAGATCGTAAGGTCTGTCCATATCGCGCAGCCATGTGAGCTCTAATTTGTGCGGGGTGGTATCATCTCCCATGAATACCAGCTTGAAGCTTCCGTCGGCAGCTTCTGTCTCTTTTGTAATCTTAAGTCCAAGTGCTTTTTGGTAGAATTCGATAGACTTGTCAAGATCGGCAACGTTAATGTTATTGTGATAAAATGTGAATTTCATACGTTTTCCTCCATTATTGATAAAAATTAATATATTTAAGCTGTTATCAGAAAGTATATCATGAGTAGCAGAAGAAAAAAAGATGTGTTATACTTAAAGATACTGAATACAGTGATTTCAAAAAATGGAAAGGGAGGCTTATGATAATAGAGACAAACAGTGAGAAAGAGACTTGGGATCTGGGATTTAGTCTGGGTGAAAAAAGCCTGTGCAGGACAGGTGTATACATTGGTGGGAGATCTGGGTGTCGGGAAGACGATATTTACCAAAGGTCTTGCCAAAGGACTGGGGATAGATGAACCGGTCAGCAGTCCTACATTTACCATTGTGCAGATCTATGATGAAGGAAGACTTCCCTTTTATCATTTTGATGTATATCGCATAGGCGATATCGAAGAGATGGAAGAGATCGGCTATGAAGATTACATTTACGGAGAGGGCGTCAGCCTGATCGAGTGGGCTAATCTGATTGAAGAGATATTACCGGAACATTACACAGAGATTAAGATAGAAAAGGATCTGGAAAAAGGATTTGATTACCGGAGGATTACAATATGCGAATATTAGCATTAGACAGCTCAGGACTGGTCGCCAGTGTAGCTGTAGTAGAAGACAGGGCAGTGGATGACCAGGTCATTGCCGAATATACAGTCAATTATAAGAAGACACATTCACAGACACTGCTTCCGATGCTGGATGAGATCGCAAAGATGACAGAACTGGATCTGCATACCGTAGATGCGATAGCGGTAGCCGGAGGGCCGGGATCTTTTACAGGACTCCGTATCGGTTCCGCAACTGCCAAGGGACTTGGACTTGCGCTTGAGAAACCACTGATTCATATTCCGACATTGGAGGGACTTGCCTGCAATCTGTGTGGAATTGCAGATGTTGTATGTCCGATTATGGATGCAAGACGCGGTCAGGTGTATGCAGGAATCTATGAATTTGACGGACAGAAGCTTCACATACTGGAAGGCCAGATGGCAGTTCCGATAGAAGAACTGGGAGAAAAGCTGAAAAAGTATTTAAAAAGAAGGAAGAAGAGTAACCTTCCTTGGCGACGGGGTCCCTGTGCATAAGGCAAAGATCACAGAAGAGATCCTGCCGGGAGAAGCGGTTACATTTGCGCCGGCAAATATGAACCGGCAGAGAGCTGCATCCGTAGGAACACTGGGAATGCAGTATTATAAAGAAGGAAAGATTGAAACTGCGATGGAGCATGAACCGGAGTATCTCCGTGTGTCTCAGGCAGAAAGAGAACGGAAGGAGAGAATGGAGCATGTATAGATTTCAGTGCGATTATACAGAAGGAGCACATCCGGCAATTATGCAGAGGATGATAGAGACGAATATGGAGCAGACCAACGGATATGGGCTGGATCCATACTGCGACAGTGCAAGACAGAAGATTAAGGATCTGTGTGAATGTCAGGATATGGATGTGCATTTCCTGGTAGGAGGAACACAGACCAATACAACAGTGATCAGTGCGGCACTCCGCCCATATCAGGGAGCGGTCGCAGCGGTAAGCGGGCATATCAATGTACATGAGACAGGGGCAATCGAAGCAACCGGACATAAAGTACTGCCGCTTCCAAGTGAAGATGGAAAGATTGCTGCCGCACAAGTAGAAGAGATGTGCCATGCTCACTGGACGGATGGAAGTCAGGAGCATATGGTACAGCCGGGGATGGTATACATTTCCCATCCGACGGAAAACGGAACACTGTATACAAAGAAGGAATTAGCGGATCTGCATGAAGTATGCAGAAAATATGGTATGTTATTGTTTCTTGACGGAGCACGTCTGGGATATGGGCTGATGGCAGAGACAAATGATATCACACTTGCAGATCTTGCAAAGTATACAGATGTATTTTATATCGGTGGAACTAAGGTGGGCGCATTATTTGGTGAAGCTGTTGTGATCACTAACCGGGCATTGAAGAAAGATTTTCGCTATATGATCAAGCAGAATGGCGGAATGCTGGCAAAAGGACGTCTTCTTGGTATTCAGTTCGATACGCTGTTTACGGATGATCTTTATTTTAAGATATCCGCACATGCAGACGAATTGGCAATGAAGCTTAAAAAGATATTTCTGGAAAAAAGGATATGGTCTGCGTTACGATTCCTATACGAATCAGCAGTTCCCGATCCTTCGGACAGTCACATCGAAAAATTAAAAGAAAAATATGTATTTGAATTCTGGGAGAAGGTATCGGATACCGAAAGCGCAGTCAGATTCTGTACAAGCTGGGCAACAAAACCGGAAGTGGTAGATGAATTGATAAAGGGATATCATGGCATGTTAGAAAATCAGATGGAATCAGATAAAATGATCGAAATAAGTGAGGCTGATTTTCGGAACTTCCGGAGATTGCTGCATTGGAAGAGAGATATTTCCTGATGCATGGAGTCTGAAAAGTCTGGAAGAGACGTGGAAGCAGAAGAATGCCGCAATATTTGTGGCAAAGACAAAAGAAGGAATGGCCGGCTATCTTATCTTCTATTACGTATTAGAGGAAGGTGAAATTGCAAGGATTGCAACGGCACATTCTGTGCGCAGACAAGGGGCAGCCAGTCAGATGTTCCGGAAACTGCTTGACTTCTGTCGGGAGCAGAAGATAACAAGAATCATGCTGGAAGTAAGAGAAAACAATGAAGCTGCCAGACAATTCTATGGAAAATGTGGATTTACGAAGATGGGATCCGCAGGAATTACTATGAGAATCCCAAAGAAAATGCTGTTTTGATGTCCGTAAATCTGTAGGAAACAATGGTAATTCTTACAGCACTTTCCACTGGTCAGCATACAGATGAAAAGCTATAATATAGGCGTAACTGAGAAAATTACAGACAGAGAATAATGAAAAGAAAACGATGTAATGTATGAAAAACACCGGAAAAAACGGTGACAGGATTACAGGAGGAATGGTATGCGCCAGTTTAAGGAACGGACAAAAAAAGTAAAAAGAAGTAACCAGTATTGTATGTAACAAATGTGGAAGAGTGATTCCGGTCGTAGAAGGGGTTCCGCAGGAAGACGTCCTGACAGTGGATAAGCGATGGGGATATTTTTCGGAAAAAGATAACCGGAGAGATCATTTTGACCTTTGTGAATCCTGTTATGATGAACTGACAAGGAACTTTAAGATTAAAATGGAAGAGGAATAGAGGAAAATTATGTTAGATGTATGTTTGTTAGGAACCGGAGGGATGATGCCGCTGCCGTACAGGTGGCTTACATCCCTGATGGTGCGTTACAATGGAAGTAGTCTTCTGGTCGACTGTGGAGAGGGAACACAGATTGCGATAAAAGAAAAGGGATGGAGCTTTAAACCGATCGACGTGATCTGTTTTACGCATTATCACGGAGATCATATCAGCGGACTTCCGGGGCTCCTTCTCACTATGGGAAATGCGGACCGTACCAAGCCGCTCACATTAATCGGGCCAAAAAGGGCTGGAACGGGTAGTAAATGCCCTGCGCGTGATCGCACCGGAGCTGCCGTTCCAGATTAAATATATGGAAATCACGGAGGCAGAGCAGACATTTGAGATGAATGGCTACCGCCTGAGAGCATTTCGTGTAAATCACAATGTGACTTGTTATGGTTATACGATGGAGATCGACCGTGCAGGAAAATTCGATGTGGAAAGCCAGCGAAGGCATCGAATATTCCACAGGAGTACTGGGGAATATTACAAAAGGGAGACGGTGGAGACAAAGAGACATGTATATACACCGAATATGGTACTCGGGCCGGCAAGAAAGGGAATCAAGTTTACGTATACCACAGACACGAGACCGACGGAATCTATTAAGCAGAATGCAAAAGCATTCGGATCTTTTTATCTGTGAAGGAATGTATGGCGAAAAGGATAAGCAGAAAAAGCCAAAAGAATATAAGCATATGACATTCTACGAAGCGGCACAGCTTGGCCAAAAGAAGCAGAAGTAAAAGAAATGTGGCTGACACATTACAGCCCGTCACTGACAAAACCAGAGGAATATATGGACGATGTCAAGGCAATATTCCTGGAATTCAATCGCAGGAAAAGATAAGCGCTCGGTAGAACTGGTATTTGAAGATTAGGAGGGAAAATATGAGATGAGACAAAAGATGTATTAATACTGGCGATCGAAAGCTCTTGTGATGAGACACAGCGGCAGTTGTAAAGAATGGAAGGAAGTACTGTCCAATGTCATTTCTTCACAGATTGCCCTGCATACGCTGTATGGAGGTGTTGTGCCTGAGATCGCTTCCAGAAAACATATCGAAAAGATTAATCAGGTTATCGAGGAAGCACTGAAAAAGCAGAGGTAACACTGGATGATATCGATGCGATCGGTGTGACTTACGGACCGGGGCTGGTAGGTGCACTTTGGTAGGCGTGGCAGAAGCAAAAGCAATCGCATATGCAAAAAGTTTCCACTGGTCGGAGTTCATCATATTGAAGGACATATTTCTGCCAAATTATATTGAAACAAAGAATTAGAACCACCGTTTTTTGTCTTGGTAGTATCCGGAGGACATACGCATCTGGTAATTGTAAAAGATTATGGTAAATTTGAGATCATCGGAAGAACCAGAGATGATGCGGCGGGAGAAGCTTTTGATAAAGTTGCACGCGCTATTGGCCTTGGATATCCGGGTGGACCAAAGATCGATCAAGCTTGCAAAAGAGGGAAATCCGGATGCTATCGCATTTCCACGGGCAAATATAGAAGATGCACCATATGACTTCAGCTTTCAGTGGATTAAAGTCTGCGGTGCTGAATTATCTGAACGGATGCAGGATGAAGGGATGAAGAATACAACCAGGCAGATATCGCGGCTTCTTTCCAGAAAGCAGTTACCGATGTACTGGTTGCGAAAGCTATGCATGCGGTGGAAGAATATAAGGTGGATAAATTTGCCATTGCAGGCGGTGTGGCATCGAATAGTGCTCTTCCGTGCAGCTATGAAAGAAGCATGTGAAAAGAAAAATGGGTAGAATTCTATTATCCGTCTCCGATTTTCTGTACCGACAATGCAGCAATGATCGGCGTGGCAGCTTACTATGAGTATATCAACGGCACAAGAAGCGGATGGGATCTCAATGCAGTTCCCTAATCTGAAACTCGGTGAGCGTTAATTTCAAAAAACAGGCGGTGAACAACAAATGAAAAAAAACATTGCACAGCGGGTCGTCCTGGCAGCAGGACAGGGAAAAAGAATGGGGACATCTATACAGAAACAGTATCTTTGAAATATGTGGGAAACCTGTTATCTTTATTATTCCTGGAAGCATTTGAAAAGTCAGAAATTATTGATGATTGATCTGGTGACAGGGCCGGGCAGGAAGACTATGTGACAGAAGAAATTGTAAAAAAATCATTTTGGAAAAGTGCGTGCAGCCGTAATCCAGGCGGAAAAGAACGCTATGATTCTGTTTGGAATGGGTTAAGGCGATATTGAATTTTAAATGGCCGGAGAAAAGAAAAAAAAGAAGGTTATGTCTATATTCATGACGGTGCAAGCCAGACCGTTTCGTAGATGAAAGATTATAAAACGGATATATGATGCGTAAAGGAAAACTGGGCATGTGTTGTTGGAATGCCAATCCAAGGATACAGTAAAGATCGTAGATGAAAATCAATTTGCGGTCAATACACCGGACACGCAAAATGGTGTATGGATTGTTCAGACTCCGCAGGTATTTGAGACATTGAGCTTATTACAGATATAAGAAATCTGATGGAACATGACAGGGAAAATGTAACGGATGATGCCATGGTGGTAGAGCAGGAAATGCAGATTCCGGTGAAACTATATGGAAGGTTCTTACTGTAATATTAAGATTACGACACCGGAAGACCTGGATACGGCAAAAAGGATTTTTGAGCATAAAAAAAGGTGTTGACCGAGTCTGTGAAAGAAAGTTTTTTAAAAAACTGTATTACATATAAAAAAGTTTACAGGAAAATAAGAAAAATACAAAAAAAAAAAAAGTTGAAAAAAGTGTTGACGACAGAAAACTATGATAGAATACATCTTGTCGCTGAGGTGATACGGAAGCGGCAACAATTAAATAGATGGAGAGGTATCGAAGAGGTCATAACGAGGCGGTCTTGAAAACCGTTTGTCTGAAAGGACACGTGGGTTCGAATCCCACCCTCTCCGCTTTAGGCAAAAACAACCAAGTAGTTTTATCCTAAAAAGTTTTATATCAATCAATTTGCTGAGAAGCATGCAAGTGGTTGAAGCTCTGGTGAAACATTTTTATGGAGAAATACCAAGCTGGCCGAAATGACTGCTAATACCGCATAAGACCACAGCACCGCATGGTGCAGGGGTAAAAACTCCGGTGGTACAGGATGGACCCGCGTCTGATTAGCTTGTTGGCAGGGTAACGGCCTACCAAGGCGACGATCAGTAGCCGGCCTGAGAGGGTGACCGGCCACATTGGGACTGAGACACGGCCCAAACTCCTACGGGAGGCAGCAGTGGGGAATATTGCACAATGGGGGAAACCCTGATGCAGCGACGCCGCGTGAGCGAAGAAGTATTTCGGTATGTAAAGCTCTATCAGCAGGGAAGAAAATGACGGTACCTGACTAAGAAGCCCCGGCTAACTACGTGCCAGCAGCCGCGGTAATACGTAGGGGGCAAGCGTTATCCGGATTTACTGGGTGTAAAGGGAGCGTAGACGGGCAGCAAGTCTGATGTGAAAACCCGGGGCTCAACCCGGGACTGCATTGGAAACTGTTGATCTGGAGTGCCGGAGAGGTAAGCGGAATTCCTAGTGTAGCGGTGAAATGCGTAGATATTGGGAGGAACACCAGTGGCGAAGGCGGCTTACTGGACGATGACTGACGTTGAGGCTCGAAAGCGTGGGGAGCAAACAGGATTAGATACCCTGGTAGTCCACGCCGTAAACGATGACTACTAGGTGTCGGGTGGCAAAGCCATTCGGTGCCGCAGCAAACGCAATAAGTAGTCCACCTGGGGAGTACGTTCGCAAGAATGAAACTCAAAGGAATTGACGGGGACCCGCACAAGCGGTGGAGCATGTGGTTTAATTCGAAGCAACGCGAAGAACCTTACCTGCTCTTGACATCCCGGTGACCGGCAGTGTAATGAATGCCTTTTCTTCGGAACACCGGTGACAGGTGGTGCATGGTTGTCGTCAGCTCGTGTCGTGAGATGTTGGGTTAAGTCCCGCAACGAGCGCAACCCCTATCTTCAGTAGCCAGCGGTAAGGTCGGGCACTCTGGAGAGACTGCCAGTGACAACCTGGAGGAAGGTGGGGATGACGTCAAATCATCATGCCCCTTATGACCAGGGCTACACACGTGCTACAATGGCGTAAACAAAGGGAAGCGAACCCGCGAGGGGGGGCAAATCCCAAAAATAACGTCTCAGTTCGGATTGTAGTCTGCAACTCGACTACATGAAGCTGGAATCGCTAGTAATCGCGAATCAGCATGTCGCGGTGAATACGTTCCCGGGTCTTGTACACACCGCCCGTCACACCATGGGAGTTAGTAACGCCCGAAGTCAGTGACCCAACCGTAAGGAGGAGCTGCCGAAGGTGGGACCGATAACTGGGGGTGAAGTCGTAACAAGGTAGCCGTATCGGAAGGTGCGGCTGGATCACCTCCTTTCTAAGGAAAAAAAGTAAGGAGTTTTTACTGTTGTCTATTGTTGGGTTATCAAAGAGGATGTATTGTAGGGAACCTTATCAAGCCCAGGACTAACCTCGAAAAGAAAGACCTAGGCTTTTTGGTGGCGATGCGTTCAGGGCAACACACCGTTCCCATCCCGAACACGATGGTAAAGACCTGAACGGCCGATGGTACTGCACTGGAGACGGTGTGGGAGAGCAGGTGGACGCCAAATTTAAAAAAAAGAAAAAGAAAGGTCTGACGGAAACTTCAGAAAACTAAGAAAAAACCTCACCAAGAATTCTGAAGTACCAATCGACTAACGTGCGAAAAGACCGCACGAAGTCTTTAGGCATAGATACAGGCACAGATGAGCAACAACTTATCACCGCCAACCCAGTCAGCAGGGAAGTGCTGTTATGATAACTGGTTTTACCAGTGATTAGATATACAAAGAGATTTGTGTATGTAATGACTGATGAAAGTCGGTCGGTCAGGATTAAGCTCGCATCTTTATGTACCTTGAAAACTGCATATAGTGAAAATCAATAGATTAAGATAAATATCTAATCAAGACATCCGAGGTAATGTTAACAACATTAACTTAAGATCTGAAGAAAACAGATTCAAAAAAATTGACTATCACCAACGCATGCAACGCTATGCATGTGTGGACATTATCCCATTCCCGTGGGATGAGGTCGAGTTGGTTATGCTGATAAGAGCGTATGGTGGATGCCTTGGCACTAAGAGCCGATGAAAGACGTGATAAGCTGCGAAAAGCTTCGGGGAGGGGCAAATACCCATTGATCCGGAGATTTCTGAATGGGGAAACCTACCTGAGCAAACCTCAGGTATCCTGACGCCAATCCATAACGTCAGGAAGGGAACCCGGTGAACTGAAACATCTAAGTAGCCGGAGGAAGAGAAAACAACATGTGATTCTGTGAGTAGCGGCGAGCGAAAACGGAAGAGCCCAAA
>VOFG01001737.1_pt1 | contig 44839 bp, 94 predicted proteins | sample 5384171 | NCBI WGS metagenome assembly VOFG01 (sample SAMN12384726, study PRJNA508395) | human gut metagenome | isolation source: healthy gut F | host: Homo sapiens
ATTGACTCGTGCTAAATTTGAAGAGTTAACTGCTGATTTGGTACAAGCTACCATTGAACCTACTCGTAAAGCTATGAACGATGCTGGCTTATCTGCATCTGATATCGATAAAGTGTTGTTAGTTGGTGGTTCTAGCCGTATCCCAGCTGTACAGAAGCTATTAAAAAAGTATTGGGTAAAGAACCAACTAAAAACGTTAACCCAGATGAATGCGTAGCTATCGGTGCTGCTATTCAAGGTGGTGTATTAGTAGGTGAAGTTAAAGATGTATTGTTGCTTGACGTAACTCCATTGTCTCTTGGTATCGAAACAATGGGCGGTGTATTTACCGTATCATTGATCGTAACACTACAATTCCTACATCTAAATCTCAAGTATTCTCCACTGCAGCTGATAACCAACCATCTGTAGATATCCATGTATTGCAAGGTGAACGTGAATTCGCAGCAGATAATAAAACATTGGGTCGTTTCAACTTGATGGCATCCCAGCAGCTCGTGGGGTTCCTCAAATCGAAGTAACTTTCGACATCGATGCTAATGGTATCGTACATGTAAAAGCTAAAGATTTGGGTACTCAAAAAAGAACAAAAAATTACAATTACTTCTTCTAGCGGCTTGAAAGAAGACGAAATTGAACGCATGGTTAAAGAAGCAGAAGCTCATGCAGCAGAAGATAAAGCTAGAAAAGAAGAATTAGATGTTAAAAATAATGCAGATTCCTTAGTATACCAAGCTGAAAAAGCTTTTGAAAGATCTTGAAGGTAATGGCGATGCTGCATTGTTGAAAGAAGTTGAAGAAGCTAAGGATAAATTGAAAAATCCATCGAAGCTGGCAACATTGAAGATATTAAAAAGATAGTGAAGCTTTGGAACAACCTTTGCACAAATTAGTTGAACAAATGTATGCTGCTGCTCAACAAGCACAACAAGCTGCTGGTGATGCTAAACAAGGTGAACAAACAAAATCTGACGATAATGTAGTTGATGCTGATTACACTGTAGTTGATGACGATAAGAAATAAGAAGCGGTTGGTAACTAATGGCACGAGATTATTATGACATCTTAGGGGTCAGCAAAAATGCAACCCAAGATGAAATTAAAAAGCCTTCCGTAAAAAGGCTCGCCAATACCATCCAGATGTAAATAAAGATAATCCAAAGGAAGCAGAAGCAAAGTTTAAAGAAGCTAACGAAGCTTACGAAGTATTGTCTGATGAAACTAAAAAGCTCAATATGACCAATTCGGCCACGACGCCTTCAAACAAGGAGGCGGCGCTGGCGCCGGTGGTTTCAAGGTGGCTTTGGCGGTTTCGGTGGTCAAGCTGGTGGTTTCAGTGATATCTTTGGTGATTTCTTTGGTGGCATGTTTGGTGGTGGACACCAACAACAAGGTCCTCAAAAGGCAATGATCTTCGTGAAGACATAGATATATCCTTTTGAGGATGCTGCCTTTGGTAAATCAATGGCAATCAATATTCAACGTCATGAAGAATGTAATCATTGTCACGGTACCGGCGGTGAACCTGGATCTAAAGTTGATACATGTCCTAATTGTCACGGCTCTGGTCAAGAGGTTGTGATTCAAAATACACCATTTGGTCGTATGCAATCTGCTCGTACTTGTTCTCGTTGCCATGGCTCTGGTAAGGTCATTGAAAAACCATGTTCCAAATGTCGTGGATCTGGTGAAATCTTAGTAAAACGAAAAAATCGATATTAAGATTCCAGCTGGTGTAGATAACGGATCTCGTCTACGCGTTTCAAATGAAGCGTGAACCGGGTATATTAGGTGGTCCAAAAGGCGACCTATACGTTTATATTTACGTACGCCCTCACAAAGAGTTTGAACGAAATGGCAATGATGTTATCAGTCGTGTTACAATTAGCTTTGCACAAGCTGCATTAGGAGCGACTATACAAGTGAATACCTTAGATGGTAAAGTAGAATTGAAGATCCCAGAAGGCACTCAAACGGAACTGCATTCAGACTTAAGGGCAAAGGTATTCCTTATTTACGCAATCCAAAAACAACGTGGTGATCAACACGTTGTCGTTACGGTTCAAACACCTAAAAATTAACTGAAACACAACGTGAATTATTACTTCGATTTGCCAAAGAAGGCAATGAAGATGTGAATAACTTACAAGTTAGTAAGAGTTTATTCGAGAAAATCAAGGATCGTTTAACTAAATGAACAGCTCTGATGCGTGAATGGTTTGTTCCTGCGCATCAATAGTAAAGGAGCATTTATGCAATGGATAGAAATATCTATTGTCTGCGAAAGAGTAGCCACCGATGAGGTGACTACTCTTTTGGCGATTATGCAGACAATGGAATTATAGAAGAAGATGTAGATAATCAACCGAATTTAGTACAATTAACGCTTTATGCTGATGCATCATTAGATCCTAACACGATTAAGTCTGATATAAAGGGGCGTCTTAACGAAAGCAATATCGAAATCACATCAATAGATGCACATATATTAGATGAATCTACGTGGCTTAATTCTTGGCAACAGTATATAGAACCTACAGAAATACTACCTAATTTAATAATCAAACCTGCATGGCAAGAATATGATAATGAACAGAATAAAACTATTATCGAAATCGATTCAGATATATCATTTGGTACTGGTTCTCATGAAACTACGAGAACTTGTGCAGAACTTTACAGGCCTATAGTAAATCCATGAATTTAGATTCTGTTACTTGTTTAGATATTGGGACTGGGACAGGCATTCTGTTGTTAGTAGCTGCTCATTTGGGTATAAAACATCTTGTAGGTATCGATATAGAAGAATATGCAGCTAAACAGGCAAGAATTAATTGTGATAATAATCATGTCGTAGCTGATATCATTTGTGGTAATTTGGATACTGATTTTAAGGGTACTGCTCAATTGATTTTAGCGAATTTAACAGTAGATCCTTTAAAAATTTTATTGCCACAAATTGGTAAAAACTCGATGATAAAGGTATTCTCATCATTAGTGGTATTATTGATGATCGGTATGATGAGATTATGCCTTATATTAATAAAGAGTGGCATATTATTGAGGAGCGCATTGCTGGACCTTGGCATACATTTGCGCTGGAAAAACGATGAAAAAGATATTTATTCCTACACCATTAGATGAATCCATTGTATTACCTAAAGATGTGACTCATCATATATTACATGTATTTCGCCATAATATAGAGAAGCCAATTACTGTCACAGGTAGCGATAACCGTTGTGGTATCTATCAGATTAATGATGAAATAAAATGGCTTAGCACAAGCTAGTCTTATAGAATATATTGATGCTCCTACATCTATGCATAGAACCATATTAGTACAATCTTATTTAAAAGGTGAAAAATTAGAATGGGTTTTTTTGCAAAAGCTACAGAGCTTAATGTTGATACTGTATATCTTGTACCTACATCGAACTGTGTTGCTAAGTACGATGCAAAAATTACAGTCAAAATATAGTCGTTGGGAAAAAGATTATGTTGGAAGCTTTCTCAACAATGCGGGCGCACACAGCTACCGACGCTCGTTGTGGGGAGCCACTTTCTAATGTATTAGACATCGAATCTGAATCTTTAAAAATTGGTTGCTTATGAAAATGAAGCGGGCTATACCATAAAGATGCTTTAAGGCTTTAATAGTGATTCAACTAATAGTGATTCAACTAATAGGGATATCTTAATTTGTATTGGCCCTGAAGGGGGCTTTCAAGAGAAAGAAATCAATGATATTATAGAATGTGGTGGACAATCAGTTACATTAGGTCATACTATATTACGTGCCGAAACGGCTGCGATTGCTGCATTATCGATGGTTCACTATGAATTAGAACTATAAAATACTATATACATATGCTATATGATATCTATTTAAAGAAATGGGAGGCAATGAAAACCGTTGCCTTTACAACTCTAGGGTGTCGTCAATCAGTATGATACGGATGCTATGAAGGGTTATTTTTACAACATGATTATGAAGCTGTTGATTTTGATTCTAAGGCTGATATTTACGTTATTAATACATGTTCTGTTACGAATATGGGGGAGAAAAGTCTCGTCAATTAATTCGTAAAAGCTAAACGTCAAAATCAAGATGCTTATGTTATCGTTACAGGTTGTTATGCACAGCTTGATCCTGATGCAATTGCTGCCATTGATGGCGTTAATCTAGTTATTGGCACAAATAATCGCTCAAAAATTGTTGAACTTGTTGAACAACTCGAAACAACAGAACGTCAAATTAATGCTGTTCGCGATATCATGAAAGAGTCTAATTTGAAGAGATACCATTATTTGGTAATGAATCTGATAAATCGAGAGTTTTCATGAAAATTCAAGAAGGGTGTAATAATTATTGTGCATTTTGTATCATTCCTTATACGCGTGGGAAAAACTAAAGTCCCGTAAAGTGGATGATATTGTAAATGAAGCGAAACGTTTAGTAGAACATGGATTTCATGAGATCGTTTTAACCGGGATTCACCTTGGAAACTATGGCGTTGAACTACCAGGAAGACCTACGCCAGCAGATGTGGTAAAGCCCTCTTAGAAATTTCAAACTTACATCGCATAACGTTTTGGATCTATTGAGTCTGTTGAAGTATCGGATGAACTCATAGAGTTAATGGCTACGGATAAGCGCGTATGTCCACATTTACATTTACCTCTACAAGCGGGGTCAGATCATGTTCTAACATTGATGAAACGTCATTATACGCTTCAAGAATATAAAGATTTGATTAAGAATTTAAGAAATCGCATCCCAGATTTATCGATTACTACTGATATCATTGCAGGATTTCCACAAGAAACGGATGAAGACTTTGATGAAACAATGAATACGGTAAAAGAAATTGGCTTTACTCATATTCATGCATTTCCATATTCTATTCGTGAAGGTACACCGGCTGCAACAATGCCAAATCAAGTACCAGAAGCCGTTAAAGAAGGCTCGCGTAGCGCTTTTAAATGATCCTAAGCGAAAAAGGTTTACATGCGTATGCAACATCTCGTATAGGTAAACCTGGTGAAATCCTCATTGAAAAAGAGGAAAATGGATATTATACAGGCTTAACAAATGAATATATTCATGGTAGAGTTAAATCAGATGGTCAACACTCTATAGGTGATCTTATAGGCGGTACTGTGGTGGCTGTTGAAAAAGATTTTGTAATCATTGAATAAGATAGAGGAGGTCCCCATGAGCGACTGCATTTTTTGTAAAATTATTAATGGTGAAATTCCATCAAAAAAAAAGTATTAGAAAACGATAAATTCTATGCTTTTTTATGATATTGAACCTGTAAAAAAGTTCATGTACTCATTGTTCCTAAAAAATCATGTTGCTAATATTGCTCATATTACAGAGAAGAATGAAGACTATGTTGAAGGTTTATTACCATTTGTCCGTGATGTGGCAAAAGAACTTGGTATTTCCAAGGATGGCTATCGATTGATTTTTAATACTGGCGCAAAAGCTGGTCAAAGTGTATTCCACATGCATGCTCATCTATTAGGTGGCGAAGAAATGGGTTGGCCTGAAGCGTAATAGCTTGTAATAGGAAATTATTAATTTTGAAGTAGTAAGACATCAAAAATATTGATTTGTAATAAAATTCCTATAAAATATAGCGGTATATATTGACAGAACCTAGTGTTCTACATATAATATGTATATGTGCGTAAATAAAATTATCAGCACTTCCCTGAGATTAATTTTGGAGGGAGGGATATAGATGTCTGAAATTAAAGTCGGTAAAAACGAAACGCTTGAAAGTGCTCTTCGTCGATTCAAACGCTCCTGCCAAAAAGCAGGTGTTTTGTCTGAAGTAAGAAAACGCGAACACTACGAAAACCAAGCGTAAAAAGAAAGAAAAATCTGAAGCAGCAAGAAAACGCAAATTCAGAGCATAAGATGATTACCCTAATTCTGCCTTTTCATGGCTTCATGAAATCCAGAATTAGGGTTTCTTTATATATTAGTTTCTAAGGTGCTAATATGTATTTAATGATTGAGTCGTATAGGAGGTTCCCATGAGTTTAAAAGATCAATTAAAAGAAGATATGAAAGCTGCTATGAAGGCTCGAGAAGAAGGCAAAATAGCTTTATCTGTTATTCGTATGGTCAATAGTGCCATTAAAAATACAGAAATAAATGATAAAATTGAACTTGATGATAATGGTGTATTAGGCATTTTAGCTAAAGAAATGAAAACACGCCAAGATTCTCTTACAGAATTTGAAAAGGCAGGTCGTGAAGATCTAATTAGTCATGTTAAGGAAGAAATAGCTGTTCTTCAAAAAAAATATATGCCAGCGCAAATGACAGAAGATGAAATTCGCGATGTTGTAAAAAAGCAATTGCTGAGTGCGGAGATAATGTAAATATGGGGAACGTTATGAAACATGTTATGCCACATACTAAAGGCCGTGCAGATGGTAAATTAGTAAATACCATCGTAAAAAGAATTACTAGGTTAATATTCTGGTAAAATTCTATAGAAATTTGTTGACAAGAATTTTCTCACTATGGTAATATGTACTCAAGAAAATAATTAGTCAATGAAGACTCCACTGGATAGGTATGCAATTTGTATATCTATATTGTTGGAGTCTTTTTTATAGTTTAGGAGGAACAAATATGGCTACAAAAGAATTATTGTATTACATTCCTGCAGGTCAATATGGTAAAGAAGGTGTTTTATCTCTATTAGAACAACATCCAGAAATTAAATTCGTATCTTTAGTAGGTATCGACTTAGCTGGTAATGATACAGATGAAAAAAATCCCAATGGCTGCATTCTTTGATGATTATGAAGCATTCTTTGAAGGCCGTGCTGTTCAAACTGATGGTTCCTCTGTAGTATTGACAAATATCGCTACATTGAACAATGCTCGTGTTGATATGTGGGGCGACCCAAGTGTAAACTGGTTTGTTGATTACAACTACGAAAACATTGATGAAGCAACAGGTTTGCCAACTGGTACACTTCGTATTCCTGCATTCTTGATGCATAATTACCGCTATGTAGATTCTCGTTCTATTTTGAAACGCAGCTGTGACTATGTTCGTGCAGAATTGTTATCCTTGATCAAAGAAAAAGGTTTACCTGGTATGCCTCATGTGAAAGCTGATGATGTGGTAGATATTGTTTTCACATCTGCTACTGAATTAGAATTCTGGGTAAAAACACGCTTCTAAAACAGTTACTAAAAAAGAATTGTCCGTTTCTCAACGTTTGCAAGAACAATACTGGCAACGCACACGGCACTGTTCGTACTGCATTAGAACAAGCCGTAGAACGTCTTGATAAATACGGTATGGAAGCTGAAATGGGCCATAAAGAAGTTGGTGGTGTAAAAGCTAAACTTGATGAAGATGGTCATGAATCCGTTGTATTGGAACAATTGGAAATCGACTGAAATTCTCTGGTAACCCATTACAAACAGCAGATAACGAATTACAAGCTCGTATTATCGTTCGTGAAGTATTCCGTGAAAATGGTCTTGATGTAACATTCAATGCAAAACCAATTATCGGTGTTGCTGGTTCTGGTGAACATACTCACTTTGGCGTAATGGCAAAATTAAAATCTGGCAAACTTGTTAACTTGTTCAGCCCAGAAGATATGAAAAAGAATCTGCTAGCTCATTGGGTATTGGTGCAATCATGGGTCTATTGAAACACTATGAAGCTATTAACCCATTCATCAGCTCTACAACAGATTCCTTGAATCGTTTGAAACCTGGATTCGAAGCTCCAGTTTGTATCGTAACTTCCTTTAGGTAATGATCCTTCTGAACCTAGCCGTAACCGTACAATCCTTTGCGGTTTGATTCGCGATATCGATAATCCAATGGCTACACGTTATGAATTGCGTTCTCCAAACCCTTATACAAATACATACACTGCATTAGCATTGATTTTCATCTCTGCATTTGATGGTATGAAATATGCCATTACAAGTGGTAAAACTCAAGCTCAATTGGAAGCAGAACTTTCCAAAGAAGCTGGTCAAGAGGCAGATTACTTACCTAAAGAACGTGCATTCCGTTCTGAAAAAGATGTATTCGAAGACTACACTCAAGAAGAACGTAATCAAATGTTCGGCGTAGCTCCTGCAACTGTATGGGAAAACATTAAAGGTTATAAAATAATCCTGAACTCGTAAATACATTGGCACAAGGTGATGCATTTGCTCATGACTTAATGGATTCTTTCATTGCATCCATCTTGAAACGTTGGAAACTCGTATTGGCGCATCGTATCATTCCTGATAATATGGATACAGTACGTAAAATGGTTTCCATTCACACAGATAGTCGCAATAGCATTGATGACAAACGCTTTGCAGAAGTTAATGACTTACGTTTCTATCTTGCAAAAGATAGCGACGATCGCAAATCCTTATTCACACGTATTGTAGAAGCTTTTTACAATCTGAAGATTATGATACTGCATCTGCATTACAAATCGAAATGAATGACAAAATGGAAGAATTAGAAGCTAAATACGCCAATTACAGCAAAAACATTTTCTAATCCTTTGATATGAAAGGTCCTACCGAAAATCGGTAGGACCTTTTGAGTATTATAGAATCATAAATAATTATATTATTCATCGTGACCAATATATTTTTTACCAATACTAAACTACATACGAGCACAAAAATAGAGATAGCCCATATGAGGATGTCAAAGGCTGTATCATGGGCAACAATTACTGATCGAACAATGGCCGTAATACCAATATATAGGAAAAAAGTCTAAAGGAAAGTGAAAGTTATTTTTAAAGTACTTTACAATTAACGCAATAAACTCGAAATAGAGGAAGAAGGTAATTAATTCTTCAATAAGATTGTAATATGTGCTTTCATCATTAATATTGGCCCATGTAATAACACCCTAAATTAATTAGTGAATTAACTAAAGCGATACACAGGGCTATACCAACGCCGAGGAGGGCGATATTTTTTATAGTTAACAATAGTTTTGAAAAATTTAATCCACATACATAACTCCCATGAATAGAAAAAGGCCGTACGATGTACGACCTAATAAGTAGGCAACATATATATCAGCTTTAATTGCTTCTAATGCTGCGTCAAAATTAACAGCTTGAGTTACTTCAGGAACATATTCAACATATGTTACTTTGTTATCTTTATTGATAACTACAACACCACGGGATAATAGACGTAATTTTTCGATTAAGAAAACCATAGTTTGTACCGAAAGAAGCATCTTTGTGGTCAGATAATGTTTCTACTTTATCCACGCCTGCAGCACCGCACCAACGTTTTTGAGCAAATGGAAGGTCCATAGAAATTGTCAATACTACAACATCATCAGATAAACCTGTTGCATCTTGGTTGAACCAACGAGTTTGTGCATCACATACGCCAGTATCAAGAGAAGGTACTACGGAAATTACCTTTACTTTACCTTCATAATCTTTCAAAGTTTTAGGTTGTAAATCATTAGATAATACTGTGAAATCAGGTGCTTGTTGACCTACTTTAATTTCTGGGCCTACCAATGTAATAGGTTACCTGCAAATGTTACAACACCAGTACGTTTTTCCATGTTTCATTCCTCCTAAGAGCTTATATACTAAATAGATTAAACAATGTTTCTATGGTTAGTATACCATTTCTATCCATTTTAGTAAACTAATTTTTTTCGATATAGTTTGTTATTAATTTTGGATATAGTTCAGTTTAATGTTTTAGGTAGAAGAATTATGTAGTAAATGGTACGATAGAAAGAAAAACAGGAGGTAGTCGATGAATCCATATGCAATTTTCAAGGAATTTTTTCGTCGTGAAGGTATATATTATCTCATCGGATTAACTATGCTAATCGCAATCGATGTAGCTTTTTTAATCGTACCACAATTAATTGGTAGTGCCATCGATACATTGAGTCATAATAAAGAGGGCTTAACCCTTTATATATTTTATTTCATTGGTTTATTAATCATTATTACTGTATTGAAAGTTATATCACGTAGAACATTATTAGGATCTATCCGACGCATGGAGTATTTATTCCGCCAAAATTATGTGCTCGTGCTTTAGAAATTCCTACTACATATTATGATGTTAACGGACCTGGTAAGGTAATGGCTTTAATGACAAATGATGTTACATCATTACGCGTTGCCCTAGGTTTAGGTGTTATGATCGTTGTTGATATTATTTTATATTCTATATTGGGCTCTATCATATTAATTCAAAAAATAGATTTTATGTTAGCCTTAAAGATTATGACACCGATTATTTTTATTTTAGGTTCAATTTTTACACTAGGTCGGCGCTTACGAAAGAAACAACGTCAGGCTCAAACCACATATAGTGACATGACAGAATTTGGGCAAGAACTATTCCAGGGCATGGATGTTATTCGAGCTTTTAATAAAGAATCGATTATAGGAGGATTATTTAATCGTATTAACAAGAAAAATTATTCCGATAATATGAGTGTAGCTATTCTTGATGCTATTTTATCGCCTCTAACTATGATTGCGCCATTTATATGTATCAGTATTAGTATGTATATATGTGGTACTTAGCCGTAGAAGGCCTTATGACTGTCGGTGAATTCGTTACAATTAATGCTTTTATTATGCTTATTATAGGCCCATTGATTTCTTTTAGGTTCATTAGTAGCCATAGTTCAAAAAGGGGGATGGCCTCCTTGATCGAATTATTGATTTTATGAGTCTACCTGCAGAATGTAATGACACTGATGGTAAACAACTTGGTTTGAAGCGATATTGATATAAAATATTTAAATTTTATCTATGATGAATCTAAATCACCTGCATTACGTCAAATTAATATTACCTTAAAAACAAGGAGAGTTTGTAGGTATAGTGGGTAAGCCTGGCTCTGGTAAAAGTACACTCTTCAAATTGTTATTAGGGCTTCAAAAGCACCATCAAAGACTATTTATATTAATAATCAAGATATTACGACACTGCCCATTGGTACCGTTAGAAATTCGATTTCTTATGTACCAACCCAGTCATATCTACTAAGTTCAACAATTGCTGACAACATTAGCTTCGGTTATGAAAATAAAAATCATATTACCGTTGCTGAAGCGGCCAAAAAGCTCAATTATATCGTGACTTAGGAAAGGATTTGAGAATCCATTAAGCGTATTAGCAGAGTGAAGGGCGCGATTTATCAGGTGGTCAAAAACAGCGCATCAATATTGCACGTGGATTTTAAAAAATGCACCTTACTTATTATTAGATAATTGCTTCTCTGCTTTAGATGCCATAACTGTAGATAAAATGTTACAAGTATTGCAATCTACAAAGGATAAAACCATTTTATGTATATCTCAACGACTAGAGGTAATCAAGCATGCGGATCATATCATTGTATTTGATGAAGGTAGAATTTGAAGTTGGAACACATGATGAGTTAATGTGTAAAAACGGTTTATATTATCGGATGTATACAGCTCAAAATAAAGGAGGCCCAATAATGAAACTAAAGTATAATGATTGGCGCCTATTTACATATTTAACAAAATATATTAGGCCTTATTTATGGCTACCATTTTGGCTAGTATAGCCCTTTATTAGTAATCTATTATGCTCGTTTATACGTCCATATCTTTCTAAACAAGCTATCGATTTAGGCTTTGCTATGAAAGATTTGAATACTATTCAGCATTATGCTGGACTATATGCATTAACTATAGTTGGCAGCATTGTCTTTATTCTCTTACAAAACTATTTATTATCTACATTTGGGCAGAAAAATATTTTTCATATACGCAGTACGGTATTTGAAAAAATTCTTCATAAATCAGCCGAAGATTTTCAGTCTTTGCCTATAGGTAATTGGGTGACCCTGTATTACCAATGACGTAGAATCATTGCGTACATTATATACAGATGTATTGCTAAAACTCATAAGCAGTGCATTGATGATTTTGGGCATATTAGCTTTTTATGTATGCTATTAATGTGCCCTTAGCAATTGTTATGACCTTGTTGATTCCTATAATGGGGTTTATTATCTGGGTGTATCAAAAATTTTCCAGAAAAGCTTTTAGACAAGTTCGTTCTTCTGTAGCAACATCTAATTCGAGCATCAAAGAATTGTTGAATTACATATTAATTGTAAAAACTTATTTAGGTGAAAGAAGTATTGAACAACGGTACGATTCTGTTAATCGTGAGTTTTTAAAAGCCGGTATATTTGAGGTTACAACATTTTCTATTTTTAGACCTCTCGTAGATGGTTTGTTCTTTGTAGCACTTATTGTTATTTTTACAATGACAAATCTATTAGAATCCGTAGCAGATGCAGGCACGGTATTTGCATTTATACAATATATGGATCGATTCTTTCAACCTATGAAAGAAATTGCTGATAAATATAATTCCTTGCAAAGTGCATTGGCCGGTGCAGAACGATTGATTCCTATTTTGGATGAACCAAAGCGCGAGTTGATAACAACTGTTCCCAATGAATTTAAAACGATTGATACTATTGAATTAAAAGATGTATTACTCCTATGATAACAGTGATGTATATGCTTTGAATAACATTTCTTTTACAGTAAAAAAAGGGAGTATCTTGGTATTGTAGGACTATCTGGTAGTGGAAAATCAACATTACTTTCATTATTGATGGGCATATTGCGCCCTACAAAGGCAACATTTATATTAATGGTCATGATATTAGCTAATATGATTCTTCAATGATTAGAAATATTATGGGCTATGTATTTCAAAAATGCATACTTATTTAAAGGTACGATTCAAGATAATCTTAATTTATATGATTCTTCTATCTCTATGGACACTATTATAGACGCTACTAAAAGGTCAAATTACACGATATGATTGAATCTTTGCCAGATGGATATCAAACATCAGTAGGATATTTGGGATCGCTATTATCAGATGGCCAAAAAGCAATTATTAGCCTTTGCAAGAACGTTGATTTTAAATAGACCGATTTTATTGCTTGATGAAGCAACGGCAAATATCGATAGTCATACGGAATCACAAATTCAAGAAAGTATTGAAACTATACGTGGTGAAAAAACAATTATAAATGTAGCACATCGTTTATCAACTGTACAAAAAGCAAATAGAATTCTAGTTCTTTCTTATGGTAAGATTGTGGAAGATGGAACATTTGATGAGCTTATGCAACATAAGGGGGATTTTTACGAGTTATGGAATCACCAAAATAGATTATATTCAATCGAAAGACAATAAGACTATAAAACATATTATTAGTTTACAACAGCGAAAATATCGGCAAAAATTTGGTGAATATACGGTGGAAGGAATTCGTGCTGTAACGGATATAGGGGAAAAAAAGATTTTTGCGCTCTATTTTAATTAGAGAATCAAAGCGAAGTGAATTGGAACCACTAGTGCAAAAGGTTTTACTGTTTTCTTCCGTCTATGTAGTACAAGATCCAATATTTGATAAAATTGAGCACTCTGTAAACGGACAGGGTATACTAGGTATAGCGAAAAATGTGTTAATGATTTGCATTCATTGATAGTAGAGGATGGATTATATGTCGCACTAGATGGTGTACAGGATCCGGGAAACTTAGGTACCATAATTCGTACAGCGGTGGCTGCTGGTGCAAAAGGTATATTCTTGTTAAAAGGAACCGTAGATCCTTATAACGAAAAAATGCGTACGTAGTACGATGAGTGCGCTTTGTAATATTCCGATTTTTGAAGATGTCACATTATCTGAATTTTATGATTTCATAAAGGATAATACGATAAAAACCTATGTTACCTCACTAGAAAATGCAAACCTTATCATACCATTTCATATCCTAAACGAACCATGATTATACTCGGTAATGAAGGAAATGGAGTGTCTAGAGAAATTATTGAAATGTGTGATCAGGCTATTACAATTCCCATGTATGGTGATATAGAATCTTTAAACGTATCAATTGCGGCCGCCCTATGTATGTATAAAGTAAGAGAACAAATTTAATATATTATAACGATACCCTGTCATCGATTATTTTTGATGACAGGGTATATAATTTTCTATAGTAGTATAAAATATGATTATCTATGATAGAAGGGTATATAAATTATGTGAAAACGATATAAAAAGTCCGTTTCAGTATACAAGTATTGATATTTTGTATTGATTTTATATACCTGTATTTGTTAAAATAACATATATCTTTTCTGGGTGAACATTGTTTTCCCGTTTTTACGAATAAAGAGGCACGCATATGTCAAAATTAATTATAAATGCTGATGATTTTGGCCTTCATTCAGCTATAAATGAAGCGTATTATCGTAGGGCATACTAAAGGTGCTATTACAAGCACATCTATATTGGCAAGTGGTGCTGCTTTTTAATGAAGCAGTAGATATGGCAAAGGAATATCCAAAGGTATAGGTATTCACATAGCTTTGGTGGGAGGAATATCCCCTGATTTTGATCCTAGTGAAATTCCTAGTCTTGTAACAAACGAAGGTGTTTTTGTTGATAATTATATAGAGTTTATGAAGCGCATATATAGTGGCTCTATTAATTATGATGAAGTGAGAACAGAGATTATAAAGCAAGTTTCTAAGATTATGGAATCTGGTGTAAACGTAACTCATATTGATGGACACCAACACATGCATGTATTACCTAGTATTCTACCTATAGTTTTAGAACAGGCTATGCGATATAAAATTAAAGCTTATACGGGTGCCAAATGAAAAATAACATTTTTAATGGCGCATAATCCTGTTCGTATTATGGGGAAATGTGGTTTGAGCACCGTGGCTGCTCAAGCATTGCCTAGCATTCGCGACAAGGGAATTTACTTTACACAATACTTCTGGGGGTATGGTTAATGGTGGTGCTTTAGGAGAAACAGAATTATTATCGATTTTAAAACAAGTTAGCTCTTTATCTGGTGTCCATGAAATTATGACGCATCCAGGCATTAGTGATGAAATTTTAAGAAATCAATATAATTGGGGTTATCATTGGCAAGATGAATTATCTGCTATGACATCCGATAATGTACGTAGATATATTTCACAACATAATATAGAACTCATTAATTATGGGGGATTTGTTATGAGTAAGATGATGAGACGCGGCATATTTATGTTTGTCCTACTTTTTGCCGTATCTTTAGGAATCATTTATTATACTATCGATTTAGAAGCCCTAAAAAACAATAACAACTTTTAATGGTGAATCTTTTGTTGCTTGCCATTATTGCACTTGCTTTAGGGATGTATTTTGATGGATTAAGATTGCAGCGCCTTGTTAAAATTGGTGGTTATCATTTATCAATAAAAGCTGTACTTCGGGTTATATTTAGCAACTATTTTATGGCTATGCTCACACCAGGTGCCAGTGGTGGAGCTGGCTCAAGTACTCGTATTAAGAAGCTATGATGTCCCGATAAGTAAGGGAACCCAATCGTATTGATACGTACGGTTTTTTCAATCATGTTTTTAGTCATCATGTTACCGATTGTGTTTTTTATATGACTCCATAGAAATACCATATATTTCAAGAGATATGTTATTACTATTTTCCTTCTTGGCCGTCATGGTCACCTTATTAGGAACATATCTTTTTTACAAACGGTATATATGAGGAAATTCGTATATAATCTAGCACAACGTTTTAAGGCACATAAGACCAAAGATTGGTTGGCGAAATTAGAAACATTAAATCAAGGGCTTGCATTATTGTATAAAAACCTACTCAATCCTTTATTGTATTTATCGAATCAGGATTAAGTTTATTATGCTTATACTGTATAGCACCGGCATTGATGTTTGCTTTTACTAATGATGTACCAATTATTACGATATTAGATAGAATGATATTGTTGAATTTAATACTTTATTTTGCACCCACTCCAGGGGAACAGGTATTGCTGAAGGATTATTCATTTTACTTTTTGCACCATTCGTACCGAGTGGCACTGTAGGTATTATAGCTGTGGCGTGGCGTGTGATGGCAGAATATGTGCCATTTTTTATAGGTATGTATGCAGTATTAACTTTATATGGACGTCAGTTTGTTGCTCAGGAAACATCTAATTAATGTAAGGAGAATTAGTATGACAAAAACCGAAAAGGACAAATTTTATTTAGTTCAAGAAGATATTTTACCAGAAGCAATTAAGAAAACTATTAAAGTAAAAGAGATTTTGAAACTAGGGTGAAGTAAAACCATAAATGAAGCTGTTGAGAAAATGGATTTTAAGTCGATCTGCTTATTATAAATATAAAGATTATGTATTTCCATTTTTTGAGATTGCTCAAGGAAAAATTGTTAGCATTACCGTTTCAATGTCCAATGAATCAGGTATGTTATCAATGTTTTAAAAGCAATAGCCGATAAAACGGAAGTATCTTGACCATAAATCAAGATATTCCATTACAGGGTATTGCTAATAGTAGTATTTCTTTCGAAACCAAAAACTTGCAAGGTTCCTTAGAGGAATTATTACATGATATTCGCAATATGAAAGGAATTATTAAAGTAGAAATTTTAGGTCAAGCATAATATAAATATTATATTGATCAGTCAGAAGAGAGTAGGACCATTATGAAGACCGTTAAAATAGCCTTATTAGATTTGGTACTGTTTCCCAAGGAACATTTAATTTATTACAAGATAATGTCGATTTGATTACTAACAGAAGCGGTGTAACTATCGAGATTTCAAAAATATTTGTTCGCAACCCAGATAAATACACAAATATTACACTACCAAGCACTGCACAATACGTGACTAACATTGATGATGTGCTTAATGATGAATCGATTGCTATTGTCGTTGAATTAATGGGGGCACAACATTTGCGAAAGATTGTGTTGAAGCAGCTTTAAACATGGAAAAAGTTGTTACAGCTAATAAGGATTTATTAGCAGAAGCAGGCCCATATTTATTTGACTTAGCGTATAAAAACCACGTAGATTTACGTTTTGAAGCATCTGTATTAGGTGGCATTCCAATTATTCGAACATTATATGATTCCCTTGGCGGTAATCGCATTACTGAACTTGTTGGTATCATGAATGGTACAACAAACTTTATTTTATCTAAAATGACAGATGAAGGATTAAGCTACGGGGATGTATTAAAAGAGGCTCAAGATTTAGGCTATGCAGAAGCTGATCCAACTGCCGATGTAGAAGGATTAGATGCAGCTCGTAAACTTGCTATTTTGGCATCCATTAGCTTTAACCGTCGTATATTCTTCGAGGATGTAACTGTAGAAGGTATTACTAAAATTGATACAGAAGATATTTCCTTTGGTAAGGAATTCGGATACAATATTAAACTTATTGGCATTGCAAAAAGAATCGTCAAAGGGTTTATCTCTCAATGTATACCCTGCTTTCGTACCATTAACACACCCACTTGCATCTGTACGCGGCTCGTACAATGCAATTTATATTAAGGGTAATGGCATTGATGATGCCATGTTCACATGGACGTGGCGCCGGTAGTTTACCAACAGGTAGCCCGTTGTTAGCGATATTATGGAAGTTGCTAAAAACGTAGCTTTTTGAATCTACAGGACGTTTTAAACCATTCTACTTTGACCAAAAGAATATTTATTCTCCAGGTAAAATACAATCTAGTTACTACATGCGATTAGCTGTTGATAATAAACTGGCGTTCTTGCAAAAATTGCTACAAAATTAGCAGAGCAAAAATCTCTGTTCTTTCAATTGTTCAACGGAATAAAGATCCTGAAACAGCAGTACTTGCCATTGTGACTTCTAAATGTCCACATTCCTATATTTTAAATTTAATTGATTCTTTTAACAGCTTGCGATCTGTGAAAGAAGTATGTAGTGTAATCAGAATTATGGAAGCGTAATATTATGACAACTATTCGTGTACAAGTGCCTGCTACAAGTGCCAACTGCGGTCCAGGATTTGATTGCCTGGATTAGCATTAAATCTATATAATATTTTTGAATTTACACCTGATGCAAATGCTACATCTTTTTAGCTATACATTTCATGGGTATGGCGCTGATTTATTAAAAAAGAAGATCCTAAAAAATCTTCATCGGAATAGCTATTGAACAAGTATTTGCTAAAGCACAAGAACCAATACAATATGGTCATATAACTTCAGAAACACTGATTCCGCCATCACGTGGCCTTGGTAGTAGTAGTACTGGCTATTGTAGGTGGGTTTTTACTAGCAAATAATCTCGTAAATAAAACCACTTTCAAAAGAAGAGTTACTCATCATTGCCAATCGTATGGAAGGCCATCCAGATAATGTGGCACCAGCCATTTTTGGTAATCTTTGTTGCGCTACAGGTTTGAAAGATAAAGTGTTGAATACAGTAATCCCTGTGCCAGAATCACTTCATTTTGCTGTAGCTGTACCAGAGGTATTAGTTTTTACAGAATATGCACGATCTGTATTACCAAATCATGTGCCTTTTAAAGAGGCTGTTCAAAATGTGAGTCATGCATCGTTATTTGTAACTAGTTTAATTACGAACCAATTGATAATCTTGCGGTTGCCTTGGAGGATAATTCCATGTACCGTATCGAAAACGTTGATTCCACATTGTGATAAGGTATTCTCTGCCGCAAAAGCCGCTGGAGCTTATGGGCAAAACTATCAGTGGATCTGGTTCTACCTTGATTGCATATACAGATAAAGCTCACGTACAAACAGTAGCTGATGCAATGGGGCAAACATTTGATTTCCATGGTATTGAGAACAAGGTATATGTGTTAGAGGCAGATACAACAGGGGCCACAACTATTCAAAATGTGGTATAATAAATCTAGTTAAGGCATAGTCCAAAACTTATGTTGGAGGATTCTATGAATAATTTTAAAACAACAATGTTACTAGCCACTTTAATAGTGATACTAGTATTATTAGGCGATGCCTTTTGGCGGGGCTCGAGGAATGATGTTAATGTTCATCATATCTGCAGGCATGTCATTTGTATCGTATTGGTATAGCGATAAGATTGTGTTAGCACAATACAATGCACAGCAAGTTACCGCTCAATCAAACCCTAAATTATATGGTATGGTTGAACAATTAGCTAAAGAATGGTAAACTACCGATGCCAAAGGTTTATATCATCCCTACGGACGTACCAAATGCATTTGCAACTGGTCGTAATCCAGAACATGCTGCCGTAGCAGTAACAGCAGGGATTCAACGCTTGTTAACGGATGATGAATTAGCTGGCGTATGTTTTAGGTCACGAGTTAACACATGTTAAAATCGTGATACTTTAATCTAGTACCATTGCAGCAATTATAGGTGGTGCTATATCCACTATTGCGCAGTTTGGTATGTTCTTTGGTGGTCCGCTCTGATGACCGCGATGATAATGTCAATCCACTTGCATTGATTGGTATGGTTATTTTGGCACCTTTAGCAGCTGCTATTATCCAAATGAGTATTTCCCGTACCCGTGAATATTTAGCGGATGAGGGGGGGCTATGTTAAGCAAAAATCCATTAGGACTTGCATCTGCATTGGCCAAAATAGAAGAATATTCTAAATATGGAACATTACCTAATGCTAATAATGCTACAGCTCATATGTTTATAATTAATCCTATGATGGGATTGGTGCTAGTTTATCTAATCTTTTAGCACACATCCAAGCACAAAGGACCGTATTGCTAGATTAAAAAACTATCTCTAAATCCACATTATAGATTTTAATAAAAGGGAGGTTTAAAGATGGAAGAAACTTTAGTTCTCATTAAACCAGATGGTGTAAAACGTCAAATCTGTGGTGAAATTCTTACACGTTATGAACGTAAAGGCTTAATTATTAAAGCTATGAAATTACTTCAAACACCAAAAAGAATTAGCAGAAGAACATTATGCAGAGCATAAAGATAAGCCATTCTTTGGTGAATTAGTTGACTTTATTACGTCTGGACCTGTACTAGCTTTTGTACTAGCAGGTAAAAATGCTGTTACTTTGTACGTACTATCAATGGTGCAACTAATCCTGTAGATGCCACACCTGGTAGTATTCGTGGTGACTATGCTTAACTATGGATTCTAATGTTGTACATGCATCTGATTCAGTAGATTCAGCAACACGTATGAAATTCATTTATGGTTCCCAGAATATAAATAACATATAATCAGGAGGTGCGGCTATGGGTAGTAGTGTTTATACAAAAACAGGTGATCAAGGTACAACAGGTCTTTATACGGGTGAACGTGTAAAGAAATCTTCTTCGTGTTGAAGCCTATGGTACGATTGATGAGCCCAAGCCTTCTTGGGATTAGCTAGAGCTTATGCAAAGAACGTAAGAGTACAAGCTGAGTTACTCGATATAGAACGTTCTTTATGGACCTTAATGGCTGATATTGCTAGCTTGAATCAAGCTCCTCAAATTACTGATCAGCAAGTAAAACATTTAGAAAAAGTTATCGACCGCTTTGATGCAAAATTAGAACCACTTGCAGAATTTATTCTACCTGGTGAGAATAAATCTTCTGCCTACTTACATGTATCTAGAACAGTTGCTCGTCGTGCAGAACGTGATTTATGGCGTGTATTAGACGATGGTGAAAGCGTAAATGAATCTAATTTGCGATACTTAAATCGACTATCTGATTTATGCTTCATATTAAGTCGTGTAGAAGAAGAAATCGGAGAAGAATAAACAAAAAAGCTATGTCTTCACATAGCTTTTTTTCTTTATTAAGATTGTGTAATTTCTTGATTCAATACATCATGTGGACTTGGATAGAAAAAAAAGAAGATATGAGGAATTTGATATCTAAATTTTTCACGCAATAAATCTGCTAATGTTGTCTCAAAATTTATAATTTTAGATGCATCAAAAGAAAAATCCTCTACTAATACAAACATTTGGGGTTCTACAATAGGTGCATTAGGAGGTAATTCAGAAGGGTCTAGCGGTACATTAACAACAACACGACATGTACCAATATATCCACCTTGACCATCTTCAATAGCTACACGATAGGTATTTTCCCAAAGGGTAGACATCATTTTAATTTCATATTCATAATTTCCATAGTGTATCTCCTTTTGTTATACTAATAATGATACAGAAATTATATATACTTGTATAGGTGGTTTATGAAATCTACAATTATTACTATGCTCCGGAGGAGCTCGTAGTGGAAAAAGTGAATTTGCAGAACAATTAGCCTTATCCTTAAAAGGGCGAAAGGCATATGTTGCTACAGGGCAAGCTTTTTGATGACGAAATGAAAGATCGCATCAAAAAGCATCAATTGCGCCGTGGTAAAGAGTGGATTACTTTTTGAAATTCCACTACACTTACAAAAAAATTGGGAACAAATTAAGAATGTTAGTGATGTCATCTTAATAGATTGTCTTACTATGTTTACATCAAATCACGTCTTTGCTCATGGGGATATCAATTCGCAAAGATGCTAATCGTATTGAATCTATTATTTTAAAAGAATTGCGATTATTATTACAGGAAATTAATAACAGTAATAATAAAACTGTTATTTTTGTGACCAATGAAATCGGATTAGGTATTGTACCAGAAAATAAATTGGCAAGATATTTTCGCGATATAACTGGTCGTGTAAATCGAGAGGTTGCTAGTGCTGCTAATAAAATGTATTTAACAATTAGTGGGGTAACCATAGAATTAAAATCTCAGGAGGTTCATATAAATGGCTAAAAAAATCATGTTCCAAGGAACGAGCTCTAATGTAGGCAAAAGTATTTTATGTACTGCATTATGCCGTATTCTTTATCGAATGGGCTATAAAACTGTGCCATTTAAAGCGCAAAATATGGCTTTAAACTCCTATGTAACCAAATGGGGGATGAAATTGGACGAGCACAAGTTGCCCAAGCTGAAGCAGCTGGTATTGATCCTATTGTACAGATGAACCCTGTATTGCTTAAACCTACAGGAAATCAGTCATCTCAAGTCGTATTAATGGGCAAACCAGTTGGTGTCTATAGTGCTAAAGAATATCATACTCATTACTCCTTAACAGCTCTTGATAAGGTCAAAGAATCTCTTGCCTTTCTCGATGAAAATTTTTGAAATGATTGTCATCGAAGGGGCTGCTGGTAGTCCTGCTGAGGTTAATTTAAAAGCTAATGATATCGTAAATATGCGTATTGCTAAAAATGACACAAGCTCCTGTATTTCTCATTGCGGATATAGATAGAGGTGGTGCTATTGCTTCTATTGTGGGTACATTAGAATTACTCGAACCGGAAGAACGCGATCTAATAAAGGGATTGTAATTAATAAATTCCGTGGCGATATTAAATTACTAGAACCAGCATTGACTTTCATCGAAGAAAAAACAGGTAAAAAAGTGGTTGGTGTTATTCCTGCCATTGAAAATCTTGATATTGATGAAGAAGATTCTGTAGCTTTGGAAAATAAAAAGAATGTAGGTTCTAAAGACATTCAAATTGTTGTTATCCAAACTCCTAAAATCTCTAATTTTACAGATTTTGATGCGTTGAACTATGAACCAGATGTTTCCGTTCGTTTTGTCGGTCCTGGAGATGTTATTGGTACGCCTGATTTGATTATTTTACCAGGTTCTAAAAATACATTGGCTGACTTAACATATTTAAAAAAACTCGGTTTAGCTGATGAGATTAAAGAACTGGCGGAAAAGGAACTCCTGTAATCGGTATTTGCGGTGGTAACCAAATGCTTGGTACTGCTATATATGATCCGCATCATATGGAAGGCGATATCGAGGAGAGTGAAGGCCTCGGCTTAGTTAACTCTACTACAACCATGAAGGATCAAAAAACGACACATCAAGTCACATTTGATGTTGAGAATTTACATTTCCTTAACGGTACATTTTCTGGTAGTGAACTTGTAGGCTATGAAATTCATATGGGGATACAACACCAAATGATAATATACCAAAAACGTTGTTTCACGATTACTAAACGTAGCGAAACTCCTATAACGGTCGTAGATGGGTTTATCGATGGTCGTCATCAAGTTATGGGTACCTACATTCATGGTGTTTTTGATAATGATGAATTCCGTCGTTTTATTATAAATCAATTGCGTTTACGTAAAGGATTAGACGAAACACCTGTTGTATTCCATTATTTCGAACATAAAACAATGCGTATAATCGTTTAGCAGATATCGTAGAAGAACATTTAGATATGGATTACATTATGACTCTATTAAAGGATAATGGGTGATATGAATGGATTTAAACATTCTCTTAGAGTGGTTTAAACACTACAACTATGTATGTATTCCAATTTTGGCATTTATTATTGATACGATTATTGGGGATCCCAATAGTAATTTCATCCTGTTGCTCTAATCGGTCGTGTCATATCATTTTATGAGGCTGTATTTTATAAAGATACAGACAATGATACAAAAAAACTTTGGTATGGTGGTATTACGGTTGGCTTTATATTGTTAACCGTTTACATCATAGCCTCATTATTCTTTGGATTGGTAGTCTTATCAATGAATGGGTAGAATATGCCATTCAAGTACTGATTGTATATATCACAATTTCGCCTCGTTCACTAGGCGCAGCTGGATTTGAAATTAATCGATTGCTGAAACAATGTCGCATCGATGATGCCAGACACCGCGTTTCATGGATTGTAGGCCGCGATACAGATGATCTTGATGAAAGTGAAATTACTGGGCCACAGTAGAAACAATAGCTGAAAATACTATTGATGGCATTGTTTCACCACTATTTTTCTTTATATTAGGTGGCCCAATAGGGGCTATATTATATCGTACAGCTAATACTATGGATTCCATGTTGGGATATAAAAACCAGAAATATATGTTCTTTGGCCGTGTAGCTGCGCGTTTAGATGATATATTAAATTGGATTCCAGCACGACTAACATTTCTTTTATTAGTTATTTCCGCCTTTATATTACGATTTGATGGCAAAGCCGCATTTCGTATCGGTTCGCGATGCCTATAAACATCCTAGCCTAATGGGGCTATGCAGAAGCACCTGTGGCGGGTGCATTGCACATTCGCCTAGGCGGTTATAACCAATACTTTAAAAGATGACATTTCGTGAGTATATGGGTGATGCATTAGAAACACTTAATCGATTACATATTACTCGATGTGTATATATGATGTATATGTCATCAATACTTATGATAATCATCACCACCATAGTCGCTTATCAATTTATGGAGTAATACATAGATGACACCTTTCTTTATAGCCTTACAATTTCTAACTAGACTAAAAATCGTAAATCAAACAGAATGGTCCATGGAAGATTTTTGGTAAGTCTGTTGCTACATTTCCTTTTTGTAGGATTGATCATCGGTATATTTTTAACCCTAATTTATTTTATATTCTCTCAATTTTTTATCACCTATGCCATTAATGCTTATTATCGTTATCAGTGAAGTTTTTGTTCACCGGTGGCTTACATGCTGATGGATTAATGGATACAAGTGATGGACTTTTTTCTGGCCGTGAAAGAGAGAAAAACTAGAAATAATGAAGGATAGCCGTTGGTTCCTTTGGGGTTGTAGCTTTTGTATTTATCACATTGTTAAAATGGCAACTGTTAACTGCAATTCCTATACCTGAATTTATACCTATTATACTTGTAATGATGCCTCTCATGAGTAGATACACATTGATTTTAAGTATTCGCTCTTATCCATATGCTCGAAAAATCGGGTATGGGCAGGCCTTTGCAGTATATGCACCAAAACATGTCATTACATGGAGCACGATTTCTACTTTCTGTATGCCTATTATTATTTGTTTACTTTTATCATTACTATATGCAATCGCTTTAGGTATAACAAGTATACTTTCGATTCCATTTATACCATATAGTATAGCTCTCTTTGGTTTAGCATATGCTTTGGTTGGTTTAATGGAAATTAATATTTTCTCAATGATCGTGAGCTATATCATTAATCGTATTATCAATCATTATATTGTTAAACAACTTGGTGGGAACTACTGGTGATACATATGGCTTCGTTGTTGAAGTAACAGAGGTCTTGTTGTTATTAGTATATATAATTACGTTGACATTATTATCTTCTGTTGTGAAAGCTCCTATTCTTTAATCATTTAATTATACATAGATTTTTTATTGTGTAAGGAGGATTTAGTGACTTATTATGTTCGTGCACCAGGCACTTGTGGGGAATTTATCCAAGGGGCCATTGATGGACAATCATTTCTTGTGACATGTCCAATCAACCGCTATTCCTATGCACTGAGCCAGGTAACACATCCATTGCCACACTATTATTGCTCCTTACAACCTAAGTCTAGTCAAGCTCACGCAACTTAGTAAAGGATATTTTACATTACCCCAGCCGTGACAATACTGCTATCTATATAAGATCAGATATTCTTCAAGGAAAAGGAATGGCATCTAGCTCTGCGGATATAGCAGTAGCCGCAATGGCCACTGCTTTATCATGTAATAGAGCATTAACACCAAAAGAGCTAGAAACCATCTGTTTATCAGTAGAGCCGACGGATGCTGCTTTTTATCCTGTATTACACAATTTGATTTATAAATGGGTCCATCTGTAATTTTTTAGGAACGTGTCCGCCTTTTAAAATACTCATATTTGATGAAGGTGGTACTATTGATACCATCTCTTTAATCAACAAAAAGATTTTATCCCATAAAATACAAGGAGAAAGAACCTATCATTAGAGAATCACCAGAGCTCTTCAAAAAAGGTCTAGAACACATGATATTGCGTTGATAGGACAGGCCGCTACATTGAGTGCCTTTTGCTAATCAACGTATTTTTATATAAACCAAATTTATATGAATTTCATGACATTGGTAATTTTCATAGCGTTGGTACAATCATTGCTCACAGTGGTACAATAATGGGACTATTATTTCCAAGTGATTATACGGCTATCGATGAATGTAAGCGATATATCGAAAAAAAATTACCTACCTTACAATATATTGATATTGTGGAAACAACAAATGAAGGACTAACATATATAAAACGTTAAAGGAGGATCTCCTATGCCAGATACACATGGCGGAAATATCTTTAAATTTTCTCATGACCACAAAATAAATCTATCTGAAGTAACTGATTTTAGTGCCAATATTAATCTATTAGGACCTAGTCCAAAAGGCTTAGAAGCACTAAACGAACGGTTGCGATATATATCTCATTATCCAGATGTTACAAATGATGATGTTATGAATACTATTGTCGATGGTATATGGTATAGAAAAGATTCTATACTTTTGGTAACGGAGCTGCAGAGCTTCATCTATGCAGTTGGACGATTATCTGGATTTACAGGGTTTTGTTCCTGCGCCTGGTTTCTCTGAATACCAAGCCTCTATGGATGCCGCGAACATACCGGTAAGGGAAATTTTTTATCGTCAGCGACAAAATGATGATGGAAAATCTCATATTTTGAAGTACCTTATTTAGCATTACAAACATTTGCCGCTGAATTAAAAGGTCAAGATGGACGCATTATCGTATTTTAGGTAACCCTAATAATCCAGATGGAACATTGTTGGATAAACAATCAATCAAAGTATTAGCACAAATGTTAAAAAGATGCTAATAGCTTACTTGTTATCGATGAATCATTCATTGATTTTATTGGTGATGAATCATTATGAGACAATATTACCCATGCGTGAACTCATTAATCAATATGACAATGTAATTATCGTACATTCTTTTACAAAATTTTATGCTGTACCTGGACTTCGTATTGGTGCAGTGTTTGCCAATCCTACATTAATACAAGAATTGCGTCAATATATTCCTGCATGGTCTGTAAATACATTGGCACAAGCTTATATTGAATCCGCACTAACCGGATACTAAGTATATTAACGATAGTAAGATGGTATTGGCTAATGAAGCAAAAAGTATATGTATGAATCATTATCTGCTATTAAAGGTTTAGTAGTCTATAAGCCATCTGCAAATTATATCTTAATGGAAATTAATAATCCTGATATTACAGTTACAGATATACAAACTAGATTAGAAAAACATAATCTATTAATTCGTAGCTGTGCTAATTATAAAGGGTTAGGTCCAAAAATGGATGCGGATTGCTATAAAAAGATCATGCACAACGTGGAACTTATTCATTTATTAAGTACCATATTTGAGAAATAGGAACACAACATGAAAACATTATATATTATTAGACATGGCGAAACAGAATGGAATAAGATAGGTCGCTATCAAGGTATAACCGATGTTCCTTTGAATGACAATGGAATAGCACAGGCAAAAGCTTGCGCTAATGCATTGAAGGATGTACATTTTGATCGTATTTTATCAAGTGACCTATCTAGAGCACTCGTAACAGCAGAAACGATTCGTGGTAATCGAAATATCGATATTACAGTAGATTCTCGGTTGCGAGAGATTGATTTTTGGTGATTGGGAAAAAAATTATTGTTCTCAGAAATCGAAGAACGATGCACAGGCCTTATTGATCAAATGTATCGACAACCTGATATTATCAAGCTACCAAATGGAGAAAGCTTTCAAGAAGTACAAAATCGTGCATGGGATGGTCTTTCTTCAGAATTCATAAGCCAAAATGATGATGATGAAACAATTTTAATAACCTGTCATGGTGGGACGATTCGTACACTTTTATGTAAAATGCTTGATATTCCCATTGGTCATTGTTGGAATTTCAGCCAAGGTAATACAACAATTAATCGCGTATTTTACAATGGTATGGGACCATCAGATCATAATATTTTAAACTTATTAAATGATACTGCTCACGTAGATAATTTTAAGAGGGCATGTATAATTGATTCTTTCAAACACTATGAAAGAGGAATTAAGATGCGATTAGATAAACTATTAGCCAATAAAGCCTTTTGGTAGTCGCAAAGAGGTTCACCAAATTATAAGGGATGGACGTGTTACTGTAAATGGTGCTGTTATCCTAAAAAGGACCAATCCATACATATAGATGATGATATCATTGCAGTTGATGGCGTACAAATATCAACAAAACAACAGTATTATATTAAATTTCATAAACCTGCTGGATATATTACGGCTGTAGAAGATCCTACGCATCCTGTAGTGATGGATTTATTACCACCTGAGTTTAAGAAAATGGGTGTATTTCCTGTGGGACGCCTAGATAAAGATACAGAAGGTCTATTATTACTTACAAACGATGGTATTTGGGCGCATTCTATCATTAATGGGCACAAAACATGTACCGAAGGTATACTATGTGGGAATTTAATGGTAAACTCACAAAAGAAGGTATTGAACGTATAGAAACAGGAATAGTATTGGGGATGGAAACCCAATGTAAAACCGGCTAATATAGACGTTCTTTCTGATCGTTCTTTACATATAACCATTGAAGAAGGCAAGTACCATCAAGTTAAACGTATGATTGGGGGCCGCTGGAGGAGAAGTTACCTATTTAAAGAGATTGTCCATAGGTCATATCACATTAGATGGGATTGAAGCTATTAATACATATTCAGAAATAGACGACCAAGATGTAGTAGACTTTAAAAATAGCATGAAAATCTATTCAATATAGGCATTTTATGGTATTATAAAGGTGTACTTTATAGACTAGAGCATGATTATGAACGGATTAAATCAGCTACAAAAGTATATTAAAGAACAAGAATTAACTGGTGTCGTTTTAATTGACCCTATAAATTTACATTATTTTACTGGTTTACAGGTACCACAGGATTTGCTATTGTCACACAAGATAAAGCTTTCATGATTACCGATTTTAGATATACAGAGCAAGCTACAAAACAATGTGAAGGCTATGAGGTTATTCAATATGAAACATCAGTTATGGATACTCTTGTAGATATTTTAATGACAATCACATCCACGATGGTCTCTTTGGTATTGAAGGAAAATATATGCCTGTTGATACATATGAAACCTTATGTGATACTTTAGATGAACGCTTTAATTTTACATCTATCAATTTTGCAAAATTACGTGCTGTAAAACGAGAAGATGAATTAGAATTAATGCGTAAATTGCTTAAAATTGGAGACGATGCATTTGCAGCATTATTACCGCAATTAAAGGTGGGTATGACGGAGAATGACGCGCGTATCATACTCGAATCAGAAATGTTAAACGAGGTTCAGAGAAACCTTCTTTTGCAACAACAACAGCATCCGGCAATCGATTCTAGTATGCCTCATGGTGTGGCTAGTGATAAGATTATAGATGCCGGTGATTTTATCACCTTTGATTTTGGCGCCGTTTATAAAGGGTTTCATTCAGATATGACTCGAACCGTCGTTATGGGCCCCGCATCAGAGCAACAAAAGAATTTGTATAGTATAGTTTTAGAAGCTCAAAAACGAGGTGTTGCAGCAGTTCGTGCAGGAATTACAGGCAAAGAACTTGACGCAGTATGTCGTGACTATATACGAGAACGAGGATATACCAAGGAGTTTAATCATGGTACGGGACATGGTGTGGGTCTAGAAATCCACGAAGAACCAGTGGCCAATGCAAAAGTCCGATACGGTATTTTCCGAAAATATGATCATTTACGGTAGAACCAGGTATTTATCTTTCTGGTGAAATCGGATTGAGAATAGAGGATAGTGTTATTGTTAAAGCTGATGGCTGTGAATTATTAACACATAGTCCAAAAGAGTTAATCGAAATAGGTATTTAGAAGGAGAAGAGTTAGATGATTTCCAGTAATGATTTCCGCCCAGGTGTAACCGTTGAGATCGACGGTAATGTATGGCAAGTAGTTGATTTCCAACACGTTAAACCAGGTAAAGGTGCGTGCATTCGTGCGTACAAAAATGAAAAACTTGCAAACTGGTTCCGTAGTAGAACGTACTTTCAACGCTGGTGAAAAAGTGCCAAAAGCACATGTTGACCGTCGTCGTATGCAATACTTATACGAAGCTGATGGCGCATACACATTCATGGACAACGAAACATATGATCAAGTGGAATTGAATGTTGAACAACTAGGTGATGCTAAAACTTCCTTCTTGAAAACATGGAAGTATCCATCATGTTCTTCCAAGGTATTGTAATCGGTATTGACTTTACCTGTAGCTGTAGAACTTCGCGTAGTTGAAACTGACCCTGGTATCCGTGGCGATACTGCAACAGGTGGTAATAAACCAGCTGTATTGGAAACAGGCTACACTGTAAAAGTACTCTCTTTATCGAAGTAGATGATGTATCTTCGTATTGATACTGTACTGGTCAATACATCGAACGTGCCTAAAACTATTTCATTGATATAGTGGGCCAGATCTTTTAAATGTAATATAGTCCCCCATATATCTTTGTTAAGCTGAGCACTTGTCGTCTATGTCATTATATAGGGACAGGTGCTCTTTTTTTGAAAGAGGCCTATATGACTAAGAAAAATACTGAGTTAGAAACTGGTAAAATTAAAATCGCAGACAATGTATATGCTACTATTATTAGTATGACCGCATTGGATACTAAAGGAATCCATCATATGAGTTCTACCTTTAATGATGGGGTTAATACCTTTTTAGACGTAAAAATGCCCATGAAGGTGTAAAGATTTCCTTTTTAACGATGACGGAGCAATTTCAGTTACATTATATGTGAGTATCTCCTATGGGTATCGCATACCTGATATTGCACTGCGCTTACAAGAGCGGATTAAAACTGCACTCGTCAATTACACAGAAATAGAAGTTGAAACAATTGACATCGTAGTCCAAGATATTATTTTTGATGATTTTACACCTGAACCAATTCAGCGTAACGAATAATAGGAGGGCCTATGAGTCAAGACGATAAATTAAACTATGGCTTAGATACAGCAACAGTAGATATTGCAGATTCCGTCATCATTGATGTTGCTATTAAGCCCTTAAGTACAATTCCTGGTATTCATTCTTTAAGTCCACGCTTATATGATGAAATTGTTGATGGTATAACGAACGCTTTTGGACAAAAAAAATTTACCAGGCATTAATGTAAAGCATAGAAAAGGCTTTATCGAAATTAATGTGTATATCCGTTGTCTATACGGATACAATGTAATAGATATAGCAAAACAATTGCAGTCTGAAATTAAACAAACACTAAAGAATACGCTTGACCTTGATCACGTAAAGGTTGATGTACATATTGAAGGAATTATCAAAGAATAAGGAGACAATATGTCTAAAAGAGAAATAGACGTGAAGCACGTCAATATGCATTCCAAGTCCTATACGCTAATGAATTTTCATACCTCTAACGATGATGTAATTTTCCCAGATGGAGAAATCTCGTTGTCTATGGATATTGCTTTATGCAAACCAAATAATAGATGGTGTGTTATCCCATCTTGAAGAAATCGACACAATACTTGAACCATATTGCACAAAACGGAAATTTGTACTTATGGATAAAGTAGACCGCGCCATTTTACGTCTTGCGATTTGGGAGCTCAACTACAATAGTGAAGATGTATCTCCATCTATTGTTATCAATGAAGCTGTACAATTAGCAAAATCCTTTGGTTCTGATGCATCCTATAAATTAATCAATGCGATTCTAGATGCTTATAATAAGAGTAAATAATGAAACGATATTTTCTAGGAATTGACACAAGCTGTTATACGACGAGCTGTGCCATTATTGATGATGAACTAAATATAGTAGGGAAGCTCGAAAAATATTAGATGTAAAAGCCAGGAATGAAGGGACTTCAACAATCTAATATGGTGTTTCAACATACAAAGGTATTGCCTCGTCTTATCGAAGAATTACCTCAAGTTCCATTATCGGGTATTGGTGTTAGTGCTTTTCCTAGACGCTCTGATGATTCTTATATGCCGGCCTTTCTTGTTGGTCATGGTTTTGCTAGAGCACTAAGTCATAGGGATGCAAGTACCAATGTATGAATTTGCTCATCAAGAAAATCATATTTTAGCAGCCCTAAGAGAAATTGGACATGTCCCTACGGTTCCATTCTATAGCTTACATCTTCTGGTGGTACTACAGAACTTGTTTTAACAGAATATAAAGGTAAGGGGATTTTTTGAAAGCTCTATTATCGGTGGTTCTAAGGATCTACAAGGCGGACAATTTGTCGACCGTGTAGGTGTTGCATTAGGTATTCAATTTCCTTGTGGCAAAGAATTAGAAACTACTTGCTTCACAAACAGATACGTATGATCCGCTACCTTCCTCGGTTAAAGAAGGATGGATTAGCTTTGCTGGTCCTTGTAGTGCTGCACTGCGTAATATCGAAAAAGGTGCGTCACCTGCATCTATGAGTAAGGCATTATTTAGTTGTATAGGAAATTCTCTGGAAAAATTATTAACCTATCATCTCAAACATACACCAGTATCAACATTAATTGCCGTTGGTGGTGTAATGAGTAATTCTATACTACGCAATCGTCTAAATGGTTTTTGTCATAAGAATAACGTAACTGTTCATTTTGCAAATCCTAAATTCTCTGTCGACAATGCTACGGGAAATGCTTATGGGGGCATTTTTAGCAACACAAAAGTAGGTATATCGTGAATGTATTGAGTATTACCCAATTAAATAACTTAATAAAACGAACAATAGATAGAGAGTATCTACTAAAAAATGTCTATGTTAGTGGTACGATAACAAATGCTAAGCGTCATAGTAGTGGTCATGTGTATTTTTCCTTAAAGGATGAGGAATCATCTATAGATGTAACGATGTGGTCTAGTACTGTTCAAAGTAAAGGACTCGCTAATGCATTCAAAATGGATTATTAGTAACAATCAAGGCATCCGTTAATGTCTATAACAAAATGGGCCGTTTAAATCTTATCGCATCGGATATGCAGGTTGGTTCTAAAAGCCCATTACAGCTTGAATTCGATGCTCTGCAAAGAGAATTATCCGCATTGGGCTATTTTGATGATGCTCATAAACAACCAATACCAGTTCTCTCAAGTTGTATCGGTATTGTCACATCCTCTACAGGTGCTGTTTTACACGATATATTACATATTAGTGAACATAGAAATCCGCTTATGCAATTTAAATTATTCTCTGTACCAGTTCAGGGGAACAACAGCGGGTCCAATCATAGCTAAAGGAATTGAAGCTGCAGATAAAGATCCAGATGTTGATGTCATTATCGTCGGTCGCGGCGGCGGTTCAATGGAGGATTTATGGTGCTTTAATGATAGAGTTGTTATCGAAGCTATTTACAATGCATCTACACCTATTATTTCTGCAGTAGGTCATGAAACAGATTATACATTAGCTGATTACGCTGCTGATATGCGTGGTGCTACACCTAGTCATGCCGCAGAAATTGCAGTGCTTCCGTTGACTACACTACAACAGCATTTACAACAAAAACTTGATTATTTACAGTATGTAATGGATCAAACATTACAGCAAAAACGTATTGAATTAAGTACAATTTTTTAATCGTCGCCTCGGGTTTCCTGCATTACAATTACTGCATAAACAAAATTCCTCTTACAATCCTATAAGGAGAAATTACAAACTTTAGCGTCACAACGATGGCAACATGAAAAGCATAAACTTTCACTTATAACACAGGAATTATCACTACAAAATCCAATCCATTTAATGGTGAAAGGGTATTCCAAAATAGAAAAAGAGGGTCATACCATAAGTTCAATTCAAAATATGGCCAAAGGAGATGTATTTAAAATTACATTGCGTGATGGTTCTATAAAAGCAGTTGTAGAGGAGGTATTACAGGATGGCAACATCACTGAAAAGTTATGAAAAAAAAATATAAAGCTCTTGAAGATATCGTTCGTCAACTCGACGATGGTGAATTATCTATGTCAGAGTTGTTAAATCAATATAAAAAGGCTTAACCTTAGTTAAGGAATGTGCAGATATGCTGGATTCTGTGGAAGGTGAAATTCAACAGATTATCGAAGAGGTACGCATCGGAGAGTAATAAGCTATGTTAAAGACATATTTAGAAACTAGCAAACAATCGATTGAACACTGGTTAAGTGCCGTATTACATTCCCTATACCAGAATATAAACGTTTATATGAATCTATGAACTATAGTTTATTACAAGGGGGAAAAACGAATTCCGTCCTATCTTAACCAAGGCTGTTTTTAGATGCAATGAAGGTTGATGCATCATTATATAAAGAGTTCCTATGTGCATTGGAATGTATTCATACATACTCACTGATTCATGATGATTTACCAGCATGGATAATGATGATTATCGCCGAGGCAATTTTAACCAACCATAAAGGTATATGGAGATGGTATGGCCATTCTTGCAGGTGATGGTTTATTGACCTATGCATTTCAACTTTGCACTGAAAATACAACCGCATCAGCTGAGCAAAAAATCAAGGCTATCCAATGTTTTAGCGACCGCAGCTGGTCCTGAAGGCATGGTTGGCGGACAAGCTTTTGATTTACTATCCGAAGGAAAACATATCCCTCTAGAGGAATTAAAAGTTTTTACATAGTGGAAAACAGGTGCTTTATTTAATGCGGCTATTGAGTTAGGGCTCATTTTATCTAATGCTGATCAAGCAAAATATGCCGCCTATATGACATATGCCAATTGTCTTGGTTTGCTATTCCAGATTACAGATGATATTCTTGATGTAACGGGAACCATTGAAGAGTTAGGCAAAACACCTGGTAGTGATATACGACAAAAGATAAATCTACTTATGTTTCATTATTAGGGCTTGATGAGGCACGTAATGAAGCACATATAGTCACACAAAAGGCACATGCTGCTTTAGCAACAATAGAAGATGATACACACATACTAAGTGCTATTATTGATTATTTAATGGATCGTACACATTAAACATTAGAGGGTAAAGTTATATGTACCATATTTTAGAGGAAATTTGTCATAATTATATAGCGCAAGTCGCATTTTGGGCTGGTTTTCAGCACAAGCCATTAAATTCTTATGGCAACTTGTCCGTTATCGTACATTGCGTTTTGAACGTTTAGTAGGTTCCGGAGGATTTCCTAGTTCACATACATCCTTTGTAATTTCTACTACTGCCGCTTTGTACTTTAAAAATAATGGTATTACTGATATATTTGTGGTAGCATTAGTATTTTCTATTGTGGTCATGTATGATGCGTCTGGTGTACGTCGTCAAGCTGGTCGACAAGCACAAATATTAAACCAAATTGTGGAGTATTTTAGTAAACGAAATATTCCTGTTATTTTAAAAGACCGAGAAATTGCATTAAAAGAATTACTAGGTCATACGCCAGTTGAAGTATTTGGTGGTTTAGTATTAGGTATTCTAATAGCTTATATTCAATATTTCTATGTGTATAATGGTGTCATATGAGTAATAAAGAACGTTTAGATATTCTCCTTGTTAACCGAGGTTTATTTGAAAGTCGCGAAAAGCAAAAGCTGCTATTATGGCTGGTCAAATCTTTATGGATACAACACGAATCGATAAGGTCGGTACAAAGGTTCCTGTAGATGCAAATCTCACAGTGGTAATACCTTACCATATGTAAGTCGTGGAGGCTTAAAATAGAAAAGCTATTCAAATATATCCCATTGATTTAACCGATGCAGTCATGATTGATATTGAGCTAGCACGGGTGGGATTTACAGATTGTGCATTGCAAAATGGTGCATCCAAGGTGTTTGCAATAGATGTAGGATATAACCAACTAGCTTTGGAAACTTGCCAAGATGAACGCGTAATCAATATGGAGAAGCAAAATATACGTGCAGTTACTGCAGAACAATTGGGTGAACTTGTAGATTTCATATCTATTGATGTAGCTTTTTTATATCTCTCGATAAGGTATTACCTGTAGCTACTACACTATTAAAAAAAATACAGGCTCATTAGTAGCTCTCATCAAGCCTCAGTTTGAAGCCCAAAGAAAAGGTCGGAAAGGGAGGTATTGTTCGAGAGCGGCAGTACATGAAGAGGTGTACTTTCACGTATATTACAGGTTGCTTATGATTGCGAATTATATTTACACGGATTAACCTTCTCACAATTAAAAGGGAAGGAAAATTTTGAGTTTTTAGGATATTTACTAAATCTGAAGAGGTGCATTATCTATAACTGATGAATTAGTACAGCAGTTGTAGATGAACTCACATGCTATAGGAGATAATATATGCGTATTGGTTTTTCTAATATGGGTAAAGTACAATCATGGCCGTTCTTAAAATGGCAGCTCATATCTGTGAGAAAGAGCAAATAAGTATATTTACCAGATGATCTTGAAAGACCTGATACTTACAAGGTATTACAAATACCAAAGGAAAATGTACTTCCTAGACCAGAGATTTTAAACATATTGATGGCATTTAGTTTTTGGTGGCGATGGCAATCCATCATCCATTTAGCACGTCAAATTTTTTCTCTTATAATATACCTGTATGTGGTATTAACTTAGGAGAACTTGGTTTCTTAAATCAGATTGAAGTCCATCAATTACAAAGTCATATTAAACGCATTGCTCAAGGTGACAATTGAAAAACGAGGCCATCTTCATGCCTATATAGATAGGGAAGACGGAACAAAAGAGAAGACTTAGTCCCAATTATTAATGAAGTCGTTATTACACGTTCTGAACCAGCTAAAATGGCGCGTATCAATTTAGCTGTAAATGGACAACATACGCAGATGTATCCTTCTGATGGACTGATTATTTCATCAGCTACAGGGTCTACAGGATATAATTTATCCGCTGGTGGTCCTATTATGAAGCCAGATAATCGATCTATTATTATAACCCCGGTTGCGCCACATTTAATTCAAGGTATCTCTATGGTCTTAGAAGAACATGATACCATTCAAAATTACAATGCCTGATCGTGAACCTCAACTGCATATATGTATAGATGGTACATTTGACTATTCATTTACTAACAAAGAAGCTTTTACATATTTCATCGAATCCTGTGTATTGTTTATTTGTTCGATTTAAAGATCAATGCTTCTTTGGCACATTATTTAAAAATTAGCATCTCGTAGGGACGAGTTATTATAAGGAGTGTGAACGCATATGATTAATATCAACAATGCAGTTCAATTTCAACATCTTATTTGGGATCGCATTATGAAATCTGCTTCTGTTGTAGTGGATGCAACATGTGGCAATGGCCACGATTTACTGTATTTAGCAGAACGAGCTCAATCTGAGTGTCATTTATATGGCATAGACATTCAAGAACAGGCTGTCAGTGCTAGCAGGGAATTACTAGCATCCAAGAAATTGCAGTCAAATGTAACAATTACATTTTTACACAATTCTCACGACATTGCACTTCATCAAGAAATCAAAGAAAATACTATTGATTTAATTATATTTAATTTAGGTATTTACCCGGTGGAGATCATAGCATCATAACACGCCCTCATAATACGATTGAAGCTCTAAACAATGCATTTCCTAAACTCGCTAAGGATGGAATCATTACTATCGTAGCATATCCTGGCACAACTGAGGGTATGGAAGAGAAAGAAGCATTGCATGAATATATCGCACGGTTAGATCAAGCAAAAGTATAATGTATGCCATTGGCATCCTATAAATCAAGCTAACAATCCACCTGAATTATATTTAATTCAAAAACGATAATTCCCATAACAGCTATCTTATACTTATAGTAAATAATCTATACTTTTACTATACTAAAAATGCATAATACGAAATAAAAGACCCATTAAAGGGCCTTTTATTTATGCAACACACCTGTAAAAAATTGTTAATCATAAATTCGCTATAAATAGATGAACCATATATTATGTGTGTTTATAAGAGTTGAAAACTCCATAAATTAACTAATTATTAATTATTAGTACAATATGCATAACACGTATGGTATATACGGAATATACCATATATTAATTTTGAATATATGGTATAATAATGTAAGAAAGATACTATTCTCTTTTATGTGCAAGTTTAAAAAGGGAGCAAAAAAATGAAACGCTATCGCTATAACAAAATTAAGGAAATTGTTCAGTCTAAGGCGATTGAAACACAAGAGGAGTTAGCAGCGGCTTTATTACAAGAAGGCATAGAAGTAACACAGGCTACTGTCTCTCGTGACATCAAAGAATTAATGTTAATTAAAATACCAACTGGCGATGGACATTATCGATACGCATTATCTCCAGAAGAAAATGTATTATCACGTAGTCGTATTAACCGTTTATTCAAGATTCTTGATCAAAGGTTGATCATAGCTTAAATCAGGTCGTGCTACATACGATTCCTAGCTCTGCTCAATCTGTAGCATTTTCTATTGATCATGCAAAATGGTCTGAATTAATTGGTACACTCGCAGGAGATGATACAATTTTACTTATCGCGCTCCAGCTTGGTACCTGCAATTCTTTCTAGAATTCAAAGATTTAATGAAAGTTAGTAATTATATGTTGACGCAAATGAGCATTCGAAATTTTGCGTTGATTGAGCAAATAATATTTCATTTAAAGATGGCATAACTATCTTTACCGGCGAAACTGGGGCAGGTAAATCCATATTAATGGATGCTTTCAGTATTCTATTAGGAGAACGCGCTAGCAGCGAGTTTATTCGTCATGGTAAAGATAGTTTTTGTTATAGATGGCATATTCGATATTGCCAATCACCAAAGTTTATTAGATTTATTACAATCAAAAAATATATTGGTAGAGGACAATCAACTAATTCTATCTAGGTCCTTTAATACATCTGGTAAATCTATTATATTGGCCAATGATCAACCCATTCCTCTAAAGGCGCTTAAAGAGATTGGTCTATTATTAGCCGATATTCATGGTCAATACAGCAATCAAAAAATTATTAAATCCTGATTCACATCATGAGTATTTAGATGGTTATAACCAGGCTGGTAGTAAAGCTTATAAAGAATATAAAGCAGCCTACAAAGAATATAAAAGAGGCCAAGCAAGCGCTAGATAATTTATCTGAGCACATGGCTGAACGAGCCCGTGAACTTGATATGCTTCGTTTTTCAAATCGATGAAATAGAAGAGGCTGGATTACAAATAGGCGAGGATGAATCTATTGCTGAAGAACTGAAACGTGTTTAGATAGCTTCGTCATATCGATAAAGGTACTTGGTTCATGTTATGATGCTTTTTATGGGAGGCAGGCATCCATTATTATTGCCAGCATTAATGCTATCAAGGTAGAAGTAAATGATCTTGTAAAAATATGATGATGAGGTTAAAGAAATCTCTGAACTCGTTAATTCCGCATACTTTCAATTAGAAGAGGCTGCTCAATCTCTTGATCGATACCGAGATTCTATTAGTTAGGACGAAGAACGCTATGCATACTGCCAAGATAGAGACTCTGTAATCTATGGTCTTAAAAAGAAGTACGGCGAAACAGTCCAAGATATATTAAATTATGAAGAAAAGGCGCAACAACGCTTAGAGGAATTAGAATCGAAGTTTGTGAACAAGGTGCTTTAGAACAACAATTAGTGGAAAAAGAAAAGGTTGCAAAAACAGCTTTTAGCAGCATTAATTTCTATACGTCTGTGAAAATGCAGATGTAATTGCTAAACAACTACGAGCTGAAATTGTTGATTTAGGTATGGAAAAAGGGGATATTCGTTTTTTCATAGATGAAAGTGAAGAACTTTTACCATTAGGCGCTAAATCAATTGAATTATTATTTTACCGCTAATAAAGGCGAACAGTTGCTACCATTACATAAAGTTGCATCTGGTGGTGAATTAGCTCGCATTGCACTGGCACTAAAAATCCGTATTCCGTACAGATAATCACAAAACACTTGTATTCGATGAAATCGATGTCGGTATAAGTGGAGATATAGCATTGAAGGTAGCTGAAAAAATCTTAGCTCTTTCCAAGACAAATCAAGTATTCTGTATTACTCATTTACCACAAACGGCAAGTATTGCAAAACAGCATTATCACTTATCTAAGCAAGAACAAGAAGGCCGCACTATTTCTACATTATCTGAATTGAGCAAGGAAGAACGACTTTCACAAATCGCATCTATGATGTCCGGTAAGGGAATGTCTCATACAGCACTCGCTGCTGCACAAGAACTTATTGACCATTTTCATTGACTAAATACGCATAATTACTTATACTTATTATATTAACTCAATAATAAGGTAGAGCGCGGGTATAAATAGTCATCATGAGGAGCCGGCAAACAATGATTCATGATAAAAGGTGTACTTGCCGAAGTGGGATGACAGCCAAATCATCGTGCCTGGTTGTCTATTTAATAGGTAGACGACTGTCACCAATATTACATTGGTGGAGTGCTATCATAATTTTGTTTAATGAACGATGTGTCATATATCGTATATATTAAGCCAGTGGATACCTCCACTGGCTTTTTTGGAGGTAAATATGATTAGAGTAATGGTAAACGGTGCAGGTGGCAAAATGGGCCGCGAAGTCGTAAAAGCAGTACATGCAGATTCTGAATTGACAATGATTGGTGGAATCGATCCATCTAAAGCAGGTCAAGATGTGGGCACTGTAGCAGGAATTGAACCATTACATATCACAATGGCTGAAACTATTGACGAAGTATTGGGCGATAATAAACCTGACGTTATCGTTGATTTCACAAATCCTGCTGTTATTTTTGAAAATGCCAAAAATTCTTAGTGCTGGCAGTGCATATTGTAATAGGCACAACAGGCCTAACTGAAGAACAACGCAACGAATTGAATGAAATCGGTTTAAAAACATAATGCTAATTGTTTGGTAGCACCTAATTTCTCATTAGGCGCTGTGATGATGATGAAAGTAGCTGCTGAATTAGCGCCATATTTCCCTGATGTAGAAATTATCGAATTACATCACAACCATAAAATATGATGCGCCATCTGGTACATCTATTTTGACGGCTAAATTAATCAATGATGCAAAAAGAGGCTGCAAATGTGACAGGTTCTGAAGATTTAACACGTGAAAGTTTGCCAGGTGCACGTGGTGCAAAAGTCGACAATGTTACTATCCATAGCGTTCGTCTTCCAGGTTATGTGGCTCATCAAGAAGTATTATTTGGTGGTTATGATGAAACATTAACCATACGTCATGATAGCTTAAGCCGTTTATCTTTTATGCCAGGCGTAGTACTAGCATGTAAGAAAATTGCCTCTAAACCAGGCTTAACATATGGCTTAGAACATTATTTATAATACTGAACAACAATTGATTAATTGAGGAGATACACAATGAAAAACCTAATCTTGCAATTCTAGGTGCTACTGGTGCAGTAGGTGCTGAATTTATTACACTTATTGAAGAACGTAACTTTCCTTATGAGAACTTAAAACTATTAGCTTCCGCTCGTTCTGCAGGTACTGAACTTACAGTTAATGGGAAAACCTGTGCGATCGAAGAAGCAAAACCTGAATCCTTTTGATGGTATTGATATTGCACTATTTGCAGGTGGCTCTATTTCTAAAACATTAGCTCCAGAAGCTGCTAAACGCGGTGCTATTGTTATTGATAACTCCAGTGCATTCCGTATGGATCCAGAGGTGCCACTCGTTGTACCTGAAGTTAACCCTGAAGATATTTTTGAAACATATGGGATCATTGCCAATCCAAACTGTTCTACAATCATCATGAGCCTTGGCTTAAAACCATTGCATGATATTTCTCCAATTAAACGCATTGTAGTATCTACATACCAAGCTGTATCTGGTGCTGGTAAAGAAGCGTATTGAAGAACTTCAAAACCAAGTAAAAAGAATATGCTGAAGCGCAAGGAAATGACTGCTAACTTGTTGCCAACAGGTTCTGCACCAAAACACTTCCCAATTGCGTTCAATTTGTTACCACAAATTGATGTATTCTTAGAAAACGATTATACTAAAGAAGAGATGAAGATGGTAAACGAAACACACAAAATTCTTCATGATGACATATTCAAGTAGTGCCAACAACTGTTCGTGTTCCAGTATATCGCCTCATTCGGAATCTCGTATTAGTAGAAACAGAAGAACCAGTATCTGCAGAAGCATTCCGCAAGGCTTGTGCTGCATTTCCAGGATTACAAGTAAAAGATAATCCAGCAGAACAAAAGAATATCCTATGCCACTATATACATCTAATCAAAATGACTGTGAAATCGGTCGTATCCGTAAAGATTTATACAATGATAAAGGCATGAATTTCTGGATCGTAGGTGACCAAATTCGTAAGTGGTGCTGCACTAAATGCATTGCAAATCGCAGAATACTTGGTAGAAAAGGAAGCAGTTTTAATATCTATCAAGGGGGAGAAATATATGAAAACCTTTGGTCGTGTATTAACGGCTATGATTACATCATTTAATGATGATGGATCAGTCAACATTGAAAATTCAGTTGCCATTGCAGAGCATCTATTAAATCATGGTTCTGATGGCTTAGTGGTTTGTGGTACCACAGGTGAAAATCTACTATATCCCGTGAAAGCAAGATTGCTTTATTTAAAGCGGTTGCTGAATTCTGCGGAGATAAAGGTACTATTATAGCTAATGTAGGTTCCAATGATACAAAGGGTTCTGTAGACTTTGTTAAAGAAGTATCTGCGATTCCTGGTATCGATGGATTGTTAGTTTGTTGTACCGTATTACAATAAGCCTAATCAACAAGGTCAATATTTTGCATTTTAAATCTATTGCAGAGGCTACAACGTTACCAATTATGGTATAATGTACCTGGTCGCGTAGGGAACTGGAATATTTCCAGCTACACTAGCACGCCTCCATAAGGAATATCCACATATTTGTGCCATCAAAGAGGCTAGTGGTAATTTGATGATTGCTTCTGAAATTAAACGTTTAATGCCTGGTGAAGATTTCATGGTATACAGCGGAGATGATGGTCTTACATTGCCTATTCTTTCCGTTGGTGGCACAGGCGTTATTTCTGTAGTATCTCATGTGGCCGGTCAAGATATGAACGATATGATTGCAGCTCTTTGAAGAGGGCAATAATCAAAAAGCAACACAATTACATCAAAAATTAGCTGAAATTACTAGAGCTATGTTCATTACAACAAATCAATTCCAGTTAAATATGCAGCTCGAAAATTAGGTTTACCAGCAGGTATATTCAACTTACCTATGTGTGAACCTTTCAAGAAGAAGCTGCATACATTGATAAGGCATTAGCTGAATATTTACAATAAAATATTACGATACTAAAACCAGTAGCTACGATTTGTAACTACTGGTTTTATTTTATAAGAAATACATTATAAACATTATTTTATATGCCTATAAATATATTTTTTTTCTTATAAAGATTGTATTATGATATATCTCACATGGAGATAGTATTTTTAACTATACTCTAGTCTACTGTTAATTCATGATAAACAAAATGATTGTGATATTTCGAATCGACCATAAGGCGATTACATTAAAACACAAAGGAGTTTAACATGGAACTAACAATGTTAAAGGTAAAATTCACAGAGCTACTGTGACACAAGCAGAACTTGATTATGTCGGGAGCATTACTATCGATACAGATTTATTGAATGCATCAGGAATTCGAGAATATGAACAAGTTCAAATTGTAAACATTAATAATGGAGCACGTTTTAGCACATATACGATTGCTGGCGAAGCAGGCAGTGGTGTTATATGCTTAAATGGCGCTGCAGCAAGACATGTGCAAGTACATGATAAAGTAATTATCATGTGTTATGCTCAACTAAATGAAAAAGAAGTAGAGAGCCATAAGCCTCTTGTTGTATTTGTAGATGAAAATAATAAGATAAGTCATATAAAAAACTATGAAAAACATGGTTTATTAGTTGATCAAGACTAACTGTTTTTGATCGAATTACAGTAGACTGTATAGGACTATCTTCGTATTTACAATTTATAAGTACCGGAGGCATTATTATGGAAATTATAACTACAATCGAAAATATACGCAGTATAGTAAACCATTGGAAAGATAAAGGATATTCTATTGGTTTTGTACCAACAATGGGATATTTACATGATGGTCATGCCGCATTGATAGATCAAGCTAGAAAGGATAATGATAAGGTCATTGTATCTATATTTGTTAATCCAACTCAGTTTGGTGAAAACGAAGACCTAAATTCTTATCCACGTGATATTAATAGAGATAAATCCCTTTGTGAAGCCCATAAGGCGGATATTATATTTTCTCCAACGTCAGATGAAATGTATCATGATAGAAAAGCATTTGTAAATATTGTTGAGTTATCTGATACATTGTGTGGTATTAGTAGACCTATTCATTTCAAAGGTGTTTGTACAGTTGTAGCAAAGCTATTTAATATTATTCAACCTACCAATGCCTACTTTGGTGAAAAAAGATGCACAACAACTAGCCATTATTCGTAAAATGGTTTATGATCTAAATTTTCCGGTCAATATAATTGGAGTGCCAATCGTTCGTGAATCGGATGGTCTAGCAAAATCTTCTCGAAATACATATTTATCTAAGGAAGAACGAAAAGCGGCTACCATATTATATAAAGCTATTCAAATGGGAAAACAAACCATTAAACGTGGTGCTTCTGCTGATAGTATCATTAATACTATGACAGAAATTATTAATACTGAGCCCTTAGCCAAGATAGATTATGTTTCAGTTGTTGATGCTAATACAATGCAACCCAGTTCATGAGATTACATCTCAGTATTAGTCGCTATGGCTGTATATATTGGATCTACGCGACTTATCGATAACTTTTCCTTCTGATGCAAATTAGAAGGAGAAACTATGAACTATTTTACAAACACTGACTCAGTTAATTTCTAAATACTTAATGGTTCAGCAATAC
>VOFG01003430.1_pt1 | contig 44807 bp, 63 predicted proteins | sample 5384171 | NCBI WGS metagenome assembly VOFG01 (sample SAMN12384726, study PRJNA508395) | human gut metagenome | isolation source: healthy gut F | host: Homo sapiens
TGCAATCACCAATCAAAAAGGTGGCGTCGGTAAGACGACGACTGCTCTGAATCTCGCTTCTGCTTTGGCGGATGAAAGCAAGCGCGTACTTCATCGACAATGACCCGCAGGGCAATCTCACTGCGTCTATGGGCTATACCCCAGCCGAGCAGAAATACACATTGGCAAATCTGCTGCTTGCCGCCATCGACTATCCGGAGGATCTGGAGCTGCATCTGCCTCGCTGCATCCTGCACACAGACGGTAAGCCGGATCTCATTCCCGCGAACCGGCGCTTATCGGACGCGGCAGCGCGGCTTCAGGTCATGCAGATCTCGCAGTATAGCGCCGTAAATGGCTCCGGGCGCTGCGCAGAAAAGATGCTGGCGCAGGTGATGGAACCGCTGTGCGACGCCTATGACTACATCATCATCGACTGTGGACTCAAGCAGGAGCTTTTGACTGTCAATGCGCTGAGCGCGTCGGATTACTGCATCATCCCCGTGCAGTCCCACTTCCTCGCCTCCGAGGGTATCCCGGATGTGCTGGACATGGTACGTTCGGTGCAGAGGCATTTCAATCCGGATTTGAAGATCGCCGGTATCCTGCTGACAATGTATCAGTCCCGGCCACAGCTCTGCAAAAGCGTACAGCAGAGCGTCTGGGAGGTCTACGGCGACGACTTGCACGTCTTTGACCGCCCCATTGAGTACACCATTCGCATTGCGGAGTGTCCCATGGCCGGCATGAGTATTCTGGACTACGAGCCGGGCAACCCGGCAGCGGAATCCTATCGGAATCTCGCTTCGGAGGTGCTGCGGCTTGGCTAGAGCGAATATGAACGAGATGCTGCGCAAACGCATGAGTGCGACCCAGCAGGCGTCCGAGCAGCAGACCGGCGACGCAGCGTATGAGCAGATCTTTCAGATGCCGGTACCGCAAACGGAAACGCAATTCCGTGACGTGCCGGTCTACAAGCTACACCCGTTCTATACCGCTGACATTGGCTTTCACCCCTACCCCCACGCCAAGCTGGAAGCCTTTGCGGAAGAATTAAAAGAGAATGGTTTGTATGAGCGGATTTTGGTGCGTCCCATCGCAGGAACGGATGAATTTGAAATTCTGGCCGGGCATAACCGCACGGAGGCGGCGAAGCTGGCAGGCTGGACGGATATCCCCGCAACAGTTATGAGCGTCAACGACCAGCGCGCCATCAGTATTGCCATTGCAACAAATCTTCTGCGGCGGCAGGATCTGACGATCATTGAGCGCGGCAAGGCGTATAAAGCGTTGCTGGACGCGCGAAACCGCTGTGGGCAGCGAAGCGCGGCAGTTGAAACCTTTGGCGACAATCGCCAAAGGTACAACGCGAGAAAAATTGTAGCTGAGTTTTTCGGCGTGACGGAGTATGAAATCCGCAAGGCTGTCAAACTGGCACAGCTGATCCTATCGCTTGCCGAGATCGTGGAGAATGAGCCCAAGAAGCTGAATCTGGCCTGTGCCGACTTGATCACAGATTACGATAAGGCTGCGCAGACGGCGTTCATTGAGATGTGCCAGATCGAAGGTTATGCGCTGAACAAGCAGACAGTCGCGTTTATTCAGGCGCAATGCCCGCCTCCGGCAGCGGACCAACAGGCAATTTACGCCGCATGGCGGGAGGCACGGGAAAAAAGGGCAACGTCGCGGACCTGCTGCCGCGCCGCCGGATAAAAAGCTGAGTGTTCTTTGACCGAAAACGCTTTGCACCGTACCTGAGCAAGTTCATGTACGAAGTATATCAGGATCATCCAAAACAGGCACGGCTCAATATCCGCGTTGTGCTTGCCGTCGCATTTCTCGTCTGTGCCATTGGCGCGGGCATTTTTCTTATCACCCGTCTGGTCAGCAAGCCGCTGACCAAAGGAAGACGCTCGTGGTCAAACCGGTATCGTCTACGATTCCAGCGCCGTCGAGGGCGGCTGGGATAACCTTTCATGATTAACATCACCATGAATACCGCACCATATTTTGAAAACGGCACGGCGGAGGGAAATGTCATGATCGTGAATGAGGACATCAATCTCTACCCACAGCAGGTCGAGTTTATCCGCAATGACACACAGGAGGTCATTTATCGGTCCAAAGCGATCCCCGTGGCAGCAAGATCGAACGAGCCGCCCTTGATGTGGAGCTTCCGGCTGGCACATACGAATGCACGGCTATGTTCCACAACCTTGATCCGGTCAGTGGCGAAATCATCGGCACGGCCGGGGCAATCATCAACATTACCATCAAAAACTGATTATCAAAAATAAGGAGATTTTAACTATGAAAAACACCAAGAAGATTATTTCCCTCGTTCTCGCAATTTGTATGCTCGCATCCCTCGCCATTTCCGCTTCCGCTGCAAACATCGTTGACGCATCCGGCGGCACTGGCACTTCGTCTGTTACCCTGTCCAGCACCGCGGACGGTAGCCTGGACGGCGATCCCGCGGCCACTAAGATGTCCGTGACCGTGCCCACCGTACTGCCCATCGCTGTCGGCACCGACGGCACCGTTTCCACCGCAACCGATGCGAAGATCGTCAACAATTCCTTCGGCGCAGTCAAGGTCAATTCCGTGAGCATCGAAGCCGCGCAGGGCTGGTCGCTGGCTGTGTTCGGCGACAAGGCCACCCTCGCACACGAAAAGGTCAACGCCAACAAGTTTGGCTTCTCCCTCTGCCTCGGCGACGGCGAAAAGAAGCTGACCGACAACAAGAACGCTTCCAAGCAGACGCTTCTGGACGCTGCCGTTGAAGGCTGCTTCATGTCCGGCGTGGGCGACACCTCTGCAAACAGCATCGGCATTGCCTATGACGCTATCGTGACGCCGGTTTCCGAGGTGGTCACGAACACCGCAATCGCAAGCGTCCTGTTCATCATCGCTTGGGATGCGGTCTGAATTCATCGCCTATCGCAAAGGGGAACGCGCAAAGCGTTCCCCTTCCCTAACAGGAGGATTCAAAATGAAACACAAACGAATCCTCGCAATGCTTCTTGCCGTGGCATCGTGCCTGTCGCTGGCGGTTTCGGCATCGGCGGCAAACGACACCAGAAAAGCCACGGATTTCAAGGACTTTGACTGTACTGCGTGGTATGCGGATGCTGTCAGTGCCGCCGTGGATAATGGCCTTTTTACGGCAAGTCCAGCACCATTATTGACCCGAACGGAGATATGACCCGCGCGGAAATGGCCGCGATCATCAACCGCTCGTTCGGCTGCTACAAGGCCGCGGATATCAGCCAGTACAAGGACGTTGCAAAGACCAAGTGGTACTACAAAGATGTTGCGCTCGCCGTCCAGATGGGTACTTATAACGGCCGCAGTTCTTCTGCGATGGCCCCGGCCGCGCCCATCTCACGGCAGGAGGCTATGACGGTCGTTGCCCGTGCACTGGGGCTGGACTACGATTCGTATTCCAAAACGGATTTGTCCGCATTCTCTGACCGAAGCGAGATTTCCAACTGGGCGCTGCCTTACGTCCGAGCAATGGTCGGTGCGGACTATATCCACGGCCGCGGCAAAATCCTTGCCCCGCTGGATAACATCACCCGCGCAGAGTTTGCACAGATTTTTGCAACATCATTGGCACTTACATTGTGTCAAGGGTACTTATGACAAGGACATTAAAGGCAGCGTCCTGATTCGCACCGACGATGTGAATTGAAAGACCTGACCGTGGATGGTGATCTTATCATCGGCTGCGGTGCAGCGGATGGAAAAATCGTGTTGGACAACGTGAACGTCACTGGGCGGCTGCTCGTGTGGGGCGGCGGCACAAAAGCGGTCTACTGCAATAACTGGCACAAATATGTCTACTGTTGTCGTAGCCCGTGTAGACGATGCGGTCAAGGTCATTTATGACAGAGACTCTACCCTCGCTGTGATTGACACAATCAAAGGTTCGTATCACAGAGCGCGCGAAGCAGCACAAGGAAACGGAAGTCATTTTTTACGATGTCAGCGGTCTCCGCGAAGCACAGAAGCAGCTCAATGCCATCGTTGCGGACAATCAGATTGATATTACTGCTCCTGCTCATTTATATGCTCTGGTCGGAGAATCCAGTGTAAAAGCCGAGTTTAGCAATAACAGCAAGAACGACACCTACAAGGTGGAAATTCGCAGGAACAAGGACAACACCTTGATTGCAGAAGCCTTTGAGCTTGCCGCTGGCAAGAGCATTTCGACATTGACGCTGCTGGAAGCGCCGGAGTTCGGCAATGTGGATTGCACAGTCACGATCACAGCATTCCGCGACGGCAAGCAGATCGGCACACTGAACACAGAGCTGACCTTGCACACGGCGTACCTCTGGCCGAAGGAGGTGCAGTAACATGGTGAAAAGCTATCAGAAAGCGGCGGCGCTGCTTCTGGCGCTGGCACTCATTTTTGCGCTTCCCGTGCCTGCATCGGCGGCGGAAACAACCGAGGCCCGTGTGCCGGTGACGCTCACCGTGGTCAATACGGTTTCGTCCGATTTCGTGTACGGTTCCGGCTTGTCTGCTCGTGTCGCTGGTGGACGGTTGTGTAGTCTGCGCCAACAATGCCGCAATCACCAACACTGGCAAGACCGGCGCAATTCGTGTGACCAAGGTAGATGTTCAGGCGGGCACGTTTGAAATCGGCAATTTTGACGATTTTACGGCAAGCAAGAACAGCATTGCGCTGTCCATCAACGGCTGCTCGACCAAGAGCGCGGGCGTTTGACCCTCGTGGATGGTGCATTTCCGGCGATTGCCGCGGAAAAGAATCTTGCCATCCGTTATAAGGCAAAGGTGTCTGCCAATGAAGCCGTAACCAATGCCAATGCCGCAACGATTGTGTTCACCATCGCTGCCGTAACAGATAAGGAGGCTGCATGATGAAGAATTTCAAGAAATTCACCGCATTTGTGCTGGCTCTGTGTATGCTGTTCTCTCTGTCCGTGGCTGTATTCGCCGCTGAACCGGAAACACACACTGTCTACGACAGCGCCCCTGACGAAGACGTGGCTGCGTCTACCGAAACAGCCACCTCTGGCACGATCCCTGACAGCAAGATTAAGTGGGAACTGAACGAGCACAACTGGCTGATGATCTCCGGCTCCGGCGATTGTGATCCTTTCACCAGCAAGGACGACCAGCCTTGGGCGGCTGTCCGGGATCAGATCACGCAGGTCTGGTTTGATGACATGGAAAATCTCCAAATTTCCGACCTTGCGTACTGGTTTGAGGACTGCGTCAATCTGACCACGGCTGAGATCCCCGGCACCACGCCGACAATTGGCAAACACGCCTTTTACAACTGCCCGAAGCTGTCTACGCTCACAATTTATTACGGAGAGGACATCTTGGAGAGCATTGGCGAAGATGCGTTCTGGCGGGAATCGGACGGCGGCGATACACTCTATATCGGCTACCTGATCGGCTACCCCAAATCGTCTGTGCCGTTCCACACTTACGATTGGGCTGCATCCAACCGCAGCGAACGCTATTTTTATGACCTCTATGGTGTGTACCAGAATGCAGATGCTGGCTCTGCTGCGACCAGCGGCATCAAAAAAGCACCGGGTATCTCTGTTCAGTCCACCGGCTCCATCATTGGCAACTGCCCTTCATGCGGAAAGTATTCGTTCCAGGGCACATACGTTGAAGTTGCACATTCCTCGCGCGGTCATGCAAACTATAACGAGTGTTACGCCTGCCACTACGTCCAGTACCTTGGCACTTACACCTATAAGAGCCACGGTGCGGGTGCCTACGGTTCCGGTACTTGTCCGGACTGCGGCAGCCATACATGGGTATTGCAGAGCCAGCAGGCAGCGACCTGCACCAGCAATGGTTACCGTTCTATTCGTGCGCCTGCGGTCAGACAAGAGCGAAACCATCTATGCAAGCGGCACAGCTACAGCTATGGTTCGTGGGAGCAGTATTCGTCCAGCCAGCATCGGCGCACGGTTCTTGCCGAAACTGCGGCGCAACAGACTATGATTATGCCCCACAGCATGAGCTACGGATCATGGAGTAATTCTTCAGCTCCAGTCAGCATAGTCGCACGGCCTCCTGCCGCACTTGCGGATACAGCACTACGGAATACGGCAATCATAGCTATTCCACCGGTGCATGGAGCAAGTACAGTGATACCCAACACCGTAGACGCTCAAAACCTGCTCCGGCTGCGGGCATCGTCGACCTATGACTACGCCAAACAGCTATTCCTATGGTTCGTGGGTGTCGGACAGCGAAACGCAGCATAAGCGCACCAAGACGTGCTCGGCCTGCGGCGATTCTTGCTATGAATACGCTGACCACACCGACGCGAACGGTGACGGCAAGTGCGACGATTGCGGCGCAACTGTCAGCCTGGCGATCAAGTGGGATGCCGGAAGCAACGGCGGCACCATTGACGGCAAGGCCAGCATCACCACGACAGGCAAGCCGAATGCGACGGCAACCGCCCCGACGAGCACGCCGGTCAAGGCCGGTCATGCCTTCAAGGGCTGGTACACCGTCCGCTTCCGGTGGCAGTCTGTACAATACTTTGACCATTACGGCAGCCAAGACCTTCTATGCGCAGTTTACCGCCAACAGCTATACGCTGACGTGGGATCTTGGCAATGGTACGACAGAGGAAACAAAGCAGACCTATGGTGAAAAACTTGTCTTGCCTACCGAGCCGACACGCAAGAATGCCGAGTTCCTCGGTTGGTTCACCGAAGCGGTCGGCGGCACGCAGGTCGATGCCAACACCATCTACAAGACGGATGCTGACAGCACCTACTATGCGCATTGGGAGATCACAGAGGTTTTCTCGGTCACAGTTCCCGTCACGCTGCCGCTCGTCGTAGACGAAGGTGGAGAAGTTCATGTTGGCGCAGCGGAGATCATCAATGCGTCTACCGGTGATGTCATCGTGTCCAGTGTTTCAATTTCTACCAAGAATGGCTGGCAGCTCGTTCCCTACACGACCGATATGGCGCACGCGAAAGTCGATGCGAAACAGCTTGGTTTCAAGATCAACGATTCTGTGACGACGAAAACCGGTGATGCAGAAACATTCTCGCTGACCTCGCCGTGGACGATTGCAGAAAATGGAAAACTGCCGCTCACCTATGATGCCGTTGTGTCGGCGGTCTCGCAGCCCGTTACCGAGCAGGATGTGCTGTCCGTCGTGTTCGTACTGGAATGGAAGGGGAATAATTTATGATGAAGATTTTGAAACGCGGAAACTGCTTGTTTTCTGTGCGCTTCTTTGTCTGCTGCTGGCTACGGTCGCGTCGGCGGCCGGCAGCGGCGATGTGGCATCCGCTGTTGAAAGCACCTGGACCACAGCGTCCACACAGATCAAAACTGTTGTGGATAACGTGGTTTTTCCGGTAATTGATATGGTTTTAGCCATTGCTTTCTTTGTGAAACTCGGTACCGCATATTTCGACTACAGGAAATCTGGGCAGTTTGAATGGACTGCGCCCGCCATTCTCTTTGCGTGTTTGGTCTTCACTTTGACCGCACCGACCTACATCTGGGGCATCGTCGGGCTGTGAGAAATACAGACAGGAAAGGCAGGTGACGCGGCTTGTTTATCTGGGATTTCGTCGCATCGACGATCTTGGAACAGATCATGGATTGGGTCTACAAGCAGATCATCGGCTTCCTTGCAAACTTTTTCGCAGAAATGGGAAACATGGGAGCCGAGATGTTTGAAATGAGCTGGGTGCAGAGCATCGTCCTGTTTTTCTCGTATCTTGCTTGGATTTTGTATGCGGTCGGCTTCGTGGTCGCGTGCGCGGAATGCGGGCTGGAATACTCGTCTGGTCGGGCTGACATCAAGGGAACCGCCATGAATCTCATCAAGGGATTCATGGCGGTCAGTTTGTTTTCCGTGGTGCCGGTGAAGCTCTATGAGCTTTGTGTATCTTTACAGGCGAACTTTGGCTATGCCATCAGCGGCGCAGGCGCGAGCTTCGGCACGGTCGCCGGAAACATCATCGACGAGCTGACCGTTGAAAACTTCGTAGATTTTGCTACGACACACGTCGGCGGCTTCGGTTCGGTTACAAGCCCAATCATGGTGCTGTTCTGCATCATCCTCATGGCCTATGCTGTGATCAAGGTTTTCTTTGCAAATTTGAAGCGTGGTGGCATTCTGCTTATTCAGATTGCAGTTGGGAGTCTGTATATGTTCAGCGTCCCGCGCGGATATCTGGACGGATTCTACCAGTGGTGCAAACAGGTCGTGGGGCTGTGCCTCACGGCTTTTTTGCAGGCCACGATCCTGATTGCAGGGTTGTCGCTGTTCAATGAACACGCGCTGCTCGGCTTGGGGCTGATGCTCTCCGCCGGAGAGATCCCGCGCATTGCGGGCGCGTTCGGTCTGGACACGTCAACCAGAGCGAATCTGTCCAGCGCAGTTTATACCGCGCAGACAGCGATCAACATCACAAAAACCGTCGCAAAGGCGGCTGCGGCATGACGGAGGTGAAGATATGGATACGAGCTTTTTAGATGAAGACTTGGAGATGATCGAGGTGCTGGATCATCCGGCACTTTTCTCAAACGGCAGAATCCCGCGCGAAGCTGTGCCGAAGGGTCTTTATGCGTATGATCTCTACGAAAGCTGCGATACAGGAAATTTCTGCTACATTGCGCCGCTCGTAGTGGTCAACCACGGCGGCACGGTGCTTACAAAGGAGCCCATTGACTTTGGCGGCGCGGACAGGATCGACCTGACGGAAGATACCTCGCCAAACTTCCTCGGCGGAGCGATGCGTGTACATGATTTCATGGCAGCGTCTCTGGACGAGCTGCGGCAATACAGTGAAGAACCGCAGTTTGGAGGAATGTAAATGCCGGAACTGACAATGGGTAGCCTGTTCGACGGCATCGGCGGCTTTCCGCTGGCTGCGGTGCGAAACGGGATCACGCCGCTTTGGGCTTCAGAGATCGAGCCGTTTCCCATCGAAGTCACGAAAACACACTTCCCCGACATGGTGCACGTCGGAGATATTACAAAGCTCAAGGGTGCGGAGCTGCCGCCCGTGGACATCATCTGCGGGGGCAGCCCGTGTCAGGACTGCTCGGTTGCGTCCGGGACACGCGCCGGATTGCAGGGTGCCCGTTCCGGACTGTTTTTGAACAAATACGGATTACAAAGGAGCTGAGAGATGCAGACATACTTCGAGGGCGATCAGGTCAGTCTGTTCGACCAAGATACTTCTGCTGGGAAAACGTCATGGGCGTATTCAGCTCAGGCACGCCGCACGGGGAGGATTTCCGGATTGTCCTGGAGTCAATTGCTCGATTACATTGCCCCACCGTATCAATTCCTCGACCTTACCCCTGGGGCTGGAAACCTGCTGGGGCAATTCGAATGGGAGATGCGTTCAGCCTTGCATGGAGGGCTTTTTTGCGGAATACTGGACCCTCGCCCAGAGACGCCACAGAATCCTGCTTGTCGCAGATCTTGGAGGATCATCCGCCGAAAAAATATTATTTGACTACTGCGGCTTGTCTGGGGATCTTGCGTCGGGCGAAGGAACGTGGCAAGCCGTTGCCGAAAGCGTTAGACACTGCTTTACGGATACAAGCTGGCTTGATTGGCTTGCCGGAAGGCAGAGCGGGAAAACGGTGCCGTTTGATGATTCTGCCGCCTTTGCACAGCCGGGAATGCGGCAGCAGAATTTGCCGCGTCTTTTTTCCGCTGGCGCCAGCGCGACGGCTGGAACCATCGGCTACGCGGAAGAAGTAGCCCCAACGCTCAAGGGCAGTCCCAGCGGCAACTGCATGCCGTCCGTTTTGTGCGTAAACGATCAGGGCGGGCAGCGGATGGATCTGTGTGACGACGTAAGCGGCACGCTCCGCGCCAACGAAAGGGTCATCAGCCCTCGTTTATGAAAATCACGGTATTGACGCGCGAGTCCGGGAATCTGGCGAAATCAGTCCAACGGTCACAGCCCGCTTCGGCACAGGCGGCGGCAATACACCGCTGGTGCAGGAGCCAAACGAGGTCTACTGCATCGTCGGCAATATCATTGACCGCCAGCCGGAAAACGGCGGCAACGGCTGTGGATATCAGGAAAATCTTGCATACACGATTACAACTTGTGACCGCCACGCGGTCTATGCACGGCAGCGTGTGGACGAATTCCGCAATGACGATATTGCCAGCACGCAGAGTGCCAGAAAAGCGAAAGATGCAACGGATCTGGTCGTAGAACCGGATCGGCAGTATGCGCAGTTCATTCGAAGGCTTACTCCATGGGAATGCGAACTTCTCCAGGGCTTCCCACTGGGGTGGACAGACATCCCATCTGCGTCAGACTCTGCCAGATACCGCGCCCTCGGCAACAGCGTTCCTGTGCCGTGCGTGGAATTCATTATGAAAAGTCTGCAAGCAGTTGCCGCAATGGAGGCTGATGTCATGCAGAGCCAAGTACAAGGAGAGCATCATGCAGAAGAATGAATTTGAAGTCATGGTCAAGGAGTTGCTGCCGGACGTGACAGCGCAGGCCATGGAGAAGTGGACGCAGTACGCGCAGGAGCTGGAGCAGGACGGCACAGAAAAGCAAAGCGACCTTTATGATGCCGCCTATGTGGAATTGCAGCTTATCAAGGAGCATCAGGGTGAGACGGCCGCAGCGAGCCTGTTCAACTATGGAGAGCAGTTCGTGTTCAATTATTTTGAACTGCGCGGTACGGCAGCGAAGCTCACCGAGGGGTGGACGCTGGATAAGATCCGCGAATATACCATTGAAAATGGCTGCGATCCCACCGAAGAAGAATACCGGGAATCCGCACAGGCGCTGCAGGCGTTCCGCAGCCAGCAGGCGCATACATTTTCCGGCAAGATGTGCTTGTAATATGCTTCGTTTTGCGGCGCTTCTTTGTTGCTTATTGTGAATAGCTTTGTGTCGGAGCTTACAGTATGCTTGCCTTGCAAATCAAAAAGGAAAGGACGAAGCCCAATGGCAGATAAAAAGAACTTGTGCGCTATGATTCCGGCAGATCTCCACGCGCGTGTGCGGCTAGAGCAGGAGCAATCCGGCAAGACACTCAGCGAATTCGTAGAACAGCTTATCACAGATTATTACAAAATGAAAGAAGGAACAAAAATGACAGGCGATATGAGAACGATGGCGATCCAGCTTCCGGAAGAACTCTTCGAGCGGCTGAAGGCATACCTCAAGAAAAATAACCTCAAGCAGAAGCAGTTCATCATCGGACTGATTGAGGACGCGCTGGAGCAGGAGGAAGAAGACACTGCTGAGCAGCCGGATGGATGCCCAGAAGAACCCGACGAACCGGACATGGATGCCGAAGAAGAATAACCACCCAGCGCCGCCGCAGGAGATTTCTGCGGCGGCGCTTTTTCGTTCACGGAGGTGATCATATTTACATTTACCGACAATTTAAACGCCAAAGCCACGCTCTGGCTCTGGCAGCTTCGGGACCTGGCCGTCATCGGCATTGGGCTGCTCATTGCGGTACTTGCGCTGACGCAGCTTGGGCTGTTTCTGCCTATGGTGTTGGTGGCGGCGTATGCGTTTTTGTCCATCCATCTGGACGGGCTGAGTGTGTTGGACTTTCTCTCGTTTGTCGTCAGTTTTTATATGACAGAACAGCAAACTTTCGAGTGGGAGGACCCGACATGAAAAAACAGAAGAAAGACAAGCGGCGGCAGTCCACCCAGCAGCTTATGGGCGTCAAAAAGATCACGGACTACTGCATTTCCACAGATGCAGGTGACTCGTTGTTTTATATCATTAAGCCCACGAATATCAGCGTCCTCCCAGCTGGTGCAGTCAGTGCGAAGATCCGTGCGCTCCAGAACACACTCAGCGCACAGGCTGGTGTGGAGCTGCTGGCAATGAACTCCCGCGAGAGCTTTAACGCGACGTGCCTCTTTTACCACGACCGGATGCAGGCAGAGCAGAACCCCGCGATCCGGGAGTTGCTCGAACAGGACCGTGCATTTCTGGACGAAAAGCAGGTGCAGATGACGCTGGCACGTGAGTTCTATCTCGCCGTCCGACTGAAAAACGAGAAGCCGGACACGGCGTACACGTTGCTTTCCACCATCGAGACGAAATTCCGCGACAACGGCTTCACCACGCGCCGCGCCGGAAAAGAAGACCTCAAGCGCCTGCTTGCCATCTACTTCGAACAGAACACCACAACGGAGCGCTTCGAGGACTACGACGGACAGCGCTTTCATGGAGGTGATCTAGGTGGGGCTTTTTAAGCGAAACAAACGAAAACCGGACGAGGAAACTGAAAATCTCAAAGCGTTTCTGGACATGATCGCGCCCAGCATCGTGAAGTTTGAAACCGGCTATTACATCTGCGGCAATACGTTCCGCTGCATTTGGGCGCTGCGCGAGTACCCAACATCGACCGACGATCTTGCCATCCTGCGGCATTTGGGCGAAAAGCACGGCGTGACGCTGCACATCTATACACGCATGGTCTCGCCGCTCGAAGAACGCAAAATCGTCCATAACGCAGAAATCCGCAACCGGATGAACCGCGGCAGCTCACAGAATATGCAGCAGGCAGTGGAAGCGGAGAGCAACTTGCAGGATGTGGCGAACCTCATCGGTTCCCTGCATCGGAACAAAGAACCGCTGCTTCATTGCGCGGTCTACATCGAAATGATCGCGGGAGATATGCAGGAGCTGCAAATTTTGCAGACAAACGTGGAGGTCGAGCTCATGCGCTCGAAGCTGAACGTGGACAGGCTGAAGCTTCGCCAGCAGGCAGGCTTCTGCGCCGTCAGCCCGGTCGGATTCAACGCCTTTGGCACGGAGTATGAGAGAGTCCTGCCGGCCAGCTCGGTTGCGAATCTGTTCCCATTCAACTATTCCGGTAAAACGGACCGAAAAGGCTTTTACATCGGGAAGGACAAATACGGCAGCAACATTGTTGTCGATTTCGACCAGCGCGACGAGGACAAAACCAGCGCCAATGTTCTGATTCTCGGCAACTCCGGTCAGGGCAAGAGCTACCTCATGAAACTGCTTCTGCTCAACTTTTTGGAAGCAGGGAAATCGGTCATCACGTTGGATGTGGAGCATGAGCAGTGGGAGCTGTGCCAGGCGCTCGGCGGCTGCTTCGCGGACATCATCGAGGGAACGTATAAGATCAATCTGCTGGAACCCCGCTGCTGGGACACCGATGCAGACCCATATGATGTGGACGCGCCCAAAGCGTTCCGGCAGTCCACGAGTCTTGCCCAGCATACCTCCTTCCTGAAGGATGTTTTCCGTACCTATAAGGATTTCACGACGGCGCAGATCGATACGATTGAAATTATGTTAACTAAGTTCTACACTGAATGGGGCATTACGGAGGACACGGACTTTTCGCAGATGCGACCGGAGGACTATCCGATTTTATCGGAACTGTATGATTTTATTGAGATCGAGTACGAAAATTTTGACGAAACGAAGCCGCAGCTCTACACCAGAGAAACGCTCCAGCAGATCCTGCTGGGGCTGCATTCCATGTGCCGCGGTGCGGACTCGAAATTTTTCAATGGTCACACGAATCTGACCTCGACCCGCTTTTTGGTCTTCGGTGTGAAGGGTCTTCTATCTGTGGCGCAGAATGTGCGAAGCACGATCCTGCTGAATCTGCTGTCGTATATGTCAGACAAGCTGCTGACCGAGGGCAACACCGTTGCGGCGCTGGACGAGCTGTATATCTGGCTGTCCAACCCTGTTGCCATCGAGTACATCCGCAATTCCCTCAAACGTGTGCGCAAGAAAGGAATCCGCGCTGGTGCTGGCAAGCCAGAACCTTGAAGACTTCGACCAGCCCGGAGTCCGCGAAATGACCAAACCGCTCTTCTCCATTCCGCCGCACCAGTTCCTGTTCAACGCCGGTTCGATTGACCGCCGCGCGTACATGGATATGCTCCAGCTGGAGGACAGCGAGTTCGACCTTATCAAGTTCCCGCAGCGCGGCGTGTGCCTCTATAAGTGCGGCAACGAACGATACCTGCTGGAGGTCCACGCACCGCCGTACAAGGAAGCGCTGTTCGGAAAGGCTGGCGGCAGATGATGAACGATGAAAGGATGACCATATGAAGCAAATTGAATTTGAACGCTGGGAACCGGATGCGGAGAATCCGCGCAGGCTGACCTATGCCGGTCAGCGCACGGCGGAAGATGTTTTTCACGAACTGGAAGCACGGTTGGACAGCGTCGGCTATTTGCCGGACGAGTACCTTCTTCTGGACAATCGTTGGCAAAACGGGCGGAGATACCAAAAAAGGTGCTGACTTTTTCTGTAAAACCGATTACGGCGGAAGCGAAGGAATCTATCTGGACGTCTATCTGGAATGGCAGGAGGGCGACAAGCCCAAAAAGGAGTGCTTCATCACCGGCAAAACGCTGGGCGAAAGCGGCGCGGATATGGATCGGATGTTCCTCATTTCCTCTGCGATTACGAAAGCGATCCGCGGCGACAACAGTGTCCACGCGCGGTACATAGTGGCCGGAAGACAGCCAGAGCCGGAAGAAACGATGTCCTTGAACCTGTCTCCAGACGAACAGCGACTGGTGGCACAGGCACTGGCGGAACAGTGCATCCGACTCGGTTCGCAAGCAGAAGGTGAAGAAAAGCTCCTGCGCCGTATGACCGGAAACGTCATGGAGTACATGGACGCGGCTGGTCTGCCAATCGGCTGGACGAGAATGACCGGGCTTTTAGCTCCAGCACGATGGAGAGCAGGAAACTGCGCCGGTCATGGGCGGGATGCAGCTATGAGCATGAGCGCAATAGCCGCGCGTGTTGCCGCCACGCTGCTGACTAGCGAAAAGGACGCAAGGGTGTCGGCTTTCTGCTGGTCGCTATTTTTGCGCCGGTCATCCTGGTCGCGGCGATCCTCTGCTCGCCACGTCAGGTGGGGCCGACCACAACAATTCCTGGCTGTGGAAGCCTCTTTTTATGGGGTGACATATAGTGAAGATGTGCCGGACGAATTCAGAACACACATTGCAGATATGCAGACGGCTTTTTCCTCTTCTGGATTCGGCGGTAGCGGAAGCCAACGCGACTATGACCGACGGCAATCGCCTTGACCCGATACAGGTCAAGGCGATTTTTATGCCCCTCTGTTTTGGCGAAATGCGCCGAGCCAGCGCGCGGCAGACCGTTTTGTGGACTGCTTTTTTCATCACAGAGCAGAGAACGCGAACCGTACTCGTTGAACTGGAAGACGGGAGCGTCATAGAGCAGGAGGAACCCTATACCGCCACTGTGCCGCTCTCGCTGGCGGCCGCGTATGAAAACCTTGCGGCAAAGCTCAGTCGGGCTGTCACCGACGAGGACAAAGGGAAAACGCCGCGCACATCTACACGATGATCGCGGGCAACGCCAATGGCAGCGACGGCACTGGCGCATCGGGCGGTACAATCCAGATCGATTATGGTTATGGAACCGGCAGCACCGGACTGGACACGTCCGGCTTCACGAACCCGGCCGGTAAGAACGCCGACGATCTGGTGCAGTACGCCATCCATGCCTATCAGGAGCATTGGGGCTATGTGTGGGGAACGTTCGGTCTTGTATTGACGGAAAGCCTGTTCGAAGCAAAACTCGCGCAGTATCCGGATGCCCTTGCAGGCAATGTGGATTTCATCCGCCAGACGTGGGTCGGCGGCAGAACGACGGACTGCGTTGGTCTGATCAAAGGCTATGGCTGGCTGGACGCGGAGACGGAAGAAATCGTCTACAACACGAACGGTATGCCGGATATCTCAGCAAATGAGATGTACCATTCCGCGACCGTCTCCGGCCCCATCGATACCATCCCCGAAACCCCGGTCTGGCCGTCTGGCACGACGGGCATATCGGTGTCTATATCGGAAACGGCGAGGTGGTCGAAGCAATGGGCACGCGCTACGGCGTGGTCAAGACAAAGCTCGAGGGTGCACGCTGGACACACTGGTTGAAGATCCCGTACATCAGCTATGACTGAGGAAAGGACAAACATGAACGTCTTAATGGTGGAGCCGGGAAAGGCTCCGTATGAAACGCAGATCGGCGATGATCTGCAAAGTATGCAGTCAGTAGTCGGCGGATATATCCAAGCCGTGTATCCCTACGAGGAACCGGTGGCATTAATTTGCTGCGAGTCTGGAAAGCTGGATGGTCTGCCGCTCAACCGTGCACTGCGCGATTCGGATGGTGATATCTATGACATCATTGCAGGAAATTTCTTTATCGCCGGACTCGGCCAAAGTGATTTCGCAGACTTGCCGCACGAACTTGCCGAGCAATTCGCGGAGCGTTTTCGGCAACCGGAAATGTTCATGCGTGTAGATGGTAAAATCGTAGCCGCGCCGATGCCGGACGAGCAGGTGCAGGGCGGAATGTCGTACTGACAGGAGGATATATGAAACAGGCAACATATTCAAATCACATTTGAGGAAGAAAAGCTCCGCGCTCTTCGGCGCTACATCGCCAAGCGCGATTCGACGCTGGAAGCGGAGCTGCAAAAGGCGGCGCAGCGACTCTACGAGAAGGTCGTGCCGGCCGCTGTGCAGGAATACATCAGCGACTGTACGCAGGACGATCCAGTGCGCAAACCGCAAAAGAAATCGGAGGCGCAGGTATGAGCACGGCGGGCTTTCACATCACGGAGGACTGCGCGGAAGTCTATCTGCAAAACGAATCCGGCATGGAGTTTTTGCAGCTTGCCAGACGGCTCCATGATTATCTCCAACAGGAACAGCGCTTGCCAGCGCGGAGCCTCTTTGAAGCAACGGACGGCTGCAAAGAGATCAGCCGAGAGGCTTTCGATACACTGGCGAAGCGCCGCATGGAGAACACCGGCGAGGTCAGCGGAGTGTTTGAGCTGGACTTCGATGCGCGGACGCTTTCTGCGCTCAACATCATGGACGGTTGGAAGGTCTACGCAATGCAAGACGTAGCAAACGCAGCAGAGCAGGCATATCAGGAGGCTGAGATTTCCGAGGATGACCGCTGGCGCATCTTCCTCGACCGGCTGGATGGTCAGGAGCTGACCACACCGAGCAGACTCACCGTACGGAATTTTTATTTCGAGGATAGCATCGAGGCGATGGATGACCGAATACTGAATTTTTATGTCGTTCCGTGTTTCAACGTCGACGAAGTGTTCGGTACGTTCGTAGAAACCGATGAAAACGACCATGCGCTGAATATCTATGCCAACTACGATATGCAGCGCCAGCAGGTCTGCGATGAGCTGGAGATCACGCTCTATGGCAGCGGCATCGATGATCAATCTCTTACCTATCACCTGAATGCGGCAGAGAAAGAGGTGCTGCGTGAAAAGATGGAAGCCTACTGTATGCAGCGGGAGCATATGCCGTTGAATCAGCTCTGTCAGGAGATTTTGCAGGAGCAGGATGCTCCCACGCAGGAGATGCAGCTGTGACCGACAGCGTGTTCCGCGCCGTCGCGCCCGTGTCAGCGGTTTGTGCGGCTTTCGCGGCACAGTCGAGCGCGTACCCGCCAAGTACCAGAAAACCGGACGTTGCGCCGACGTGCGGGAGTGCTGCAAACACGAAAAAAGGAGATCAAAATGTCTACGGAGTTTTATTGTGAAGAATTTCCGGCAGAGCAAAACGGAAAACCGGTGCAGACGCTCAAAGCCTGCTGGAATCCTGTCCGGAAGATCGTTTTCATTTCATGACGCCTTTCGGCGTTGACCTGACCGCCCAAGATGCCGAGCAGCTCCGGCAGGGGCGCGGCAGCGCAGGCACATACCGGCGAAAGTGGATGGAAATACCGCTTTTTCCGGCAGAAAAACTGCTGCAGCAGGAGCTGGTGACTGCGCGGAAAACTGAGAATGGCAATGGTACGCGATTACCACCGATTGAAAATGGTGGGACTTTCGGACAGGGGTTGTTGAGAGGGCAAAAACACGGGGTTGTTGAGCGAGCAAAAACAGCCCTGTTGGGGTCGGAAGCGCAGATAGTCCTGCTGTTTCAGGAAAAACAGCGGGGTTGCGCACAAAATTGGAGGAAAATTGGCATGGCAAACAAGAAAATCAAATTTCCGCTCTGGCTCATGCCGGACACCAAAGCGACGGTCGAATGTCTCTACCGGCAGGACGGATGTAACAGCCAGAGCGAGTTCATCGAAAAAGCGATTCTGTTCTACTGTGGCTATCTGCAAAGCGAGTATGCTGGGGACTTCCTGCCGAAGATCCTTGGTGAAACGCTGGAGGCCATCCTCAGTATGTTCGGTGATCGTATCGGCAAGCTGCTTCTGAAGCAGGCTGTCGAGCAAAACGTCTGCAATCATATTCTTGCTTCAGATACGGATATTGACGCGCAGACGTACCAGCAGATGCGCGGAAAAAGCTATCAGGAGGTGCTGCGGACGAACGGCCAGATCTCGTTCCCAGAGGTACTTCGGCAGGAAAGCCGACTGGTAACAGATGGCGCGGTTGATTCAAAAAACCGGCTTCATCAGCCGTAAAAGCGCAGGCGGATACATGAAGTATATCGCCACGCGCGAGGGCGTCGAAGTCTTGACCGGCAAGGGACCAGCAACCGAAAAGCAGAAAGAGATGGTTTCTAAATTACTCAAAGACTTCCCAGATATGCGGGATTCCTTCGAGTATGAGGACTACAAGCAAGCGCCGACGCTGCACACTGCGTCGGCGCTCATTTCTGCGGCTTTGGATTCACATATGCAGAATCTTCAATCCGAAAACGGCTATCTGCGCTATATTGCAACGCGCCCCGGCGCGGAAAAAGCATGGCGCGCACGGCCTGTTCGGGCGGCAGGAAAATACGGAGCTGACTGCGGCTATGCACGACTTGACCGCGCACAACGGCAACGTCTGGACGATCATCTACTCCCTGCATCGTGAGGACGCGGAGCGTTTGGGATATAACAATGCCGCAGCATGGCGGAAACTGCTTGTCAGCCATCAGAACAAGTTTGCCGAAGCCTTCCATGTCCCGGTATCGGCGCTGCATTGGTACGCAGCTTACCACGATGCGGATACACATCCGCACATTCACATGATGATCTGGACGGATCAAGAGACGGTTTTGAAACGGGATGCCGTCGTAAAACTGCGCTCCGCAATGACAAACAGCATCTTTCAAGCAGAGTTAGAAAACCTCTATATCCGAAAGATGCAGCTTACGGGGACGTGACAGAAGCGGCGCGGGCAGTTATGCACGATTTGGTTGACTGCATGGAATCTATCTGAAGAACCGCCCGAATCTATCCAGCAAAAAGCTGCTGGAGCTTGCGCAGGAACTGCGCACAGTCGGCGGCAAAAAGCAATATGGATACCTCAAAAAGCCACTTAAGGATATGGTGGATTCCATCGTGGACGAGCTCGGAAAAGCTGCCGGAGGTAGCAGCGTATTATTCCGTCTGGAACGGTGTGCGCGATACGCTGGAGGGCTACTATAAGAACCGACCCCGGCAGCATAATCCGCTCTCGCAGCAGAAAGAATTCCGAGCGATCAAGAACGCGATTATTCAGGAAGCGGAACGCCTGCGTCAGCAGATGGAGCAGGCACGGAAGCATCAGAACAGAACCTTCGGAAGAACCGTCTTCGGAAGAAACTTCTAGAGACGCTTCTACAAATCCGACGCTTGCAAACGAAAATACTTCATCCACGCTTTCTCGTCCTATAGAACTTCCGACCGAATACCTTCTGAATTCAACCATTCGCCTGTTTCACCAGATGGGACAAATCTTCCGCTCGAATGCTGCGCCGCCCTGCAATCCGATGGGCATCCGTATCGACTCCAAGCGCCGCAAAAAGCTCATGCAGAAGCGGCTGGCGATGGGACATAAGCAGGATGACCACGAACACAATTACGGTCAGACATTACAGTAACAGGAGGTGCATTTTGGCACAGTACATAGAATTTACCCCAGAACAAAAGAATGTGCCGCAACAGTCGATCTCGAAGAATTTCTCCTCCGGCAGGGGGAAAAGTTCATCAAGTCCGGACGTAAAAACGGCTGGCAAGTGACCACAGCATTACGGTTCGCGGCTGTGAGTGGTTCGACCATGCGTCAAACGAGGGTGGTCGCGCTGTCAGTTTCGTACAAAAGTATTACGGTAAAAGCTACGTTGAAGCCATGTCCATGCTGTTGGGCGAGAGCATGGAGCCGTTTTATCCGCAAGCAAAAAAACAGGAGCCGACTGATCAAAAGCCCTTCGCACCACCTGTTCCAAATGCAAATATGCACCGCGTATTTGCGTATCTTCTCAAAACGCGCGGGCTGGACGCGGATGTTGTTTCGTACTTTGCCCGCAGAAAATTACTCTACGAGGACGCAGTACATCACAACGCGGTGTTCATCGGAACCGACGAAGGCGGCTGTCCGCGCCACGCGCATCTGCGCAGCACGAACAGCTTCGGAAAAGCCTTTCGTCTGAATGTCGAATCCAGCGACCCGCGCTATAGTTTTCATTACGACGGAACGGACGGGAGTCTTTATGTTTTCGAAGCGCCCATTGATATGCTTTCGTATATCTCCATGAACCCACGGCAGTGGCAGGAACACAGCTACGTTGCCTGCTGCGGCACGTCCCCACTTCCGGTGATGCAGATGCTGAACCGACACACAAATGGTATATCTTTGTCTTGATAACGATGACGCCGGACACAAAGCCAGTGAACGAATGGCAGAGCTTCTGCATGAACGCGGCGTTATGACAGAGCGGCTTGTGCCGGAGCTGAAAGATTGGAACGAGGATCTTCTCCACGCCCAAAAGGAGGAATTAGCCCCATGCCTGAGTCTATGACTCCGTTGATTACGGTCGGCGTGGTGGGTGCATTGTTCATTCTTCTGCTTTCGCTTCTTACCAACAACTACTCCTTAAACAACATCAAATCGAAAACTGTTGGCGACGGTCAGTACGGGACTGCGCGCTGGGCAACGGATCAGGAGATCCGAAAAGCCTACGTCACGATTCCCTTTGACGTTGCAGCATGGCGTGCCGGAAAGAAGCGCCCGACCGTGCAGGGACTGGTTCTCGGCAGTGTGCAGCGCGGCAAGCGACTGGAGGCGTTGGTGGACCGCGACGATGTGCATTGCCTCATGATCGGCGCATCCGGTGTCGGCAAGACTGCGTTCTTCCTGTATCCCAACATCGAATTTGCCTGTGCCTGTGGTATGAGTTTCCTGATTTTGGATACGAAGGGTGACCTCGCGCGCAACTGCGGAAGAATCGCGCAGAAGTACTACGGCTATCGCGTATCAGTGGTCGATCTTCGAAACCCGACACACTCGGATGGAAATAATCTGATGACACTGGTCAACCGCTATATGGACGTGGCCCGTGAGCATCCGGACAACCTTGCAGCACGGGCGAATGCAGAAAAATATGCGAAGATCCTCGCCAAAACCATCGTCAATCCGGGCGGCGACGAGCAGGATCGTGGACAAAATTCGTACTTCTATGACGCAGCAGAGGGTGTGCTGGCAACCGTGATCATGACGCTGTCAGAGTTCATTCCACCGAACAGTGCGGGGCATGACAAGCGGCACATCATGTCCGTGTTCAAGCTGGTAAAAGGAGTTGATGGCTCCCATGGGCAAGAAAAATGGATTTCAGGTTCTGATAGACAGCCTGCCGGATACACATAAGGCAGGCTGGATGGCGACCGCAGCAACCGGTTCCTCCGAACAAGGCATGGCTCCGTCATGTCCACGGTGCTTTCCCGCCTGAATTCGTTCATTGATTCCGAGCAGGAACAGGTGCTCTGCTATGACAGTCCAATCGACGCAGAGCACTTTGCATCAGAGAAGTGTGCGATCTTCCTGATCATCCCGGAGGAAGATCCGACGAAACACTTCATGGCAGGACTCATGATCCAGAACCTCTCGCGAGAGCTGTTTTCCATTGCGGACGCGAACGAAGGAAAACTGAAAAAGCGCGTGGTATTTTACTGCGACGAATTCGGCACGATGCCGCCCTTTGACGTTCTGCCGTTGTTCTCCGCGGGGCGAAGCCGCAAGCTGACGCTTGTACCGATCATCCAGAGTCTTGCTCAGTTAGAGAAAAATTACGGCAAGAGGGGGCGGAAATTATAGGCGACAACTGTCAGGACACGATCTTCGGCGGCTTCGCACCGAACAGTCAGACGGCGGAAACGCTCTCTAAAGCCCTCGGCAGCCGAACAGTTCTTACCGGCTCCGTAAGCCGCGGAAAAGACAGCAACAGCCAGAGCTTGCAGATGGTAGAGCGTGCGTTACTCTCACCAGACGAGCTGAAAAAGTCTCCCGAAGGGAGAATTTGTTGTCATGAAAACCGGCACGCACCCGATGCGTACCAAGCTGCAATTATATTTCAAATGGGGAATCAAGTTTGAAGAACCGTATCAGACACCGGAGCGCGCCCAGCGCGAGGTTTACTACGCAGGAAAGGAGGAATTGCTGATGAATATCAAGAAAAGTCTGTATTCCCAGCCGAAGCCGGTCTCAACGCCGAAAGCGGATGACTATATGAGCAGCTATGGCGACAAATGAGCTTCTTCGGTGAAATTTACGCCGATCCTGACTTGCCGCACCGGGCACGGACGGTCTATATGTACCTCCGTGACCGTGCAGGCGGCGGAAGCTGCTGGCCGGGCGTGAAAACCATAGCCCGCGACCTGCACCTCTCGCCGCGCACAGTGCAGAGAGCGCTGGACGATCTAGAACGCGCCGGATACATCGAGCGCCAGCGCCGCCAGCGTGAAAACGGAAGCTGCACGTCAAACTTATACATTATAAATGAGGTCAAATAGCAAACGCGGACGCTCCCCGCCAAGGGGAACGTCCGCGCGTTTGCTGTCACCAGCGCTGCGACACTACGGCGCAGCTTGAAGGGCCAACTCTATCTGAGAACCAATACAGAAAGAAAAAAGTTCATATCCATCCTGCTGGTGCTGTCGATGCTGCTGACGGTACCGGCTTTTGCTTTTTCCACAGGCTTTACGGACGTGTCCGGAGAAAGCACCTATGCGGAATCTGTTTCTTATCTTGCTGACGCTGGCATCCTAAGAGGTACGGCATCCGGCGGATTCGCGCCAAACGAGAAGATCACTGTCGGTCAGTGGGCGGCGATGCTTTGCCGCGCGTTTGACACCGAACCGGAAGGCGTTTCATGGCAGGAAGTGGGGGCGAATGCTGTCCAGATTGCCATCCGCAGCGGCTGGTTGGAGCCGACTGCAATGGGGACGCAAATGGTCTTATCTGCCGCGGTGAACTCTATCGGACTGTTTCGTGGCAGCCGGAATCCCGCTCTACGATGCAACACTTTACGGCCTTGACTGGCTTTCTTCCGGCGAAAATGCTCTGCGTGTCGGCAAAAGCTTGGGCTTTGTGCTGAGAACAAGACCGCAGCAGACCTCATCACACGCGCCGAAGCTGCACAGCTTCTTCATGCCGTTCTGACACAGACGCTGACCGTTGTAACGCCCGATACGCCGGTCGCGGTGGAGAACCGGATGCAGTGCAATGTGAACACATTCCTGCTGGAACTCCGCAAAGTCCCACAGCCGATCCTCGACGCTTTCAACGAAAACGGCTGGACGTTCGTGATCGGCACGGAATACCTCACAGAACTCAGCCGCAAGCTCGGCGTGAACTGCATCGGCGCGGCGGCATACACAGAGAAGCGGATTTACGTTTTCGAGGCCAGCGCGATTCTGCACGAATTCGGACACTTTCTTGATTGCACAATGGGTTTCCCGCAGGAGCATAATGGGACTCGTCAAAGCAAGACTCTATAAGACACAAAAACTACACTTAACTGTTTGGCCGTTATTGATATGTTGGCCAGCGACCAAGAGAAGACTGCTGCCGTTATGCATCGGCGTAAGCATATAGCAATTGTACTATGTGTATTTCTTATATGTTTCTATGTATTCACGGAACAGCTGTTCTGAAGATGGCATTGTATTTTCCAGCGGCCATTCTTCATCCTGTTCAGGTGAAAGGAAGTAGCTTGCCAAATCTGTCAAAGGCCCACAGAACTCTTTTGCCCACACGTTGGTTCCAGCACCATTCGGCACCAGTTCAAAGGACACGCAATGCAGCATATCATCAGATACTTCCAACACTGCTTTTGCTGGTGCCTGCATAGCGCCGCTGTCCGTATAATGTTCCGTACCATCGCAGCCATAATAAAATGATAGCACACGTGGCACACAATAACGGTTTTTTCGGCTTCTTCGTATGTGCCATAGACCCCAATTTCCGGGATGCAAATGTCCGCATTCGGTGTTCGATTCCGTGCGGCAACAGCGGCATCAAATAGCACCGCGTCCCGTTCTGATAAATCAAATTGCTCAGAGCAAGGATTTGGGAATATCAGAGCGGACGCATCTTCACTCTGAGCGGATTCCGTGGTTGCTTCGGAGGATTTTTCAGATGAGGATTTCGTCGCTGTTTCGTCCTGCATTGTTCTGGTATTGGCTGTAGCGCTTGCCGGCTTATCATACACAGGCATTGATATTGCCGTATCAGAGGAACGACATACGCAAGATGTTAAACCAAAAATCAACACAATGAGAAGCGAAACAGCTGCCAAATGTTTTTTTGCCATATCTAAATGATCTCCAAAAATTAATATACACGAATATAGAACTGATGGCTGTTTGCAACATCGTTTTCGGATGTCGGTTTTGCGTAAGTAACAATTCTGTATAGGCCGGTTTCGGTGAATTCATATTTATCCATGCTAATTCTGCTACAATTATATTTCGTTGTGGTTGTATACGCTCCAGAGGGCTTGAATACACGCATCGTCATCTTGTATTGTGTCCCAGTTGCAAAACTCTCGATAGTCTTTTTCTGTATTTTGAGCTTGTGGCGGCATCAAAGTTCCTTATAATGCCGAATCATTCTTTTAAGCAAATAGTTTCACTCTCTTGATTAAGACGCGTTTTCAATTATTACTTGAATTAGGTTGCCAGTATCAGAAGTAATTTCTAGGATAATATCGTCATTTTTCTCGTTAATGACCCAATAGGAGAATTCTGTGCAATTTGCGCGCAAGTCTTCTATGGTCGTATTTTCCGGGATTATCGTCATCTGCATATTCATAATCCCGCTCGAAAAAAGCCGGTAAAACGCCAAATTGGTTTCTTGTATTAACTCTGGATCGCTAAGATAGTTCACTGTTAGAAAAAAAATACGTTTTGGGTCTCGAAGCATAGCTACAATATACTGTTTCTCTATAGGGTGCGTAGTATAGTAGGTGTCATCTATATTACTTTCCGCCAAGATAAAATTCACAGGTGCCCCAGTTCTTAAAAAAATACAACCAATTTTCCAAGGATGATGCCGATGTTATGTAATTTAAATCAGTGTCATCATATGTAAGCATTAACTCCCATGCAATTAGAGCAATTGCTTTATCGTTTCCCGAAAAACTCACATTTTGATTATCGCTGACATAACAAAGGGATTCATGGTTGATAATATACTCAAAACAATACAACGCCAATGGCTCAGTATTGCCCTTGAAATATTCTTCCAAATACCCATTGTTTAGTAATATTTCCTCGATTCTCCTTACGGAATAATCATGGGGAGATTTTTCTTCAAGCAATACTGAGATATTGCGAACAAACTCCTCGGCATCATTAACAAAAGGCCCCTGCCGCACCTTTCCGATATGCTCAGCCAGTGGTGTCTCCACCACCGGCTGAGTTGCCACCTCGACATTTGATGAAATTGCTCTGCAGCCTGACATAACAATTGCATATAGGACAACTGCAAGCATGGCAAGGATCACGCAATAGAAACGCTTCATCGGAATCAACTCCAGTCAATTTCTGTAACAACTCTATACCCGCTTGTATATCCACAATCAAAGTTCAGATCAACGAATGTCGTTGAAGTTACTGCAGTGTAGTATCCCAAATTGTTTGTAAATACTGTGTACCCACAAATTGAAATGAGATATGGTCTTGTTGCGCCAGCATATCCATCATCAATTGTGAAGCACACTTCATCGCCCTTCGACAGCGTTTTAATTACAGTTCCGGAACTGTTATATAGCTTTGCAGAGGCAAGTAACGTGAACGCAACTCTTTTATGTGTGCTATCAAACGATGCATCCGCGCAATAATTCGCAATGTGAACCCCTGTTGAATATATGGGGAGGCAATCTTCTGTATTGCTTCTGAGATACCAACCTTTCACCAGAGACACCGACGAGCCAGACTGTTTCCAGCCTCGAACTTCATCCCAAGCATAATCTCCAACTGTTACACTGGTTCCTGTAAACAACAATGCCTCGCCAGCAGAACAGGTCATTAGGCGGTCACTGTTTGCTGTTGCGTTTTGATAGATAATCAGCGTTTTTTGATTTGGATAAGCGAAGGTAGAATTGAAAATTTTCACACGATTGTTTGCGGACGTATCCCAATCATTAAGTGTTGCAACCTCATTCTGCTGTTCAAGCGAAAATGTTTCCTGAACCATATTAGCGGCAGGAATATCTGCATTTTCAATTTCAGAAAGGAGTTCAGGGTCGTACTGAACAACAAGCGCATCATAGATATAGAAGACATCATTTTTTGTTTCTTCAGCGAACTCAAAAATATCATCCATGCTGATGTTATCTTGCGTCAAATAATTGTAGGCATGAATGCTTCTGTCTACTGCATCAACAATACAAGAGAAAAATACCTGCGAATGTATGCTTGTACGCTCGATTTTCAGAGCCGATGCATATTCCTCATAGCTGCTAACCGCAGCTGCGTTAAATCCTCGAATGAGAATAATATGCTGCGTCCTTGCTAAATCGACAAGCAACTCTTCGTCAAAGAGTCCTTCCGCGTTTGCGTCAATGACAATTGCGGCATATGGATTTGCGCTTGCAAGTGCAGTGACTTCCTCCATTGTTGTCACAAGGTAAACGCCCACGTCATCATTTACGGGAACTTGTGCAAAAGCAGCATCTGAAACGAAGTAGATAATCGTTTCAACAGAAAAATACTGAGACGCTTTCAGCGGATATTTGTACACGTCGATGCCATTAATACTATAAGCCTGACCATTGACAGACATTTCGCTTCCCAACGCCGGAATAGCCAGCGTGAAGCAAAGAATAATCGCTAGAATGAGTGCCGTGATTTTCTTCATAAGTAACCTCCTGTTTTTTACTACATATGTTTCCTATTGACGTATTACCTTTCTTTGGAATAATCCCCCGTTGTTCAATCATCGAACAATGTATCCACGACCCAATCCGGAATATTATGAAGCTCCATTTCTCCATCCTTTCGCGGAACAGTCCATACGGACGATTCTCCTGTCTCAGGGTTGAGCGTCAGTTCCTGCACGACAAAATACTCCCGCAAGCCACCATCGCATACGCGCCACCAGATAAAGTCGACGTACAGATTCGGATCACCGGGTGTCTGCCTCTCTGCACCGTAGGGTGCGCTGCTTGCTCGCAGGATTAGCGTATACGAAAACGGCCAGATCTCTTCATTTTTACGGATGTAGGACACAATCTGGTCTCTCGCTGCGTAGAGATCGAAGTCGTACTGACCGACCCTGTCCAAATTGGCTGTAACGGAATTTTCCCATGTATCGTGGTGATCCATAAGCGAATAAATTGCGGCATAAGAAGCCGGATACTGTGCTTGCAGTCCTTCTGCGTCTGCTTCATGAATATGTCCGAACGCCCAGATAAACCACGTCCGGAACCACTCGAGCGGTGTCTCGGCTTCCCGCTCCAAATCTTCCGAGCCAAGAAGACTCCGGAATACTTCAAACGCCATACCGGGCAGATCACGGTCGCCCCATGCGGTATCCCGAAGACTGAGGCTGTCCTGCCCGTGGTAAAAAGCTGCGAATCAGTTGACTGAGAACTTTTTCCTTTTGCGCCGTGATCATCTCGTATTCCGGGCTGCTTTTCCAGTCCTCCAGTGTTTGCAGCGTTTGAAGGACTTCCAGAAGCTCTTTGTAGGTGCCGAGATCCGGAGCAACGCTCTCCTGTTTTGGTTTTGCGCTGGATTCTTCCGGCAGCACTTCTTCCGGTTCTTCCTCCGATTCGGCTGTCGTTTCTTCCGCGGCGGGCGGTTCTGGCTTGGGCAGACAGTGCTCTGCCTGCTCGAGCCCTTTCCGGCAGCCCGACAATACCAGGAGAATGCAAAAGAACGTAAAAATTGTGCGTTTTTTTCATCGAAAGGCTTCCTTTTGTAGATCGGTTAGTGCTTTACAGATCTCCCAAAATCTTTCTCACTGCTCGAATAACCTTTTCTTTGAACTGCCTTGATATGATGTCCTCGGAATTCACGGGATTTGGCAATTCAACAAGCGCAGATTGAGAATTTGAACTTAAGCTTTTGATATAGTTTGTAATATATCCAAGATCCCTATTGTGTTTTGGAGTAAAGCCGAATTCATCAACAAAAGCCTGCCCCAACTGAGTATCGCCAATGACCGTATTCTGCCAACCATGAACATCAAGAAAAGAAATGTCTCCATATTGCGGTGCCAAATTATCAATAAAGACTTTAATTGCAGCGGCTTCTGGTGCAAGACAAATGGTGCTGCCAGTGTAGTTTCTCCGACTTGTTGCGCTCGGGAAGCCAACGGGGAAACATCTATTCATATCAACTCCTCCGATGGCTTGCGTGGAAGCATTGCCAACATTTGCTCGTCCAGGACCGCAGTGGGTATAGCCGTGCAGAATGCCATCCGGGTTTGCAACAGGGATCACATATAAAGACCAGTTGTTTGCCCAAGGCTGGTTCGCTCTACCTTCCATTTCCTGAATCAGCGCATTGGCAATCTTGACCAGTTCAACACCATCCGCAGCCCACGCATCTTCGTATCCGTGGATTGCAAACAATGCAACAAGCGCGTTTGCGCCGGAACCGATTTTATATGCATTGATTGGATGACCTTTGGGGCTGGTGCAGATTAATTCAGGTGAAATACCTGTTGTGAGCGTAGGAAGCGTGACCACTGCTTCTGCAAGAAAACTGCGCTTAATATACTTCCGTTTTAGGTTGCCCGTTTCAGTGCAATACTCAATTTCAGCGTAGTCAGATTCATATGTTCTGCCGGCAAGAACACTGACCAGTTCGCCCGAAGAAATAGCCCCACCTTGCGCATATGTATCGCTTGGACCAAAGTACAGATTGATTTCAGCCTCTTGACTGTTGCCTCGAGCAATATATGCCCCTTTTCGCTCGCTCACGATTGCTCCGTTGCCGCGGATATCTGTTATGGAGTCTTGCGGGATGTAGCCACGCTTTCTTCCATCCTTAGTGTTGAAATCAATGTAATACCATGCACGATTATATTGGCCCTGCTCAATCTGATCCAGAACAATCACATATTCTCCGTTGTAAACGGACTCATTAGTGACATAAACCGATGTATTGTCTTCTGACAGATCAGGGCCATTGTAAACGTGGTATTCATTCAAATTTCCATTCACCCTTGCCAGCTTACCGCGTTTTTTGTCTTCCAGCTTACTGCTTTGAATGTATCCTCGTTTTGTTTTATTGCTCGAAGAATACTCGATATGCAAGAATCCAGAAGCTGAGTTTTCAATTACCGTGACGCTCTCGCCTGCTGCTACAGTTCCTGCCAGAGCATATGTCGTCATATTAGGGCCAGTATAGACTGTAGCGCTTGTCGTACCATTGCAATCCAAGTAGCCAATCCGCACTGGTTCATTGAGCACGGAGCCAACGCTTGCGTAGTTAGATACTGCATTTTTTGCAACATACCCACGCTTCAGTACACTCCCTGCAATATAGTCAATGCAGAAATAATCCAACTCTTTGAAAATGCACCGAACGCCCTCTTCTGCCGAAACACTCCCGATTGAGGCATAAATGTCTGCAGATGGTCCGAGTAGACTGTGCAGTTGTTTTCCATTTTATGAGGAAAAGAAATTATATTACCGACAGCCGTTGCAGGAACATAGCCTCGCTTTCGTCCGGCACTTGTTGCATAATCAATTAACTTAAACGTATTTGACAATATGTTTTCTTCACGAACCGGCATAATAATTTCATCCTCAGCAACACGCCCGATGTTAGAATATAATGTAGACGGTCCTGCAAATACGACTGCATTGGCGCTCATCGTCGCGTATGTAGAAACTAGAGAAACCGAATAAGGCGCAATTCCATTTCCGATTCTTGTGAGATTGTCGTCCTGAATGTATCCTCTTTTTCCTCGTGCCTCCAGCCGAATACTCTGCTTGAAACCAAGCGGTCGAATCGATTACACCATAGGCCACAAGCACACAATATTCATATTGCGATAAACCACCCAGCAGAGCATAACTTGTTTTGGGACCGGCGTACACACTTTTTGCGGTATTTGTACGGGCCAATATTCCTTTAAGGTTTCGCACAATGCTAATTGAATAAATCCGCGCTTCGCCCCACCACTTGTTGAGTATTCAATATAGTACCAATCGTTGACCGCTGGTAAACACAGTGAATGTTTCCGAGTGGGAAATCGTTCCGACACTCGCAAAACCGCTAGAGTTTGGGCCATAATACACAGGAGTTTTTCCCGGTGCAGTGCATACCCCCAAGCAGCCGGAATTGAACATTGCAGCCGTAGGGAGTCCACTCTCGTTTACAAACGATCCAACTGGAACAAATCCGCGTTTTTTCGTAGAGCCTGCCGTATAGGTGATGTAATAATAGTTAAGTTCTTTTGCATGTACTTCAACTGTTTCATTTGCATCAATACTGCCAACGCGACAATAGAGTGTATCACTCGGGCCAAAATACACAATCGTTGATGCCTTTGCTACCGCAGATTTTGACATATGATTCTCCTTTGAATTGAATTAAGGATTACTCCCTTTGCTATATTTATGTCTATAATACGCGAAATGGGGACACAGCGTCCCCAAAATTCTTCACAGATGTTCAGCTGATTACCTAGGGACATAAAAAGCGGACAATTGCTTTTACTTAGCAATTGCCCACTTTTTGATTGGTTTGAACTTGATGTCCCGTGAGGTCACTTTATACTGTGATAGTTTTCGTCGTGTACGATCTTGAATCGCCGCCACTTCCGTCAGAGGCGTAGAACACGACTACTGCATAATAGGATTTGCCCGAAGTGCCCGTATATGTGACGGATGCTGTTTTACGTCCGGTGTCGCTTCCCATAAGATACTCATACCCGTCCGCTGTATAGGAATATGTAGCAACGTTTGTTCCGTTGGAGCTATAAATTTTGACTGATTTAATGCCAAGTGTTTTCATTCGACCAGTCCCAGTGATTGAACAATCCACGGTTATTTCGTTGCCAGAAGAATAAATCACCGCATTATATGACGAAATATACTTGCTGGCACGAAGCGTTGCTGCCAAAGCGAGCGATGTAAATAAAGAGCAGATCAAAATGAAGGAAATTGCTGAAGTCAATACTCGTTTGCGCATACTATTCTCCTATCGATTGTATGATTTTGATGATTTCATCATAAGGTTCAACGCCCACTATATTGCATTCAATATTGCCCGCAGTCCATGCCACAAAATAAACTCCATCGTTTGTCATGATATAGTACACTGTACCGTTGTATTCGTACTGTTCAGGATCATTGGTATCCTTTTCATACAGTAAATGATCCTGATTCTCGGAAAATACCGTATACAATAGTGTAATCGAAGAATCGCCATTCTCCAAGAGACAGTATAAAGACTCAGGTTGAGTTACGGCATTGTACTGGAAATCCGTTTCCACAAAACCATCAGGAAGATAGCTTGGCAAAATAGCTGTAGGTATGCCGTGTATTTCCATCTCATTGGCAATAGAGGTCAACGGTGCCGGGAATTTCTTTCGCGGAAGAACGCGCGACGGTTTGCGTATATTCTGACGACTTGAAACCAAATGTCTCCTTTGGTCCAGTTGGCAATTGCTCCCCATAAGTCAAACCCAAATGCATAAGCGGTTAGAGAGGTTGCCAGCAGAACGGCAATGACTGCCGCAAGGATGCGGGCTGTGCGAAGGACCCATTTGCGTGGACGCGTATTTGAACGCGGTGCGGGCCGGAGGATTTGCGTTTTGTCGGAAGTACCATTCAGCTGTGGCTCATCATCAAAATCAAAGAGCGAGCATCCTTCGCTTGAAGCGAAACGATAGTTTTTGTTAAAAGAACTCCAAGCGTGATTGACATCCCCGAAATCAGATGACGGCAGTTCCTGATTGCGCTTTGCGATCACCCCCATAATATATAAAATTGCATCAGTATCGGAGTCTTCGCCGTCTGGGAGCTGAGAGTCCTGACGTAGAATTTCGTTCAATTCCTCCGTGCTCATCTCGTCAAACTTTGAAAAATCTCGATAAAAATGCGCTTTGGATTCCGACATCTCTGTGAACCCCCTTTGTTTTTATATGTACACAATTGGTTTGTTGGGGACATACATTAAAAAATCTTTCTCAATTATTTTTTGAAGCTTCTTTTTTGCACGTTGCACACGCTTTTGCAGGCTTCAACCGTAATTCCCAATTCTTCCGCAGCTTCCAACATAGTATATCGACGAACAACGATATTTACAAGAAGCTGAAAATCTTCTTCTCCTAGAGCATCTGAGTAGGCAACAATGAATTCTGTTGTCTCCACAGTTGTGCTTGCCTGCGGCTCATACGCAGACATCGCCGCAAGTAGTGCATTACTAAGTCTAGCCTCAGTTCGCCGTCTATTACGAATCACATTTTTAAGTGTATTGACGAGCCAACCACGTGGATTTTTACTGCTCATCAATCCATCTGGCTTAATACACGCAATTCGAAAAGTATCTTGTACAACTTCTTCAGCAAGTGCCTTGCTTCCCAGTGCACTCATCGCGTAGATACACAGACGGGTGTACATCTCCCGGTAAAGTCGCTCGATATATTCCTCTTCTTCTTGATTTAAACTCATGTTATATCCTTCTTGGCCAAGAGTCTTGCTCAACACTTTTTATTCCGATTTTGAAAATTCTTCAATACAAAGTTGAACCAAACGTTCTACTGCGATTATAAACGATTCGGGCTTATCCCTCAAGAGTGTCTCAAGGTTTCGGATGCGAGCATCAGCTTGGTTTGGGTATATCAGATAATCCACACTTACGCCCAGGCAATTTGCTAGGTCATATAGTACTGAAATACTGACGCCTTTATTTCCGCGTTCGAGATTTGCATAAAATGATGTACTGATACCCACCTTTTCAGCAAGCTGTTCTTGGGTTAATCCATACTGTGTTCACAAACGCTGCAGATTCATTCCGATTATTGTAGCAATTCTCTTGTCCATGTCAACCACTCCTTGCGGAATAATTATATTTTCCGCAAGAGATAGCCGGAATAATCCAAAGGAGTGCATTTTTATTTCCGCCAGAAATATTCTTTAGAGTTTTCAATTAATTGTCCCCATATGCTACGATATTAACATAATTAAGTGGATAGCAAAAGAAAATATAATCGGGTAATCGAAGCAGGATAACGGCATTTGCAATACTTTTTTCAGCGTGCATCATTCGGATACTTGCGGAACAGCCGAACAACGTCATTACTGGCTGTATGATCTTATTTGGAGCAATTAACATCGTTGCGTTTGCTCCGCTGGATTCGCCGGAAAAACCATTGGACAGCGACCAGAAAAACAATACAGCTGCATTTCAATCGTGATTCTAGTTGGGCTAGTTGCGGCGGCGGTGCTGGCCAACCTTCTTAACCTGCATGGGCTGGAAAGCGTGGCTGCGGTTAGTCTTGTCCCGGAGGAATCCTGCTAGCTTCTGGAAGAATGCAAGCTCGGCAGGCAAAAAGATAGTCGCAACAGCAGCATTTTTCTTGCAATTTTGCAGGAATCATCCGCAGTTTTGCATGAACGGTTGAGAAATGCAGGGTGAGCTGATACACCTTAAACCGCAGGAGAGACAAGAAAGACTGCGCGGCAAACGGCCGAGCAGACGATTGCAAACAATGCTGGGCGAAATCGCCCGGCTCAGAGAGTCTTTATAAGAGTGGCCGCTTTATGAAGAGCATTGTCAATCAAAATTGTGCGGGACGGAAAGTGAGAAGGGCGTGATTCCAATGCAGACTGTTAATTAGGGTCTACTGAATGACTGACTATTTTGAGAAGATTGCAAATTATATGTCAAAATAACCGTAAAACAAGCTGAAATCAACAGAATATCGGATATTTACAGGAGCATTGCCCATCTGTAAAAATATAGTCTGTTGTGATGGCTTTGGTATCTGCAAGATTATTTTCAACCAAAGCACAAACAGGCTTGCAGTGGATCTGTTGGTTACGAGCCTCAATCCATTGATATTACTGAGTTTTTTCTGTTTTTCACCCCATTCAGTAGGCCCTAATTAGTGGCTGATTAGAATGTGAACAAAAGTTAGATTGAAGAAAGGAAAATCAATATGAAAAACAAAACACGCATCGTTTCCCTGCTCCTAGTTTGTATGTTCCTAATCAGCGCCACCTGCAGCTTCGCATCGGCGGCTTCCGTGCAGCCTACTGGGCAAGCAACAGTCCCGGAGAAAATGCAGCCCGGCTCGATTATCATTTATGATGATGAACTTCAGCCGGAAGTTGTTCAGGGCGGATATCTCAAATCATCGGAGCATGCTGCAACTGTAACTGATTTTTTTCCAACTCCGACTTGCCAGCATCCCCGTCACGGCTGCTGCTGAGCAGGCAGCACAGATTCGTTTGGAAAACGAAATTGCAACGGAACAATATCGTGCTGTTATGAGCGGAGAAGTGATTCAGGCAGAACCAATTCGCATTTATGCTGGAATGAAGGTCGTATACGATGCTGTTACGGGTGATATCAACAATATCTATTATCCCGATCCGAACGAACCCTCCGGTTATTCCATTCACAATATTCCGGTTGAAAGCGGAACTGCTTCCAAAGCTTCCGTTAATCAGGCCAACGGCAATGTAACCTGGACATGGGGAAGCCACAACAATACGCTGACCTATCGTCCTTCGAGCGATAGCTTCCTTGGAACAGGGCGAGCCACTTATTTTATTGGTACATATGGTAACCGAAATAATCGGTTGCAGCCATATGATTGCGCAACCAAAATGGCCTATGATTATTCTAAAGTGGGCGACAAAAATGTTCAGATTCGGAATTTGGATACCGACGAGGTCTTTACCTACTATCAGGCCGATGTTGGCGCATTGCCCGATGCAATTATCGACATTTGGGGCGAGGACAACATCCGCGAGCTTGCAGGAACCCCGGATGGAGCGCCGACAGATAACGCAAATAATGTGAGATATTACCACGAGCGGTTTTCTGATCAAACAGCCCCTGCCAGATAAAAAACGCTTAGAGAGGATATCCGCCTCTGCTCCCGGCAGAGGCGGATGTCCTGCCCTTTTTGAAACAGGAGGAGAGATATGAAAGTAAAGCAATTGATTTCCATTCTTCTTATGCTGCTGCTACTGACGGCGTGTAGCGCAAACACCGACCTTGACCTTCCGGACGAAGCAGGTTCATCGGAACAGACATCCAACATGGACGCCTCTGCCGCTGAACCGGAAGACGGGGCGGAAAAGCCGACGCTGCCAGAGATCGAGACGCCCGAGGGAGCCCCGGACGCAGAACTAGTGGAGACGCTGCTTGTCACTGTGGTAGACAACATCAACGGCGAAAATGCGGATGACGGCGTGGAGCTAGTCATCTATGCTTACGATGAACAGTCGCAGGCGTTTCGGGTAATCTTCAAGACGCCAATCGGCCCATATGTGTATCCGGCCAATACGGTGGATTTTGAACACCAGATCGTCTACTACGCGTCTGCACGCCCGGACGAGACATATGACAACCTATATTCGTGTGATTTGAAAACAGGAAATGTCCAGCGGCTGACGGATGGAAAAAATGCGTTTAATGATCTTCTCTTTGTGGATGGCACGCTCTATGCCAATGTGGCTCGGGAGTTCTGCACAACCTGTCAGCCCGCCCGGTTTGACCTTGACAGCCAGACGTTTACCTATCGAAATGAGGCCGACGACGATACGTGGCATCACTCCTTCTCCTATGACGATTACGCAGACGAATTTTTGATCCTCACTTGCTCGGATGCGGAAATGCGGACACACCGCGTTGCGGCGGAGACACATATCCGGCCTAAAACAATTTCTTTGATCGACGCAACATTTGAGAATGTCACACCTCTGTTTTTTACGGAGGATTTTGAAATCTGTCTGACCCGACGGCTGAATGAAAATACCATTCTGATGACAACAGAGCCACAGATGGTCAGTGGAAAGCGTACACTCAAACGTCTGGACATCACCTCGCAGGAGGCGGAGAATGTGGCAATTCCCGGAATTCAGCAGGTTCATATGTTCTATCCTTCCTTGGACGGCAATACCCTGTATTTCGTCGGCCAGGCGGAGGGCAAGACAATCTGGAACGTTTACCGCTATGCGCTGGACACGCAGGAACTGACGCAGCTCACGTTCCCCAAACAGCCCGACCGGATCATTGACATACAGATCACGCACCAGCCCTGCGGGCCTGATTTTTCACATGGATGTTGCGTCCTCGAAGACGAAGGCCTAAAAAAATAACCTTTTGGATTACGCACTGACAGAATGCAGTGTTTCTCAGGCAAAACAAAGAAGACGTAGTCCCGAAACGGACGAATCAAGCAGTATCTAATGGAAAATATGGAACCAAATGAATGCCATGAAAGGAAGGACAACTATGAAAAAGAAAATCCGTATTTTTGCCCTACTTTTGGTTGTAGCGATGCTCTTATCGGCATTTGCCTATGCTCATGAAGAAACGGACAGCGCGAAGATTCACTTAACAGGTGAAACGTTGAGCGAAGCCGATGATGTTCAAGCTATCGGCAACCGAGCTATCTTTATTTCTACGCAGAATAAGATTGCCAGCGTTGATGACTCGCAACAAGAATATGTTGCAGAGTACGTGCCAGAATACCAGATTGAATTTGCTATACCGTATCAGAACAAAGGCGTCATGATTGGCAGTGAAAAACCGACTATGGTCGCGTGCCCTAACGCATTGTGCAAGGATGAATATGAGCTGTCATGGGAGGGCACGTATGAGTACTTTGATTTGACCACAGGCGCAGTTCGAGCCATCCGTGACCCGAACACATTTTACATTGCGGCAACAAGTGTTGGCCTCACAGATCAGTCAAACTATACAACCACCATAAACGGAAAAAGCATTCCTAACGCGCAATATCCCGCAGGCGGCACATATAGTGGATCGACCAGCACGAGTTTTGGTACAGGTTCACAATGCCACGGATTTGGGCTCTATATCTATGACTACTTATTTGGAAGCAGTGGTGCAAAATGCTCTCAGGGTTTTGAGTATATCGGAAACTATACTCAAACGCAAATAAAGAACAAACTTCAGTCTTTTGCTCTTGGAACGCTGCTCAGAGTTAGCTACAGCGGCAGCACGTCAGATGAGCATACAATGATTTTGGTTGGCAGAGACAGCACTGGCGTTATCATCTACCATGCAAACTGGCCTGATAACGGCACTGTAGCAATTTCACATGTGACATGGAGTGGATTTGCACAAACGTTCCCCTACTTGGATTTTATTATTTGTCCGCATAATGTGAATGTCTGGAAGCCATATTCCTCGACGCAGCACAGAGGAGCATGCACAGCGTGCGGGACTTATCTTTACGGAAGTCACTACGCACAAGTCGGTGGTATGGGGACTTGTCTGGTCTGTGGCTATTACGGAAATATGCCAGGATTGACCAGTACAGGTCATGAGACAGAATGATCGCGAGGTATGTTCTATGATAGGAGTCGTTACTCTGCAGCGAAAAAGTGTGATGTGTCTCCTGCTGCTTGTGATTGCGGTGTTGATGCTGAGCGGCTGCCATCAACAAAGTCGTAGTGCGCAGCTAGATATTGCTGTGCAGCAACCGCCAGGGGTGGAGCAGCCCACTGAGGCACAGCCTACGCCGCAAGCGCGCCCAGCCAAACCGGAACAGGCAGAAGATCCGTCATTTCTCTCTCCTGAAAGCGACGGGGACTACGATCTGGTATTCTTCTTTGCCACAGCGGACATCGGCGATTATGAATTTTCCATCGCCCCCGAGGGCAGCGACGATTGGCAGAAGCTCGACGAGGCGCACTGGCTGGGAACCTGCGGCCAGTCAGAGGAGCACAGCCGGGTGCATCAGCAGCCCTCGCATATTTCAAAGTTCGGATTCCGCTTCGCAGATGAAGCAGACGGACGCTATCAGCTCAGGACTACGACGGTCGGGGTGACGCCCACTGAGGTGCAGGAGCTATGGTCGTTTGAGATCAAGGATCAGACAACGCTGCTCGTCGTGGGAAGCGACCCGAAGACGGGTAAGCAGCTGCCGGAGCTTCTGCCCATGCGGCGCTGCGCCGACTGCCCGCAAAGCTGGTTTTTCCAGGAGGGCGATCCCGCCGAAGCGGGGCCGGAGGTCATCGACTGCTGCTATGTTGCCCTGCCGAATGAGGAGGCGGCCAGCTATTTCCTTGCCCCGGAGGGCTGCGAGGATTGGATTGCCGTGAGCGCGGAGGCAAGCGATGGCCTGTGTGAAAACGAGAAAATCCACGGCGAAGGCTACCGTCTGCTTCGCGTTCCCCTTGACGCAGACGCGGAAGGTACGCGCTATCAGCTCATCGGGAAGAAACCAACAAAGTCACGGCCACATGGCACGACATTTGCATCACGGACGATCACACCCTGCTTCGGGTGTACAGGCAGCCGGGATCAGCGGCGTGGCAGTCTGCCTGGTGCGCGGGGGAAGAACTGCTGCTGGTGGAAAGCTTCGCCCGCTGCGGCGAATGCCCGAAAAACTGGCCGGAGGGACGCCGTCAGAAATGCGGCACCACCGCCCTGGGCGCAAACGCAGACACCCCTGTTGGAGAAAGCGTCTGCGGAGATCTGGAATTCTACTTTGGCGCGGACAATGTGGGCTGGTACGAGTTCTCCATCGCGCCGGAGGGAAGCGATGCGTGGGTCAAGCTGGATGACGTGTGTATAGATCGCGGCTGGAGCGCGGACGGTTACGTCTGTCCGTCTAAGTATGGCGTCCGATTTGAAGAAGGCAGCGGGCTGTATCAGCTCCGCGCCACTGTCAAGGCCCCGCTGCCGTTTGCAATATCGAACATCTGGCACAACCTGCCGCTGCAGCCGGAGGAGGCGCTTCTGTATGTGGCCTGCCCGCCCGGAACCGAGCAGTGGCAGGAAGCGATTGCTGCGACACAGGCCGTGATCGTAACGCAAATGGAGCCGGAGGGATTGAGGGAATAAGCTATAAGAATTCCATCGCATAAAGCAGGAGGAAAAAATGAAAACAAAGCAACGATATTTTGTTTTTAGTTTTCCTGCTGTCGGCACTGTCACCTGCTGTGGCTGCATCAAATGGAAACGCAACTGACACGGAAGCGCAGATAGATCAAACGGAAAACGTAGTTTGTTATGAGACGTTCTTTCAGTAGATTCTATATTTTAATGAAGATAGCTATGTACTTGAGAACATACTTTCGCATGAAGAAATCGCTGGGATGGATCTATTTGAAGTGATAGATGGAGATTTGTACTAGCTGTGACTCAGACGTGCATTGTTGCAAAAAACGTACGTCCTGTCAGAACGGGCAGCATGGTTCTCCCGGTGGGATACATTGCTTTGTGCAATGTGTCTCACCGTAGCTTTTATGCTTTAAACAAATTCGGACTTGCCACTGCCGTAAATCCCGCCGAACCAGTAATAACCACGCCGTTCGCACCGCCGCTGCAATGGACGATCAGCAGATTGCCGTCTGCGTCTGTGCCTCCAGCGATGCCGACGTGGGAATCATCCGGATAAAAGACCAGATCGCCGGGTTGGGCTTCGCCCCAAGGAATATCCGTGCAGTAGCTGTGCTGCATGGCCGCGCCGCCGCGTCAGCAAGTTTTTCCCGGTGACAGTGGCGCTGGTGTTTGGAAGCAATATGCTGGTGAAGCTGTCTCCGACGCTGACCCTGTCCCGCGGCTCGGCCAAGACAACATCCGCCATTGAAGAACGGATCAGTCGTTCGCCCTACAAGGAGATGGACATTTTTAGAAAATCCGTGCTTCCAGGCTCCATGGGCTGCGGCTTTACATACGGCGATGCCTATGAGAATGCCAGTGGGCAATTGACGCTGACGTATAAAATGCCCCTTGAGCTGTAGAGACGCCTCAGATAACGCATTTGCTGCCGTGAATGTAAAATCAAACTGCTATGAGATTATGAAGACACCGTATAAAGAGAAGGAGCAGAATCCCTGTTGGTTCAAGGGGCGTTTACACGTTGCACTTTCTCCGCTCGTTGCAGCAAGCGATTTCCGCTGCTTGCGAAAATTGCACTGCACTTCTCTTCAACGCTAATCCTTATTCCCAGAGAATCATGCATTGGAGAGACACTGCTTCATACAAACATTACAAAGCGTGGCGTTCTTATTTGAGGACTCTCCTGATAGCGTCAGCGAATGGCTATAGTCGAGGCGCTATTGAGAAAAAGCAAAGGGATGAAGGAAAAATAGGTAGGCAGACTACCCGTGACTATATACTTACAGTTAACAGACTCAATTTCTTGACACGAAAGGTAAGCGGCTAACCATATTGTAAAACAAAATGGGCTGCAGCAAGATGCGGCTATTTTCTCAAGACAAGATGGTTTGCTTCGTATATTTTTTACAGCGGCCAATGGCGCAGGTTTGTTTTTGATAACAGAACTGCGCCATTGGCCGTTTTTTACCAGCCTCGCGCCCCTCCGCTTTTGAAATTTTGGTTTTCTCAAAATTTCAAGAAGAATGGAGGAATCCGTATGGGATTCAACTGTGCAGCAGAGAAAGCAAAATTTGATCGTGAATGGGCAAAACTGCGAAAAGAATACGCCAAGGCAGGAATGAGCGAAAAAAGCATTCAAAAAATATATGAGTATGACTGGCACTGCTTCTGCCGGAATCGTGCGTATGAACGCAGGGCAACGAAAATGCCGTCAATAGAAATTGATGGTCCAGACGATGATCGGCGTTCTGCCCTATTTAGAAAAAGCGGGGTCATGTCTACCACCTTTGATGAAACTGGTTTTCAAAACCGCTATGCATGGGTCGACACATTGGAAGATGAGCGATTACTTCGCGCCATTATGAAATTAAACAAAAAAGACTTGGAATTGCTTACCTATGTCACACTTGAGGGACATGGTCAAGAAGAGCTTGCGCGAAGATGGGGGTGTACCCAGGCAGCAGTTGCTATCCGCATGAAAAAAATTAAAAAAATTTTTCAAACGACCTTATAAAAAAGTCGTTCCCGTGGCCTATGCATTGAGGGGACATTTTCAGTCCACCTCGTGCAGCTTGAAAAGTACATATCCAGCGACTGAATGACATCAAGCGGATGAGCCAAAAATGGAACAGCGATGCGGAGGATGCGCGAAGACCACCTGTGCGGGAGAAACGTTCCCGCATAAAGACGGCCCAACAAGGTGACGAGCGGTACCCATCCATCCAAAAGCAGCTTTGGCAAGCTGCCTCGCAATGATCTTGTCCGCGGACAATGGTACTCCTGCCCAGCCACAACGGAACGTAATGGGGGCAGCTCGGAGAGATCCTCGGAGGGGTGCAAGACCCGTGAGCAGCGCCAGCTGCCGTTCAGTCGCTGCCTTGGCTCCGGGAAGAAGCGTCGAACAGGAGCAAGCATCAAAATTTCAAAAGCAGGGGCCGCTCTGCATTTTACAGGGCGGCCCCGTGGCTGAAGGAGAATCTTATGAATCCAAACATTGATTTTTTAGGAATCTGTCAGCTCCTGAAAGCGCTCCGAACGGTCGGATTTTCTGAGACTGAGATCAAAAAGATCGCGCGTCGGATCGCTGTCGAGCTTGGTGCAAATTTCACACTTTACGCTTGATTTTTCTCCGTTTTGGTTATAGCTATTACGCCCTTGGTGTGGTAGTGTGTGTTGCTGCAGAGGGAGGTGAACAGCATGGCAAAGAAGCAGACCGACGGAAACCTTGCGCTGGAACAGCAGCGCGTCATAGTCATCCCGGTGCACGATGAGATCGTCGCGCGGAAGCTGCGCGTCGCGGCTTATGCCCGCGTCAGCTCTTCCAGTGAGGATCAGCTCAATTCCTACCGGGTTCAAAACCAATATTATTCCGAGCTTATTTCCAATAACCCAGGCTGGGAAATGGCCGATATTTACGCCGACGAGGGCATCACCGGCACATCGGTTGAAAAGCGCGAAGACTTCCAGCGCATGATGCAGGATTGCCGCAAAGGCAAGATCGACCGCATTCTGGTCAAGAGCATCTCCAGGTTCGCCCGAAATACAAAGGACTGCCTTGCAGCCGTTCGGGAACTCAAAGAGCTTGGCGTCAGCGTCCAGTTCGAAGAACAGGGCATCGACACCAGCAAGATGTCTAGTGAAATGGTCACGGCAATCATAGCGTCGCGGCGCAGAAAGGCAGCGAGTCAATTTCAGGAAATGTCCAGTGGGGCTACCAGAAGCGTATGGAAAGCGGTAAGTTCAATACTTGCAAAGCGCCGTATGGCTTTACCCTGCACGAAGGAAAACTATCCATAATAGAAGACGAAGCAGCGGTTGTTCGCTTCATCTTTCAACTGTATCTAAATGGACTGAATGGATACGAAATTGCAAATACCTTGTCCCAACAGGAAATTCCGCCTGGTCGCGAAATGGGAACATGGAAAGACTCGTCGATATACTACATTTTGAAGAATGAACGATATGCTGGGAACGCAGTGGTCGGAAAAAGCTACTCGACCACCACGTTCCCACATAAAAAGGTCAGAAACCATGGCGAACGGGAAATGTACCTGTTGCCTGATAGTAATCCGCCGATTATCTCCTCGGAAGTATTTGACAGAGTACAGACACTTTTGCAATCAAGGAAAAACGCACACATTGGTTCAACAAACCAGCCATTCAGCAGAAAACTATATTGCGCAAATTGTGGTCGGTCACTCAAACGGAAATTTACAAATGATAAAATGTATTGGGTCTGCAATACGCATTTCCAGAATGCTGCATCATGCCCTACACCACCATATCATACGCCGGATATAGAACAGGCTTTCTGCCGCATGTACTACAAACTCAAACACCACGGCGACCCCATCTTCACACAAATGCTCTCAAACCTCCAAAAGATCCGCTACAGTCGAATGCTTTGGAGCGAAGACGTCATCTCTCAACAAAAAAATATCCGATATTCTTAGTCAGGTTCAATTCCTAACCCAGCTTCAGCAGGCGGGCGGCGTTGATCCTGATACTTTTATAACATCAAACAACAAACTCAGCGAACAGCTCCGCAGGCTGAAACAGGAAAAGGCTAGGCTTCTCGATACCGACAGTGACGATCTGGCAGACCGTACCCGCGATCTTATGGACGCGCTGGAGGACGGGCCGGATTTTCTCGACAGCTTTGATGCGGAGCTGTTCGATGCGCTTGTGGAAAAAATCATCGTAGACAGCAATGAGCGCCTGCGGTTCCGGCTGAAAAACGGCTTGGAGCTGACAGAGCAAATCGAAAGGACAAGACGCTGATGGGAAATCGGAAGCTGCCATTTGGGTATCAAATGCGCATGGGCGAGATATCCGGAACGAGCCGGAAGCCAAAGCCGTGCAGGACATCTTCCTGCAATATACGCTCGGCGCGTCGCTCGAAGAAAATGCAGAGCAGATGAGCAAAACCGGCCCCACCTACGATGATGGAAAGTCGTGGAACAAAAACATGATTGCCCGGATTTTGGAAAATGCCAAGTATACCGGCATTGACAGCTATCCGAAACTGGTTGACATAATTATTCGAAGCAGCCGCCGAAAGCGTCAGACCAAACAGCGCCTGCCGGAACGGACACCCGCGCAGAAAGCACTCAAACGTGTCTGCTCCAAACCGCCTACGCCGGAGATCGAACAGCAGGTCACATCTGCTCGGCAAGTTGGCAGAGCAGCCGGAGCGCATTACGCAAGCCAGAAAAACAGCCGCACCGATACACAGCATACAACCACGCAGGAGAATTGGACGACATTTTGAACACCCAGCCGCTTGACGAGGACGCTGCCAGAAGTCTGATTTGCAAGCTGGCACAGGAGCAGTACGACACCATCGGCAACAAAGAATACGAAACCGAGCGCCTGCGGCGGCTGTTTACCGCGTTTGAATGCACGGTAGAACTCAATGCGGAGCTGCTGCAAAGCGCCGTCTCTGCCGTGCTGGTGACGCGCCAGATGGTGCGCTTGCAGCTCAAAAATGGACAAATCATTGGAAAGGAAAACCTTGCATGACAGACGAAAAACCGCGCGTCATTATCATTCCACCCAAGCCAGAATTGCAGCAAACGGCTGCGGTCACAAAGCAGCTTCGCGTCGCGGCGTACTGCCGTGTATCTACGAAAGAGGAAGAACAAGCCAGCAGCTACGAAGCCCAGTGCGAATACTATACCGACAAAATCATGTCAAACAAAGAGTGGACAATGGCTGGCATTTTTGCGGATGAGGGGATCACCGGCACGTCCACGAAAAAACGTACAGAATTCCTTCGCATGATTCGTCAATGCAAGCAGAAAAAGATTGACCTTATCCTTACAAAATCCATTCAGCGGTTCGCCAGAAACACGCTCGACTGCATCAACTATACGCGCATCCTCCGGCAGCTTGGCATCGGGGTTCTCTTTCGAAAAGGAGAATATCAACTCGCTTCCAGCGGACAGCGAATTCATGATCACCATGTACGGCGCAATGGCGCAGTCCGAGAGCGAGTCCATTTCCGGCAACATCCGGCGCGGCCGGCAGATGCACGCGAAGGTCGG
>VOFG01003793.1_pt1 | contig 44776 bp, 46 predicted proteins | sample 5384171 | NCBI WGS metagenome assembly VOFG01 (sample SAMN12384726, study PRJNA508395) | human gut metagenome | isolation source: healthy gut F | host: Homo sapiens
AAAGTCTGTTGCGAACTGTCAAATACGCAAGTGGTATTATCATAGAATTTATTGGCGCAACTATGCTTTCCTGTTATCATACAGGCGCGACTGGGACCACTTAAAGAATTGGCAACAAAGCTTTGGGTAAAACGTACACCGTCGGCAGCAATGCGGTCAAGATTCGGTGTTTCCATGTAGCGTGTGTCGTAACAGCTCATCATTTGTGCCGTATGATCGTCTGTCATTATGTAGACGATATTCAGTGGTTTCTGCTCCGCAGGCTTTTGTTTGATTGAACAAGAAACAAGGGAAGTTACGGCGGTAACGCCAGTCAAAGAGTAAAATAGTCCGATTGTAGATTTTTCATATATAATAAATTAAGTAAACGAAGAATTCATCATCGGCAAAAATAAGCTTTTTGATTAATAATCGACTTCCATTTATCGCCATTTTATTTCCATAAATGTTCAAAAGACTGATTATAACCCTAAATTCCGGATGCCAGGACAAATATCCCCGCATCCGGAAATTTATCAGGTCATTTAAGGGGTTTAAGCTTCTACTTAATTCGTATAGCCAAAATTATTGTCTGAAGTAGTAAGGGCCGGATTGGCGTCAATCTCGCTACTAGGAATTGGCAATAACAAATTCTTTTTCAAAAATTCATCCGTCAATCCTCTTGTACCATTATAAATACGATCTAACCAAGCATTAGAACTAGCAGGATACAATGCGTCAGATGCTATCGTTATTTCATGATTATTATGTAACTCCAAAGCCATCTTAAAATACTTTGTCCCACGAATACGAGGCATTTCATACATTCCGGGCTCACCGCAAAGTTCTATGATACGCTCAAAAAACAATTTCTGTCTTACTTCTTCCTGATTCAAGGATGTCGGCCAGTCAGCCGGCTGAGCAGAAACTTTCATACCCGAATTACGTGCACGATTTAGAACTTCTTTTGCTAATGATATGGCTTTAGGAGTGTCCCCCAATTCATTGTACACATCTGCCATCAACAATAACATTTCAGCATAACGGTAAACCATTAAGTTTTTATGGCTCGCTGTACCTACCTGATTCTGATCATATAACTTCTGAAAACATGGCCAAGCATTTTGAGATCCGGTTTTTACAAAAACTTCTTTTAAACATTTGGTGATAGCTACATTTTCCAATGTAACGCCATGCGTTGAAGCATAATTTTCAATAGTCTCAATAGTAGGGTTCTTGGGATCAATGAATGCTTTATAAGGCAACTTTCCTACATATTTTTTTTTTTTTTTCTTTGGTAGCAACACCATTCTTCATCACATACTCGTCAATATCACCATTTACATATGCAAAATAAGGATACAAGTAAGTAGAGTCATTAGGTGAAAGTACATCTCCCACAGTCGGCTTTGGATTAGCCTGGTTGTTACCGCTACGGTTTCTCCAGCGAGTCAAAAATGTCTCATTAATTCGAGGATCTCCCGGATAAGTACCTTCATGTAAATCATAAGCAGCTTTAGACGCTTTATAAGTTCCCCAAGAAATTCCCGTAGTAGCCTGCGGAGGAGCAAAACGATTACTTGCACGATTAAAGCAAACGGTAGAAGAAGTTGTAAAATTCAACTGAAAAATAGCCTCCTTTGATCCGGTCACATAATCACCAAACAAATCTCCGAATTTAGGTTCAAGATCGAAAATATGAGCTTCATAAACATCGTCAAACATATTCTTGGCATTCGTCAATTTGCAGTTTCGTCAATACCCAGACACGCCATTTTATAATAAACCTTACCTAAAAAGCTTTTGCAGCCCATGAATTCGCACGCCCGTCTACAATCTTACTATCAATAGCCATAGCATCTTTCATATCCTGAACTACCAAAGCCAGAACCTCAGCTTGAGGAGAACGAGGTACAGAAATACCATCCGATGAAGAGGCAGCCGTTTTTAATGGCATCACCAAACAAAGAAACCAAATTATAATAAGCTAATCCTCTCAAGAATTTAGCCTCCCTCCCATTTGTACCTTATCTGTATCGCTCAAACTGCTTTTTGTCCAGACTTTCCAAAAAAAGCATTTACTTCAGTCACCACTTTATACATCCCATTCCAGGCTATAGGAATCAAGTCATCACTAGGTACAGCCTCCAATGAAATTGCCGTAGAAGCAGTACGCTGTCCGAAAGCAAATCCGGAAGCTATGATAGGCAGTTCCTGCCACATTTGTCCATACGCCCCTGTTGTCGTCATATATCCATAACATCCCAGCAGAGCCAATTCGGCATTACTCCTTGATGAAAAAACAACTGCATTATTCTGAGAATAGACCGGATCTTCATCCAACCAAGAGGTACAGGCTGAGAAACAGCCAACTGACGCCAATAATAAAATATAATATTTAATTCTTTTCATGTCTTCGTGATTTTAGAAATTAGAATGTTAAATTTAAGCCAAAAACAAATGAACGAGGGAGTCGGATATGAGTTCATATCAACACCCGGACGTAAACCGTCAAAAGCAAAACTATTTACTTCAGGATCATAACCACTATAATCTGTTATCACAAACGCATTTTTTACAGAAGCATAAACAGATGTATTCTTTATACCAATCTTATTCGTCCATTTGGCAGGAAGTACATAACTCAGTGTAATATCAGAACAACGTAAATAACTGCCATCTTCCACATAACGATCCATCACCATATTTTGTACGACAAATGTTGATTTCGGATATAAATTACTTGGATTCTCATCCGTCCACATATTTTGGAACGCTTTACGCGTCACATTATTCGATTTAGTTCCCGGAGTGTTATTGTAACGATTACCTACATTTAAAATATCCCTACCCTGTACCCCCATTAAAGGATGCAGACAACGACAAGGATTTCCAAGATACTTTAGTCTGAAAACCATAAGTAAAATCAGGATTCGGGTTACCAATAATATCGCGATCATTGTCATCCACTACACCATCTCCATTTCTATCCACATACTTCACGTCACCGGCTACCGGAGTCGTTTTATTCACCGTTTGGTAATATCCCACACTTCCATCTTGTTTAATGTACTTAATTCCATTTTCTGTTATATCTTCCTTTTGGACAATCCCTTGAGTCACATAACCATAAAATAATCCCGGAGCTTCACCTGCCAAGAAAATATGCCCTCCACCAAAATGATCCCCTAAACTATTACCATAATACCCAACTCTCTCACCCAAGCATCCAAAATCAGCAGGCAACAAACCTAAATCTGAAATTTCATTCCTATTGACACCTATATTACCACTTACAGACCATTTCCAAGATGAACTGTCAATGACTTGTGCATTCAAAGAAAATTCAACACCTTTATTATTCAATGAACCTTGATTGTAATAAGTAGAACTAAATCCAGCTGATCCCGGCAAATTCCTTGAAATAAGCAAATCTGTTGTTTTCTTCTGATAGATATCCAAGGTACCACTCAAATGGGAATTAAACAAACCAAAGTCCAATCCGACATTCCATGAAGATGTTTTTCCCATTTCAAACTACTGTTTGACAAGTTGGTCACCACCATTGCAGTCGTTTTATTTCCTGTTCCATCCGCATATGAAATTTCACCAGATCCTTGTCCATACATCGAAAAAGTAGTATAAGGATCAATACTTTGATTTCCGGTTGCACCATAGCTGAAACGCAACTTCAATTGATTCAGCCATGAAACATCTTTCAAAAATTCTTCTTGTTCCATACGCCAAGCTATGGATGCAGAAGGGAAATATCCCCAACGATTATTTTTCGCAAACTTACTGGAACCATCGGCACGCAAAGAAGCTGTAATCAAATATTTATCAAGCAAACTAACATTAACTCGTCCCAAATAAGAAAGTAACTGATAATCTTTTTGTATAGGTTGCGACGTAATTACATCACCTGCCATATGCATTCCATTCTCACGAAACTCAAACATCGTAAAGTTCTTTCCAATCACATTTTTATTTAGAAAATTATAATCATCATAAGTCATACCGACTGTTGCAGCCAATGTACCTACACTACCAAGTTTCGTATTATAGTTCACTATATTTTCTACTGAATAATTACTTTTTGAAAGATTAGAGGTTGCCAGATAACCCTGATTATTCATTCCTTGATACAATTGCATTCCATACCATCGTTTGCGATCATTCGTATTGATATTACCACCTGCACGAAGACTATAAGTGAAAAACTTATTTATTTTCCAATTCAGATTCAAACTAGCTTTAAAAGTTTTGTCATCTGTCAAGTCCACATAATCATTCAGCCAGCTGAACACATTCGTTTTATTTTCATTTGTAAAAGACGGGTCATTCTCCGGCAATTCGAAAGGAGCATAATCAAGAGCAGTACGTGAAATAGCACCAGTAGCACCGCCAAGAGTATTACCACCTGCCATCATATTATTCTGTCGCAAGGATCCGCTTAACGCCATGTTTAAATCTACAGATTTGGAAAGCTGCGCACTCAAATTTGCACGCAAGTCTCCTTGCTTCAAACCGGTCTGCTTCACAGTACCATTAATATCTTTAAAATTAGCGGAAATATAATAAGTTGTCTTACCTGCACCACCATTTACTGATAAAGAGTAGTTCTGAGAAAAGCAGAAGTATAGATTTCTTTCTGCCAGTTACGATAATTTACTACATTATAAGTTTCAGGATCAGCAGGATCATATTTATCGTAAGCTCCATTAAATACATATCTCACCTCATCTCCAACAATATGGAAAGGCACTTTGCCATCCGTAATTCTTGAATTATGATAAGCAGCATATTCCTCTAAATTCATCATCTCCAACAACCTGCTTGCATTAGCAATAGTAAAAGTAGCCGAAGCGTTCACTTTAGCTTTGCCCTCCTTACCTTTTTTAGTAGTTATCAATATAACACCGTTCGCACCACGAGAACCGTAAATAGCAGTAGAGGATGCGTCTTTCAATATCGTAATATCCTCTATATCGGCAGGGTTCAATGATGACAGCGGATCTTGAGCAATCTGAAAGTCTCCGCTAATACCCGAAGAAGAAAATTCTCCAGTTGAAGCTTGCGGAATATTATCAATGACATAAAGAGGCTGATTATCACCTCGCAACGAACTAGCTCCACGAATCGTAATGGACGAAGCAGCTCCCGGATTGGAAGAAGCCGTGCTCACGACTAGACCGGCAACTTTTTCCTTCCAACAGATTATCTATGGAAACGGCTTTTTGCAGCTTCATTCGCATCTGGTCTCATCGTTGTCAGTGCTCCTGTCAAATCACCTTTACGAGCTGTTCCATAAGCAACTACCACGACTTCATCCAAACTCTGTGTATCATCTTTCATTTGAATGTTCAGTTTTGTTTGGTTTCCCACAGCAACTTCCTGCTTCACATATCCAATAAAAGTAAATACTAATACAGACTTTGTATTAGGTACGGAAATTGAAAAATCGCCATCAATATTAGTTATTGTTCCTGAGGTAGTACCTTTTACTTGTACATTAACACCAGGCATACCCTCATTAAGAGCATCCACTACCCTACCTGTAATGGTCTTTTGTTGTCCCATCATTTGCCCTGCAAAAGCAAATAACGTAATGAAACACATTAGAAAAACTTTCAATAGGTTCTTCATAGAAGTCATTTTTATAAGTTATTAAATTAAAGATTAAAAAGTTTTTTCTGAATTCCCTTTCGTTGAAATTCATTGCAAATATAAAGACGTAGTTTAAAGTGAAGTGTTTAAAAACAGCTATGTTTTTCCAAATTTGTCTAAAACCACCCATTTCATCGATTAATAATAATACAATAGACATCTTTGAACATTTTTTGAATCAAAAAGAAATAAGAAAATAGTGGTCTGGTCTACTTTTCAGATGAAAGAAGAGAACGGCTTTCTCCTTTTTTACTTTGCTGCTTTATTTCATCAAGAAAAGCCGTATGATTGAACAAATTACGTCCTATAAGATCTTTTTTTCTTTGCCTCCCATTAATTTCAACCGAGAATGGTTAATATCTATCATGAGACCAGCTCTATCGTATAATTCCAATCCTACAGATAAATCATTAAAAAATATTATGTAACAATTTATCCGTTATCTCATTTACCAAAGTCTGATGATATCTATTTTCCATACAGCAAGATTTGCGTAGTTTACAATATAGTTTGTTCAACCGGGTAAATTTACGCAAATCTTTTGTTTCATGCTAAAAACAGAGCTGTTTGGCCCCGTTAGGCATCGCTATGTAGTGTTCCGGTACAAAAGCCTTCGGCCTTAGCCAGTGTTTCAGGCTTACCGATATCAATGAGTCGCAAATCTTCTACCAGATAACCGGAAAACTCCACCTGCCGGCAGGTAGCAAGATAAAAATCCATAATAGAGAATTTGCCTTCCCAACAAGGAACATCCAACAAGCGGAAAATAGCAGGTGAAAGAACATGAATACCACTGAATGCATATTCCTGATAACGTGATTCATCCGGTCGAAAGCCTTCCGGCTTCACTTGTCCCGTGTCTTTATTAATCCAGCCGCAAAGCCTCCTGTCCGTATCAAAAAGCAGATAACGTGAAGTTTTACGCCGACTGACCAACAAAGTAGCCACACTGCCGTTTTGTAAATGATAGTCGTATAATTCCTTTAGGTCCACATCCGAAAGAATATCGACATTATGCACTAAAAAGGCTCATCGGAATGTTCAAAAGAAAGTACAGGCTTTCCTGACTCCTCCTCCCGTATCAAGCAACTGTTCACGCTCGTCGGAAATATGTATGGTAAGTCCGAAATTATCATTAGCTTTCAGAAAATCAGTATCTGTTCACCGAAATGGTGAATATTAATCACAATTTCGGTGAAACCGGATGCTTTCAGTTTCAGGATAACATGTTCCAGCATCGGACGTCCGGCTATGGGAACAAGGGCTTTCGGCATAGAGTCGGTCAACGGTTTTCAGCCGGCTGCCCAAACCGGCAGCAAATATCATAGCTTTCATTAGTCTTCTATATAGTTGCTTCAAACGTACGTTCTATATTCTGTTCACGATGCACCAATTCTACTTTTACTCCGAATTTCTTATTAAGGTGCTCCGCCAAATGCTGGGCGGAATAAACAGAACGATGTTGCCCTCCAGTGCAGCCAAAACAAACAGATAAATTACTAAATCCCCGTTCCATATATCGTTTCACAGAAGCTTCCACCAAGGCATAAACATGATCGAGAAAACGAAGAATCTCTCCGTCTTCTTCGAGGAAGGTAATCACCGGTTCATCCAGTCCGGTAAAAGGTTTGTAACGTTCATATTTTCCGGGATTATTTACAGCGCGGCAATCAAAAACATAGCCGCCCCCATTGCCTGTCGGATCGTCAGGAATCCCTTTCTTATAAGCAAAACTCATGACTTTGACTGTGAGCTGGCGCTTTTTCAGATCGTCCGTAATTTGTTTCAGCCCGGTCAGTTCACGCAGTACTTTACAGAGATACGGGTATTCCGGATATTCCTCTTTCAACAGTTCGCGCAGGTTCCCGATAGCATAAGGAACACTCTGGATAAAGTGGGGCTTCTTTTTCGAAGTAGCCACGAAAGCCATAGGCTCCAAGCACTTGCAAAGTACGGAAAAGTACAAAATGGCGAAGCTGGCTATAAAAATAAGGTTCGTCAATTGGTTGGTATTTGCGGAGTGCTTCAATATATTCTTGCAGCAGTTCCTGACGGAGACTATCAGGATATTTTGCTTTTGCCTGCCATAAGAAAGAAGCAATGTCATAATAGAACGGTCCCTTACGTCCGCCCTGAAAATCAATAAACCATGGTTCGCCGTCTTTAATCATCACATTACGACTTTGGAAGTCACGATACATAAAAGTGGCAGAAGAACTACGAAGCAGAACATCGCTCATCTTCTGGAAATCATCTTCCAGTTTATCCTCTTGAAACTCCATGCCGGTAGCCTTGAGAAAACAGTATTTAAAGTAATTCAGGTCCCAAAGGATAGAACGTTGGTTAAACTCCGGCTGGGGATAGCAACGGAGAAATCAAATCCGTCCGCCCCGGCAAACTGGATAGCGGGCAGCAGGCGAATCGTCTTTCGAAGCAGTTCTTTTTCATCTTCGGAAAAGACACTCGTGGCACGTCCTTTCTCTATGGCATGAAACAACAAAGTGTCTCCTAAATCTTCTTGCAGATAATAGGTTTTATCTTCCGACACGATGTGAATCTCAGGAATAGGCAAACCGCATCTGCGGAAATGGGCCGCCATATAAAAAAAAGCTTCATTCTCATCAACAGAAGTTCCATATACTCCAATCAGTGTTTGTGCTCCTGTCAGCCGGAAATAACGGCGATTGGAGCCGGAGGAAGGTAATTCTGTTATATTCTCGGCGGGAACTCCCGTATATGCCAGATAAAGTTTTTGTAGTTCTTCGGTAATCATAATCGTATATTTTCGAGCAAAGATAGGGATAAAAACTAAAAAATAAGAGAGCTGATTTAAGTAATATTCATCCGAATACATTATCTTTGTTTCAGTTAAACTGACCTGATTTCATGAGAAAAAACATATTGGTACTACTATGCGTAGCATTTATCATACAGTTTACCGGCCTTCTCCCCCTTCAAGCCGGACATTATTACTATAAACAAATCTCCCTGAAAGACGGACTACCTTCCACCGTGCGCTGTATCCTGACGGATGAACAAGGCTTTGTATGGATTGGAACCCGTTCCGGGCTGGGACGATACGACGGGCATGAACTCAAAAAATATATTCATCAGGCAAATAATCCTCATTCCATTCCTCACAATTTAATCTACCAGATGATAGAAGACGAACAAAACAATATCTGGATTCTGACGGACAAAGGAGTGGCGCGCTATCGACGGCAGAGTGATGACTTCTTCATACCAACGAATGAGTCGGGAAATAACATTATCGTTTATTCAGTTTGCCTGACAAAAGGAGGCGTCTTGTTCGGTTCAAAAAATAAAATCTTTTTCTATAATTATCAGGATGCTTCCTTACGCCTCTTGCAATCATTTGAGCGGGAACCGAATTACAATGTCACCCTGCTGACCCTTTGGGATGAACATACCCTGCTCTGTTGTAGCCGGTGGCAGGGCTTACTACTACTCGACTTAAAAACCGGAAAATATAACCCTCCCCCTTTCGATTGCGGAAAAGAAATCATGAATATATTCATCGATTCACAGAAAAGGATATGGGTGGCACCTTACAACGGAGGCTTGAATTGCCTGACCCGCGACGGAAAACTGCTAGCCACCTATACCACCCGCAATTCTTCTCTGAGCAACAATGTTGTATTAAGCCTCGCCGAACGGGAAGGGCAGATATGGATTGGAACAGACGGAGGAGGCATCAATATCCTTGACCCGGAAACGGGACAATTTTCCTTATTGGAACACATCCCCGGAAGAGATAACTATTCACTTCCTGCCAATTCGATCTTATGTCTTTATAACGACCGGAATAATAATATGTGGGCAGGCAGCATCCGAAACGGATTAATCAGCATCCGGGAAGTTTCTATGAAAACATATAAAGATGTGTTGCCCGGCAACGACCGCGGATTAAGCAACTCCACTGTTTTGAGCCTTTTTCAGGAATCCGAAAACCGGATCTGGATAGGTACGGACGGAGGAGGCATAAACAGCTTTAACCCGTTTACGGAGAAATTCGCCCATTACCCTTCGACTTGGGAAGACAAAGTAGCCTCTATCTGTCCGTTTACTCCCGGTAAATTATTAATTTCCCTTTTCTCGCAGGGAGTATTCATTTTCAATCCGGCAACAGGAGAAAAACATCCCTTCACCATTGTAGATAATGAAACGAACACCCGTCTCTGTAACCGGAGAAAAGCCGTGAATTTACTACAAAACACGCCTCACAGCATATTATTCCTGGGAGATCATGTTTATAAATACAATCTGAAAGAACAGACTTTCAATATTGCTACCGAGCAGGAAGGGCAAGATATCATCGGTACCCTTTTACCTATTGGCAATTATCAGGATTATACTTATATAAACGATACAAAACACATCTACGAACTGGATAACCGTACAAACCGGTTGAAAGCATTGTACTCTTGCCGGAAAGATACTGTTATCAACTCCGTTTCACGAGATAAAGAAGGACACTTCTGGATCGGGAGCAATTACGGATTGATACATTATCATCCCGGAACCAAGACAAAGACTCTGATACCGACTTCCCTGTTCGGCGAAATTACTCTGCTCGTATGCGACCAGCAGGGAAAAGTATGGATAGGAGCCGACAGTATGCTCTTTGCCTGGTTGATCAAAGAAAAGAAGTTTGTCCTATTCGGAGAGTCGGATGGAGCTATTCTAAACGAATATCTTTCCAAGCCTCAATTATTAAGTATGCAGGGAGATATCTACATGGGCGGTGTAAAAGGCTTGCTTCATATCAACAGCAAGCTCCCACTGACCACCTCCGAACTTCCACAACTCCAATTGTCAAATGTCATTATCAACGGAGAATCCGTCAACGATAAGTTAAGCGGTAATCCGAAAGGTATCTCCGCTCCTTGGAACAGCAATATTACTATCCGAATCATGTCGAAAGAGGAAGACATTTTCCGCCAAAAAGTATATAAATACCAGATAGAAGGGTTGAATGACCAACAAATCGAATCCTACAACCCTGAACTGGCTATACGCTCACTGCCACCGGGCAGTTATAAAATCATGGCTTCCTGTACGGCCAAAGACGGTAGTTGGATTCCAACCAAGAAGTACTAGAGTTAACGATTCTTCCTCCCTGGTATCGTACATGGTGGTTCATCCTCAGTTGCGCAGTTTTCGTTGTCGCCGTTATTATAGAGACTTTCCGAAGAACCTTGAAACGCAAAGAGGAAAAGCTCAAATGGGCTATGAAAGAGCACGAGCAACAAGTGTATGAAGAAAAAGTACGCTTCCTTATCAATATCAGCCACGAGCTTCGTACACCGTTGACACTGATACACGCTCCACTTAGCAGAATATTGAAATCACTCTCCTCCGAAGATCATCAATACCTTCCGCTGAAAGCTATTTACAGACAGTCACAACGTATGAAGAACCTGATTAACATGGTGCTTGATGTGCGTAAAATGGAAGTCGGAGAAAGTAAAATGCAGATACAGCCTCATCCGCTCAATAAATGGATTGAGGACGTATCACAAGACTTTATCAGTGAAGGTGAAGCCAAGAATGTGCGAATCCGTTATGAGCTCGACCCACGGATTGAAACTGTCAGTTTCGATAAGGACAAGTGCGAGACTATTTTAAGCAACTTGCTTATCAACGCGCTCAAACATAGTCCTGAAAATACGGAAATTACAATTACCTCCGAATTGCTTTCAGAAGAAAGCAGAATACGTATTTCCATAATCGACCAGGGAAACGGATTGCAGCAAGTAGACACCCGGAAACTCTTTACCCGTTTCTATCAAGGGACAGGAGAACAAAGCGGAACGGGAATCGGATTATCTTATTCCAAGATTCTGGTTGAGCTGCATGGTGGTTCTATCGGTGCCCGCAACAATCAGGAAGCAGGTGCAACTTTCTTCTTTGAACTGCCACTGAAGCAAAAGACCGAAGAAATTATCTGCCAGCCTAAGGCATATCTGAACGAACTGATAGGCGACAATGACAATGAACAGATTCCTGATGAGGACAATTTCGACACGACCCCTTACAGTATTCTGGTAGTGGACGACAATTCCGACCTGACGGACTTCCTGAAAAAATCATTAGGAGAATATTTCAAGCGGATCGTAATTGCTGCAGACGGTGTAGAAGCCCTTCAACTTATCAAGAGCCATACTCCGGATATCATCGTCAGTGATGTAATGATGCCGCGAATGAACGGATATGAATTGTGTAAAAACATCAAAGAGGATATTACTATCAGCCACATCCCTATCATCCTGCTGACAGCAAGAGATGATAAACAAAGCCAGCTGAGCGGTTACAAAAACGGAGCAGACGCCTATCTAACAAAGCCTTTTGAAATAGAAATGTTAATGGAACTCATCCGCAACCGGTTGAAAAACCGCGAACATACCAAGAAAAGGTATCTGAATGCCGGCTTGATTCCTGCCCCGGAAGAAAGCACGTTCAGTCAGGCGGACGAAACATTCTTACTCAAAATGAATAAGATTATCCAGGAAAATCTGGATAACAGTAATCTGGATGTCGCTCTGGTCTGCAAAGAAATCGGCATGAGCCGGGCTTCGCTCTATAACAAGCTAAAAGCTCTTACCGATATGGGGGCCAATGATTATATTAACAAATTCAGAATGGAGAAAGCGATCACATTAATGACTGGCACGGAACTGTCATTTTACGGAAATCGCCGAGAAAGTCGGGCTTACTACCTCCCGCTATTTCAGTACGGCTTTCAAACAATATACAGGCGAAACGCCGACACAGTATAAGGAAAAGCGGAAACAGGAAAAGAAAAACGAATAGCCATCCGACAACTAAAAAATAAAAAACGGTGAACACTGTGCAGCAACGAACTGCCTGATGTTCACCGTTTGTTCTATATATTGAGCCTTGTCTACTCTCAACCGTTGACTTTTTATAGTCTTCCAGGAATTTTTTCAGTCCCGAATCCGTCAACGGATGATTCAACAATCCCTTTAATGGCACTCAACGGGCAAGTAGCAACATCCGCCCCCACTTCTACACATTCGATAATGTTTCGTATTACGGATAGAAGCTGCCAGCCTTGTGTCTTGTAATCATACGTGCGGTACATACGTACAATATCTCCCCGACAAGTCCTATCCCATCTTCACAAATATCATCCAGACGGCCGACGAAAGGAGATACATAAGTTGCCCCGGCTTTAGCCGCCAGCAACGCCTGTCCCACCGAAAAGACCAGCGTACAGTTCGTGCGTATTCCTTTCTCCGTGAAATACTTGATAGCTTTGATACCGTCGGCAATACAAGGCACTTTCACTACGATATGCGGATTAAGCGCCGCCAGCTCCTCGCCTTCGCGAATCATCCCTTCATAATCGGTCGCTATCACCTCAGCACTCACATCACCGTTGACGATCTCGCATATTTTAATATAATGCTCACGCTGATTCTGCGTTCCTTTGATACCTTCTTTCGCCATCAGCGAAGGGTTGGTAGTCACTCCGTCAAGTACTCCGAGGTCATAAGCCTCCTGGATTTGCTCCAGATTAGCTGTGTCAATAAAAAACTTCATACTTTTAATTTTTTAATGGTTAACGATCTAATAGTCAAAGATAAGAATTTATTTTTATTCATCCCTGATTAAGCAATCGTAATTGACGAATCAAGATATACATCCTGAATGGCATTCAATAATTCCACCCCCTTCGTTCATTGGTTTCTGGAACGCTTTACGTCCGCTAATCAATCCCATACCACCGGCACGTTTGTTGACAACGGCTGTAATGACAGCATCACGCAAATCTGATTCTCCGTGAGATTCTCCACCGGAGTTAATCAAACCAACGCGTCCCATATAGCCATTAGCAACCTGATAACGGCAAAGGTCAATCGGGTGGTCAGTCGCCAGTTCAGTGTACATACGTTCGTCTACCTTGCCGAAGCCGATAGCTTTGAAACCACCATTGTTAGTAGGAAGTTTCTGTTTTACGATATCAGCTTTAATAGTCACTCCCAGACGGTCGGCCTGTCCTGTTAAATCGGCAGCCGCATGATAATCGACAGCACCTTTCTTGAAATCATTGTTACGCAGATAGCACCACAGAATGGTTGCCATACCCAGTTCGTGCGCATATTCAAACGCCTCGGCAATCTCTACCAACTGACGGCGGCTCTGTTCCGAACCGAAATAGATGGTGGCTCCTACCGCTACTGCTCCCATATTCCAGGCCTCTTTGACTGTACCAAACAGTACTTGGTCGAAAGTGTTGGGATAAGAAAGTAGTTCATTATGATTCAACTTCACAACGAAAGGTATCTTATGGGCATACTTACGCGCTACGGAACCCAGGATACCAAAGGTAGAAGCGACTCCATTACAACCTCCTTCAATAGCCAGTTTCACGATATTCTCCGGATCGAAATAGATCGGATTCGGAGCAAAAGAAGCCCCGGCAGTATGCTCGATATCCTGATCGACAGGAAGTATGGATACATAACCGGTATTTGCCAGGCGGCCATGTCCCAACAGCGTTTGCAGACTGTTCAATACTCTGATGTTCCGGTCCGAATCAATCCATACTTTATCTATTGTATCGGGAGACGGAACGTGAATCAGTGATTTATCAATGGTTTCGCAAGTGTGGTCCAGATAATAACAGGATTTATCTCCTAATAATTCTATAACTTTATTCATAACTTCATTTTTTAATGTATAACTTTATTCTATTTTTTCTTTCCCTGGTTGGCTACTGCCTCCATCAGTTTTTGATCTCTTCCGGGTTTCCCAAGAAATAGTCGTTGGCCACGTTCAGGTTTTCATCAAACTCAAAAACGTAAGGCACAGCAGTAGGCAGATTCAGTTTTATGATATCTTCATCGGAGATATTTTTCAGATGTTTGATGATACCTCGCAGACTGTTACCATGAGCCACAACCAATAAAGTATGGGCTGTTTTCAGGTTGGGAAATATATTACTTTCCCAGTAAGGCATGATACGTTCAATGGTATCTTTCAATGATTCGGTACGAGGTAACTCCGCGTCGGGCACTTCATGATAACGGTAGTCAAAACGCGGGTTTCGCAAGTCACTTTCCGAAAGCGGATTAGGGGCAATATCATAGCTACGACGCCAGACCAGCACTTGTTCTTCTCCATATTTCTCGGCAGTCTCGGCTTTATTCAATCCCTGCAATTCACCATAATGCTTTTCATTCAGGCGCCAGTTTTTTCTCTACAGGTATCCAGTCCAGATTCATCTTATCGAGAACACAGTTCAAGGTTTTCACCGCACGCTTCAAATAGGAAGTATAAGCCTTATCGAAATTGAAACCATATTCTTTCAATGTCTCTCCGGCTTTTCAGCTTCGACAACTCCCTTTTCTGTCAGATCGACATCCGTCCAGCCCGTGAAGCGGTTTTCTTTATTCCATGCACTCTCTCCGTGACGAAGTAATACTATCTTTTCATTTCTAAAATTCTCCTTTCTTCTCTTTATATATACAACAGATTGTTTCTTCACAAAGTTCACTAGAAAACAAATAGTTATCAATACCTAGAAATAATGATTCTTTCTGCAAAGAAGCGGGATGCAGTAATCAGGGACATAAAAATACCCTCCTCTAATTCTAAGCTTGCATTATGGATGATGATTCATCAAAGCAAGGTTATCATTAGAGAAGAGTAAGTCTGTTAAAGTAAAAAAAGAGAGTTTATATATACAAGAAAATCTGTTCTACTTTTCTGTTCTTTTTAAAAAGTTCCACTGTTGAAGTCTACACATCAGCATCTTTTCCATAATAGGTTTCTTTCGTCTTTTTGATGTTTCGCAGCAAAGATGAATAGTGGCGATAGTTCATATCTCCTTCCTTACAAGTCGCCAACTGTTCCTTTACATGCTCTTCAATCTTGTCCAGATGTTTCTCCATAAAGAGTTGAATATCAGATCGGGTGACTGTCATATTCAAACTTGTATTATCTTTCTCATTAGGTTTAATCACACGCTCTACAAACGACAGATAAGTCCGGTGTGTTTGACGAGCGGAAATTGTTCTCAACTCATTAGGATCGTTCAACGGTTTCCATACAGCGACAAATACGTCATTCAAATACTCGTCCAGTGAATACGGTTCGGGTACGCTGAAGGAAGTTGAATAGATATTGTGAAGCATTCCCGGCGCAAGCAACAAAGCTAACGCAGAACTCTGACGGTCGCTAATTTCATCTACCGCTTTCAGGCCTACACGACTTACCACTTCGTCCGGATAGAGCCAGAGGGGAGCTACGAACAAGTTACGTCCCAACCATTCAACAACCTCTTTTTGTATGCTACGCGGCACATAATCACGCCCTTTGCTATCCGGCACATTTTTTGGTATAACGGCCTCCCAGATTTTTCTGTACTTGCAGCGTATACTTCAGGTATTGGACGCGAACTGAATTATAGATAGTATTCAAGTCGTCATACTGACCGTCGGGTTGCGCCGTCCAAGTCAGAATATTCTCCATCACTCTTTTCAGATTCTTGATACCATATTCATTAGCCTTCATATTATTGTCGCCCAAATCTTCGCTTTGGCTGCGCGGGTCAGAGCCTTTTCCTTCATCACCGATAAACAATAAACGATGGTCTCCTTTCAGTTTCTTGGTAACTTCGGCGCGTAATGCCGCTTTCTCTTTAAAGGGGTCTTTAAATTCCGGACGATATTGATATCCCCATTTTATAGCCCATTTATCATAATCGCCAATGCGAGGGAAAAGTCCTTTTTCTGAAATCCGGTCTTCAGGCTGTGCCACATAATTGAATCGTGCATAGTCCATGATTGATACCGTATGACCATTGGCTTCCACCCAGGCTTTATCACGTAACTTCTCTACCGGAGTAGCTGAACTGGCAGCCATATTGTGACGCAAACCGAGTGTGTGTCCTACTTCATGCGAGGAGACAAACTGGATCAGAGTTCCCATTAATTTGTCATCAAAGGTCATTGACTGCGCACGTTTATCCAAAGGTCCGCACTGCACCATATACCATTTCTTAAGTAGGTTCATCACGTTATGATACCAACAGATATGACTTTCCATTATTTCTCCGCTACGCGGATCTACAATACGCGGTCCGTAGGCATTCTCTGTTTCCGAAGGCAGATAACGCAATACACTATAACGTGCATCATCCAAGCTCATTGTGGGATCGTCCGGCCACTCTTTGGCAATAATGGCATTTTTAAATCCGGCTGCTTCAAAAGCAACATTCCAATCGTTCACACCGGCTTTAAGATAAAGGGATCCATTTCTTGGGTGTCGCCGGGTCTATATAGTATACAATAGGGCGTTTCGGTTCAGTGAGTTGCCCTCGACGATAACGTTCCGGGTCTTTCGGTTCCAACCGATAACGCTGAATGATAGCTCCACGCGATGTGACTTGCTGTTCATCAGAGAATTCTGTCACCGGATTCTGAAAAAAGCCGACCCGTTCATCTGCCAGTCTCGGCTGCATCGGCTCTTTAGGCAACATTACCATACTGGTATTCAGTTTCACAGTCACTGATCCTGTTGCCGCAGCCGGCAGTTTGCCGGAAGTTATGTTGTAAGTACGCAAAGTTACTACTTCCACATTAATAGGATAGGTCTTTATAGTATCCATAAATGTACGATCCTGAACTAAAGAACCAATACCAAGAATAGAACGGTCACTTGATGTAAAGCCACAGGTCTTGTTATCACTTAAAAGGAACTTGGAGACGTTGACAAGCTGTGCCCGGGTCTGCGGATTTCTACCGATAACATCAAACTTACCGATAACCGGATCTACAGTAGACTGCTTCAACGCCTCTGCTATCTTATCACCCGGGCGGGCAAACTGCGACTGCACATATTCACGTAAGAAGAGAGTTTTATCATTATGTTGTTCCCAATAAACCACACTTCGGTTCACTTCTTCTCCACTAAGCATTTTAAATCCTTGCGGAACAGCTTTAAAGCGGGTAACAACCAATAACAATCGTCCCAATAAAGAATCCGGTACTTCAAAATACCAGTCATCTTTGATGTGACGGATCGTGAACATACCCTCACATTCACTTCCTCCATCTTTCAACAGTTTCTCGTAAGCGGTAGCCTTCTTGACAGTGTCTTTCTTGACCGTATCTTCATGAACTACCAGATTTTTGGTTCCATACTCCAGCGGAAGTTTACCACCGGCATACACTCCAACACATTGGAGTGTAAGGAGTATGTATGCCGCCATCATTAAAATTTTTCGCATCGCTTTTCTATCTATTTTATTCGTTAGTATTTAGTGTCAAATTGGGATTCTTCTCACGGGCAGCTACTGGGAACGGATGATGTACAAACGTGAATCCGGTTTCAATGTATATATTTTCTGTTCTACGGTCGTAGTTACCAGCGGAAAAGTACGGGTAATCGTCTTTGCATAGTCGGCTTCCGTATTGAACCGTTTCAAATCCCAGAAACGGCTGAATCCGAAGAGCAACTCTTTACGACGCTCGTTAATGATTTCCTGCATCATCTCACGCTGTGTAGCCGGTTCCGGAAGCACAGCTTCACTTCCTTTGATTCGTTTTTCACGTAACTGATTCAACACTTCAACGGATCCGGACAAATCGTTTAAACGTGCCATCGCCTCTGCCAAAATCAAAATAAACTTCGGCTGTACGCATACCTACAGCCATGTATTGAAACTTAGAATAGGTAAGGGCAGTGTTCCATAAAGCAGCTCCAGAACCCTCGTCAAAGTTATAGTCAAAATTACCAGTCGTTTTAAAAACAAATTCATCCGTTCATCATTATCTCCGAAAAGTTGTACTAACTCCGGACTAATCATACCATAAGCAATAGACGGGTTTTCAGAATAACTACCCATATAAGCATAATTCAACACTTCCGGATTGCCACCTTTGGCATAAGTTGAAACCTTAGTCGGTCCCCGACGGCATCCAAAGCTATATAATCTATCAAGGCATTGTTCCGTTTCAAAGATTCCTCCGCCGCATCCTTAGCCTTTTTCCAGTCACGGTGGAACAAGTAAACGCGTGCCGCCAATGCATAGCCGAATGCTTTCGACGGATGATATACATTCACCGGTTCTTCCTGCAGATAAGGTAACGCATCCTCGATATCCTTGATGATAAAGTCATAGACTTGGGCAACAGTAGCTTTGGTAGGAGTCGCTTCCAAGTCATATTCGCTGACAATAGCAATACCACCGTCAGTGGCTGCTGTCTCCGGATTGTAGGCTTTAGCGAATGTATTCACCAGAATAAAATGATCCCACGCACGCATGATTTTTTGCTTCCGCTTTAGCCAGCTCCTTCACATCCTTGTCACCTGTACTATGATCTACCAATGAAATCACGATGTTAGAGCGTAAGATGTATTGATAACAGTTTGCATACAGATTATTATCACTTAATTCTTTACGATCGGCATCCTCATTAAAAAGTCATATTGATTCCATCAGAGGAAAGATATTCCTTGCCGATAATATTCGATTCTTTTGACCAGACATTATCACTCAACAAAGCAAAAGACGACGGATAATAACTCCGGTTCGGCAAAGCCACCAATTCATAATAAGTCTCGGTAGAGTCTACAGTCTTCTTTCCTGTAGGGGTAATATCCACGTAATTCTCGCAAGCCGCAAATCCCAAGATAAGCAGAACTGGCAATATATAAAGTAATTTACGCATATCCTATATTCTTTTTTAATAATTAGAAACTTGTTGATAATCCGATAGAATAAGTCTTGGGTGAAGCCATGCCGCGTGTGCCGCTGTTCAATCCGTAGCTTTCCGGATCAATGTCGCTTCCTGCCTTACACCAGGTAAACAGGTTGTTCACTTGCAACTTCAAATTCAATGAATTAAGCCGGATTTGACGGCAGATACTAGACGGCAAACTATACCCCAGACTCAAGCTACGCAATTTCACATAACCAGCATCTTTCACATTGATATCACCATATTGCCACCAATCCTGGAAAGTACTTGCGTAAGTTTTAACCTTTGTGGGCATATCAATATACATACGTACATTTGCATCCGGCGCATCCGCACTCCAACGGTTGGTTATGTCTTTCAACGTCTGGCTTCCCACCTGGTCACTCATACTTACCACACTATTACGCAGTTTGTTACCGCCTGCATACACAAAGAAAGCATTCAAGGCAATTCCCTTGTAGCTAAGTCTCAAGGACACTGCTCCATTGAATTTCGGAGTCAGCGAGCCAAAATTTACAAGATTCTCAGTACCTTTCAGTGACGATCCGGTAGTAATATTGGCAACCGTACCATCCTCGTTGAACGTCACCAGGTCATTCCGTCCTTGTCTACCGCTACCGGATATCCATTTTCAATACGGTCTATGCGGTAAGCCCAAAGCGTATTATGACTGGTTCCTTCCATAAAGTAGTTCTGCGGGCTCACAATAAAACTTGTCGAAGTGTCCGAGTCACTATGATCCACCTTTAACATCTTGTTCTTGTTATGGGCAAAGTTGAAATCAACGGCAAAGTTCCAGTCCATCTTCCTGATGAGATTGGCAGTAAGAGAAAATTCGATACCCCGATTACGCATCTCACCGTTGTTCACTACACGTGATTTAGCCCCCAATGTAGGATCCATGTAGCGGCGTACAAGCAAATCAGATGAGTGGCGGTTGTAATACTCAAGCTACCATTGACTAAATTATTGAAAAGACGGAAATCCAGTCCCACATTATAAGTGGCTGTTTTCTCCCAACGGAGTTTCGGGTTCGGAAGATCATCATCATCATAAGTCAGGTATGTCGTCTTGATCGGATTGCTCTGGGTCTTCTGCTTTACTACAAAATAGGTAGTCGAACTCTGATCCACATTACCGTTGATACCATAGGTCATACGTGCTTTCAGGAAGTCGAGCCAAACAATATCTTTCATAAATGACTCTTCCGACATAATCCAGGACGCACCGACAGACCACAGGGGATGACGCTGGTTACGGATATCAAGTCCGAACAAGTCCGCCTGATCCCAGCGGATACTTCCGGATACATTATAACGGGACAGATAAGAATAGCTTGCATTGGCATAAAAAAGATGCATAACGATGGCGTGATTCTTGCAACGTAGGCGACAGGCCACTCAAAGTAATCGTATTGCCGGAAAGTGCACTGGTTCCTACACCGTCACGGTATGCCTGCCAATCTATAATGTCAGAAGTCAGTGTCTGAGGATCGTATCCATACATTAATTGCCGGGTAGGTTTCGGAATCTTATTTTCCCTAAATTCAAGTCCGGCAATGGCGGTTACTGCATGGTTCTTCCAACTTTTTTGTCAAAGTCTATCTGATTACGTACAGTATAACGGTTACTGCTCAACTCATTTTGAAAGAACTGTCCGCCTTTCGGCATTGCCGAATTTCCATTCGTATCAATCATAGAGTTGTACGTCATACGCATCAGATAGGAGTCTTCCGCATCAAACACTTCACTCTTGCTATGATTCCATTCATACTGATACATGAAGTTATATTTAAACATCTTCAGGAATCGTGCCTGCAAGCTGACAAACGGGCGGATGCTGACATTGCGTGATTTGGTACCGCCTTCACCCAATGCGTCAAGCACATTGAAACCAAATGTTTTATAAGGTGAAACACCTTCCGCCTTGCTCACGACACTGCCATTGTAAGCTCCACCCGAATATCCGCTTACATTCACATAAGGAGAATTATAACGGTTACCATCGGCATCCATTATTCTTTCATAACGTTGTTGCATAGTGTAACTGGTAAACAGGGTATTCGGTGTATCGCTACTTCCCAGACGGGCGTCCACCCCGGCATTCACATTCAACCAACTGGTTATGGCATAGTTCGACTTATAATACAAGGAGAATTTATTCCTTTTATCATTTATCGTACGCCCCTTGTCATTTTCATAATTGAACGAAAGGAAGTGATTGTTTTTTCCGACTTTCTGCGATACGGACACATTATAACGCTGAGTTACAGCCGTGCGCCAGGCATTGTCACGATATTCTTTATAATAGTCATTATTACGCCACTGATTCAATGTAGCTTCGACTTCATTATTACTTAGTGTACCATTCTCCCGATCCAGATAAAGTTGGAACAACGGATTATAGTAGCCTGCCTTATAGCTGGACAAAAACCGGACGCACTACCTGATTCGGCTACATTCGCAGCAAACACAGCTGTTTGATAATCAATAATGTCGCTTGTAGAAGCCAGGTTCAAACTGTTGAAATTCGGTTTGCTGGTGATGAACCAATCAGCATTGATATTCACATGCGCACCCTCTTCTTTGGCCTGTTTGGTAACTACCACAATAATGCCGTTTGCAGCCAAAGCACCATAAATACTGGCTGCCGCCGCATCTTTCAAGACAGTAATGCTCTCTACATTATAAGGATTTATCTCACTTAGGGTCAAGTCAGTCGGCATATCATCCACTACGATTAGCGGATGTGAGCCTACTTCCTTCGAGAATGTACCTATACCACGAAGAATGGGGCTCATATCCCCGTTATTCGGATTGATATCCATACGCAGGCCGGCTATTTGTCCTTCCAGAGATGAAGTCAGGTCAGTGTGCATCTGCCTTGTCAGTTGTTCGGAATCTATAAAGCCGAAAGAGGCAGTAGAACGTTCACGGCTAATGCGCTGATAACCCGTCACTACAACATCTCCCAATTGCTGTTTATCTTCATGCATAATCACATTGACATGAGTACGCCCTTTAATAGATACCTTTTCAGTTTGCATACCGACAAAAGAAACTTCCAGTGTGTGGGTTTCCTCCATCACTTTACAAGTGAAATTTCCTTTGATATCGGAAATAGCTCCAAACGGGCTGTCGATTCCCGGATATTCGCACCCGGCAGCGGATCCCCTTTTTCATCCACTACCTGCCCTTCGATGTTCCTGACTTTACGAGTAGTCGATGCAGGCTTCGCTTTACGGACAGTGATAAAATGTTGTTTCACCTCATATTCAAAAGGTTTCCCTTCCAGTATTTTCTGGAGTGCCGCCAAAGGTGCCAACTGATGTATGCTTACGCTTACCCGGTACGCTCCGACATCTTCACTAGGAAAATTCACCTTATAACCGGACACATTGCTAAACTGCTTCAAAGCTCTCCCAATGGCGCTTCCTTTAGTTCCAAAGAAATCAATTTGCTATCCGTATTTTTGTGCCCGTCCATGCAGGGCAATTACAAACATCAGCAATAAGAAGGCGGCTTTCATCCATACGACCTTTCTCATTGCCTTTTGCGAGACAATGTAATTTGTTGCTTTTTCATAAGAGTTGTATTTGTAAAGTTATATATGTTTAATCGTAATAGTCCCGTCCTGATATTCTACACGTACTTTTTTCCAGTTTATTCAGCAGTTCCACTGCCTCGTCCAAATGAGCGTTGCGGTTCGCCCAAAAGTTCAGGCGGATATTGTATAGTTCCACCCGTTCAAAGTCGACGTTCACGTTGTACCATCTGCCCAGAGAACTCATAATTTCTTCCAGTGACGAATCTTCAAAATAGAACATTCCTTCTGTCCATGCCGTATAGGTAGCTATGTTGACACGCGATATTTTCTCTTCTCCGGTTTCCGTATAAGTCAAGTCCTGTCCGGGTTGAAGTACTACGGATGAAAGGCTGTTCGTGTTGGTCACTTGCACTTTTCCCCTGCACCAATGTCACGTGGCGGTCTTCTGTTGTGTATGAACGTACATTGAATTTAGTACCCAGCACATGGGTATCCATGCCGTCGGCACTTACTATAAAGGGACATTTTTCATCCTTTGCCACTTCAAAGCAGGCTTCACCTTTCAACTCTACCCGTCGTTCCTTCCGTTGAATGCGACAGGATAGCGCAGGCTACTTTCAGCATTTATCCACACTTTAGTCCCGTCGGACAGTACCAATAGGAAACTTTTTCCACGTGGTGTAGTCAACGTTTGGCAGCAGGTGGTATCCGGCGTCAATGTTTTCCATTCTTTGATGTCCATCACACTGTCTTCCAACAGTAGTTGTTCATGATGACCGTCCATTTGCAGCATCACATGTTCTCCACTGACAGTTGCGGCAAAGAATCGCACCGGTTCCTCTTTTTTTATAAAGAAAGAAGGAAGTAAAGAAGGTATAAGAAAGGCCAAAACCAAAACGGCAGCCACAGCAGAAGCCGTTACCCAAATACGTGTTTTCGTTTTTGCCTTGCGTCTCCTATCCAAGCTTTCACGCATCACAGCTTCCTTGCAAGCCATCAGGTCGAGAAATAGTTCCTTGTTTTCAGGTACGCTAATCCACTGGTTGAACTCTTCCGTCTCCCTTAGTCGCGGTTCCTGTATCGCACGCAATGCATAATCTGAATTCTGGTCTGGATTTTCCATCATAATAATCAACTGTTTATCTTAATACGTAGAGCCAACCGAAATTAATGACACCTATGAGAGATTTTTTTCTTGATGGAAATTCAGAAGAACAAAAGATGAAGCCTGTATACCAATGACGATAACACACAAATGCACTATTCCAACGGTTCACAGGTTTCACCATTGAGATGAACAACTATAAATCAGACATTTATGGTGAAGGGAAGCAGAAAAACAAAGCAAATAACCCTTCACACCCTTCACCTCTTTTTTCATATGCTATGAGCTAAAGTAAATATGCTATAAGCAAAAAAAGAATATGCTATAAGCAAAAAAGAATATGCTATAAGCAAAAATAAATTAGCTTATAGCAAATGACCCGTTGGGTATTAACTTTTGAGTTATCAAGTATTAACTCTTGAGCTATAAGGTATTAACTCTTGAATTATCAGGCATTAATACCTTGTTTACAGGAGATATATGCCGTGCGTATTGGACATATAGATCCAATATGCTAGACATATAGATCCAACACGTCAGACATATATGCCCAACAAATCCATATAAGTGCGTGAAGGGTGTGAAGGGTTATTTACTTTGTTTTTCCTACTTCCCTTCACCATAAATATCTGATTTATAGTTGTTCAACTAAAGTGTAAAACAAGTGAAGAGCAGGATTCAACATTAAACTGTAATAAGTAAAAAAGACACTCAATCGTTTACGGAGTATTTTCAAAGCCCGGGCAATGTGAGTTCTGACTGTATTATCACTGATATTTAATTTTTCACTAATTTCCGCACATTTCTTTTCATTCAGAAAAAACTCTTCCACTACTATGCGCATTTGCGGCGCCATCTGGCGGATACTCTCCCTGCATCCGGTCTATTTTATCTTCGTAGTCCCGATACTCTTTGGCAGTCCAACCGCTATAAAGTTCTTCCAAGTATCTTTCCGCATTCCGGTTCACTACATTCTGATGACGTATGTGGTCAATGCAACGGTTTTTCACCATGACATAAAATAAAGGCAGCAAATCAGTCTTCCCTTCAAACTGCTCGCTGTTTTCAAGTACTGAGCAAAACACATCACTCAATACATCCTTTGCGCTTTCTCCGTCATTCAGCAGATTATATGCATGAATATAGAGCTTTTGCCAATATTTCCTATACAATACAGCTATGGCATTTTGGCTACTATTCATATCTTTGCGGTTACTTTTTTGCATTTAATTAAGCACAAAGATAGATAAATAACACAAAAAAGCAATCAATTCATTAAAAAATATTAGAAATCATATTCTAATATATTAACGTATCATTTCTTTTCAAGAAGATGCGGTTTGTAAGCGTATCCGGAAGTTCTGATTCATAATGTGTTACCATAATCATCGTCTTATCTTTACGTTTACAGAAGGCTTCGATCACCTTTTTTGACCCGACGACGATTGTAGGTATCCAGTCCATGCAACGGTTCGTCAAGAATCAGCAGTTCGGGATCTTTCACGAAAGCGCGTGCCAACAGAGCCAGACGTTGCTCCCCCACTGGAAAGCTGCAAGAAAGGTTTGTCTTTCAAGTCGGCAATGCCGAATATATCCATCCACCACTCACATACAGCCATCTGCTCCGGTTGGGGGCGTTTGTACAGTCCGATACTGTCGTGCAGTCCGCTGGCTACGATTTCAATAGCCGGCAAGTTTTTGAGATAAGCACGATGCATCTCGGGACTTACATATCCGATGTGTTTCTTGATTTCCCAAATACTTTCTCCAGTTCCCCGTTTGCGTCCGAAAAGGCTGATGTCGCAAGCGTATGATTGTGGATTATCCGCACAAACCAAACTCAATAATGTAGACTTTCCTGCACCGTTCTCCCGCTCAACGCCCATTTCTCCCCACGATGCACTGTCCAGTCCAGTTCGTTCAGAATAGTGCGGTCGCCATAGCGGATACTTACCTTATTCAGTTTCACCACTTCGTCCGAGTCATAGTTGTTGCCGTCATAAGGCAAATCAATAATCCGTTTCTGCAATTCATCGAAAGAAGTAGTTGCGTCTCTGTTGCGGAAAGCAGTCAGGTAGGCTTCGCGTTCCATCTTGGAAAACACTTCCATTTTATCAACAGGGATAATGTGAGTGATAAAGGAAGGTATATCATCCATCATGGAAAGCACCAGAATAATCTGGACGGACGACATTTTTTGTCAGACGTTCAAGCAAAGAGAATAACAATTCGCGGGTAGGCGCATCCAGTCCGATAAACGGATTATCCATTATCAGAACGCGGGGGCTGTCAACAGTGTCTTTGTGAGCTGGAATTTACGCAGTTCACCACTTGAAAGAAGGATTATCTTTTTATCAAGAAGAGGTTCGATGCGGAAGAGCTCGAACAGTTCATTTTTCAGTTGTTCGTCTTTAATCTCTCCCAACATTTCGCGGACGTCCGGCGTTTCATCCTGGTCGTGCGCATTCCAACGCTGTTGGTAGTAATAATTGGCATCTGCCGCTCCATAAGTATCACGGAACGCGATATATTTCACATTATCATAAACAGTTTGAGTAGCGGAAGGGGAAAAGTCATACCGGAGTGTTCCTTCACGTAGCGGATATTTTCCGATTAATGTATCTACAAAAAGGCTCTTGCCACCCCCATTGGGACCTACAATGGCTATATGTTCGTTCGCTCCGATAGTTGCCGTGACAGGTTTGTCTAAACGCACAAGCGGGTTGCGTGCAACGCCCCCGCCATGCAAAATGTATTTTGGCTCATATTCTTATATTCTGTTTTATTTTTGACCGCAAAGGTAACAATTTTATCACAGAATAAGCACTTTTCTTGTCTATTTAGTAAATCCGTAAGGCGGACATTCAAAATTAGTGATATTCAGTTTGTATTCCATCATATCTTTCAATTCATGCACCGGACGTTCCAGTTCATAAGGTATCGGCTGCTTGCTGAATTGCTGGAAATAGAGCAAGCAGGCATCTTTCCACCACACTGCGTCACGTGCCTGAATCTTCAACCGGTGCTGTACGTCACGGAATCGTTCCGGGTCGATGTATTTCTCCATAGGCGCCCATAACTTCTGGAAGTTTCTGGTTTCTTGCACCCCACGGTCATAAGCATAGCACAACTCCGCCCAAAGTGTACGCCCGCTCTTCATCCGATGATTCCAGGGAACATGGTGGAACCAAAGAAGCAGATTTTCGGGACAGGTATCTACATTATCCAGTTGTTCGCATAAAGGAGAGTGATATTGTGCGGTCGCATTGCTCCCTTTGCTGCTGCGGTCGAATCCGATACCACCGTCATCTGCCCTGTGATAATAAGAAGGCATCCAGTCGGGACGGGCACCGGGAATATCACACCAAGGCTCGGGCCCGTAATGATGTCCCCATGCAAAGATGTGATGCAGTCCTAACGGCATCATATAATCTACTACTGCTTCCCTCGACTCTTGGAGAAGTTGAGAGTTGAGAAGGGAGAGTTGAGAGTGAAGTTGTTGTCTCTCTTTGGGAGATATTTCATTGACGGAATCGTTGTACGTCTGCAAGGCAACCGGAAGAAAAGTTTGCCTCAACCATTCTTCACCGATTTGCTCGGAAGAAAGTGAATGTTTCCATGCCAAACGACCGAAAGCATACCAGTTGGCTTGGGCAAAAGGATGTCCGCACCAATTGATGTCATCACCGATATTGGTGACACCGGCAATAGCCGTCAATGAATGGGGAACAAGGAGCCGTCCGTCACACGGGCGATGGTAGAGCCTGCGCCTTGTACGTAAGTGTCGCTGTCCAGACATTCTTTCCACATGGGAGCGAGAAAAACGAGGTGGTTGGAGAATCCCAGATATTCCTGTGTTATCTGAAATTCCGGCATCACGGGTGTTTTCTTCATGGCTCCGAATAACGGGCTGAACGGTTCGCGGGGCTGGAAATCAATCGGGCCGTTCTTTATCTGCACAATGACATTGTCGCGGAACTTTCCGTCCAAAGGTTCAAATTCAAGATAGGCTTGCTTGGCCCGGTCGCTGTCCGTGGGCGAGTAAACGAAAGCACGCCACATGACGATGCCGCGATAAGGTTTCAATACATCGGCAAGCATGTTCGCCCCTTCGGCATGAGTACGCCCGTAGTCACACGGTCCGGGTTGTCCTTCGGAGTTTGCTTTCACCAAAAACCTCCGAAATCGGGTATCAGCGAATAGATATCTTTGGCTTTTTTCTTCCACCAGGCAATCACCTCTTTATCCAACGGATCGGAGGTGCATAAACCACCTAAAGCTGCTGGGGAAGAAAAGTTAATTGAAAGATATATTTTCAAACCATAAGGACGGAAGATGTCTGCCAGAACTTTGACTTTCTGCAAATAATCATCAGATAGTATCTTAGGACTTGCATTGACATTGTTTATCACAGTAGCATTAATACCGATGGAAGCATTGGCACGTGCATAAGCTTCATAACGGGGAGAAACAACCGGCGGGAGTTCGTCCCATTTCCAAAGCGAATGTCCGGCATAGCCACGTTCGATTGTACCGTCTAGATTGTCCCAATGATTCAAGACGCGAATCCGGTAATCCGGTTTTTCGGAGACATTTAAAGACTTCAATGTTGATTCGGATAATTGTCCGGTGGCTTGCAGACGAAGCAGATGATAAGTTCCGTAAAGTATTCCTTGCTCACCGGAAGAAGTGATTGTCAAATGGTTACCGTCTTTAGAAGCGCGGATGATGTACCCGTCATTTCTAATGCACGCAGTTCCTTATTTTTCTGTATTTCCAGCGTTATGGGGATTCCTCCCTGCCAGAAGTTCCGCAATTCGGAAACGGCGATATTTAATGTGGGAGACTGTTTCTTATTCATTATTATTGCTTTTTGCTCCCGTTGGATAACGAAGCCACAAAGCGCTCCCATCTTCCGCATGAATAGAGAAACAGCTAAAAACAGGACAAATGTCAATATAGATATAATCCTCATAAGTAATAGTTCAAAATTCGTTTCACGAATGGGTATTTAAGGGTTAAATGGGAATTTTGCAGTTAGGCTGAAAGCCTTACAATTATATATTTATTGGGGTGCCCTGAAAGGGCTTAATTATATAGCGTAGGGCAACGCCCTACGAAAAAAACACACCAGCCACAAGCCCTGAAAGGGCGGAACTGTATACAATTATGCCCTTTCAGGGCGCAAATTCAGATTGTCGCTTTTACATAGGGCGTTGCCCTACGCTATATAATTAAGCCCTTTCAGGGCACTCCGCAAAATAATCATTTAGCGACTATTCATCCAATCCTTCAATCGTGATGATTTTTCCATCAGCATCGTATTGCAGTTCACAGACTTTCAGACTGCGAAGCCACGTTTTCCCTTCGGAAGGTACGCAATCGTGATGGAACAGATACCATTTTCCTTTGAACTCAACAATAGCATGATGAGTAGTCCATCCCACTACCGGAGTCAGGATAACTCCCTGATAAGTAAATGGCCCGTATGGGTTGTCACCTATCGCGTAACAAAGTAGATGGGTATCGCCTGTAGAGTAAGAGAAATAATATTTCCCATTATACTTATGTACCCAGGAAGCTTCGAAGAAACGACGTTCTGTATCTCCTGCTGTCAAAGGTTTACCGTTTTCATCCAGAATGACTAACGGACGCGGTTCTTCCGCAAACTCCATCATATCATCACTCAAACGAACAACACGGGATGGTAAGGCCTCTTCCTCTCCTTCGGGTAAAATGGCTGATTCCAATGCTTTATTATTCCGGTAACGTTGAAGCTGTCCACCCCACAGTCCGCCAAAATACATATAATAATTACCATTCCCATCATTCCAAACAGCCGGATCAATGCTATAACTTCCTTTCATCGGGTTTTTCAAATCGTATGGTTTATTGCTCTCCGATACGGAATATGTCATTTTTGGTCTTTCAATGGAAAATACATATAGTATTTGCCGTCTTTAAAAGCAACATCACAGTGGTTTATCTCCCGCTCAACAGTCTAATCTCTCCATTCATTACATCATCCGGAATACATGGTCATTAATCTTTCAATGGAAAATACATATCCATTGTCATTTTCGGCAATACCACTCTCCCAGTCATGCGAGGGATAAATAAAGTTACGGCAGGATGCCATATAATCAAAATAATCATTTTGGTAATCTTTCATGTTGAAATGATCTCCATTGTTTTCATGGTTTTATTCTTAATCACCGGGAACTAAAATCTTTTTTGTTTTTCATGGTTTTAAATTAATTTTATAAATGGGAATTTATCGGTTAGGCTGAAAGCCTTACAATTATATATTTATTGGGGTGCCCTGAAAGGGCTTAATTATATAGCGTAGGGCAACGCCCTACGAAAAAAACACACGAGCCACAAGCCCTGAAAGGGCAGAACCGTATACAATTATGCCCTTTCAGGGCGCAAATTCAGATTGTCGTTTTTACGTAGGGCGTTGCCCTACGCTATATAATTAAGCCCTTTCAGGGCACTCCGCAAAATGATCATTTCTGCATAGCCTCTTTTATAATCAAATCAACTACCGGTTTCGGCTGATGATTGCGGTCGAAAAGCAATGGATAATCCGTACGTCCTCTCATCGGCCAGTCGTTACGCCACGAATCCTGATCGGCTACTCCCCAAACAGTAACTCTTGTTATGATATCCTGATGTTTCAGGAACAGACGGAAGAAATCATTCATTCTCTCTGTCCATGCTTTTGATACTTCTTCCGGTAATCCGTCCGAATAAGGATTCATCTCTTTTTATATTCAAAAGATGCCGAGACTTCCGCACCAACCTTGGGGTCGGGTGATGGCAATACAGTCAGATCCAATTCTGTCATCATTACCTTCACTCCCGCTTTGGCAAAGGCAAGCATACTTTCTTCAAACTCGCTGATTTTCGGATAGTCCATGCCGATGTGTCCTTGCATCCCCACCGCACCAATACGGATACCACGTTTCTTCAAGTCTTTCACCATCTTCACAACTGCAGCTCTTCTGCCCGGTTGAGCCATTGAATAATCGTTATAATAAAGCTCTGCATCCGGATCGGCCTCGTGCGCATATTGAAAAGCCAATGGGATATATTCTTCACCTAGAATTTCATAAAACTTAGTCTTACGATATGCTCCATTATCTTCAATCGCTTCATTCACCACATCCCAACCTTTAATACGACCTTTGTAACGCTTCACAATAGTGGTGATATGATCTTTCATCCGTTTCTTCAATACTTCCGGAGACACATTTTTGCCATTCTCATCCACGCAGAACCAGGGAGAAAGCTGCGAATGCCAAATCAACGTATGTCCTGTGATTGCCAAATGATTTTTCTCTCCAAAAGCAACAAATTCATCTGCCTGTGTGAAATTATAACGGTTCTCCTTCGGATGCATTTCCTGACTTTTCATACAATTCTCTGCTACAATAGCATTAAATTGTTCCTGAATTACGCGCACTCCTGCCTTATCCCGACCGGATGCTTGTCGTGTATTCACTGCTGTTCCTATCAGGAATTTATCCTTCAAAGCTTCTTTCAAAGTCTTTGTTTCTTGTGCAAAAGCTACCGAAGTACTAGTTATCAGGGCCACAGCAGCCAACAAAGAAACTACGGTTGTTCTTATCGAAGTCTTCATATAGTCTATCTATTAGTTATAGTTATTAATCAATTGTTTTCCAGACGGCGTTTTGCCAAATCGTCCTGAATATGCTCATTCAACTTCTTAGAAATAGGATAAAAGAACAAAGCAATTACTCCTACAAAGAAAGTGATGGCAGGAATTACGCTGGATGTCAAACGGATACCGAAAATAGCGTTTTCTGTCTGTACTGTGTTAGATACAAAACCGAACGAATCAACAATCGCACCGCAAATAGCTCCCCTATACCTAGTCCGGCTTTCAGGGCAAAGACTACACCTGCAAATACAAATCCTGTCGCACGACGATGGTTCACCATTCTGAATGATCGGCAACATCTCCCATCATTGCCCAAAGCAATGGAATAGTAGGTGCGTATGCCAAGCTCTTCAAACAGTTAATAATAAAGATCGTACTTATGTTTGTCGAATCTACCACAAAAAACAGGGCTGTAAAAAAGGCTGTCAGTGCCAGGCAGATCAAAAATACATTCCGCTTGCCAAAGATATTGGAAAGAAATCCGGAAAGCAATATTACACCCGCCAAAGTGATAACCTGCCCGATCATATTGAACAAACTGAAACCTACAGCAAACACATTACTATGATCGGGCTGCGCAATCAGTCCGAAAGCATCAAGGAAAGTGTGCCACATACCATAAGTTTCTCCTTCTATCCGTACTAATCCGAAGTTCTGCAAGAAATCAAAAAGGGCTGTTTATCTACGAAATAATTAAAGTAGTAAGACATACTGCTGCCCCACATAGCCAATGTCGTAAACAAAAAGAGGGTTAGGATAAACATCGCTTTCCATGGACGGCTGCTTACGATATCTTTAAAATCCTGTTTCACGGAAGTTTTCTGACCTACAGGAGGCGTGATACGCTCTTTGGCAGAGAAGAATGTGATTACTAAAAGAACAACTCCGATAATGGCAAACAGGGTAATTGTCAGGAACCATCCACGTTGATCGTCTCCTTGCCCGAACTTGGAGACTAACGGCAAAGTAAGCCCCTGCACAACAAAAGTGGCGATTGTAGCTGTCACAAAACGGACGGACGAGATACTGGTACGTTCTTTGATGTCACTTGTCATCACACCGCCCAAAGAGGCATACGGGGTATTATTGAAGGAGTAAATAGACATTAATAAGGTATAAGTGATACCTGCATAAATAATCTTCCACGCTCACTCAAATCGGGTGTCGTAAATGCCAGAATGAAGAATACGGCAAAAGGAATAGCTGTCCACAACAACCAGGGACGGTATTTACCCCAACGGGTATTGGTTCTGTCGGACAGGATACCTACCACCGGATCGACAAACGCATCGAAAATGCGTGCGACCAGCAATATCATACCTGCTGCTGTTGCTTTGATTCCAAACACATCTGTATAGAAGAAGAGTTGGAACATCATCATCATCTGAAAAATCAGGTTCGCCGAACCATCACCCAAGCTATAACCGATTTTCTCGGCCATCGACACTTTTTGAGTCTGTGTTTTCATGGTACTAATCTCTTTTTTAATTTATTTGACTCTTTGTTGAAAGACCGCCTGGGAAACACGTTGTCCCAACGTCTTTTTATCCAATGGATGAATATCATTCCATTCTCCTAAATCACCATTTTTAATTAGAGTGACATTTTTATTTGTATTGGCTACTTCTGCCTGCACTTTCCTGAATTCTGCCCAGGCAGCACGCCCTCCTTTATCTTCGGGTGAGAGGAAATCCGCCAGTTCAATCACATAGAAAGGCATATCAGGTCGATTCCAATGCTGTCTCAATCCGCAATCATCGCCGTCAACAGGTCTTTATACTCATTTCTGCGAGACACATTCGATTCACCCTGATACCAGATAACACCGGATACCGTATAATTCAACAAAGGAGCAATCATAGCATTATAAAGTCCTACGGGTTTATAATGGAAAGCAGTCTGTCCCGGAGCAGCAGGCATGGGAGCGCCGAGGCGATATTTCCAATCACCTTCCAGACTAATCTCCGATTCTCCTTTTTTCCGGCTGGCCTTTTCCGAAAAGTATCTTATAGGGTTTCTCTTTTTACAAAATGAGGGAAACCGCCATAACTGAAAAGACGTATGGTTATCGTGTTTTTCCAGCTTTCAACAATCCGGCGGGAATGGTATAGATACGTGGTGGATATTGATAAGAAACAGTTCCCACAAACGTACCATTTACATAGACGGAGTCTGCATCTACGATGCATCCCAGGCGAAGAGTTGCCTTCTCTCCCGCTTGTTGCCCGGACACTTGAAAATCTCTACGGAACCAATGGGAACCATTGATTGTATTCAATCCGTTAGTAGCCCAACCGGAAGCAAACAAATCAGTCGGTGTCCAATCACTGTCATCATAGCCGGCAGCATACCAAGGGATGGTTTCATGCATTCCTTTATCTCCCTGATACAGTGCTACATTCCAGGCACGGCTTTTCTTGCTCTCTTCTTTTTTCATTGATTCTACCAAGTCATCTGATTCGTAGATACGTTTTCGTTCAGATAATAAGGAAAAGGTTTCAAACCTTCCTCACTGATCCACGCTTCTATCGGTGAACCTCCGACACTGGAGTTTATGATTCCTACCGGAACCTTTGTTTTCTGAAAGTAATCTTTAGCAAAGAAATAAACCAAAGCAGAGAAAGACATCACATTTGCAGGAGTCATAGCCTTCCAGAAGATTCCCGGAATATCTGTCTGCGGGGCATGAAAGTTATACAATAGAGGAGTTTTTATATAACGTACCATCGGATAATCATTGTCCGCAGATATTTCATCCCGAAAACGGTCTGTAACCCGTGAAACAGGTAATTCCATATTCGACTGACCGGAACATACCCAAACGTCACCCACAAGAATATCCTTCAACTCTATATCATTAATAATCATCGTGTAAGGACCACCAGCTTTCAAGGCAGGCAAGATCACTTTCCAGTTGCCTTGCGCATCGGCAACGGTCTTATATTTCTTTTTTGAAAAGTTATACTAACAGTTTCATCAGGATCAGCCGTTCCCCAAATATTGACAGGCTCCCCACGTTGAAGCACCATTCCGTCGGAAACAAGAGCGGGAAGTTTAACCTTTGCTTCACCCAACAGAGCGAAGCAAAGGAACACAACTACTAACCCAACCTTATAAAACCAATACTTATTCATTATCCATCTTTTCTTTTATGTCTTTATTAGTAATCCGGAAAGAAAAACACTCCATCCTGAATTCCACTTTGCAAACTTAGGAAGTTTCTCTCCGCTTACCCAAAGATTTTGATTCAAATCATTACTCGCTTGTTACATCATCGTTTACGTATGTTACAAATACTTGTCGTAATGTTACATCCAAATTGAGATTACCGATGAATAGGAGGAAAATGAAGGATTTAGAAAGAACGGATTACAGTAGTTATTGTTATTCATTCTATCTATTTAAAGATGATAGAAATGCCGGCAACCAACGTTGAGTTGTTATATATGCCATAAATAAAAAGTGCCGACTAACCAGCCGGCACATGATTTCATTTGTTCCATCAGACTGAAATAGGCAGCCAGTCTACTGCATGAAAAAAATTGAGTATCTCGGAATTGTAGTAAACAGAAAAAACTACTTGTACATAATCAACGCAGACTGACCGGGAACAATCACCTCCGGTCCGGTTTGCGTACCCAATCCACGCACATCTATCACTCCATCTTTACATACTACCGTATATTTACCAACAGGAATTTCCAGTCGTGCAGGAGTCGTACGGGAATTAAAGGCTACGATAATATCTTCCCAGCTATCTCCATTCGCATGCTCTTTGAGGCGAAACGCAATCAGGTTTTGCCCTTCAACCGGAAGGAACTCCAGATGCTTCCGGACCATTTCTGCATTTCCCATACGGAAAGCCGGATGAGACTTACGAAGATCAATGAGTCGTTTATAGTACGTGAAAATATCTCCGTTTGTCGTTTTGCGTCTCCAGTCAATGGCATTGATGGCATCCGGACTCTTATAACTATTGTCTATCCCTTGTTTATCACGCATCACTTCTTCACCTGCATAGATAAAAGGAATTCCCTGTGAAGTTAAGACTACCGTTTGTGCCAGCTTATCAAGTCGAACCAACTGTTCGGGAGTAACTTCCGGCATACTTGCCTTCAATCGGTCTACAAGACACAAACCATCATGACAGGAAACATAGCTAACCATCTGGGTAGGCTGTTCCGCCCACGGCTTTTGAGTATAATTTACGGAATCACACCGTACTTGCGGATGCTCAATAGCTCCTACTATTCCGAACTTTACGCTCATCTCCCCCCCGGAATTCCGGCAAGAAAAGCTCCTTTGTCCTTCTCCCATACAGGTCCACAAAGTCCATCGCGCAATTCATCCGAAAACACAGCAATTCCGGGCATGTGGGAAATATTTCCTTTCATCGCCAATGAATCTGCCGGATATTGAGGAGCTTCAGCCGCCCAACCTTCTCCATAGATACAAATAGTAGGATCGACTTTGTTGACAGCCTTTCGAATCTCGTTCATTGTTTCAATATCATGCACCCCCATCAAGTCAAAGCGGAAGCCGTCAATATGATATTCTTTTATCCAATAAAGAACGGACTCTATCATGAACTTACGCATCATAGGCCGTTCACTTGCTGTTTCATTGCCACACCCTGAACCATTTGCCAATGTGCCATCCTCTTTCTGACGGTAAAATAGCCGGGAACGGTACGTTCAAAATTACTTTCAAAGTGTATTAAAAGTGTGATTGTAAACCACGTCCATTATCACGCGTATTCCAGCTCTATGCAACGCTTGTACCATCTGCTTGAACTCTTTCACGCGAACGGCAGGCTGATAAGGATCGGTTGAATATGAACCATCCGGCACATTATAATTCGCCGGATCATATCCCCAGTTATAGTGGTTTTCATCTAATTTTGTTTCGTCGATAGAAGCATAATCAGAAGAAGGAAGAAGATGCACGTGTGTCACTCCCAGCTCTACCAGATGGTCGATACCTGTTGGTTGATTGCCGGAATTCACCGTCCCATGTTCAGTCAGTGCAAGGTATTTGCCCTTATTTTTTATTCCTGAAGTAGAGTCGACAGAGAAGTCACGATGATGCATTTCATAGATAATCATATCAGCAGGAGATTTCAGAGAAGGACGTCGGTCACTCTCCCACCCCTCCGGATTGGTTGTCTTCCAGTCGATGATAGCTGCACGCTTTCCGTTCACTCCTACAGCGTGAGCATTAATCCCCGGTGTGTCGCCCTGCCATTTATCGTTGATTTTTACATTGAAAGCATAGTATTTGCCGAGCAGATCCTTATCTACGGATGTCGTCCCGGTTCCATTCTCACCGAGTTCCATCTTTACTGTTTCGTAAGCATGTCCGCCTTCTCCGGCATCATAAAGCATCAGGCGCACCTCTTCTGCTGTTGGTGACCAAAGGAAAAATTTGGTTGCCAACGGCGTATATTCCATCTCTGTAAGGCTTCCCATACGAACCGGATATAATTCAAAAGAAGTATATTCCTTCTTCGTTGGGGAACAACTCATCACTGTTGTCACTGTAGTCACACCCAATATCGCTAAATAATTATTTCCTATCTTCATTCTAAACCTCCCCTATGCTACACACCATATCTATCCCCCATAAAATTAAATGCTTTATCTCACCTTATCCGGATTCTTCGCTATAAAATCCTTCCAACTACTATACCCTTTTTTCCATTGCCGGTCGCCCCATTTGCAGGAAATGACAATAAGCCGCTGCCAAACCATCTGTTGCATCCATAAAAGTAGGCATATCATCTTTTGAAAACCGTAGCATCCTTTGCAGCATATCCGCCACTTGTTCTTTTGATGCCTGCCCGTTTCCGGTGATAGCCATTTTTATCTTCAAAGGGGCATATTCGGTGATTGGAATATCCCGGCTCAACGCTACTGCCATTGCTACCCCTTGTGCACGACCTAACTTCAACATCGATTGCACATTTTTTCCGAAGAAAGGTGCTTCAATAGCCAACTCATCCGGTAGATAACTTTCAATAATACTCAATACCCGTTCATGGATATGACGAAGTTTCAGATAGTGATTGGCAAATTTACGTAAGTCGATAATCCCCATCGCAATCATTTCGGGCTTGGTTCCCCTCACCCTTAGAACCCCGTAACCCATGATTGTCGTACCGGGGTCAATCCCCAGAATTATCTTCTCTTTTACCGGTTGAATCACTCTATCACCTCCATCAATGTGGGAAATCCGATTACCTTATCCTTAAATATCTTAGCCAGTTCGTCATTCAATCGTATCCCTTGTTCCAAATGCCAGCGATGTAATAACCCACTGCTTTCTACCTCCCATTGCAAAGAATACGCACTTCCTTCTTCCCGATGACTCAATATCCGGCAAATACGCGGTGCCTTCAACGCACCGTGTTTCTGTACTTCAGGGATATAACTCTCTTTTATCCAAATCATGAAATTGTCGTGAACGTCATCGTCCACTTGAAAAGTTGTATTATAAATCAGCATATCTTAATTTCATACTATTATTTACCGCAAACATAGCAATTATTTCAGAATAATGCATTATATTTGCGGCAACAAAAAGGATTCGTTTACAAACGTTATCATATAAGACAAAAAAGGGGCGTTAGCTCATCTGGCTAGAGCGTAACACTGGCAGTGTTAAGGTGATCGGTTCGAGTCCGATACGCTCCACTTTTTTCTCTCCCAACTTTGAACTTTAATAGTGTACTGGACATGAACATCACAAAATTTGCCACTATTCTTCTAATCATCCCATGCTTAATTTCCTGCTACGGAAACAAGTCTTCAAAAACAACACAATCAAACAATGCAGACTATGATATACGCCTCAATGATAGCATAGCAGCAGTAAACGCAATGCTAGAAGAAGGGAACGCTGATGGAGAAAAATAAATGCTTTTTAGACGCATATATATCTAGACATCCTAATTGTTTCAACAATGACATCAGAAAAAAAGCAGGAAAAGAATTGCGTTCTTTGTTAGAAAAGGAACTTGAGAATAACCCTGATTTCCTTTCTGATATAGCAGTCAAATTCGCTTCTATGGATAAAGTTAAAAGTACCGATAATAAAGGATATAAATATCTTATATCCTTTACCTGTAGCAGCCTTCAAAAAAACCGGAAAGTATAATATTTCTTTCAGAATTATAACGGCTTTAGATGAGGAAGAAGCCTCCAATCTTATTGATAATCAGAAGTATTATATTCAAGGAAAATTCATAAGTCTTTCCGAAAAGGAATCGATAAATATTAGACTAGATGTATTTGATGACAAAACAATTGAGATAGGGAGTATTTTTATCAAAGAACCTATCGTTACTCCGGCAAACTAAAAAGAAAAAAAGAAAAGGACCTTTACTCAAGGTCCTTTTTTTTATCACTTCGTCCATTTCTTTTATACGTTTCTCGCGGTCTTTAATAGGACCGTCTTTCTTGTCATTCTTGAATACATCATCGGCACGGTCGGCAACCTCACCGCTCCATTCTTCAAACTGGTCCTTGGCCGGACGGCCATTCGGTTCGATATTTTCTTCGGCTATCGAATCATGCCTGTTAATCATATCATCCATAAGTTCGCGTTTTAAAAGTTTATGGCTATAAGACAATACAAACGAAGAAAAGTTTTCTGTTTTAATGATTTTGAAGAAATCAATCATGTTATTATACTATCAAATGTACTCCAACATAATCAGGCTATTATAGAGTAAAGGTTGTTTCATCGGCGAGAAACTACAGTTCCATCGGTGAGAAACTATAGTTTCATCAGTAAGAAACTAATAGTTCCAAGCAAGAGAAACAAAAGTTTCAAGCCTACGAAACTATAGTTTCAAGCCGCAGAACAAATAGTTTCAAGGCTTGAAACTATCAGTCACAAGGCAGATCCCGCCCCGTAAGTACAAGGGTAATAAATAGAATAGCCTATCTGCCTGTAGTTAATACTATTTAGGCAATGAAACTTCATCTGTGATTTTGACTTGATTCGGGTATGCACCTCTATCACACCTTTGTAGTGCGTTTTATTTCTCCTTGGCTTTGCAGTGACAGCACTATTGCCGTCACAGTGCTGTCACCACGTTGCTGTCACGCCATTTACTTTTCATAATCAAACAGTTAAGTTGCAATCTGTGACAGATGACAGCAAATTTATTTTTTATTTATTAGAGAGAGGCTGCTGAATTCAAGTTATAAATGCAATATCTCTTTTTATTAATCGGACTTTGAATACAAAGTTACTTATTTTTCCGATAAAGTTGCGGACGGAAAGGAATATAAAGAGTATAATTACTATCCGTCGGCTTTCCTCCCGCCAATGCAGGGGGACCATTTCGGCATCCCTTTAACAATGCGGAGAGCCTCCTCTGCAAATTCCGGATGAGTGGAACGTAGAATATGAGGACGAAGGATAACCCCTTCCTTATCAATAGTAAACTCACATAAAGCATAACCCGAAACATTCTTCTCTAAAAGTCCTGCCGGATAAACCATTTCATTGGCAATATATTCTTCCGGACTCATCGCAGAGAAATGAGCAGGTTCTTCCACCTGCTTTCCGGAAAGCGTCTTTGCGCGGGGACCTACCGGATAAATTCCAACATACATCGGTTGTTTATAAGCATCCGGTTCTTCCTTACTACGTTGTTGCAATGCTTTCAATAAAGAAGCAGCCTCTTCCGCCAATGTCTGTTCCAAAATATTCTCTCCCCGAGATAACATATATGCCGACTGACAAACCAATACAAGACGTTCCATCAACGTTCCTTTTTTCCGGCGACCATTTTCGTCCCATCCGCTCTTTGCCTTTTGCGTCCGTAGAAGAAAAGTAATAGACAATTCCATCTAAACCAGCCGTAGAACCATCCAGATCCTGCACCTGCTCTGTCACCAAACGAAAGATGGCCCCTAAAGACTGATACAGGGAAGCACTGATGACAACCGATTTAGTATCCACCGTCACTGTCCCCTTCTCCGCCTGCCAATAGGTCCCGCACGCGATATGCAAGATACTTTCTTCATCGAAAACAATGCAGAGAACGTATCACACAACATCATCCTGCGTACCCACACATCCAGCGTGCAAAGTCGCGTGATGGAAACTACCAAACCGCCTATTCGTGTGCTTTGTCCGGGACGTGTATACCGTAACGAAGCAATCAGCTATCGTGCGCATGCATTTTTCCACCAGGTAGAAGCATTGTTTATAGACCGTAACGTATCGTTCACCGATCTGAAACAAGCCCTGCTGCTTTTTGCTCAAGAGATGTTCGGAAAGGACACTAAGATCCGTCTCCGTCCCTCATATTTTCCGTTTACGGAGCCAAGTGCCGAAATGGATATCAGTTGTAATATCTGCGGTGGAAAAGGATGCCCTTTCTGTAAAGGAACAGGTTGGGTTGAAATCTTGGGATGCGGTATGGTCGACCCCAATGTATTGGAATTAAACGGCATTGACAGTAAGGTGTACAGCGGCTATGCCTTAGGTATGGGTATAGAACGTATCGCCAATCTGAAATATCGTGTGAACGACTTACGACTGTTCTCTGAAAATGACACACGCTTCCTGAAAGAATTTGAAGCGGCTTATTAATATAGAACATTCTTATTTCTATATCAAAGATCAAAAGTATATCTCTGCCATTCTTCACTTATAATCTGAATGGCAGAGATAACTATCCGGCAATTAACGGTTTTAAGACAGCCTTATTATCAATCTTATTAAATTTTCACCCAATGAAAGATAGGCTCGTAACTCCCAGCTATTGCTTTATTCTCGCAGCTAACTTTCTGCTGTATTTCGGTTTTTGGCTACTGATACCCGTATTGCCTTTCTATCTGTCCGAGGTGTTCAGCACCAGCAATTCCACTATCGGCATCATTCTCTCCTGCTATACGGTAGCAGCCTTATGTATCCGTCCTTTCTCCGGCTATTTGCTGGACAGCTTTGCCCGTAAGCCTTTGTATCTGTTGGCTTACTTCATCTTCATGGCAATGTTTGCAGGATATATCATTGCCGGTTCGCTGGCGCTATTCATTCTGTTCCGCATTATACATGGCGTATCATTCGGCATGGTAACTGTGGGCGGGAATACGGTAGTCATCGACATTATGCCCTCGTCAAGACGCGGAGAAGGTTTGGGATATTACGGACTTTCCAATAACATAGCAATGGCAGTAGGGCCAATGTCCGGCTTATTCCTGCACGATGCCGGCATGAGTTATACAAGTATTTTCTGCTGTTCATTAGGCTCCTGCATAGCCGGACTTATCTGCGCCTCACTGGTAAAGACCCCATACAAGCCACCTGTAAAACGCGAACCCATTTCGCTCGACCGTTTTATTTTGCTGAAAGGTATTCCTGCCGGAATCAGCCTGCTTTTATTATCCATTCCCTATGGAATGACCACCAATTATGTTGCCATGTATGCCAAAGAAATCGGCATCAACGCAACTACCGGCTTCTTCTTCACTTTCATGGCAGTAGGTATGGCTATCTCACGCATCTTTTCCGGTAAGATCGTAGACAGAGGAAAAATAACTCAGGTCATTTCGGCAGGACTGTACATTGTTGTATTCAGCTTCTTCCTGCTCTCCTCATGTGCCTACATCATCAGCTGGAACGGCATGGCGTGCAGCATCATCTTCTTTACCGTAGCACTGCTGCTTGGAATAGGTTTTGGCATTATGTTTCCGGCCTACAACACATTGTTCGTAAACCTCGCTCCCAACAGCCAACGGGGTACGGCAACTTCAACTTACCTTACCTCATGGGATGTAGGCATAGGTATCGGTATGCTGACAGGCGGATACATCGCAGAAGTCAGCACTTTCGATAAGGCTTATCTTTTCGGAGCATGCCTGACGATTATCTCCATGCTTTACTTCAACGGCAAAGTTGCCCCTCATTATCATAAAAACAAACTACGATGAGAAAGAAAGAACGTTATGAAAAGATACTCGCTTGGTTCAGGGCGAACCGCCCGATAGCAGAGACCGAGCTGCATTATGACAATCCGTTTGAACTGTTGATAGCGGTAATTCTCTCCGCCCAATGTACAGACAAACGGGTCAATATGATAACCCCCGCCCTCTACCGGGACTTCCCTACCCCCGAGGCACTTGCAGCCACCACACCTGAAGTAGTGTATGAATATATACGCAGTGTATCCTACCCCAACAACAAAGCCAAACACCTTGTAGGCATGGCCAAAATGCTGGTGAAAGATTTCAACAGCCAGGTGCCCGACACATTGGAGAAACTCGTAAAGCTGCCCGGTGTGGGACGAAAAACGGCAAACGTCATCCAATCGGTGGTTTTCAATAAAGCAGCTATGGCAGTAGATACCCATGTGTTCCGCGTCAGCCACCGCTTAGGGCTGGTGTCCGACAAATGCACCACTCCGTTCAGCGTAGAAAAAGAGCTGGTTAAACACATTCCGGAAGCAGAAATTCCCATTGCCCATCATTGGCTCATCCTGCATGGACGCTATATATGTCAAGCGCGTACGCCTCAATGTGACAACTGCGGTTTGCAATTGATGTGCAAATACTACTGCCAGAAGTATAAAGTTAGTAAAGAGAACAATGAAGAGAAAGAATAAATAATGATTTCATAGCAAAAAAAAGAAATAAATACTAACTTTGCCGTCACAAAAATAAAATGATAACACTTTTAAATAAAAATAGAGTATTATGACAATTGATCAATTTAACTTTGCCGGAAAAAAGGCATTCGTTCGCGTGGACTTCAATGTGCCCTTGGACGAAAACTTCAACATTACAGACGATACCCGTATGCGTGCCGCTCTTCCTACACTGAAGAAGATTTTGGCTGACGGAGGCAGTATTATTATCGGTTCTCACCTTGGCCGTCCGAAAGGCGCAACTGATAAGTTCTCTTTGAAGCACATTTTGAAGCATTTGTCAGACCTGCTGGGTGTTGAGGTACAGTTTGCTAACGACTGCATGGGCGAAGAGGCCGCTGTTAAGGCAGCTGCTCTGCAACCGGGTGAAGTGCTGTTGCTCGAAAACCTTCGTTTCTATGCCGAAGAAGAAGGCAAACCGCGCGGTTTGGCTGAAGATGCAACAGACGAAGAAAAAGCAGCTGCCAAGAAAGCTGTTAAGGAAAGCCAGAAAGACTTTACCAAGAAATTGGCTTCTTATGCAGACTGCTACGTGAATGACGCATTCGGTACTGCCCATCGTGCACACGCTTCTACGGCATTGATTGCTAAATACTTCGACAAAGACAACAAGATGTTCGGCTATCTGATGGAAAAAGAAGTGAAAGCAGTAGACAAAGTGTTGAATGATATCCAACGTCCGTTCACAGCTATCATGGGTGGTTCCAAAGTATCTTCCAAAATCGAAATCATCGAGAACCTGCTGAACAAAGTGGACAACCTGATTATCACTGGCGGTATGACTTACACTTTTACCAAAGCTCAAGGTGGTAAAATCGGTCTCTCTATCTGCGAAGACGATAAGTTGGATTTGGCTCTCGACTTGCTGAAGAAGGCAAAAGAAAAAGGCGTGAACCTTGTATTGGCAGTAGATGCCAAGATTGCCGACTCATTCTCCAATGACGCCAACACTAAGTTCTGCAAAGTAAACGAAATACCCGACGGTTGGGAAGGTCTGGATATAGGTCCTGAAACCGAAAAGATTTTCGCTGAAGTTATTAAGAACTCCAAGACTATCCTTTGGAACGGTCCTAAGCTAAAACACAAGGTATCTACGATTCATTAGGGGCTGAACCTGACTATTCTTTCATTCAACTCTGCCAACGACCGGGACGCTGCTTTTCCAGACCGGGAAAAATGGATGGCATGATTACCGACTATCCCAGCGCAGTAGTGCTGCAAGCTATCCATCATGCTGATCTAGGGCTCGTCTTGAAAAATGATGGTTATTTCTGCTTCATTGTCTCTAAAGAAAGTAATATCAACCAACTGGAACAACTTAAGGAAAAGAATATCGCTGTGTCACGCAACACAGTTATCGAATATGCTACCGCCCA
>VOFG01000441.1_pt1 | contig 44774 bp, 41 predicted proteins | sample 5384171 | NCBI WGS metagenome assembly VOFG01 (sample SAMN12384726, study PRJNA508395) | human gut metagenome | isolation source: healthy gut F | host: Homo sapiens
TCCATGTCGGCTACCCAAAGTGGAACAAGGTTCTCGTTACCGAAGTCTTTCTTTAGAAGATCGTACTTGACACAATTGGTTCCACGACGTTCGATGATCTCGTCAAAGTTGTATTGTTTCATTATCTCTATAAGTTCAGTCTGTTGATCGGGGTCAAAGATACGAATTATATTTAGAAACTGTTTCGATTCCGACATTTGGGTAGTTACACAACCGGACTTTTAATTTTGTCTCGTCCTGAATAGATTGACTGTGTATTAAAAAATCCTGTTATAGGTTGTCTATAAATGTAAATAACTGACACTTGTAAATGAGTCGGGTACGAAAAGTATCATAGAGTGGCAACTGCCATACTTTTATCGTCAGGCTATAAAGCCATAGAGCTTTTGACCTACGTCGAATATCTTTTTGCCCAAGGTCGAAAAGGCTTTTGCCATTAGGCAAAAAGGCTTTCGGCCTTGGGCAAAAACGTAAGAGGTTATAATTAAATCTGTACGAGACAGGGTGAAAGCAGATCTTTAAGGTGAAGCCAGTCCGAATGTCTGCCTTCACCTTAAAGATCTGCTTTTATTTTAATATATAGCAAGACGATGGTGAAGCCTACTCGCATATTCTTTCATATGAAAAGTTAGGCGGAAACAATCCAGACAGGTATTTCGGATTTGATAATGGAAGATTGGAAGGATGTGTTAAACTGCAAGCCTATCTTGTTTTCTTTGCTTGAGAAATGTAAGATAAATTGATATTTTTCTTTTAATTTCTTTGGAGGTATGAATTATTGTTCTACATTTGCAGCGTCAAACAATAATAAAGACATAAGAAAAGATGATGAACAATGTATTGCATATTATTCTCGTGGTGGTCCTTCTAGTCATTAGCAGGTAAGGAGAAAGGTGTCCAAGAAATTGTGAAGTCGTATAAAGATATTTCTTAAGCCTTTCTCCATACAGAGAAGGGCTTTTTTAATATAATAATATTTAGGATAAGAAAATAGGGGCGGTTCGTGAGCCGTTCGAAAACAACAAATAATATGATGAAGAATCCGTTAAGAAGTTCATACAGCACAGAGGGCAGACGCATGGCCGGGGCTCGCGCTTTGTGGCGTGCCAACGGTCTGAAAGAAGAGCAGTTCGGTAAACCGATTATAGCCATTGTGAATTCATTTACCCAGTTTGTACCCGGCCATGTCCATCTGTATGAGATCGGGCAGCAGGTAAAAGCGGAGATTGAAAAGTTGGGTTGCTTTGCTGCCGAATTCAATACGATTGCCATTGACGATGGTATCGCTATGGGACACGACGGAATGCTCTATTCGCTTCCTTCGCGTGATATTATTGCGGACAGCGTCGAGTATATGGTGAATGCCCACAAAGCCGATGCAATGGTTTGCATTAGCAATTGCGACAAGATCACTCCGGGGATGCTAATGGCATCCATGCGGCTCAATATTCCGACTATCTTTGTCTCCGGCGGTCCGATGGAAGCCGGTGAGCTGGATAACCGCCATCTGGATTTGATCGATGCCATGATCGAATCGGCCGACACTTCGGTCAGCGATGAACGGATCGCGCAGGTGGAACGGAATGCCTGTCCGGGATGCGGTTGTTGTTCCGGTATGTTTACCGCTAACTCTATGAACTGCCTGAACGAAGCGATCGGTCTGGCTCTTCCGGGCAACGGTACGATTGTCGCTACGCATGTGGGCCGTACACAGCTGTTCCGCGATGCTGCCCGGCAGATTGTAGAAAATGCCTATAAATACTATCGTGACGGAGATGAATCGGTTCTTCCCCGCAGTATCGCCACCCGTCAGGCTTTCCTGAATGCCATGTCATTGGATATTGCAATGGGTGGTTCCACCAATACGGTTCTCCACTTGCTCGCCATCGCGCAGGAAGCTGAGGCGGACTTCACGATGGACGATATCGATATGCTCTCCCGCAAGACTCCTTGCCTCTGCAAGGTTGCTCCCAACACGCACACCTACCACGTCCAGGATGTGAACCGTGCCGGTGGTATCATGGGAATCATGAACGAGCTGCTGAAAAACGGCTTGGTAGACGGGAATGTGAAGCGTGTGGACGGAATGACGCTTGCCGAAGCCGTGGATAAATTTGCTATCACCTCGCCGAATGTGACGGACGAGGCTGTCAAGAAATACAAGAGTGCTCCCGCCCATCGTTTCAGCATTCGGATGGGATCGCAGGAAACCTATTATAAGGAACTGGATACCGATCGTGCCGCCGGATGTATCCGTGATATCGAGCATGCTTATTCCAAAGATGGCGGCCTGGCTGTCCTGAAAGGAAATATCGCGCTGGACGGTTGTGTGGTCAAGACGGCCGGTGTGGATGAAAGCATCTGGAAGTTTGCCGGTCCGGCGAAAGTGTTCGATTCGCAGGATGCGGCTTGCGAAGGCATCCTCGGTGGAAAAGTCGTCTCGGGCGATGTGGTGGTGATCACACACGAAGGACCGAAGGGTGGTCCGGGTATGCAGGAAATGCTTTATCCTACTTCTTATATAAAAAGCCGTCATTTAGGCAAGGAGTGCGCCTTGATCACAGACGGTCGTTTCAGTGGCGGTACTTCCGGTCTTTCTATCGGTCATATTTCTCCCGAAGCTGCGGCAGGAGGAGCGATTGGACTGGTGAAAGACGGCGATATAATCGAGATTGATATCCCTGAACGTACGATTAATGTGAAGGTAAGCGATGAAGAGTTGGCAGAACGCCGTAAAGCGGAAGAAGCCCGCGGCACAAAAAAAGCCTTTACGCCGCCTCATCGCCAGCGTGTCGTCTCAAAAGCCTTGAGAGCTTACGGTAAGATGGTCAGTTCGGCCGATAAGGGTGGAGTGAGAGTAGTAGAAGATTAAACACAAGACTAAAATAAAGAGATATGGAGAAACAAAAGATAACCGGTTCGGAAGCTTTGCTGAAAGCGTTGATTGCTGAAGGAGTAGATACTATCTTCGGTTATCCCGGCGGGCAAGCGATTCCTATTTACGATAGTTTGTACGATTACAGGGATAAATTGAAGCATGTATTGGTGCGTCATGAACAAGGGGCGACGCATGCTGCACAAGGGTATGCCCGTGTATCCGGTAAAGTAGGGGTGACGTTGGTTACTTCAGGACCCGGCGCAACAAATACCATCACCGGCATTGCCGATGCACTGATGGACAGCACGCCTATGGTGGTCATAGCCGGACAGGTCCCTTCTCCATTGCTTGGAACAGATGCTTTCCAGGAAGTCGATGTGATCGGCATTACGCAACCGATCACCAAATGGGCGTACCAGATTCGCAAGCCGGAAGAGATAGCGTGGGCTGTTTCACGTGCTTTTTATATCGCTTCTACCGGACGGCCGGGGCCTGTTGTACTCGATTTGGCAAAGGATGCTCAGGTCGGATTTGTAGAGTATGAATATAAGAAAGTAGACTATATCCGCAGCTATCAGCCGGAACCGGATATCAACCAGGATCGGATTAAAGCGGCTGCCGCGTTGATCAATAAAGCGGAGAAACCGTTCTGCCTGGTCGGACAGGGTGTTCTGTTGGGAGGTGCTGAAGAGGAGCTGAAAGCATTCCTGTTGAAGAATGACATTCCTGCCGGTTCGACTGTTCTCGGTCTATCGGCGTTGCCTTCCGATTTTCCTTTGAATAAGGGTATGTTGGGTATGCACGGCAATGTCGGTCCGAATAGGAAGACCAATGAATGTGACGTGTTGATCGCCATCGGTATGCGTTTCGACGATCGTGTTACAGGTGATTTGAAGACATACGCCAAGCAGGCGAAAGTGATCCATTTGGATATCGACAACTCGGAGATCGGGAAGAATGTACCGGTCGATGTGAAGGTTCTCGGAAATGCCAAACATACCATTCCGATGATAACTGCGTTGTTGGAAGAACGGAAACGTCCGGAGTGGAATGCTGAGTTTGAGCCGGATGCACAGGAAGAGTATGAAAAGGTGATCGAGAAGGAGTTGTATCCGATGAACGGATCTTTGAAAATGGGTGAAGTCGTTCGAAAAGTGTCCGAGGCGACCGGAAACGATGCTGTTTTAGTTACGGATGTCGGACAGAACCAGATGATGGGTGTCCGCTATTTCAAATATAAACGCACTCGTAGCGTGGTTACTTCAGGTGGTCTGGGGACGATGGGCTTTGGCCTTCCCGCTGCTATGGGAGCCAAGTTCGGTGCACCTGACCGTACGGTCTGCTTCTTTACCGGTGACGGTGGGATGCAGATGACGATTCAGGAGTTGGGAACCATTATGCAGGAAAAACTGGATGTGAAAATCATTATCCTCAATAATAATTTCTTAGGAATGGTACGTCAGTGGCAGGAGTTGTTCTTCCACGAACGTTATTCGAATACGATCATGGAGAACCCGGATTTCGTGGCGATCGCGAAAGCGTACGGTATCGCTGGCCGTACCGTTGAAAAACGGGAGGAACTGGATGAGGCTATTGCCGAGATGTTGAACCATAACGGAGCGTTTGTGTTGGTCGCCAATGTGGAAACGTGTGGTATGGTATATCCGATGGTGCCTGCCGGAGGAAGCGTAACGAACATGATATTAGGAGATAAGTAAGGAGGTGAAGCTATGACAACAAAAAAATTATATACCGTTATTATCTTTTCAGAGAATACAGTAGGTCTTCTGAACCAGATTACGATTATCTTTACGCGTCGGCAGTTGAACATCGAGACGCTTTCCGTTTCACCTTCCGCCATACAGGGTATACATAAATTTACAATCACGACATTTGCCGATGAAGATATGATCGACAAGGTTGTGAAGCAGATCGACAAACGGGTGGATATCTTGAAGGCTTACTATAATACGGATGAAGATCTGGTTTTCCAGGAGATCGCCCTTTATAAGCTGAGCACCGAGCTGTTTATCAAGATGGGGACGGTCGAGGATCTGATTCGCAAATATAACGCCCGTATTCTGGAAATGAACGAAACGTGTGTCGTTCTCGAAAAGAGTGGTCATTACGATGAGACGCAAGCCCTTTTCAGGGAGTTGAGCGAAACGATCGGTGTCTTGCAGTTCATCCGTTCCGGTCGCGTTGCGATCACAAAAAGCCGTGTCGAGCGTTTAAGCGATATGTTGGCCGAAATGGAACGTAAGTTGCAGGAAAAAAAATAACGTACGGGTGGTTTGCGAACTGCCCCAACAGAAAAGAATCATGGATAAAGATAAAAGCAAAATAGGGGAATTTCATTTCGTCACGGAACCGTACCTGTTGGATTTTCGTGGACGTGTAACGATACCGATGATCGGAAACTATCTGATACATGTCGCATCCAGCCATGCTGCTGAACGCGGATTCGGTTTCAACGATATGTCAGAACGGCATACGGCTTGGGTTCTTTCCCGTCTGGCGATCGAAATGATCGAATATCCAGCCATGTCCGAACCTATAACTCTTTATACCTGGGTGGATGAAGTCGGCCGCCTCTTTACCAGCCGTTGTTTTGAGCTGGTGGATGGCAACGGTAAGACATTCGGTTACGCTCGTTCTATTTGGGCGGCTATCGATGTGGAAACACGCCGGCCGACCTTGTTGGATATCGCCAGGTTGAGCGCTTATGTCACGGATCGCCCCTGCCCGATAGAAAAGCCGGGAAAGATTGCGGCTGTGGAGAATGAGACGGAAGGGGTTCCTTATTTCATTAAGTACAGCGACCTTGATATCAACGGCCACCTGAACAGTATCAAGTATATGGAACATCTTCTAGACCTGTTTGATCTTGACCTGTTCAAGACAAAAGATATCAAACGTTTCGAAATCGCCTACCAGTCTGAAGGCAAATATGGGATGAAACTCATGTTGTACAAGAGGGAGGCTGATAACGGAAAATATGATATGGCGATCTGTAATGAAGGCAAAGCGATTTGCCGTGCTGCTGTTATGTGGCATTGAACAAACATGGTACGGGCGGATGGTTTGCGAACTGTCCTGACAAAAGAATTATTTTATTAACACATTACATTTAATAGTAGAAAAAATGGCAGTAATGAATTTTGGCGGTGTTGACGAAAACGTAGTAACCCGCGAAGAATTTCCGTTGGAAAAGGCAAGAGAAGTATTGAAAGATGAAGTGATTGCAGTTATCGGTTACGGTGTTCAAGGTCCTGGACAGAGCTTGAACTTGCGTGATAATGGTTTCAACGTTATCGTAGGACAGCGTCCTGGTAAAACCTATGACAAAGCTGTTGCCGACGGCTGGGTACCGGGTGAAACACTGTTCGGTATTGAAGAAGCTTGCGAAAGAGCAACTATCATACAGGTGTTGCTTTCCGACGCCGCTCAGATCGAATGCTGGCCGCGTATCAAAAAAATATCTGACTCCGGGAAAAGCGCTGTATTTCTCTCATGGTTTTGCTATCACTTACAAGGAACGTACCAATATTATCCCTCCTGCTGATGTTGACGTGATTCTAGTCGCACCGAAAGGTTCTGGTACTTCTTTGCGTCGTATGTTCCTGCAGGGACGTGGCTTGAATTCAAGCTATGCAATTTTCCAGGATGCAACCGGTAGAGCATGGGATCGTGTGATCGCTTTGGGTATCGGCGTTGGTTCAGGCTATCTGTTCGAAACGACATTCAAGAAGGAAGTTTATTCCGATCTGACTGGTGAACGTGGAACTTTGATGGGGGCTATCCAAGGTTTATTGTTGGCTCAATACGAAACATTGCGTGAAAACGGCCACGAACCTTCCGAAGCATTCAACGAAACAGTCGAAGAACTGACTCAGTCTTTGATGCCGCTGTTTGCTGAAAACGGAATGGACTGGATGTATGCAAACTGTTCGACTACTGCACAGCGTGGCGCTTTAGACTGGATGGGGCCGTTCCACGATGCCGTTAAGCCTGTATTTGAAAAATTATACCGGGAGGTCGCCTGCGGTAACGAAGCGCAGCGTTCTATCGATACGAACAGTAAGCCGGATTATCGTGAAGGTTTGGAAAAAGAACTGGCAGCATTGCGCGAAAGCGAAATGTGGCGTGCAGGTGCAGTCGTTCGTAAATTGCGCCCGGAAAACAATTGATAGACATCGCATTTTTTATTTGAGTGCATAAAGAAAGTGGCAATTCGGTATGAATTGTCACTTTTTTTTAATGAAAATGTATCATTTTGATAAGAAATCTTTGAATAGTAATCGATATCTTCGTAGCTATAAATTCGAATTTAATTGCTTAAATATTATATCATGAAGAAATTCCAAATTTTAGTAATGTTATTGTGGCTGTCTGTTTGTCTAGCAGGAGCAGTAGAGTCGAAGATTCGGTTGGTGCATGGTCCTTATTTGCAGAATCTAAGGCCTGATGAGGTGACGATCGTGTGGTTGTCGGATAAACCTTCTGTCGGTTGGGTGGAGCTGGCGCCGGATGACGATACGAACTTTTATGCTACCGAACGTCCCAAATATTATGATGCCCGTAACGGAGTAAAAAATACATCTACGATCCATACCGTGAAGATCAAAGGGCTTAAACCGGGTACGAACTACCGTTATCGTGTCTTCGTACAGGAAGTACTGAGCCATGTCGGACATAAGATCATCTATGGGAACTATGCCTCGACTGATGTTTACTCCAAAAAGCCGTTGGTGTTCAAGACGAGCGATCCTGCGGATAATTCCGTCTCATTTGCGATGGTGAACGATATACATGGCAAAAATGACCTGTTGACGAACCTAGTTTCCAAGTGTGATTTGAAAAAGACGGACTTTTTTCTTTTGAACGGTGATATGGTGTCAGTCTTCAATGAGGAAAATCATATCTTCGACGGTTTTATGGATACGGCGACCAAGCTGTTTGCCTCTGAGATTCCGATGTATTATACAAGAGGCAACCACGAAACACGTGGCGCTTTTGCAACCGAGTTCCGACGTTATTTCTCTCCAAAAGAAGAGAATATCTACTATACATTCCGGCAAGGTCCGATCTGTTTTGTCGTTTTGGATACGGGAGAGGACAAGCCGGATTCCGATATTGAATATGCCGGTATAACAGTCTACGACGAATACCGGACAGAACAGGCCGAATGGTTGCGCCGAGTATTGGATAGCAAAGAATATAAGGACGCGCCGTTTAAAATTATTGTAGCCCATATCCCACCGATCGGCGGATGGCATGGAAACTTGGAAGTGGAGCAGAAGTTCATGCCTTTGCTACGCGATGCCAAGCCGGACGTTATGTTGTGTGGTCACCTCCACCGTTTCATCCATCAGGATGCAACGGATCGTACACCGTTCCCGATTATCGTCAATTCCAATACGGCTATTTTGAAAGCGGCTGCCGATCCGAAAGAACTAAAAATACAGGTCGTAGATGTGGACGGGAAAGTGGTGGATCAATTCTCCATAAAGAAGCCTTGAAAAATGATAAGTAGATTGTTGGTTATGAATTGAAGAATTTAGATGTATTTGTCTTTTATTTTATAAGAAAATAGTGATAAAAACTTTAAATTATATTTGGATGTTTGGAAAAAGACCGTATCTTTGCAGCGTTCAAACAAAAACGGTTGAAAAGACAATATGAAACAGGTAATGCTAAATAGTCTCATTATTTCTCTAAACATTATTCTACTCTGGGAACGGAATAGGAAGTGAGACTGTGTATGCTTTACAGGGCATTAAGATATGAAAAAGCCTTTCTCGCTTCCTTGTGAGAGAGGCTTTTTTCATTCAGAAAAGATATTAACAAATTTAAGACGATAAGAACTATGTCAGACAGGTTATTTATTTTCGACACGACATTACGAGACGGCGAACAGGTGCCGGGTTGCCAGTTAAATAGTATTGAAAAGATTCAGGTAGCCAAAGCTCTGGAAGAACTGGGAGTAGACGTGATAGAAGCCGGTTTTCCCGTATCGAGTCCGGGAGATTTCAATAGCGTTGTTGAAATATCGAAAGCCGTAACGTGGCCTACAATCTGTGCGCTTACCCGTGCGGTGGAAAAAGATATTGATGTGGCTGCCGAAGCACTGAAATATGCAAAGCACGGACGTATCCATACAGGTATTGGAACGTCCGATTATCATATCAGGTATAAGTTCAATTCGAATCAGGAAGATATTTTGGAACGGGCTGTCGCTGCTGCCAAATACGCCAAGAGATATGTGGAAGATGTGGAGTTTTACTGCGAAGATGCCGGACGAACTGACAATGAATATTTAGCCCGTGTCGTCGAAGCGGTCATCAAAGCTGGCGCGACAGTTGTCAATATCCCTGATACGACCGGTTATTGCCTGCCGGACGAATATGGGGCGAAAATCAAATATCTGATGGATCATGTAGACGGTATCGAGAATGCTATCATTTCTACCCACTGTCATAATGATTTGGGGATGGCTACCGCCAATACTGTGCAGGGTGTCTTGAATGGTGCACGTCAGGTGGAAGTCACCATGAACGGTATAGGTGAACGTGCCGGTAATACATCCTTGGAAGAAATCGCGATGATTTTCAAGAGTCACAAAGAACGTGGCATTATTACCAATATCAATACGACAAAGATTTACGGAGTCAGCCGTATGGTGTCTAGCCTGATGAACATGCCTATCCAGCCGAATAAGGCGATCGTCGGACGTAACGCGTTCGCTCATTCTTCCGGCATCCATCAGGATGGCGTTTTGAAGAATCGTGAAAGTTATGAAATCATCGATCCGAAAGATGTAGGAATCGACGATAATGCAATCGTGCTGACTGCCCGTAGCGGACGTGCGGCATTGAAACACCGTTTACAGGTATTGGGCGTCGAATTGTCTCAGGAAAAACTAGATAAGGTTTATGAAGAATTCTTGAAACTGGCTGACCGTAAGAAAGATATCAACGACGACGATATCTTGATGCTTGCTGGCAAAGACCGCACGGCCATGCATCGTATCAAGTTGGAATATTTACAGGTGACCTCCGGTGTCGGTTTGCAGTCTGTGGCCAGCATTTGCCTGAATATAGCTGGTGAGAGGTTTGAGGCCGCCGCTTCCGGCAACGGTCCTGTTGATGCTGCTATCAAGGCGGTGAAATCTATTATCCACCGTACGATGACGATTCAGGAGTTTTTGATTCAAGCGATTAATAAAGGCAGTGACGATATGGGGAAAGTACATATGCAGGTTGAGTACGAAGGAAACCGTTATTATGGTTTTGCTGCCAATACCGATATTATAGCTGCTTCTGTAGAGGCATTTATTGATGCAATTAATAAATTTGTGAAGTGAATTGATAATTATGAATACATTATTTGACAAGATTTGGGATTCCCACGTAGTGACGATGATCGAAGAGGGGCCCACACAACTTTACATTGACAGGTTGTACTGTCATGAAGTAACTAGTCCACAGGCTTTTGCCAGTATGCGTCGACGTGGTTTGAAGCCGTTTCGTCCGGAACGTATCTATTGTATGCCGGATCATAACACGCCGACACACGATCAGGATAAACCGATCGAAGATCCTGTTTCGAAGAATCAAGTCGATACGCTGGCAAAGAATGCTGCCGAATTTGGTTTGACTCATTATGGAATGATGGATGAGAGGAATGGTATTATTCATGTGGTAGGCCCGGAACGTGGACTGACCTTGCCGGGGATGACGATCGTTTGCGGTGATTCGCATACTTCTACTCATGGAGCAGTCGGTGCGGTCGCTTTCGGTATCGGAACCAGTGAAGTGGAAATGGTTATGGCTTCCCAGTGCATTTTGCAGGCAAAGCCGAAAACCATGCGTATCTGTGTGGAAGGTAATCTAGGGAAAGGGGTGACAGCAAAGGATGTCGCCCTTTATATCATGTCGAAAGTGACGACCAGCGGTGCAACCGGATATTTCATCGAGTATGCTGGTGCGGCGATCCGTAGCTTGACGATGGAGGGGCGTTTGACTTTGTGCAACCTGTCTATTGAAATGGGAGCGCGTGGTGGTATGATCGCTCCTGACGAAACGACATTCGCTTATCTTAAGGGACGTGAAAATGCTCCTGCCGGTGAAGAATGGGATAAGGCGGTTGCTTATTGGAAGACTTTGAAAAGTGGCGATGATGCTGTGTTTGACAAAGAGATTCTGTTTGATGCTGCCGATATCGAACCGATGGTGACGTATGGTACCAATCCGGGTATGGGAATGGGAGTCACCGAACATATCCCGACTGTCGAGGGTATGAACGATGTGGAGAAAGCTTCTTTTATGAAATCGATGGAGTATATGGGGTTCGAACCGGGTGAATCCTTGTTGGGCAAGAAGATCGACTATGTGTTCTTAGGCTCTTGTACCAATGGTCGTATCGAGGACTTTCGTGCTTTTGCTTCCATTGTTAAGGGACGGAAGAAAGCCGACCATGTAGTCGCCTGGCTGGTTCCCGGCTCCTGGCTGGTAGATGCGCAGATCCGTGAAGAAGGGTTAGACAAGATATTCGAAGAAGCCGGTTTCCGGTTACGTCAACCGGGATGCTCGGCTTGTCTGGCAATGAACGACGATAAGATCCCGGCAGGAAAATATGCAGTTTCGACAAGCAACCGTAACTTTGAAGGACGTCAGGGGCCGGGGGCCCGTACGATTCTGGCTGGACCGCTAGTAGCTGCTGCGGCAGCCGTGACTGGGGAAATTACCGATCCGAGAACGTTTTTCTGAAATCATAAATCATAAATTTTAACATTCATGAAACAGAAATTCAATATCATTACATCAACCTGCGTCCCCCTTCCTTTAGAGAATGTGGACACGGACCAGATCATTCCTGCCCGTTTCCTGAAAGCAACCGACAAAAAAGGGTTTGGTGAAAACTTGTTCCGCGACTGGCGGTACGACAAGCAGGGAAATAAAATAGAATCGTTTGTCTTGAATGATCCGACCTACGGCGGACAGATACTGGTGGCGGGGAAAAACTTCGGCTCGGGTTCCAGTCGCGAACATGCAGCTTGGGCGATTGCCGATTATGGGTTTCGTGTAGTTGTGTCCAGTTTTTTTGCGGATATCCACAAAAACAATGAACTGAATAACTTTGTTCTCCCTGTGGTGGTTAGCGAACCTTTTCTGGCCGAGCTTTTCGACTCGATTTTGCCGATCCGAAAACAGAAGTCGAAGTCAACCTGCCTGCCCAAACCATCACCAATAAGGCTACGGGTAAGAGCGAGCACTTCGATATCAACGCCTACAAAAAGACTGCCTTGTGAATGGCCTCGATGACATCGATTATTTGCTTTCCAATAAGGAAAAGATTGAAGCATTTGAAAGGAGACGTTAGTTTGTTGCTTTTGGATCAAGCTAAAAGTAGCGTTATATATGAACAATTATGATAGAAATAATGGATACCACCCTGCGTGACGGGGAACAGACATCGGGAGTTTCTTTTGCGGCGCATGAGAAGTTGAGCATTGCACAGGCATTGCTTGATCTGGGTGTGAACCGTCTGGAGATCGCATCTGCACGTGTCTCGGACGGTGAGTTTGAAGCCGTGAAGCGCGTCGCTTCCTGGGCGGAACGTACCGGAAACATCCAGAAGCTCGAAGTGCTCGGCTTTGTGGATGGTGATGTTTCGTTAAACTGGATCGAAGCGGCTGGTTGCCGTGTGGTAAACTTGCTTTGCAAGGGCTCTTATAAGCACGTGACGGAACAGCTTCGTAAGACTCCCGAACAGCATTTTGCCGATATACGTTCCGTCATCAACCAGGCAATCGAACGGGGGATTGCCGTGAACATCTATCTGGAAGATTGGTCGAACGGTATTAAAAACTCTCCTGAATATGTCTTTCAAGCAGTCGATTCGCTTCGTGACTTGCCGATCCGGCGTTTCATGTTGCCTGATACGCTTGGCATCCTGAACCCTGGAAATACTTACGAATATTGTAAGGAAATGGTTACACGCTATCCGGACTTGAAGTTCGATTTTCATGCTCATAACGACTATGATCTGGCGGTAGCGAATGTCTACTCTGCTGTCCGTGCCGGTATAAAAGGACTTCATACTACATTGAACGGATTGGGAGAGCGTGCCGGGAATGCCCCGCTTAGCAGTGTGCTTGCCGTGTTGAAAGATCAGTTGGGAGTGGATACGACACTTCGGGAAGAACGGATCAATTATGCCAGCCGATTGGTGGAAACTTTCTCCGGTGTTCATATTCCGCCTAACAAACCGATTATCGGGGAACATGTCTTTACGCAATGTGCCGGTGTCCATGCTGATGGTGACAGCAAAAACAATCTGTATTGCAATGATCTGTTGCCCGAACGTTTCGGCCGTGTCCGCGAATATGCTCTTGGCAAGACTTCCGGTAAGGCGAATATCCGTAAGAACCTTGAAGCACTGGGGATCGATATCGACGAGAACTCTATGCGCAAGGTTACCGAGCGGATTATCGAACTGGGTGATAAAAAGAAATGGTTACGACGGAGGACCTTCCGTATATCATCAGCGATGTGCTCCATCACGATACGATGGCGGACCAGCGCATCCGTATTCTGAACTATTCGCTGTCTTTGGCACAGGGACTGAAACCGGTTGCCACCCTGAAGATAGAGATTAACGGCGAAGCCTACCAGGAGTCGGCTTCCGGTGATGGACAGTACGATGCTTTCGTTCGTGCCCTGCGGAAGATATATACCGATCTGGGCCGTCCTTTCCCGATGCTGACTAATTATTCCGTTTCTATACCACCCGGCGGACGGACCGATGCCTTTGTGCAGACTATCATTAGTTGGAATTATGCAGGAGTGGACTTTAAAACACGTGGTCTTGATGCAGACCAGACGGAGGCTGCTATCAAGGCGACATTGAAGATGCTGAACAAGATAGAACAATAATGATGTGTCGATGTGCCAATGAAAGAGAATTGCGATGTAGGCTATCGGCATATTAGTACATTGGCAAATTATCACATTGATAAATTATTAATTATTGAAGTTATGAAGAAGTTAACAATCGCGCTTGTTGCGCACGACAACCGGAAGGCTGACATGGTAGAATGGGCTATTCACAATGCTGAATTTCTGTCCCATCATCATATCGTATGTACTGGGACAACCGGAAATCTGGTTCGGAAGGCGATGGAAGAAAAAGGTGTTACGGCGGATATCGCCTGTATGCATTCCGGTCCGCTGGGTGGAGATGCCGAAATTGCAGCAATGGTAGTACGAAAGGAAATAGATCTTGCCGTGTTCTTGATCGACGACTTGAACCCACAGCCGCACGAGGCCGATATCCAGATGTTGCTTCGCCAGTGCCGTGTCCATAACGTGCCTATCGCTTGTAACCGGTATAGTGCCGACTTGATGATCACAAGTACATTGTGGGATGATGAAAGCTATGTCCCGACAGAACCCAAATACGTCTATTTTAAGAGAGAATAGGAAAATTTGCCAACTAATAAATCATTTATGATATGAAATTGAATATAGCTGTACTTCCCGGTGACGGATCGGTCCTGAAATTGCTGCACAAGGTGTGGAGGTGATGAGTGCCGTTTGTAAGAAATTCGGACATGAAGTCCGTTATGAATATGCTCTTTGCGGGGCCGATGCTATCGACAAGGTGGGAGATCCTTTCCCGGAAGAAACATATGAGATTTGTAAAGGAGCGGATGCCGTTCTTTTCTCTGCTGTAGGTGATCCGAAGTTCGACAACGATCCGACAGCTAAAGTGCGTCCTGAACAGGGATTGCTGGCTATGCGTAAGAAATTGGGCTTGTTTGCGAATATCCGGCCCGTACAAACTTTTAAGTCCCTGTTGCATAAATCACCGCTTCGTGCTGACTTGGTGGATGGTGCGGATTTCTTGTGTATCCGTGAATTGACGGGAGGCATGTATTTCGGGGAGAAATATCAGGATAACGATAAGGCCTACGATACCAATATGTACACACGCCCTGAGATCGAGCGCATCTTGAAAGTCGGTTTCGAATATGCCATGAAACGGAAAAAACATCTGACGGTGGTCGATAAGGCAAATGTCTTGGCTTCTTCGCGTTTGTGGCGCCAGATCGCACAAGAGATGGCCCCTTCTTATCCGGAGGTTCAGACCGACTATATGTATGTCGATAATGCGGCCATGCGTATGATCCAGGAACCCAAATTCTTTGATGTTATGGTAACGGAGAATACGTTTGGTGATATCCTTACTGACGAAGGTTCTTGTATCAGCGGTTCTATGGGCTTGCTCCCTTCTGCTTCGACGGGCGAAAGCACTCCTGTATTTGAACCGATCCACGGTTCATGGCCGCAGGCTAAAGGATTGAATATCGCCAACCCGTTGGCACAGATTCTTTCGGTAGCTATGCTGTTCGAGTATTTCGGTTGTAAGGCGGAAGGAGCCTTGATCCGCAAGGCTGTGGATGCTTCTCTGGACGCTAATGTTCGTACCCCTGAAATCCAGATGGAAGGCGGTGCGAAGTATGGCACGAAAGAGGTAGGGACATGGATTGTCAATTACATTAACAATTGACAATTACATTAGCAGTTGACAATTGACAATTATTTTGGTTTTCAGCCGATTTTGGTAACGCGAAGCCTAATTGTCAATTGTTCATTGTCAATTTAAGAAGTTCCTTGATAACTTCTTTATTGTATCCCATTGATTCTGCTTTCTTGAAATCGAGGGCTGCCCGCTCCTTTTCGTATTGTGCCAGCTTGATCTTGCCTCTCAACACATAGAGGTTGGCTGTCGGTTCGCTTTCGGTAAAGACTTTTTCTATATCTGCCATTGCCCGTGCATTTTTTCCCATCATAAAATACAAATCCGCCCGTCCTTCGTAGAGGATCCAGTCGCGGGGCATCTCGCTAATCAGGTAATTGAATATCCGTTCGCTCTCGTCGTAGTTCCCACGCATCTTTTCCAAGATGGCATGGCCGAGGCGAGCACGAACCGATTTCTCGTTTACTTCCAGAATTTTGTCGAAATCCTGTTCTGCCCACATATAATTTTGTAACTGTATATAGAGCAGCCCTCGGCAATAAAGCGCCTCCTGATGTTCCGGATTTTCTATTAACAAGGTGTTGTAATCGTTCAAAGCTTTTTTCTGTTTCTCCCAATTCTGTATAAAGGGAAGCCCGGTTTTCGAGAATGGTGATGTTCTTTGTATGCCCGCTTAGTGCGGAAGTGTAGGAGATGAGAGCCTCTTGCAGCTTCCCCTGTCGGCGCTGTATGGTTCCGAGGTTCGTAAGCAAGGCATAGTTCAACGGGTTAGCCGGTTCTTTGCGCATGGCCGCTTTCAGGCTCTCTTCTGCGGACACCAAATCGCCTTTATCTACGAAGTCGTAGCTTTTCTCTATTAATTCTTCGTATGATTGTGCAAAGCTGTTTCCTATAAACAGGAACAAACCTATAATAATCAAGAAAGTCCTCATTTTCTATTGTTTATATCTGTTTTTTGAGCGTTTGCAAAACTACATAATAAAATCGGTTCTTTATTCGAATAAAAAAACTTTATACCTTTGCTACAATTTCTAATACTTTTGGAATGAATGATTGTTATGTAATTAGTATGAATTTCCATAAATATAAATAATTATGATTGTAACAGCAATTGACCTTTCACATGGTCTGGAAGGTATTTTGAATTCCCTGATGACGCAAGGGGCGGCGTTGGGATGGACACTTATCAAGGCGTTTTTGGTTTTTATAGTCGGGCGTCTCCTGATTAATTTGGTGAATAAACTGATAAAACGGGTTTTATTGAAACGTGATATCGATCCTTCAGTCAAAACTTTTGTCGGAAGTTTGGTAAATGTTGTCCTGACTATTTTATTGATCATCTCGGTTGTCGGTGCTTTGGGTGTACAAACGACTTCGTTTGCTGCTCTTCTTGCTTCTGCAGGTGTTGCTGTCGGTATGGCTTTGAGCGGTAATCTGGCAAATTTTGCGGGTGGATTGATTATTCTTTTGTTCAAGCCATTCAAAGTCGGTGACTATATCGAAGCGCAAGGTACGGGCGGTACGGTGAAGGAAATCCAGATTTTTCATACGATCTTGGCAACACCTGATAATAAAATGGTGTATATCCCGAACGGTTCGCTCAGCAGTGGTGCGGTTACGAACTTTAGCCGGCAGACTACCCGCCGAGTAGATTGGACATTCGGTGTCGATTATGGTGAGGATTATGATAAAGTAAAGGCGGTGATCGAAACGATTATTGCCCGTGACTCTCGTATTCTGACTGATCCGGCTCCTTTCATTGCCTTGCATGCGTTGGCAGACAGCAGTGTGAATATTGTTGTCCGTGTATGGGTGGAAAGTCCGAATTATTGGGAAGTTTATTTTGGCATCAATCAAGCGGTTTATGCAACATTTAATGAAAAAGGCATCAACTTCCCGTTTCCGCAACTTACTGTGCATCGGGCTGATAACTGATTTGTCCTAAAAGAAATGGGTTCGTTCAATAATCGCCCGGTTTTGTAAGGAGTCCTTTTGAAGGATAGGACTTTGGATAAAAAGATTTATCTTTGTCAATCATTATAATAATTAACAAGGACGATATAAGTATAAGATATTAAGAACTTTATTTCATTACTTTAGTATTATTATTTGATTATAAGAGAAAATGATTCCCGGCTCGTCACTTTGGTGGCGAGCCTTTTTTATTATGGCACGGATAAAGGCGCTTTTGTACATTATGCCCAGATGTAAGTATCTTTTATAGTAGATTATAATTTTGTGCGACTGAACTTTTTCTATCTTTGCCTCTGTTAAAAGGATTAAATGATTAAACAATTTGCATATGAATAAAAAATTTACACTTTTGGCTGCGGCCTTAATGACAGTAGGAACTTTTACTGCGGCGAGTGCGGCAAGTGATGTTCCGAGTAAAGAATGGACTGTCGGTAATTATTATTACTTGAAGAGTGGTAATAAATACTTGTCTTTGGATGGTAACAAGGCTGATTCGGTAGTAGTGAAAGAAATCACTTCATTTGAGAATGTGAATAAAGCTGCTCGTGATTCCGCTCTTTGGGAAATTACGGGAATAACAGAAACTGCTGGAACAGTTTATCAATTTAAGAACAAAAAGACAAATGCTGTTTTATCTTTTGCTGCATCTCAAGATGCTAAGCCTACTTTGGCTGCTGGCGTAAGCAAATGGACGTTTACAGATGGAGGCAGTTTAAGTGCTTCACTAAGTGATGGTAAAAAATGACATTGGCTTTAGATGCTAATGATGGCATTGTTTTTACTGGAGGAAGTGAGCTGGAGTTGGCTGTAACTAAGCCTGACACAATGACCATGACCCCGCAGGATCTCGGCGATGGTTTCAGTACTTTTCAGTTGACATTTGGTGATAAATATGAAGGGAATATCTTTACAGGTGAAGATTTGATTGCTAATTCTGTTGGAGATAAAGGTTTTATGACTTTACAGGTGAAAGGTGATGAAGCATATTCAAATGGTGTAAAGAAGTTTTTAGGTGTTGATACACTCAAAACGACAATCAATAATCAAGAGGATGTATTTGGTGCAGGGTTTGCATTAGATTCAATTCGTGAAGTTTTGCGTCCTAATGAGCTTTGCAAGCACTTTAAGTTTGTTGTCAATTTGCAGAATGATTCTATTGCAATGTTTGTTGCAGGAGCTCCTGATTTTGATGATAATTTAGACGTTAATACAGAAGTGGGTGATACGGTTCGCGTTGTTTATGCTCAGGTTGGCAATACCAAGGTTTTAACTGTGTCTAAGTTTGGAGTGGGTGCTCAGCCTTTGCAGGGTAAACTTCCTTTGATTAATGTTTCAAAAGGAACTCCTGTTACAATCCCGACCGGTACAGGTGTTTACTTCTTACAGAAGGTAAGCGAAGGTGCTGATAACGGTAAATATTATGTGACGAAAGATGCCTTTATGGGAGGTGACAGCGTTCCTTCTATGAATTTGGCAAGAGGTCAGTGGTATATTAAAGAAAATAACGGTAAATATTCTGTTGTTGATCGTCAATCAAATTCAAGTATGATCGTAGATCAGGAAGTTTTTGCTGTACAAGGAAAAGAAAACACTTATTTGTTTGGTTCTGACTCCGTGAAAATATTTAAACAAGAGGTTAATCTGAATGATAAGTATTTAGGTTCTCTCTATTTTACGGAAGAAGAATTGAACGCTAACGGTTATGTACTGAACTTGGTTTCTGGAACAACAGGAGTAAGTAATATTTATGCATATACTACAGATTCTATCTTGAAAGGTAAAGTCGGTGATGCAAAAGATGCAGCAATCTTTAAGTTGGTAGTGGATAAAGTTGAAGAAGCTGGTGGTGCAAAGAGTTTGTTAGATACCTTGTTTGTCACTTCATATAAGTTAAGAGCAATGTTTAATAAAGATATGCTCGCAAAACAGAATGATAGTCTGAAGTTCTCATCTGTTGGAACTGCTGAATCTTTTAGATTTATTTCTGATGCTACTGCTGAAAAGTATGCCATGTTGTCTTCTACTAATCAGTATGTAGGTATGAATGTCAATACTTCTTGTGTACAGTTGTCAGAGAAAGCAGCTTACGTAAACCTTGAAGCCGTTGACGCCCCCGAATATGCTTCATTTGCAAGTGCTCACAAGCGTTTGGCTTATAACAACAATGCTTTGGCGATGAATCCGCTGAACTTCTTTGCTGAAATGAAAGATGAAGGTAATCCGATTACAAAAACAAATTATGGAGCAGATAATTTTAGTTTGTGGGTTGAACAAGATACAGTCATTGCTGGTAAACAATTGTATTTTATTTCTTCCGGTGTCGCTAATGGTGGCAAAGCCGAAGCCAATATTCGCTATTACTTAGCTGCCAAAGATACAACAAGAGCAGGTATCGATGCCGATACTTATGCAATGTTCATCTCTCACGACTCGATTAAGACAATGAAGAACAACCCTGCTCTCTTCGCATTCAAGACTGCAGAAGAAGGCGGTTATTATCTGGAAAATCAGAAAGAGCTGAATGAGAATGGTAAGCCTTATGTAGGTGTTGTGAACGGTTTTGCCGTTATGCAGGCCACTCCGAGTGCAGCATTCGAAGTACAGACCGCTTCCGCTCCGACGGCCAATGAAGAAATGAATGTTTCAGAGATCAAGGTGATCAGCAATGACGGTCAGGTTATCGTGACGAATGCTTCCGGTAAGATGATCACTTTATCTAATATCTTAGGACAGACAATCGGGGTTCGCAGAGCAAATTCTGAATACTTCTCAATGCCAGCAACATCCGGCATTGTATTGGTAACAGTCGAAGGTGACGCCACTTACAAAGTGATTGTAAAATAAGGACGATGATCTTATAAAAAAAGAAAGGCGGCCTCCTGCAAAGGGAGCCGCCTTTCTTTTTAGTAATTTTTGGAGATGTTTTTATTTCTTACCTGAAAGCTTCTTTTCCAGATAAGCCAACTTCTTAGTGGCCTTTTCCTTCTCTTTCGTCAGCTTTTTTCGATGTCGCTTAATACGACAGCCAGTTCATAGGTCGAGGCGATTGCTTTCTTATCCGCATCGGCAATGTAGAGGATATAAGGCTTGCCTCCCGTATATTCAACCTTGATGCGCTTCTCTTTATTGGCAAAAATGAACTTGACGGCATCTTCGCATTTTTCTCCTTGATAGGTCACGACTTCGGTCGTATTCCCTAAGTCCTTGAAATGGTAGTTCAGGCCGCCGTCGTAAGGAATGGCAGGCGTTTCGGCGAAAAGGCCGTCCTGGATACTCAACTTGATGCCGGTATGATTGATTGGCTTGCCTCCGAAATAAACACTTGCCAGGTACATCTCTCCTTTCTCGTTTACGCCAGAACGGATGTAACAACGCTGGATGTTGCGTTCGATAGTCTGTTGCTTGGAGACATAATTGCCGATTTCGTTATAGGCGGAATCCTTTTCGAAGTTAAAACCTTTCTTCAATCCTTCCAATTCCTGTTGCTTGACAGGGATCAGGCTGTCGCAAAAGGCCAAGTTGCGTTCCGCCTCCTTTTGCTCCACTTGGCGCATTAGTGTCAGACCTTCCCGGATCACCTTGAACTCTTTCGGGTATAGGATGCGGATGCTGTCTATTTCATTTTTGGCAGCAAAGAACTCATTCTGTTCATACATGCTTCTGGCATTGTCCAGCCTTGCCTGTGCATTCTTCTCGTCATTGTTACAACCGGCCAGTGCCAGGGTTGCAAGTGTTATACAGATTGCTGACTTTTTCATTATGATACTTCTTTAATTGTCTACTACTTTTATTCCCTGCAAAGATATTGGAAAAAGAGAGAATTAGCATCCCCGCAAGAATTTAATTATCTTTGCGTGTCTGTTGCTTTGGGCTTGATCCAAAAGTAACAGATAAATTTGTTGATAAACAATATATATATGTATATAGAACAAGAAGACATATTAAAACATATTTCGGCGAAACCGTTTCATTTGATTTCGGAGGCGGCGGACGAGTTGGGAGTTGAAGCATATGTGATTGGCGGTTATGTGCGGGATATCTTTCTGCATCGCCCTTCCAAAGATATCGATGTCGTTGCCATCGGGAGCGGAATCGAGCTGGCGAAAGCTGTTGCCCGGAAATTGGGACGGGGAGCTTATCTGTCCGTCTTCAAGAACTTCGGTACGGCACAGGTGAAAGCCGGCGATCTGGAACTGGAGTTTGTCGGCGCCCGCAAGGAATCCTACACGCATGACAGCCGCAAGCCGATTGTCGAAGACGGGACGCTCGAAGACGACCAAAACCGCCGTGACTTTACGATCAACGCTCTGGCGCTTTGCCTGAATAAGGACCGGTATGGTGAACTGGTCGATCCTTTCGATGGCTTGACCGATATGGATAATTTACTGATCCGTACGCCTCTCGATCCGGATATTACGTTTAGCGACGATCCGTTGCGCATGATGCGTGCCGTCCGCTTTGCCAGCCAGTTAGGATTCTTTATCGATCCCGACACTTTCGATGCGATCGAACGGAACAAGGAGCGCATCTCGATCATCTCGAAAGAGCGTATCGTGGATGAGTTGAATAAGATCGTCCTTTCGCCGAAACCTTCTGTCGGCTTCGACCTGCTGGAACGTTGCGGATTGCTGCCGCTGATTTTCCCCGAACTCTGTGCCCTGAAAGGAGTGGAGACGAAGGAAGGGATCGGGCATAAGGATAACTTCGCCCATACCTTGATGGTGCTCGACCGCCTGAGCAAGACCTCTGATAACCTGTGGTTGCGCTGGAGTGCCCTTTTTCATGATATAGCCAAGCCGGCGACGAAGCGTTTCGACCCGCGCCTGGGCTGGACGTTCCACAATCATAATTTCATTGGTGAGAAGATGATTCCCGGTATCTTCCGCAAGATGAAACTACCGATGAACGAGAAGATGAAATATGTCCAGAAGATGGTCAGCCTGCACATGCGCCCGATCGCCTTGTCGGATGATGAAGTGACGGATTCCGCTATCCGCCGCCTCCTGTTTGATGCAGGTGACGATATAGACGACTTGATGAAACTTTGCGAAGCCGATATCACGAGCAAGAATCCCGAAAAGGTACGTCGTTTCCTGGCCAATTTTCAGAAGGTACGCAGCAAGCTCGCCGATATAGAAGAGAAAGACCGTGTCCGCAACTTCCAGCCCCCTGTGACAGGCGAGGAAATTATGGAAACATTCGGCCTGCCCCCTTCCCAGCCGGTCGGTGTCCTGAAAGAAGCCATCAAGAACGCCATCCTCGACGGCGTGATCCCGAACGAGTATGAAGCGGCCCATACTTTTTATGCTTCAACGGGCGGAGAAGATGGGGTTGAAACCGGTAAAGGAATGATTGAGAATAATTATAAATAGAAGAACAGATGAAGCCTGAATTTAATTACGAATCCGTCCCTTTCGATTTTTCTCATTGCTTTTGCGGGCAGTGTAAAGTGGCTGATAAATGCCTCCGTCATCAAGTTGCCCTTCGGATTCCGGAGAGCAGGTATTCCGTGCCTGTCATAAACCCGAATAATGTTTCGCCGGATGGTGAAAATTGTCGGTATTTCAAAGCCGACCGGATGGCTGTGTACGGATTGGGGATCAGCCGTATGTTTGACGACTTGAATTATCGAAAGGCGATTGCGGTCAGAAGACAGGTATATTATTATTTCGGGCGAAGCATGTTTTACCGGATTCTTCATAAAGAACGCCATGTCACGCCCTCCGAACAGGAGCATATCCGGCAGATATTCGTCAATAACGGAATCGATACCGAACCGGTTTATGATGAATATCAGGAAGAGTATAGTTGGTAAATCCTGAGTTTATATTTTCTTATGCCAAGGAGAGCGTTTGGGCGTAGGCACGGGAAAATTGTCATATAGGCATGAGAAAACTTTCTTGTGTGCAGGGGAAAGTTTTCTCATGCCGATGAGCATTTTTCCCATGCCTATGAGAATAAATTCTCATGATGATGAGAAAAAGTTCTCAAGCCTATGAGAACTGTGAGAATTGGGAGTGTTGTCAATCAGTAACTTAATCTAATTTATCGTTTATACCTTTCCCCGTTTCTATCTTCTTGATGAATTTTGCCGGATTGCCGGCTACCACTGTCATGGGAGGCACGTCTTTGGTCACTACGCTACCGGCTCCGACGATAGCTCCGTAGCCGATGCGTACTCCCGGAAGGATGGTTGAATTGATGCCGATCCATGCCTTGTCTTCGATTACGATCGGACGGCCGTAGGTCGCGCTGCGGTTTTCCGGGTCCGGGTCGTGGTTGATGGTGATCAGGTTGACCTTCGGACCAATGAATACTTCATCGCCAATCGTGATGCCGCCGCGTCCGAAGAAGGTACAACACTGCTGGATGAAACATCCCTTCCCAATCGTGACAGGCTTACCGTAGTCGATGTAGAGTGGCGGCAGCACCGTTGTACTTTCTTCAAGCGGTTTACCGAGAATCTTGCCCATATATCCGTGTACCTCTTCGGGGGTGCGGTAACCTGTATTCATTTCCGTAGCGGTTCGGATGGTGGCGAAAATGTCGGTGATCAACGCTTCGTAACCTGGCTCATTGGGCGAAACTATTTCACCCGATAAATCTTTTTCAAAGATAGTCTTCATGTTATTCTTTCTTTATTTCGTTTTCTGATGCAAAGGTAGGCGGGTAGTGGCGCAATGGTTTTGTTGTGTGGTTCAAAATGCTTTGTTGGAAAGTCCACAATAAAAAGTCCCGCAACCTATGCGAGACTGATTCCCGGTTGTGTATCCTCTGTCGGAGGAATACCGTAGGTGGCTTTATAAGCTTTCGAGAAATGGGAGAGGTTCTTGAAACCTACTTCAAAACAGATTTCCGATACTTTGCGCCCTCCTTTCCGTATCAGCTCACGGGCGGCTTCGAGACGGCGCCGTATCAGCCATTCCCGCGGGGAAAGCGTACTGCACTTTTTAAAGTCCCGCTTGAACGTGGATAGGCTGCGGCCGGTATAATTGGCGATCTCTTCCATCGATATATCGTTCATGTAATTACTTTCGAGGAATTCCAGTATGTCGATTTTCCACGGGTCCGTAAAGTCGAAGATAGAAGCATACAGGTTCTTGCTCGTATTAAGCAACACATATATGCCTTCGATCATTTTCAGTTGCAGCAACTCCTCAGTCGGGTGGATGCTCGAATCGAAATAGGGTGTCATGGATTCGAACAGACTTACAATGTCGGGGCGGTTGGAAGGTAGCTTGTACAAGCTTATTTCATCTCGCTTGGCATCTTTGGGTATTGCATCCCGGTCCAGACGATTGTAAAAACCACGCAAGAATTTGGGGGTAAACATCAGGAATATGGCTTTGAACTGTTCCCCGTTCCATGCCTGCTTGGTCATTTGTACACTGAAGTCCTTGCGGATAAAGGCGCAGTCTCCTTTATGCAGCCGAGTGATTTTTCCTCTTTCATCAATGACCATTTCACCGGAGTACATGTAAACTAACACATGGGAATGGTTCCGATGTAAGCAACTTTTTCCTCCGTCGAAGTACATGGCCAGGAAAAAATCCGAATAGCGCAGTGTGTTGATTCCGTCCGTCATATTTTCTATTGGGCTATGAATGCAATTTTGTTTGCAACGGATAACTCGTTTCAGGAGTTTAACCTTTCGACCGTCTTTACCCCCCTTCACCGCATTAATCTTCTTGGTCAGCATGTTTAACGCCGTCGTGTCGCGCACCATAACCGTGAAGTTCCCCTGGAAGATCCCGTCCACCGAGTCGATGTTCAGGGAGCGGAGCGTGACGCCCGTTTCCTTGCTGATGACGGAAGTGATGTTGGTGACAATCGCGATGTCGTCACGGCCGATGACCCGGAGCGTGACGATATATCCGTTGTCCCCCTTACCGCTCCATTTGGCCTGGATGATGCGGTAACCGAAACGGCTGAACATTTCCTGTGCGTTCGGGCAGTCCATCCGGTGGATCTTGATGCCTTGCGTGGAGACGAAACCGAACACCTCGTCGCCATAGATCGGGTTGCAGCACTTCGCCAACTTATACTCGATGCCCGTCAGGTTCTTGTCAATCACCAGGACATCCTTGTTGGTCGAGATTTCTTCTACTTCGGTTGTCGTGATGTATTCTTCGGCGCTGCGGACTTCGGTGTGGTCGTTCGTTTCCGTTTCCCGGCGGAGCTGTTCCAGGTATTCGTCGATCACTTGGTTCGGGTCGAGGCGTTCTTCGGCAATCTCGACGCAAAAGTCGGTGACAGTCTTGAAACCTTTCTTCTTGATGTAACGCATCAGGATCGGTTCCTCCATCTCGATCTTCCGGTTCTTGAAGCGGCGTTGCAGCATCTCTTTGGCAAAGTCCACCGCCTTGGCAGTCTCTTCGCGGAGTGCCTGTTTGATCTTGACCCGCGCTTTCGAGGTGACGACGATGTTCAGCCAGTCACGTTTGGGTGTCTGGGTGGGAGCGGTGACGATGGAGACCGTGTCGCCGTTGTTCAAGGTATATTTAATAGGTACATTCTTCTCGTTCACCTTTGCCGAGACGCATTTGCATCCTAACTTGGTATGGATCGCGAAAGCAAAGTCGAGCACGGTCGCCCCTTTGGCCAGCTTGATCAGTTCGCCTGTCGGGGTGAAGACATAGAGCTCGTCTTTGTACAAGTCCATCTTGAAATCCTGCATCAGGTCGAGCGGGTTGTTCTCTTTCGTTTCCAGGGCGGCACGGACGGTGTTCAGGAATTCGTCCAGCCCGCTTTCCGCCTTTCCTCCTTTATATTTCCAGTGAGCGGCCAGTCCCCGTTCGGCGATCTCATCCATGCGACGGGTACGGATCTGCACTTCCACCCATTTGTTCTGTGGTCCCATCACAGTGATATGCAGACTTTCGTAACCGTTCGTTTTCGGGATAGATATCCAGTCCTTCATGCGTTTCGGGTTCGGCTGGTACATATCGGTGATGATCGAGTAGACTTGCCAGCAGTCCGAACGCTCCTTCTCATACGGCGTGTCGAGGATGATGCGGATGGCAAACAAGTCGTATATGTCTTCGAACGGGATGTTCTGTTTCTTCAGCTTGTTGTTGATGGAGTGGATGGACTTCGTGCGTCCCTTGATGTCGAACCGCAACCCAGCCTCCTCCAGCTTGCTTTTGATAGGGGTGATGAACTCGGCGATGTAGGCGTCGCGCGAACGTTTCGTCTCGTTCAGCTTCTGCTTGATAAAATCGTATTGCTTGCGGTCGGTATATTTCAGCGACAAGTCTTCCAGTTCGCTTTTGATCGTGTACAAGCCGAGGCGGTGGGCGAGCGGGGCGTATAGATAGGAAACTTCCGTCGCCAGCCGTTTCCGGTCCTCGTCATTCTTCAATTGTTTGCCGAGGCGCATTAGGCAAAGGCGGTCGGCGATCATGATCAGGATCACGCGTACGTCTTCGGCAAACGAGAACAGCAGTTTATGGAAGTTCTCGGAGTCGACAGCCGTATTGCGGGCGTAAAGATCCGAAGTCTTCAGCAGACGGCTGATGATCAGGGTGACATCCGCATCGAATGTAGTCTTCACTTCATCTAAAGTAATGATCTTTTTCATGACCGGACGGTAAAGCAGGAGTGCGATGACCGACGTGCGCTTCAATCCGATCTCTGTGGTGGCGATCAATGCCGTGTCGATATTGCGGAGCAGGCCGTTAATGCCGTTTTTGTCTCGTCCGTAACAATCCAAAGCCACAACCCGCTTCATCAACTCTTTCATTTTACTCAGATCTTCTTTTTTCAGGAAAGAGTACAGATGGCGTAATAATTGCTTGTACTTGGAGAAAAACTGTTTTTCTCCTCTTCGGTAAAGAACGGTTGTATATCCATAGTCGTCTGTCTTTTTACAGCTTGTTTGTGGGCTGTCCGTAAAACATACCGTAAAAATAAGTTTTTCTCCGAATATCAGTGCAATTCTAATGGTATTTTTTATACATTTGCGATATACATAGGCCGGAAGGGCCTTGTAGCGTGTCTGATTATTAACTAATTAAAAAGATATACTATGTTAAACGCAAAAGACTTAGAGTTACTGGCGGCTAAAGGAATCAGCGAAAAGCAGATTGAAGAGCAGTTGGCTTGTTTCGTGAAAGGGTTTCCTTTTCTGGAAATTACAGCTTCGGCGTCGGTCGAGAGAGGGATTATGGTAATCCCGCAGGAGAAGCAGGCTCCTTATATGGATGCCTGGGATGCTTACCTGGCAAAGAATAAGAAGATCCTGAAGTTCGTGCCGGCTTCGGGTGCGGCAAGCCGTATGTTCAAGAATCTGTATGAATTCCTGTCTGCCGACTATAACGAGCCTCAGAATGCGTTTGAGAAGAAGTTTTTTGATGACATCAGGAAGTTTGCCTTCTATGATGCCTTGAACCGGGCTTGCATCGAGAATGAAGCAAAAGATATTCCTGCACTAATCGCTCTCGGACAGTATAAGGCTGTTGTCTCCAACCTGTTGGAGTCGAAAGGACTGAACTACGGACAGCTTCCGAAAGGTCTGTTGCTTTTTTCATTCTTATCCGCAGACAGCCCGTACGGCGATGGAAGAACATCTGGCCGAAGGTGCGATGTATGCGAAGAACAATGCCGGCGAAGTGAATATACATTTCACTGTGTCGCCCGAACATAAGGCGTTGTTCGAACAGTTGGTTGCTGCAAAGACGGGGAGATTATGAAGAGAAATTCTCTGTCAAATACGATATTTCTTTCAGCGTGCAGAAACCGAGTACCGATACGATTGCCGCCGATATGGAAAACAATCCGTTCCGCGACAAGAACGGTAACCTGTTGTTCCGTCCGGGTGGCCACGGTGCTTTGATCGAAAACCTGAACGATGTAGATGCCGATGTGGTGTTTGTCAAGAATATCGACAATGTGGTTCCGGACAGTTTCAAATGCTCGACCGTTATCTTCAAGAAGGTGATCGCCGGTGTGCTGGTCTCTTTGCAAGAACGCATCTTCAAGTATTTGGAGCTGATCGACAGCGGCAAGTATTCGCACGACCAGGTGGAAGAGATGATTCATTTCTTGCAGGAGGAGTTGTACGTGAAGAATCCGGAAACGAAGTTGTTGGAAGATGCCGAGTTGATCCTTTATATTAAGAGTAAGCTGAACCGCCCGTTGCGTGTCTGCGGTATGGTGAAGAATGTCGGTGAGCCGGGCGGTGGCCCGTTCCTGGCTGTCAACCCGGATGGAACTGTCTCTCTGCAAATTCTCGAAAGCTCGCAGATCGACCTGAATGACCCCGAAAAGAAAGCGATGTTCGAAAAGGGCACGCACTTCAATCCGGTGGATCTGGTATGCGCGTTGAAGAACTATAAGGGCGAGAAGTTCAACTTGCCGGATTATGTAGACAAGAATACCGGCTTTATCTCTTATAAGAGCAAGGACGGCCGCGAATTGAAAGCATTGGAATTGCCAGGTTTGTGGAATGGTGCGATGAGCGACTGGAATACAATCTTCGTCGAAGTTCCTATCGAGACCTTCAATCCGGTCAAGACGGTAAATGATCTGCTGCGGCAGGAACATCAATAAACAAAAAGCCGTCCGAAATGAATCGGACGGCTTTTTTGTATGGCAATAGAACCACAGAGATTACACTCTTCTTTCTTTGATTCTTGCTTTCTTACCGGTAAGAGCACGCAGGTAATACAATTTAGCGCGACGTACTTTACCATACTTGTTAACCGTGATGCTTTCGATAAACGGAGATTCGATCGGGAAAATACGTTCTACACCTACGTTTTCAGACATCTTACGCACTGTGAAGCGTTTTTTGTCACCATGACCTGAGATGCGGATTACGACACCTCTGTACTGCTGGATACGTTCTTTGTTACCTTCTTTGATACGGTAAGCTACTGTAATAGTGTCACCACTCTTGAATGCAGGAAATTCCTTTTTCGTAGCAAACGCTTCGTTTACAACTTTAATTAAATCCATTGTTTTATAGCTTTTTAATTGTAATTTTTAATGAAACGCAATATAACGGGCTACTTGTCCCGACAGAGATTACGCAAAGCGGATGCAAAGTAACGAAATAATTATTTGATACGCAAGTAGCAGTCTGAAATAAATTTTACTTCAGCCACTTATCGGCAAACTTAATGTAGTTCTCCCAGTCGAAATCCGTCACATCATGCACTCCGGTACGATTGTGGTAGGCGACACGGTTCATGATCGGCATGTTGACCGTCGGCATCGTGGTCGTTTCCAGTCCTTTCATTCCGTAGAGCTTATAGACTTCTCCGGCGTATGCGGTTGAAAGAAATTCACCTTTCGGATCGGACCAGCGGTCTTCTTCGGCGCTTGCCACATAAAGGGGGCGGGGAGCGATGAGGGCCAATAGCTCGTGCTGGTCGATCGGCAGTTCACCTTCTTTCTTGTTATACCGGCGGAAGTTCTTGCAGAACCAGTGAGGGACCGCGTGGTTGATCCGGTTGACAGTTTCACCTACCTGCCGTCTGGATAGGGCTGCTCCGCCACATCCGGATTCGTTGGAGATGACGATTGCAAAACGCGGATCGGTAGCGCCAACCCAAAGGGAGGTTTTGCCCAAGCGGGAATGTCCCATCAGGATGATTTTGGAGGCATCGACCTGCCAGTCTGTTTCGAGGTAATCCATCACCCGACTGTAACCCCATGCCCAGGCGGCGATTGCTTGTCCGCCGTCTGCCGGAATGTCTCCTTCAGATGGATGACCGAAGAGGGCGAGAATACTTTCCGCATATCTGTCCTTGCTGTCGGGGAAGAAGTCGAAGTAATGGATGGTGGCCAACCCGTAACCGGCGTCGATGATCTTTTCCACCGGCCAGCGCGATGCCTGGTTGCCGCGTGGGCGGTCGGAATATTGCGACGGGATGATATCCGGGTCCGAAGAAACTGTCTGATTCCCCTGGAAGTTGAAATGCAGGAATACCGGCACTTTTGTTTTGACATGGTTCGGCAGATACATCAGCAGCAGGGCTTTCCGTTCTATACCGTTATGGCTGAATGTGATTTCGATCTGTTTGCGGGTGGCGCTGCCGTTGACCGCACTGTGGTTGTCGTCCAACTTCTTGTAGGACACATCCACCTTGTCCGCCGGCATCTTTCCGTATACCTGTTCGGTAAAGACAGACAGCAATTCCGGGCGTCTGATCTGTTCCCATTGTTGCACGGTTGTTATTTCCCGGCCGTCGCTAGTCTTTAACAGAGCGGGCAGGGTATAAGGGGGAATTTTGCTTTCGTCGTAATTCGCTTCATCGGCTTCCTGGGCATGTCCCGTCAATAGGCTGCAACTCCAAAGACACAGGAGGAATATGGCTTGTCTCATAACTGTCGGTTTTTTTATTTTTAATTTCCTTATATCTGTGAATAAGGCAATGGTGAGAGGAGCAGACTGGTGTTTCGGGTGGCTGTGTAGGCATATTCCGGCAGGTTCTTGATCCGCTGCCAGTCCGGATGTGCCCGGAATTTGTCCCAAGCGGCATTGCGTGTCGGTTCGTCCTTGTACCAGGTGAGGTACATCACCGCCGGCATGATCGGACCGACCAGTACCTCTCCGTAGCAAACGGAGTTGATGCCGACCTTGTCGAAGACATCTATTTCATCTTTATTGAACATCGCGACTTTCCGCTGGTTGGCTTCTTCGTTGGGACTGTGGTACGTCCTGAGTTCGAACAGCGTCCGGTTCTTGTCCGGCATCAGAAGGGAAGGTACTTTGTCGAAAGCTTCGCACAGGAAACTTTCGAAATTGAAGTAAGCCGGGTTGGGAGCCGTCTTGTCGAAATAAGGCTGTGCCGCTTTCCTGAATACCGTGTCGTCCCAGATGGTCCGTTTCACCCGGTGGTAAGTCGTGATGTCGGGATAAATGAACAGCAGCAGACGCCGTTCTTTTTCCTCTTTCTTATAAGGGACGAAAGCGCCTGCTTTGATATTCTTCCGGTTATAGGCAGGGGATCAGTGTGTCGCGGAAAAAGCCGTCCAGGCCGTCCGCATCTCCTTCCAGCGTGTAGATTCGCCATTCGTATAGCTGCTTTCCGGATGGAGCGGGTTTTTCGGAGGTTGCGGCTATCCCCTTGATGGCCGGAAGCGTAGCCAACATACCTGTCAGCTTCATAAAGTGCCTTCTTTGCATGGTTCTATAGAATTTAGATTAAAAAATAGTTAGTAAACACTTCAAAGGTAGGAAATATCAGGGTAATTTCCGTACATTTGTTTTGATTTATGATTTATGAATTATGATTTATTAGAAAGACATTGTGATCATTATTTATAAATCATAAATTATAAATCATAAATTTCAACTCTTTCGATGAAGAAAATATATATCTTTTTATTTAGTTGTGTTACCGCTCTTTCCGCTGGCGCACAGACGACGCCGAACCTTTACCGGGCAGTGGACAAGGAGAAAATGAATCACTGGGTGGACTCCGTCTTCGATGCGATGAGTTATGACGAACGTATCGGGCAACTCTTTATGATCATCGCCAACCCGAAATCCGACACCCGCAATATGCAACGCCTGATGCGTTATGTCAATGAGATAAAGATCGGCGGCATCCTTTTCCATAAAGGTGATCCGGTCACGCAGGCCGAGGTGACGAACCGCCTGCAAAAAGCCTCCCGTGTCCCGATGCTCGTGTCGTTGGACGGCGAATGGGGACTTTCCATGCGCCTCTCCGGTACGACCCGTTTCCCGAAGAACATGATGTTGGGGGCGATTGAGGATAACAGCCTGATAACCGAATACGGCAAGGAAGTCGCCCGGCAGTGCAAGGAGATGGGAATCCATATCAATTTCGCACCCGATATGGATGTCAACAGCAATACCGACAACCCGGTGATCGGCCTCCGCTCCTTCGGCGAGAATCCTGAGGCGGTGGCTGACAAAGGGCTTGCGTATGCCCGTGGGCTGGAAGGGCAGGGCATCCTGTCTGTCGCCAAGCATTTCCCCGGACATGGCGATACCGCCGAAGATTCCCATTATACGTTGCCTGCCGTTCATCATGACCGGGCACGCCTGGACAGTGTGGAGTTGCTGCCTTTCAAACGTTACATCTATGACGGCTATGCCGGCGTGATGACCGGACACCTGTATGTCCCGGCGTTGGACAAGGCACGCAATAAGCCGGTCTCCATGTCCCGTGCCGTCGTCACCGACCTGCTGCAAAAAAAGAGCTCGGATTCCGAGGGCTGTGCTTTACCGACGCTTTGGCGATGAAAGGGCGCTACTACCCGTAAATCCGATAACCCTTCCGTAATGGCGCTATTGGCGGGCAATGACATCTTTTGGCTCCGGCTGCGCCGATTAACGACTTTGCAGCCGTGAAGGAGGCCTTGGAAGAGGGTATTTTGGACAGGGAAGAGATAGAAGCGAAGATCATCAAGATCCTGCAATATAAATACATCGCAGGGCTGAACGACTATCGCTCGGTCGAGACGAGGGGTTTGTCCGAACGCCTGAACTCTCCCCATGCCGCATGGTTGGCCGCCAAGTTGAATGAAGAAGCGATCACCCTGCTGAAGAACGAGGGCGACATCATCCCGTTGAAGCAGCTCGATAAGAAAAAAGATCGCCGCCCTGTCTATCGGTGACGGGGTAGGGAACGAGTTCCAAAAGATGCTGGGGCGCTACGACTCGGTCGCCTGTTTCAGCATCAGCCGGAATGCGACGGCAGCCCAAGTGCAGAGTGTATATAAGAAATTGGAGAAATACGATGTGGTCATTTGCGGCGTGCATACGGTCCGCATTCCGGAAAGCCCGGCTCTGCGCGAGCTGGCGGCAAAGAAGGAACTGGTCTATGCCTTTTTTCACCTTGCCCTATTTTTGTAAAGCATATAAACCTTCCATCCTGAAAGCCAAAGCGGTCGTGATGGCCTACGAGGGCACACCGCTTGCTCAGAAATATGCCGCGCAAGCCATTTTCGGCGGTATTGCGGTTAAAGGAAAGCTGCCGGTTTCCATCCCTACCCTCTACACGGCGGGGACGGGTGTGTTTACCGAAAAGACACGTCTCGGTTATCACGAGCCGGAAGAAGTGGAGGCAAGTCCCGAACGTTTGGACGTGATCGCCTCTATCGTGGAAGACGGTCTGGAACAGAAGGCGTTTCCCGGTTGCCAGGTGCTCGTCGCCAAAGATGGCATGATTATCTATGACAAATCGTTCGGCTATTTCGACTACGATAAGAAACAAGCTGTTGATGAAAACTCCGTCTACGACTTGGCTTCTTCTTCCAAAGCGGCGGGGACCTTGCTGGCTGTAATGAAAGCATACGATGACAAGAAGTTCACGCTGAACAATAAGATATCCGATTTTATACCCGAACTAAAGGATTCGGATAAAAAAGAATTTAGCTGTCAAAGACCTCCTCTACCACCAGTCCGGCCTGACGCCGACTATCAACTTCTATCTGAACGCGATCGACAAGGATAGTTATAAAGGCAGCCTGTACAGTAATGCGAAGAACCAGGCGCATCCGGTCCGTTTCGACGCCCGGACCTATGTGCGCAACGACTTCTCTTTTTTCTTCCCAATCTGGTATCTGCCCGGAAGAAGCCGGGCTTTACGACAGAGATCGCCCGTAACATGTATCTGCACGACTCTTTTAAAGACACCATTATCCAGGAGATCAAGGACTCGCGCCTCGGCGTGCGGGGCAAGTACAAATACAGTTGCATCAATTTCATCCTGTTGAAGATGATGGTGGAAAAGCAGATGCGGCAACCGATGGACCGCCTGCTGCATGGCATGTTCTTCAGCAAGCTCGGAGCTTGGCATACGGCCTACAATCCGTTGCATATCCTCGACACGATGCAGATCGTCCCGACCGAAAACGACCATTTTATCCGTCGGCAACTGCTTCGCGGCTATGTGCATGATGAGGCGGCCGCTTTCCAGGGGGGCGTTTCGGGCAATGCCGGGCTTTTTCTCCAACGCCAACGACTTGGCGAAAGTGCTGCAACTCTATCTGAACCAGGGAAGTTACGGAGGTGAACAATACCTATCCAAAGAAACCTGCCGTCTTTTCACCCAAAGTAAAGTCCGACCTGTCGCCGCGGCTTAGGGTTCGACAAGCCGGTAGCCGGTGGGGGTAAAGCATCTCCTTGCGGCAGCCTGGCTCCCGCCTCCGTTTATGGGCATACCGGTTTTACCGGCACTTGCTTTTGGGTGGACCCGGATAACAACCTGCTGTATATCTTCCTGTCCAACCGTGTGAACCCGACACGGGCCAACAACAAGCTAGGTTCGCTGGATATCCGCACACGTATCCAAGACGCAATCTATAAAGCAATCAAATAATTCATAAATCATAATTCCCCTAAAGATGTTATTCGGACACGGTGACGACCACTATAATTCACAGAAAGAGGTAAAGATAAATTTCAGTTCAAATGTATGGCATGGAGCCGATCTCCGCACACTCAGGGAACACCTGAACGAGCAGTTTTATGAACTCACGCGTTATCCGGAACCGGATGCTTCTTCCCTGAAAAGATTGCTTGCCCGCTGCTATGAGGTGGAAGAGGAGAATATAGTGGTAACGAACGGTTCCATCACGGCATTCTATCTGCTGGCGCAAACCTGGAAAGGGGCGAAATCCGCTATTGCCGTTCCCTCTTTTGCGGAGTATGAAGACGCTTGCCGCCTGCACGGGCATGAAGTCAGTTTCTTTCCGACCTCGTGCGACCTGTCCGGCCTTTCGCTGGAAGGACAGGATTTCTGCTGGATCTGTAACCCGAATAATCCGGACGGCAGACTGATCCGCCGGGCCGAACTGCTGGCATTGATCGAGGCGAACCGGCAGACCGTCTTTATCATCGACCAGGCATACGTCGCTTTCACGACGGAAAGGTTGTTGGAACCTTCGGATGTCTGCAACCATCCGAACCTGATCTTGATACAATCTATTTCGAAAGCGCATAATATACCGGGACTCCGTATCGGCTACTTGGTCGCTTCTCCGGATAAGGTCGAGCAGATAAACCGGTACATCATTCCCTGGTCTGTCAATGCAATTGCTGTGGAAGCCGGCAAGTACATCTTGACGCATCCGGAGCAATATATCCTGCCCATCCGTGAATGGCAACGCGAGACAGCCAGCCTGATCGACCGGCTGAATGAACTGGGCGACTTGGAAGCATTACCGACATCCGTAACTTTCTTCCTGGTCCGCCTGAAAAAAGGGACGGCTGCTGGGTTGAAACAGTATCTGTGGGATCGTCATGGTCTGCTGATCCGCGACGCCTCCAATTTCCGCAGCCTGGATGAAACCTATATCCGTATATCGGCACAGACAGCAGCCGAGAACCAAGTACTCGTTGATGCGGTACGGGAATGGCTTTCCATCTTGCCTTGATATCGGCTTGCCTTTCACCTTGATGTTATTTCGAGGGATTGTTTCTCGTTCATGAAGATGCCTGAAATATTTGTAAGCTGACAAGATTGGAAAAGTTAGCAGGTAGGAGGAACATTACCTTTGCGAAGTAAAAACAGAAAAATAACATGCAAAAACGGCAGTAAAATAGGTGAAACCGGGCGGTTTTTATTGTCCGGCACGGTACTTTAGTTGCCGGACACCCCCATGTTGCCATCCTTAACACCCGGATGTACCGGCTCTCTACACCCGGATGTAAAGGATGGCAGCATGGGGGTGTTTACGGAATGATGTGCTTGTCTTTGTTAAAAAAAGAGATAGCTTTTGTGGAATGAAGAACCGTATTCCGCCAATTTAATACCTGTTATATTCGTTTTTACATTTATTTATTCGATTATTTTATATGCTTTTTCAAAAGTAATAGAAGGTAATATGTTGGTTCTCAATTGTATGATAAAAACGACATGTCTCAGAAGTGATAGAGGAGTGATAGAAGAAAACGTCCTGTATCACTGCCTCTGACACTTGAATATGAATAGCTACAACCTTCGTAGTGATAGAGTGATAGAAGATTTGCAGAAAACTTCGTATGTAGATCACAACCTTGGAAAATTTTGATGCGGTTGCTCTGTTTTTCTTTTGAGAGCGGAGTAATAGTAAAAGATTATTCTTACTTTTGTCAAGAAATCCCGGTAACAATTATGGACGAAAAAGTGCTCGAAAAACTGAAAGTACTGGCTGAATCGGCCAAGTACGATGTATCTTGCGCTTCCAGCGGAACGTCGCGAAAGAACAAGAGCGGCGGGATCGGAAGTGCGGCAGGGTGGGGCATTTGTCATAGCTTTGCCGAGGATGGCCGTTGCATTTCTTTACTGAAGATTATGCTGACAAATTACTGCATGTTCGATTGCGCCTACTGCATCAATCGCCGCAGTAACGATATTCCCCGTGCCACATTGACGGTGACGGAACTGGTGAACCTCACGATCGAGTTTTACCGCCGTAACTATATCGAAGGGCTTTTCTTGAGTTCCGGTGTTGTGCGCAATGCCGATTACACGATGGAGCGCCTCGTCAGGGTGGTAAAAGACCTCCGGACAGTATACCGGTTTAACGGCTATATCCACTTGAAAAGTATTCCCGGCGCCAGCCAGGAACTAGTGAATGAAGCCGGACTCTATGCCGACCGTATGAGTGTGAATATCGAGATCCCGAACGAGAAGAGTCTTCAGCTATTGGCTCCTGAAAAGGATTTTCAGAGCGTCTTTCAGCCGATGCGTTATATTCAGCAAGGTGTTTTGCAGAGCGCTGAAGAGCGGAAACGTTTTCGCCATGCTCCGCGTTTTGTGCCTGCCGGGCAGAGCACGCAGATGATTGTCGGGGCGACACCCGATTCGGATAAGGATATCCTTCGTCTCTCATCCGCCCTCTATCAGCGTCCGACGATGAAGCGTGTCTATTATTCCGGTTTTATCCCTGTCAATGAATACGATAATCGGTTGCCGGCCTTGAAGCAACCGCCGTTGGTTCGGGAGAACCGTCTGTATCAGGCGGACTGGCTCTTGCGCTTCTATCAGTTCAAAGTGGATGAGATCGTGAACGATGCCTATCCTGACCTCGATCTGAAGTCGATCCGAAGCTCGGTTGGGCGTTGCGCCATCCGGAGCAGTTCCCAGTCGATATCAATAAGGCGGATTACGAGATGCTTCTTCGCGTACCCGGTATCGGGGTGAAGTCGGCGAAATTGATCGTCGTCTCCCGCCGATATTCCCGTCTGGGGACAGGGCAATTGAAGAAGATGGGTGTCGTGATGAAGAAAGCCCAGTATTTCATTACATGCCACGAGTTGCCAGTCCGCACGATTAACGAAGTGTCACCTGAGGTGGTCCGTCAAATCCTTATCCGGAAAGCGGGACGTAAGAGTACCGACGACCGTCAGCTTATCCTCCAATTTAAGGAAGAATCATGACGGTATTCGTGTACGATAAAACCTTTGAAGGGCTGCTGACCGCTGTTTTTGATGCTTATTCACGTCGCAGCTTTCCCGATCTGCTGTTAGCAGAAGGAGAACCTTTTCCCTTGTTTTATGATGAGGCAGTGACGATCTGTACGGACGATGCCAAGGTGGATCGTGTTTGGAAAGGTTTGCAGAAGCGGCTTTCCGCTATGGCTTTGTCTGTGATTACCGTTACTTGGCTATCTGAACTGCCAGAAACGGACATGCTGCTTTTTCGCTATATCCGTAAGGCGATCGACGCTCCGCGTACGATCGAACTGAACTTTGGCGATCCCGATGTTCTCGAAGTCTCCAAGGTATGGAAAAAGGTGACGAACGAGCGCCTGCGTGTCATCCAGTTTCTTCGTTTCCAAAAAGCGGCGGACGGGACTTTCTTTGCCGCTGTCAAGCCAGTATATAATGTACTCCCTCTCACTCTTCCGCATCTGAAAGACCGTTTTGCCGACCAGTGCTGGTTGCTTTACGACCTGAAACGTGAGTACGGTTACTATTACGACTTGAAAGAAGCTACCGAAGTTCGTTTCGAAGAGAAGGAAGCCCATCTTCTTTCCGGCCTGCTCGGTGAGGAACTGATGGATGCCGATGAGAAACTTTTCCAGCAGATGTGGAAAACTTACTTCAAGTCTATTGCCATCAAGGAACGTCTCAATCCCAAGTTACACCGCCAGCATATGCCTGCCCGGTTCTGGAAGTATATGCCGGAAAAGTTGTAAGTCAGGATGCGTTACTCCTTCTTTTCGGTGGAAAAGATTATGCGTTTAGGATATTGTTCGAAATGCACAGTACGGACTGGCAAAACAATAGTGTACTTCTGTACTCCGGCAGCTCACCTATAGATGTCTTTACTTGTTTTGAAACTCTTCCTGCGAATAGATAGTCTTCCCCCGTTGACTGATAGTCCACTTTCCGTTTATGCGGCGTACATTCTTTGTATCGTCGTCCTCTACGTTCCAAGCATATCCACCGGATGGGAGTGAGCGCCTATCCAGTATCTCGTTTTTATCTCCCGAAGAGAAGAACAGTTCGACTTGGGTGGAATCCGGACTGAAAACGATGAAAGCAGATTGGCTGCCGTCGACAGCTTTCATCCGGATACCCTTTTCGAACACACGGATGCAATCTTGCTGCACTTCGCTCCATTGGTAGCCGGCCGAACCGATACAGCCGTGTTTGTCCCGGTCGCCGCCAACTATGTTTCTTCTTCCGGGGACAACCACAATCTTTTGCGCTTTCATCCCTGTCTTATATTTCCCGCTATGATATACGATGGCCGTATCATCGAGCAAGATACCATTCGTTACGACCCTTTCTGCATCCAACGTACTGAAAGAAAGTGTGTCACCTTCCTCGGAAACAACTGTCAGCGTATTTATGGTTGCATCGCAGATAACTCCTTTTACCATCGAAGCTTTTGGTGAACAGGCAAAAGTAATGCCGGTACATAAAGCGATTGCCGCAAGATTCAATTTATTCATGTTTCTGTTCTTAATTGAAGTAGTACAGGAAGATTGCAACACCTTCCAGCGCTTTCTTCGGTTGGTCCTTGATCTCGATGGCAAACTTGATCTCAGCCTTGGCTACGCCACGCAGATTTGTCAAAGTCTGTAGTTTGGCGATCAGGCGGATACTTTGTCCGGTCAATACGGGCTGTCGAATTTCATCTTGTCCATGCCGTAATTAATCATCATCTTCAGGTTGTTCACCTCGATGATCTGGTTCCAGAGGTGAGGAAGGAGTGACAGCGTCAGGTAGCCGTGGGCAATTGTGCTGTGGAACGGGCTTTCCACTTTGGCGCGCTCGGGGTCTACGTGAATCCACTGGTGATCCAGTGTCGCATCGGCAAAAAGGTTGATGCGTTCTTGTGTCAGTTCTACATAATCTGAAATCCCTATTTGCTGGCCTACCAGCTTTTCAAAGTCTTCGTACGAGTTGATAACTACTTTTCCCATTATTTTTTTGTTTAGTGATTTATGATCTTATACGTCCGCCGTCAGGTAACTGCGATCTGTTTTTATCGCCGGTTACAGGGGGTGTCTCTGCAATTTTCGCAATAATTCCTGGAATAAACAAATATTTTGGCAAGATTGGACAATACGTAGGCGCAGACGGGATTATTACCGACTTTGCAACTTAACTCTGTTTATATTGTTGATTTTATATAGACGGAGTGAAGTTATAATCTTATTTAAGTCTTATGAGGAAGATAAAAAGAGTCATAGGGTACACGTTGGGGATCGCAATGGTGCTGATTGCCGCTATATTCTTGCTTAATCTTCATCTGACCAAACGCCTCGAACGGTATCTTCGGAAAGAACTGATCCATCGGACGGCCGAGGCTACGGATGGCTTTTATAGGCTTTCTTTCGATAATCTTTCTATCAGTTTCTTCAAAGGTGAACTGACGCTTGAGGGAATAAAGCTATCTCCCGACTCGGCGGTTTTCCGGGATTGGGAAAGAAAGGACAGCTTGCCGTCTGTCTATGTGACAGCCGAGGTCGGCATGGTCGATTTTAAAGGATTGAATCTTACGTGGCGTTGGAGTTACAAGCAGTTGCATTTTGACTCATTTGAAATTAGGAATCCTGATATACAGGTGTTTAATCCTTACTATTCGACGCGGGCGGAGGTGAAGGAAAGGAAGGAGGCGGAGATCAAGACCTTGTATGAGGTGGTTTCTCCTTATATTAATGTATTGACTGTCCGGATGCTGAATCTGGAGAACGCCAGTGTTTCCTATTCCGTGGAGAATCCCGTTTCCCCGATTATCTATGCCCTGAATGATGTCAGTTTCCATGCGTATGGTTTTCGTTTGGATGAGAATTCGTCTGAGAGTGGAAAGTTGCTTTATTGTGATAATTTCGATTTCATTACTAAGCGGTCGCAGACGCTATTGGCCAATAATGACTTTCGTCTGCAAACGGATCGGATCCTGCTGAGTACGGAAGATTCTATTATTTCTATCTCTAATATTACGCTTACACCCCAAGGTGAATTGTGGGGGAACAGAAAAAGCGGCCCGACAGCTATCTGAATGCGTTGGTCAGAGCCATTGAAGTGAAAGGAATACAGTTCCGTCGTGAAAATGCGCTGAATTACCTCACGGCGCGCTCGTTAGATATCATTTCTTCGGATATACAAGCCTTTAATCTGGCGGGGGAAAGCCTGCCGTCTGCTAAAAAAACGGAGAAGAAAAGCCTGAATGAGGCGGAGGCGGATTCTTTGGTCCGTTCCCTGTCTCTTTATGAATTGATCTCGCCTGTCTTACATACGGTTTCTATTGGTACGGTCGGTATCGGGCAGGCAAAGTTGCAATATTCTTTTGCGGTTAAAGATAAGATCGAGGTGTATAAACTGGCGAACTTCGATTTCCAGGCAAACGATTTCCGGATAGATTCCGTATCGGAGGCTCAACGCGGGTTCTGGTATTCGCGTGGTTTCTCGTTTGAAGCGACTGGTATTGAGGGGCTGATGACGGCACGAAACCACCGGTTTACGGTGAAGCGCATGACGTTGGACACGGAAAGCGGGGATTTCAACCTGGAACGAATCAGGTTATATCCCTTGTCGGTTTGCGGACAGAATGATTATATGGCAGGAAGCATTGATACGGTTGGAATCCGCGGTTTGTTATACGACAAAGGGGATCAGTGCGCGATTGCTGAAAATAGACCGCCCGAATCTGCGTTATGTGCTGGTTTCTTCCTTCAATAAGAAAGATGTGAAGTCGGTAAAGCCGGCAAACAGCCGTGTCGATGTGGAGTCGATCTTGAATCCTTTCCTCCGTTATTTCTCTGTTAAACGGTTGAGTCTGAATCATGCATCTGTGACGATCGATGATAAAAGCATGTCCGATCCGGTTACTTATAAACTGAATGACTTTAATTTCTTTGCAACCGGCATTTGGGTGAACCGGCAGACGGGGAAGGGAGTGGACTGTTTTTCGATTACGGAAATATGGGATTTAATTTTAGTCGGTTCGATAACTATTTGCCGGGGAAAAGAATATCGTTTGTCTGTGCGGAAAGGGCAATTTTCGACCGTAAAAGGAATTCTGGAATTACAGGATATCAAACTGCTCCCACAAAATACGATGGAGAAGAAGGCAAAGACATATATCCGGTTTTCTTCACCGGGACTTCGTATAGGCGGGCTGAAACGGATACCTGAAAGGCTGGACCGGAATATTCGGGTAGCATCGTTCCGGGTAGATTCGCCTGATGTCCAAGTGTGCAGATCGGACGGAAGTGGCATGTCGGCTTCACTTAAAGGCCTGGCATTGGAAGGGATTTCCTGGGATAGCACTTTGTTGAAGTTGGGTTCGGTTCACATGGAAAGTCCTGTGGCGGATATTTATTCCGGTCATTTTCTCGATACTCTACAAAATCAAACGAAGTTAGGTTCGGTTGATTTATATACAGCTTTGGAGAAAGTTGCCGGACGAATCTTTTTAGGTCGCTTTAGCTTGAAGGATGCGAACATCCGTTATGCCTATTATGGGAAGAGCGATTCTTTGCAACATCAGAAGTTAGATACGACTAACCTGTTTATTGAGGGCTGGCTGTTGATACTCGTCTCCGTACATATAAATTGGATGATATTCGTTTCTCTACCCGTAACCTGGAGCTTCCTCTGGATAACGGTTTTTACACGTTAAAGGTAGGTGCTGTGGATTTGACCGGATCAAGTGTAGTCATTGACCGTATTCGTCTTATATCTCCTTATCCTAAAATGCAGTTTGCTTATTTGCAGCCGCATCATAAAGATTGGTTTGATGTGAGTGTCGGGCAGGTTGCGCTGGCAGGTATCGATCTGTCCACTTATTTATCGGAGAAGGTGCTTCCGGATAGCTGATGTACAGATATCGGATGCTGTATTACAGAATTTTAAGAACCAGAAAATACCGATACCCCGGCGTATTGTTCCGATGATCTATACCGGATTACAGAAGGCTCCGGTTAAGCTGGATTTCCAAAGAGTGGGCATAAAGAACTTTTCCGTTGTTTACGAAGAGCTGGCAAAGAAGGGAACGGTTCCCGGAAAACTGTTTTTACGGATATGAACGGAACGTTTACCGGTTTTACAAATATCGTCTCCCGTCCTGACCAATACATCGTGCTGGATGCTGATGGCAAGTTGATGGGGAAAGGAAACTTTACGGCTACTTGGAAGTTACCGGTCGATTCACTGAATGATCGTTTCTTGCTGAATGCCCGCCTAGACAGTTTTGACCTTACGGCGTTGAACGAATTGCTGGTTCCCCTGGCTTCGGCGGAGGTACAAAGTGGATGGGTTCGAGAGATGGCTTTCAGTACGGAGGCATCCAGCAAAGGAGCTACAGTGGAGATGGTTTTTCTATATAATGGCTTAAAAGCTGCTTTACTGAAAGAAAAAGATGGTGTACTAACCGATAAGAAGTTTCTGACCGGTCTGGTCAACCGTGTGTTAAAACAGAATAATCCGGATAAAACAGGAAAAGGTTTTAACAAACCGCGTCATTCGAGTGTTTCAATAATAAGGGATCCTTATCATTCCACTTTCAATTATTTGTGGCAGATATTAAGACCACCGTTGATTGAATCGGTCGGTATGTCCAAAAAGAAGCAGGATACAGCCAAAGAAATTATGACTTTTCTTACAAAAGTGAAGAACTTCTTCCGGGGAAAAAAGAACGTTTCAGGAAAAAACATTCCAGAAGGGGAAGGAAAGGATGTTTTATTATTGGAATTTGAACCTATAAATAATTAAGAATATGGATTACATTATAACTCATTATCCAGATAAGAAACGTTTTGAAACACAGGTGGATGGCGTAGTAGCTTTTTTGTACAGTATCGTTTATCTGGGGATAAACTGGATATTATCCACACGATTGTTCCGCCCGCTATCGGAGGGAGAGGGATTGCTGCCGCTTTAGTAAAATACGCTTATGATTATGCGGTCGAGAATGGTATGAAGCCGTCGGCAACCTGTAGCTATGCGGTCACTTGGTTGCATCGCCATCCCGACTATGCCGGATGAAGGCGTTCAGTCTTTGATCTCTATTCCCAGCATCCGTATCAGCTCCAATGCTTGTAAAGAGGAAACGGAAGATCCTCTCAGCTCGCTGTTGGCAAGATTTGTGATGCGGATACCGGATATTTCCGAGTTCGACAGGTCGATTCCTTTCAAGGATGTATGGTAAAACTCCGCTTCCATCAGGTTACAGGCATCGAATGAGACATTCGTCAATTGGCAGTCTTCTATTCCGGCTCCCCTGCAGGTTGGATCGGGTAATTTGTATATATCGCATTTTACTCATTGATAGATTCATGTATTCTCCCCGGCACTCTTCAAAAGTGATATGATTGAATATCCCGTCCGACATATTGGTTCCCATTAATTTACAACCGATAAATTCTACCCGGTGAAATCCACAACCTGTTAGGTTTACATTCGACAGATCGCAATTTTTAAACATGACATCGCTAAATTGGGATTTCTGTATACAGCATGTTCCGAAGCTGCAATTGGAGAAAACACAAGACTGCACTGAAAGGTTACTTTTCTTTATTCCTTCTATACGCAAGCTTTTTAAAGGAATACTCGATTAGGTCCTCATCGTTCTTTTCTAACACTGTCTGTATATTTGTACTTTCATGAAGAGCGTTTGCCAAACGGGGTGTGTAATTCTCATATGCTGTCTGTTTTTATAAAAATGAGAGGATAAAAGTACATATTTTGTTCGTATGAATAAAAAACGAGGATATATCATTTGATATATCCTCGTTTTTGTAGTCGGGATGAGAAGACTCGAACTTCCGACCTCCACGTCCCGAACGTGGCGCGCTAGCCAACTGTGCTACATCCCGTTTTTGATTACGGCTGCAAAGGTACAACTAATTTTAAACTGCAAATAGTTTTGCTGTTTTTTTTCGAAAAAAATATACTTTTTTCTGTATCTTCCTTGAAATACATTTTCTTTGAATATTTTCCATTGAAACATTT